>RCUL01000190.1_pt1 | contig 49072 bp, 52 predicted proteins | sample 2167521 | NCBI WGS metagenome assembly RCUL01 (sample SAMN09932745, study PRJNA488358) | compost metagenome | feature: garden; material: soil; isolation source: compost soil in acetic acid-enriched culture | place: Germany: Experimental Botanical Garden Goettingen | collected 2016-01-27
AAATTATAGTATATATAGCAGGTATTTCTTTAATTATCTGGCGGATCGCAAAAAGATCAGAGGAACGCCTGAATGTATCTCTTGAATGATCTTCGTTTTCAATCATGGTTACCAATTGCTCAACTTCATTTCTGCTAAAGACATTCTCGATGACAGTGAAACCGTCTTCTTTTATCTCGTTTTTTTTAATTGTTATTTGTTCGGATGTAAGCATTCCTATTATCTTATGTTGTACGTGTTGTTAATCTAAAACTTATGGCACTATGGTTGCTTTTTAGTATATTTTCCCTTGAAATTAGTTAGTTACAACTAAAATGAGATAGTGACTGTTGTTTTGGGAGCCCATATTTTGCTCAAAATACACTGCGTTTTGGTTATTGGCATAATAATACGTCTTGGATACTAATTTAATATATAGTTTCGAAAGATTTACATTTTCATTCCCCCTAGATAATCTCTTTCCAAATATTCTATTCGACGGGAAGCGTTTTTTATTTTTTGAGCGCCTTCTTTTTGTTATGAACCGACCGCCAATAAAAATTCTTCATTTTGAGCTGATATTCGGTAGTTGTTCCATACCGCTTACATACCGTTGATATTCTAATTTTCAAGCTTGATTCCCACCTAAATTTGTATAGAAATAGCAAATAAAGTAAATGCTGGCGGCCTTTATCGGAATAAAATTGGAATCCAGATAAGAAGAAGGAGGCGATTAACATCAAAGTAAATTATAATAATAAAAGAAGACATGAATATTAAAGAACATCAATTGGTAGGTGTGTCCTATAAAGATACACCTAATAAAAGCGGTAATATCAAACCTATTTATATCATCATGCATTATGATGGCGCGTCTAATGCTACTAGTGCGATTTATTGGATGTCAGATCCAAAAAGCAAAGTTTCGGCTCACGTGCACATCAGTCGCGATGGTGTTGTAACACAACTGGCGCGATTCAATGTCAAATGTTGGCACGCAGGCCTGAGTTCCTGGGATGGATTGAAAGATCTGAACAGATACAGTATTGGGATTGAGTTGCAAAATAAAGGGACAGAATCTTATACCGAAAAGCAGATCAATGCGGCCATTGAAGTCTGTCAGGCAATTATTGCCCATTATCCTATTCAGGAAATTTTGGGGCATAGTGATATTGCCCCTGGAAGAAAGGAGGACCCGGGAGTACAATTCCCTTGGATGAAGTTTAAGCCACTATTAAAAAATAACTACTATGGAACTACTTGAAATTTTGGAAAAGCTGATTATTCCTATCGTTACTGCTATCGGAGGTTACTTTGTTGGTCGTCCCAAGCAGCAGGCGGAAGTGGAAGCTACAAATGTGGAGAATGCTGGGAAAGTGATTGATAAGTGGGAAGGTTATGCAAACCGGCTGGAAAAAGATATAGAACATTTAAGAACCATTATCGAAGATCTTAATGAAGGACTAAAACTCGCCAATGAGGACCGTATAGCCTGCTCGAAGACGTTGGCTGAGCTGCAGATGAAATATGATGACCTGATGAAGCTTTATAATGAATTGCAGATTGAACTAAAAAGAGTGAAAAATGAAAAATATATTTCGATTGACCGTAATGCTACTGCTCGTTAGTAGCTGCGGTTTATTTAAAAAGATTACTAAAACAAAGGAGTCGCAGACAGTGGAGGCGAACGAAAAAATGACCGAACTGTCAAGCGTGGATTCTAGTAGAAGGCACCTGGAGATTGAGCAATCATATAATCGACTCTTGACAGGGAGCGAGGCTCTGATGCAGATCGAAGGTGAAGAGATCGAGATCAGTCCGAATGGCGTTGTGCGAATAGGTAAGGGACGGGTAAATAAACGCCGAACGTATTATTCTGATAGCAGTAATGGTGTTGAGAAATATCTTTCTGATCAGCGTCGGGAGAGTGCCCACAATGTTCACTACAAAGAAGATAAACTGCGGATAGATGAAAGAGCTTCAAAACGGACGGTGCAGCCGGCTGGAACAAATATATTCTATTTTTTGATTGGCTTACTTGTAGTGATATGCCTTATGGTCTGGTGGTTGCGTAGGAGAACGTAATAATTGGATAAAAGATTATTATACCGATCATGGAAAACTTCCTACTCGTTTGTTTTATGATCGGTATAATTCTTGGGAAACCAATCTTATTTATCATTGAAACGTTTATTAATGAAATAATAATTTGTCGCTTGCTTGATATCTTTCTTAAAATCATTATACATGTCAAATTGATTACATGCGCAGATGATGGACTTTTGTAAGGTGTCGCTATTTATCTTTAAATATGGACCAAGTTCCTTGTATATCGTGCTTTTTACTTTAGTCTTTAGGTTATCCAGTTTTTCGGGCTGAAAAATACGCAAGACAACGGCGATTGCCTTGTAACGATGCTGGATATCTTTGTAGTTGATGTACTCACCCATAATCTGTTGAGAGGGTATCCCCATAAATTCACAATAACAGTCGATGACCTGACTGATCTTGGAAAGATCGGGCTCGTATATTTTGTCAATTGATCTCAAAATTTCGGGATGGTTCTCTTTTAAGAAACTCATAATGAAAGAATAATATAAAGTGTTCATACGCTGGGAATTGGTCTTATCATTTCGTTGACTTTTAATTGTTGTTAAACTTTTTGGTTGCATTAGCACGGTCATCAATTCTATACTTTGTGTTTCTTTTGAAGTAATACCATATTTTCTGATGTGCTCATGGTTCAATCCAGTTGACCTGTCTAGCTGCAAATTTGTTGTGAGGAAGCGTTCCATTTTTATGTTCTTTTAAAGTGTATATTTTTTGTTCTGTCTTATTGTAACTAATCATTCAAAGTCATTAACAGCTTCTTTTCCTTCTAATGATTTGCCGATAGTAAGCACTAAGTGTCCATAATGTTTGTTAAACAAAGTTAAACAAATTTGTTAATCATTCAAGGTTTTTAATGTTAATTTTGTTGAATATTTTGTATTCAATAAAAATTGTTAAACTTATTTGTTTAATTGTAATATATTGATAATAAGGTGTTAATGTATTTATTTTATTTATTTATTTGTTTAGGTTTAATATCTTGTGTAACTTAGTGTCAGATTGTTATGAATTAGTGTAACATTTGTTAAATACCCTATAAAAACATGGAAACTTATCCGGATAATAATTTTGAGATTTTACGCTTGGAGATGGGAATTACCAATCGGGAATTTGCGGGCTTATTGGGGGTGCGTGAACAGGTGTATTCGCGTATAAAGAAGGGTGAATATCCGATCGGTCTCACCATGAAAACCCGTATTCAAAATGCTTTTCCCAAAGTTCAGTACGATTGGCTGCTTTATGGAAAAGGAGAACGAAATCAGTCCGGTGCAACCATTCAGCCTGATACTGTTTCCATGGTCAATGTAGGAAACGGAAAATCTATTGGATATTTTTCCAGTGATGTCAACTTTATTGACGAGAATAAGAACAATATATTCTTTGAGGTGTCTCCTGGACGCTATTTGATGCAAACTAAGCTCGTGACCGAGAAGGCAAAAGCTGGTTATCTTTCGGGATTTTCGGATGCTGAGTACATGGATGATTTACCTGCTCATTTTATTACCGTGAATGAATTTCACAAAGGAGCTTACCGTTCTTTTGAAGTGAGTGGTGATAGTATGACAGACGGGACTGATGCCAGTGTCCTTGACGGCGATATTGTTACAGGACGTTTGATTAAACGAGAATTGTGGCAGTCAAAATTTCATACCCATAAATATAGATATTGGGTTGTTGTACATCGATATGAAGGGGTGATTATTAAGGAAATTGCTCATCACGATGTCGCTAATGGAATCCTTACATTACGTTCCCTCAATACAGACAAAGCTACTTATCCAGACTTTGAAGTCAGCTTGGATGATGTGGATCAGATCTTTAATGTTGTTGATATCAGCCGCTCATTATAAAGATGTTCAGTACATTTTTGTCTTTCACTGGACATTTTTGAAGTGATCAACCATAATCAAACCTTGTTTCGCAAATAAAACCCGCTTTTATTTGCGAAACAAGATTCCTGTTGCTCCTGCATATAGCTACTTGTATATGCCCAATTGTATCACCGCTTTCTCGTCCTAACGCTGTTTGGAATAATAAAGAGATTCTTTATGTCCGGAAAATATAAACCTTATGGCTCACAAGTTGTTAGTTTTTTAACTAAAAAATATAGCAAATAAAACTAATTTAATTAGTTTTATTTGCTATATTTGAATATGAATTGGAAGCAGATGAACATGTTTAATGTATGGTGTCTTAGCGTCGAACAGTATATATAATATACGCTATGACAAACAACCCTATATAAAGGATATTGGTTGCTCATTATTCTTACATGTTCATTGCTTTCAATTTCTATAAATCTAAGTGGTTAAATACGGCGTGTGCAGAGCATACGAGAAATAGAAACTTTAGAGAGATGAATATCCCGTTGACGAATGATATCCTTCAGGACTTAAAATGTAAAGGCTATAATATACTTAAGTCTGAGAATACTGTGGAAGATACGAATCAGTATTTTGTTCCGATAAAAGTGAATGATTTGTGGAGATTTCTGGAAGAGTTTGACAAAGAGTCTGCAACAATAGTGGTCGAAGATATCCTCGATGTTTCTGAGGGAGCCTTGGAAGGTAAATTTATTAGGGTATTTTAGAACTTAATGTAATTTCAAGTATAGATCCCGGATCGTATCGTGGAGATAGACTGTTCATAGGGGCTGCCATTTACTAATCCATCATATGTTTATTTTTAAGGCCAGGTTTTTTAACCTGGCTTTTTGTGTTTAAAAGAAGCGTTCCAAATCCCAAAAGCAAACCCTTTCGGATTTGGAAAATGATTATCGGGGGATGCCAACGAAATTAGATAAACTAGGGCTGTTCGACCTTTTTGGCTCTCCTGTTGTAAAAAGATTCCCCGGGCAATAATCTCTGTAAACTCTTTTATGACACCCCTCAAATGGACTAATGGAATTTTATCCTGCCAGCAATTACACTTATTAATAGTCTGATATGAGATGTTGTGCTACTTAGTTTTGTCGCTTTTGGTTTGTAACAGAGGAATAAATTTCTCATAACCTTCCGCTTTCATTTGATCTTTTGGGATAAAGCGTAGTGAAGCACTGTTGATACAATAACGTAGTCCCCCTTGTTCAGTCGGGCCATCATTAAAAACATGGCCTAAATGAGCGTCACCTGTTTTGCTTCTCACTTCAGTTCTATTCATCCCAAAAGACCTATCGCTTTTTTCGGCAATCAGCCGATCATTGATCGGTTTAGAAAAGCTTGGCCATCCGCAATCGGATTCAAACTTATCGGTAGAAATAAATAGGGGCTCGCCGGTGGTAACGTCAACATAAATGCCTTCCCGAAATTCATTCCAATAAGCATTGTCAAAAGCCTTTTCAGTAGCATTGTTTTGAGTAACATCATATTGTAATGCAGTCAGCTCCTTTTTCAGTGTTTTTTTGTCCACTTTATTGTACTTAGCCGGTTTCGGATTTGCCTGTCGCGCTTTCTCAAATAGGTCAGCGGGAATATGGCAGTAACCCTGAGGATTTTTCTCTAAATAATTTTGATGATAATTTTCAGCAGTATAGAAATTCCGTAGGGGACCAATTTCTACAACAAGCTTTGAGCTATAGCTCTTTGCAAGCTGACCAATCTCATCCCGGATCGTTTTTTCATCCTCTTTCTTTGTAAAGTAAATCCCTGTCCGATATTGAGTACCAATATCATTACCCTGTTTATCCATACTTGTTGGGTCAATTGTTTTAAAGTATAAGTCGATCAACAATTTCAAATCAACTAGCGTAGGATCATAATCGACTTTTACGGCTTCTACAAACCCAGTATTGCCCGTTGATACCTGTTCATAGCTCGGTTTGGCAAGATTCCCATTCGCATACCCAACTTCTGTAGCTGTTACCCCTCTTATTTGTTTGAAGTAATGTTCTGTCCCCCAAAAGCAGCCCCCCGCAAAGTAGATTTCGCTAGTTTTACTGTTATGAGCTGAGTTCTTTTCTGGAGCTGATGCTTTCTCTTCTCCTTGCGAAAAGCCTATTTTGACTATTATCAAGCCTATAAAGGCGAGTATAGTGATGGTCCATATAATTTTCATGATCTTTTATTTTTTAGCTGATTGCAATAAACTGATTCCAAAGCCAAGAAATAGTATATCCTTAAGGATAAAGAAATCTGTCACAGGAACTCCGTCTACATGTTTGAACATATTTGGTGTTGTAAAAAGATAACTTAAAGTCATCGTAAAAATAATACATACCCCAATTCCGGCGTATCGTCTCAATTGCTTAAATTTTAAACTCAGTAAGATAAGTATGGCAACAGCTATTTCAACAATACCAACAATATTGGACACCATTTGTTCACTCCATAGTTTGTATAGCCAGGAAGAGAGTGGATGATTTGCTATCAATGGCTTTATGGCCATCGCCTCCGTTGGGGTAAATTTGAAAACCCCAAGCCACAGAAGAATGAAGACTATGCCGAATGTTGAAATGTAGAAACCCCATTGCGATGATGGGGGGGAATTTTTTGTTTGCGTTATGAGATGCATTTTTCTAAAATTTTAATTTGTACTTACTGTTTCCCTTTTAGTAGCATGCACTTCAAAATCCTGACAAAAAAATCCTTTTATTTTAACTTGTCTTTTAATTTGTCTTTAAAGAGTTCTAGTTCATTTTTACTGAATTTTTCGGGAGCATCTTGTGTGAATATCTTTTTCATCATACTTTCCATTGCATGTACTTTGCGGTTATAGGCACTGCACCACTTACAGATCATAAGATGTAGCCTTAAGCGTATTTTTTGGAAAAATGGAATCTCACCAGCATTTTGCTGTTCGATAAGCAGTGTTGCTTGTTTGCAGGGCATTACCAATATATGAATGAGTTGTTTTATCATTGCTTACGAAATCATGAGATATTAAACCAGTTAAATTCCAGGCACTCCCGAAGTTGCATACGACTTCGTTGGAGGATTTTCCATAGATTAGTTGTCGTAAGGCCAGTTTCCTGACATACGCTAGCCGCTTTTTTTTCTTCTAAATAATAGAGCTTTACCGGGATAAGCCATTTTAGGGGCAATTTGTCCATACACTCAGCAATTACGCTATTAAAATCGTTGTTGTCAAGGAGGTTGTCGTCTTTTTCATTCCAGTCTTGTAGAACATCATTATGTTTCCATGATCCCTCATTATCAAAATAATGATCTAGTGGAATATTGCCTGTATGTCGGTACTTTTTACGGTAAAACTCAGCGACTTTATTCTTAAGAATAGCCATTAGCCAAGTCTTTACATTGCTCCGCCCCTGGAAAGAATGGTATGATTCGAATGCAGACATAAATACATTTTGGACTATATCTTCCGCATCTTGTCGGTCTGAAAGCAAAAAAAGAGCGCTATTGAGAAGTGTATCACTATAGATATCAATCCATTGTTGTAGATGTTCTGATCGCTTGTCCATGTGGTCAATTATAATCCTATAAAATTAGAAATAGTTTTTTGATACTTCTTATCTAATCAAAATTGATTACGGCGATCACAGAATTAGCTCTCTAAAAATTGGATCATAATCACTAAAAGAACAATAAGAAGAAAGCAAATGACAGTAATTGAAAGGATATACTGTTTTTTATTCCTTTTTATGAAAAAACTGTTCGCTTTCCAAATAAAAAATATATAAGCAAGTAAGGGATAAGCTATACTAAAAATCTTTGCCCAATACGAACTGATAACGAAGAGAAGGAAGAGGGAAATCAACAAATATGAAACCGCTAGTGATAGATGAAATTTTCTAAAATATGGGACAAAAGCCTTTATGTCAAATTGTTGCTTTTCTGTTGACGAAAGGGTGTTATATCCAGAAAGGGACGAGTCTGCATTCTCTTCAGTGACTAGAAAAGCAACTGTTGCCAAAATTACGCTTAATACTAAAACTAAAGTAATCATCTGTTAAAAATTGTTTTTTGTGATCCTATTTTGTCTATTTTCTATTGAAACCTTACTTCGTTCCTCTAGTTCCATTTTCTGTAATTCTTGGGGATTAAAGGAACTCCTTTTGGGAAATAAAACCCGTTAAAATCAAAATAAAAAAAAGTTCCAGTTTTCGCATGTCTTATCTGTAGGAGCGCTTTTAAATTTTGGGTTGTGCTGATGTACCTGTAATCGAAGTGGCCATTTCCTAAGATGGAAGCATTTCCTTGCTGCGTATTGACAAGGACCAATTGTGTCTGATCATCTTTTGCTGGAATTAAGCTAAATTCGTCGTTCAATACAATTGTTTTATTTTGAGAGGTGATTATCTGGTTTTCAAGGTTTGGTGGAGGCATCATACTACCCCGTAGTTCAATTTCATGATTGAATAGTTGTTTGATTGCTACATTCTGGTAAATTGTATTGCCTAATTTTTTAAAATGTATATCATAGACTTCAACCATTTGGTTAGATTCTGGAATATTATATTTCTGGCCGAAAGCACGTTGAATAGCATTTTTGCTACCCAAGACAAATCCAACCAAAGTTATGGGGGCATCTTCATTTATTCGATATACCAGATCAAAACTTTCAAAATTCGGTAAGGAATTTATACGCGCAAAGTTTTTATCGGCACTCAAAACATCGTAGGTTTCATCCGTTTTTAATGCCCAGATATATTGCTTGCCATCCAAGCTTTCATTGTCCCACGCGTCATGATTTGGTTCAATGCTTTGGTATCGGATTGTTAGCTGTATAAGAGGACTTCCGGGCTTTAGGAGAGCTGAGTTTCCACCCACTTCAAAGTGATAATAACTGTCTTTGTTGATTTTCAAGCGGCCACATGCACTATCAAAATGCCCAGAAAACTGTTCCTGTCCCGAATAGGCATCAACTACAGCATCTTCCTTTTCATTTTTCGAGATAATATAACTACAGAAGTCTCCAATGACATAATATCTGTTCGGGCCATCCATTAGAGCGTCCGGATACACAGGTTCTGCTGTGGATACATCCATTAAACCCAATTTACCTTCAAATTTGAACGGAATAAGTTGGGGTCGTTCTTGAGCAGATACAAATAGTTGTATGGAAAAGAGAACACAAGTGAAAATAAATTTCATGATAAATTTACATTTAACAATGGCATCGATCACGATTGATTCGAACATTTAAACTTGAATTTACAAAAATAAATTTATTCAAGTGTTAAAGTTCTGTTGTGTACTTGTGCGCTCTTCCGTTTTTTAAATCTAAAAAACAGCTATTGGAGAAGATTGCTTTTATTTTTCAAAAAGCCATTTTATGCCTACAACTAACATAATGATAACTGCAATAACATATTTTATTTTAATTGCGTGTTGTTTTCTATAAGCGATGTAAATCCCCAGAGCCATGATAAGGGCAAATCCAATAATTACCCATCCAAAAGAGAAGCTGTTTCCAAGCTGAATATTGATCATATTTTTAGTTTTTATTAACGAGTTTGATCGGGTTTATAGCATGATTTTTTAATCTTTTTCGAAGGTTACGTCAGTTATTTTATAGTTGAAATTGCTTTTGTCCCTTTCACCTTCAGGTTTTTCTAATTCACTGTAATGTACAGTACCCGTCATTTTAAATGTGGTATGCGTATCGAGATTGATTTTCTCTCCGTTTTTATCAATGACATGGAAGTTTTTTAATGTATAGTTTTTTTGGTCTGCTGGGAGTTCAAATAGAACACTGTTTTTTTCTGTTCCAACAGGTAACATAACACTGAATGCTGTAAATTTCTCCGAACTGATTGCATGAGGTTTTACAACAAAATTCATTGACATGGTCTTCGATTTGCCTGATGAAAAGGTAAAGGAGGGAGCATCAAATTCACCGGTTAACTCGATGGTTTTATTCTGATTGTCATAGTTGGATTCCATGGCTTTAATCGTATCTACTGATGTTCCATTACATGCAGATAAGGACATTAAACCTATGGAGGACAATAATAGGGCGGGGATTATGTTTTGTGTTTTCATTGGATTTTTTTTATTAGTTTATACTCAAGATGATTTCATCTGGATCTTTTCTTCTTTTTTTTATAAAAGTACAATAGAATCTGTTATGCTTTATCGCAGGATTTAAATCCGTTGACAATGAATTTAAATCCGTATGCACTTTTGCTTTTTTCGTCTTTTTGCATGATCCGTTTTCCGCTACATCAGTACTTTTATTAAGGGAGATGGTATGGGGATGTATGTGCAAAAAGGGTCGGTTTAGAAAGCTTAAATGGAGGAAAGGCTACCTCATTAGGTAACCCACTAAACGAATTACAATGTAGCTTGGAATAATATGGAAGGAAATATGCCTTTTTTTACCGTCGTTAATCTTTGGATTTGAAAAATATAAGACTGATAATTAAACAGACTAAGGTTATGAAAGAGAACACCGTTCGCAGATTATTCCAGAATACCCAAGGTTCCTCAATAAGGAGACGCATTCGATTTAAAGCATCAGACGGTGCACCTGCAATATCTAATGTATCCAATTGATTGTTTAGCGGAACATTCTTTGCAGCCGTAATAATAAATACACCGATGATATAACTTGCACATGCAGCTGCGATCAAATAGAATTTTGGAGAAGATAAATCGAAATACATCACCGATGATGCAATCAATAATAATGGTGCTCCTAAAAAACAGCTGTAAAATACTGGATTTAAGATTTCTCTATTGATATTTTGCATTGCCATCAAATATCCCCTGTCATCCAGTTTGTGAAGTCCAAGATTGACGGAAAACGTGTAGGCGAAAAAGAGCCCGGATATTAATGCCGATGTTATCACAGCAGCAGCTAAAGTGATTTCTTGTAATTTCATTGGTGGTAAGTTTATTTTTAATCTTGACCTAGATAACATTACAAAAGGTTTAATGTTTTTACAAGTTCCCTTGCTGCTGCGCTTCCGGCGCGGTTGGCCCCGATTGTGGAGGCGGAAGGACCGTAGCCGACCAGATGAATTCGGGGTTCCTTGGCGACCCTTGTGGCGAGTCGCCCATCCATTAAGATACCCCCATTTTCTTCTTTGGGCAGTACCGGATCTAAATGTTCCAATGCACTTTTGAAACCCGTATTCCAAAGGATAATATCTGCTTTTTCTTCCCTGCCATCTTCCCATTTCACACCGGTTTTAGTGATCTCACTAAACATGGGAAGCCGTGTGAGTACCCCTCGTTTTTCCATCGCGCGGATTTCAGCTGAATAAGGCAGTCCCGTCACGGATACAACTGATAGCGGTGGTAACCCTTGCCGCACACGCTCCTCTACCATAGCAACAGCATTGTGACCCGCCATATCATCAAAAGGGCCTTCACGAAATAGTGGGGGACGTCGTGTGACCCATGTTGTTGTAGTCACTTCCGAAATCTGATCCAACAATTGGATGGCAGATATTCCGCCACCGACTATAATAACATGCTTGTTTCTGAAATAGTCTGCTGTTTTGAAATCTCTTGTATGAAGTTGCTCTCCTTGAAATAGTGCTGCCCCTGGGTATAAAGGGATATAAGGGTTCTCCCAGGTACCTGTGGCGTTAATGATGCCCGCTGCAGAAAACAACGTTTCAGCAGTATCTATATGAAAACGTTGCCCATGCGAGGACACCTTATCAACTTTAAGTGGTCGATAAACTTCTAGCCCATACCTTTTTTCATAGAGATCGAAATAATGTGGGACAGCTATATTTGCCTGTACCTCGGTCTCATTATTTGTCAATGTTTCTTCAAATGACATACCTGGTAGGTCATGGATTTTGTTAACCGTACTTAATGTGAGCGAAGACCAGCGAAATTGCCAAGCACCACCAGGAGCAGGGGCTTCATCCAAAATAATGAAGTCCTGATTAATCTCCAATCCCAATTTCTTTAAATGATAAGCAGAAGAAAGCCCGGCTTGTCCTGCACCGATTATCGCAATTTTGGTTTTGTAACGAATATTGTTTATCATCAATTAGGATATCTAGCGCCAGCCTAACTCAGGTGCAACATGTTCCAAAATAGCCGAAAGTACATGAATATTGTAATCTACACCCAAGGTATTTGGAATTGTCAGGAGAAGAGTATCAGCTTCTTGGATAGCTTCGTCCTGAGCCAGTTCTTTGACGAGCTGATCAGGCTCGGCCGCATAACTACGGCCAAAAATAGCGCGTTTGTCCGCTTCAATGAAACCTATCTTGTCGGCCCGATCTGCTTCCTGTCCAAAATAATACCTATCTAAATCATCAACCAATGCAAAAATTGACCGACTGACTGAAACTCTGGGTTCGCCAGGATGTCCAGCTTCTTTCCAGGTTTGTTTATATAGACGTATCTGTTCGGCCTGTTGTATATGGAAAGGCTTTCGATTTTCATCGTACTTTAATGTCGAACTTTGTAAGTGCATCTTGTTTTGAGCAGCCCATACCGCTGTCGCATTCGATGCTGCACCCCACCAGATACGGTCACGCAACCCTTCAGCGTGTGGTTCTAGCCTAAGTAAGCCCGGAGGGTTCGGAAACATCGGATAGGGATTTGGTTCAGCAAAACCTTTTCCTTTGAGTTTTTCCAGGAATTCTAAAGCCTTCCTACGGCCCATATCAGCGTCGCTCTCACCTTCAGCGAGCTCATAACCAAAATAACGCCATCCGTCTATTACCTGTTCAGGTGAACCCCTACTGATACCCAATTGTAATCGGCCTTCTGAAATTAAATCGGCTGCCCCAGCATCTTCCACCATATAAAGTGGATTTTCATAGCGCATATCGATTACTCCCGTACCTATTTCAATCGTATTGGTCTTTGCCCCAATGGCAGACAATAAAGGAAAGGGAGAGGCTAACTGATTTGCAAAATGATGTACACGGAAATAAGCTCCGTCTATGCCTATTTCTTCTGCTGCTACAGCTAGATCTATTGACTGAAGTAATGTGTCACTTGCTGTTTGGGTGCTATAAGCAGGGTGTTTGGACCAATGTCCAAAAGATAAAAATCCTATTTTCTTCATTCGTCGGGACGAGATTTGATGTTTATCAAATTTAATAAATCTATACTGATCTAGGACTCTTGGTTTGTCCTATGGATGTCAATAAAATAGCAATTGAAATCGTCCTCACAATTGCCATTTGGCAATTGTGAGGAGTATAAAAGCACTAACTTTGTATATTGATTGTACTATAATATATTCATGATGACATCCGAAAAATTGTTGAAACAGATTGATTTTATCAAGGAGATTGATAAGTTGAAATACATCCAGCGAAGGACTAAGCTTTTTAATAGTGATCGTTGTGAGAATGATGCCGAACACAGCTGGCATTTGGCGCTGATGGCTATTGTTTTAGCTGAGCATGCTGACGAGTCTATAGATCTATGGAAAGTTATTAAAATGGTATTGATACATGACATTGTTGAAATTGATGCTGGAGATACCTTTATCTATGATGACGAAAAAGCACATAGTAATACGGAGGAAGAGCGTTTAGCCGCCAAACGAATATTTGGAATGTTACCGGAGCAGCAAGCGGAAGAACTCATTTCGATCTGGGAGGAGTTTGAAGCTGGGGAGACTCGCGAAGCGCAGTTCGCCAAAGCAATGGACCGATTGGAACCACTGTTGCAGAATAGTTCTAATAATGGGGGTACCTGGAATGAACCTGGTGTAAACTATAATAAGGTATACGCAAAAAAGAGTGTGATCAAAGATGGTTCACCTGTATTATGGGAATATGCCGAAAGTTTAATTGACGATGGCGTGAAAAGGGGAATTTTGAAGAAAGCTAATTCCTAGCGGCCGTTTATTCTTTTTCTTCTATTCAAACGAATATTAAATCAACGCTGGCGAATTGTAAATGTGAGATTATGGTAAGGCGTATTTTATATACATTTATTTTGCAATCAGGTATGAATTATATAAAATCAAGAACAAGTACATGAACACGACACATCTTGGTAAATTTGAGCATGACCGTACAATTATTGATAAGTATGTGAAAAGTTCTGCTTTTGGAAAGAACAAGCTTGTCTATGCGCCTTTGATTATAGGCATAGGATTACTCTGTTTCCTCGCATTTGCTATTTTTGAAGGACTGGTCGAAACTATTGGTATAGGTGTCATTAGTATCATGTCGGTTATTGTGGTTGTCTGCTTTATTTTGGTAGCAGTTATTAATCGCTCTGCACATAAAAAACTTTATGAAGAGACTAAGACGGCGCCTGTATGTATCGCAAAGAAAGTCTACGGAAATGATGTGCAAAATATCTACTACTGTATCTATAGTACTGGAGAGACGAGACACGACAGCTCCTTTATCAATAAAATCGCTGATAAAATTTTTGCTATTCCAACGAATACCAATGACAAGATAGATAAGGAAATTCTGGATCTTTTCAAGATAGATTTTGTGAAACCTGGAGAATTTGCGAAGAAACTTCCGTTGGCATTTACAGATGGGGTAGCGGTTTGGAGACGACAATTTGCATTAGGCAATTTGCCGAAAGATGTCCAGCAGCAGATCGAAGATAATGACAGGCAGTTTTGTGTGATAGCGATCGTTCCTGAAAATCCACGTATACTTACAGAACAGTTTTCTTAAGAAGCCATTTAAATCAATATACTAACTGAGCCACATTTTGTCAAATGTGGCTTTTTTGTTTTAATGCTTGATGTGTATTAAAAGGAAAAAAGAGATTGTTTACCGACCTATATCCGCTTTTTGCCGAAAATATATGGGATAAGAACTCCTTATTTGGGAAATTGGCCCATCATAATTTAATCGCTATAGGTATGGTACATTTCTTTAACGCATTGATCATTTTGTTGTTTTTTATGATTTTAGCTTTGTTTTCGAATATCGAGGCAAAGAAACATAACGAAGTTTTCACTGATGCTTTGCAAGTCTATCATACGGATTCAGTACGTACATCTGACAAGAGGGAACCGACCGATTTACAACGCTTATCAATCGATAAGCAGTAGATGAGGTCTAAAGAGTTGGGCGATAGGGTCTTTTATGCTTAACGCATAGAAGAAAAACTAAGCGGAGGCATGATTCGTTTATGAGAGTATACTAGCGTTCTGTAAAATTAAGTGAGATCCGATACTATGAAAAGAGTTGAAATATTTAAAACGAATGTCAATAAATATAGAGAAGCACAACAAATCGTTGTGACGCTTCTACAGCTGTTCTCCTCCTATAAAGTTAACTTTGATCTTGACGATGAGGAACGGATTTTAAGGATTGAATCTTCACAATCGGATATTGAGATAGGTGGGATTGTCAAAACAGATGCTCGATTGGGGCTACCAATGTGAACGTATAGAATAACGATGAGCGTCCACGACAGTGGAGTTAGCTATAAATGAAATGGGGCTCGGTACAGAATAATAAAAATGTTTTTTTAAATTAATTATTAGACTTACTTTCGATTCCAGTATCTCTCCTCCAGACAAAGTTTCTATACCGAAATGAAAATGTCTATGATGGAGGTTCTTTAATAACATCATGTTCGAAATGAAATACTGTAAAAATATCATTCTTTTTATAGCCATAATTTATAGCTGTATCTCTTTTGCACAAACCAAAAGCAATGTGCTTTCTAGCTGTCAATCTGAGGTACTGCATTCTAATGTTTTAAACGAAAACCGGACGATCAATATCTTTCTTCCTAATAATTATCAGGCCAACGATACGGTAACTTACCCTGTCATCTATGTCTTGGACGGGGGTATGGAAGAAGACTTTTTTCATATTGCGGGAATTGTTTGTTTTGATACACAACCTTGGATTGCGAGATTCCCCAATAGTATTGTTGTCGGAATCGAGGGAAATACCCGAAAACGTGATTTTACTTTCGCTGTTCCAAACGTTGATTTCCTAGAGAAAGAAGGTTTTCAAAAAAGCAGTTTTCCTACCTATGGCGGATCCGAAAAATACATGGGTTTTCTAAAAGGTGAATTACTGCCCCATATCAGTAAAAATTATAGGGTAAACAAGAAACGGACGGTTATTGGAGAGTCACTAGCTGGGCTTTTCTCAGCTGAAATACTACTTAAACAACCTGATCTCTTTGATAATTATATTATTGTCAGTCCGAGTCTGTGGTGGGGACAGCAGGAGCTATTGAAAAATACCGAAAAGCTATTGGAGGCTAATTTGAGAAAAAAGGTGCGTGTATATTTGGGTGTACCTAATAGAGAAGAAGATATTAGAATGTACCAGGATGCTGAAGCGTTTTATAAAGTTATAGGTAACAATAAGAAGATGGATGTTATTTTTGATTATATGCCTGAAGAATTACATTCAACAGTTATCCATCAAGCTGTGTATAATGCATTCAAGAGATTATATCCAAAAACAGCCTATTCTAAGTAGTTCTCCTGATGTTTTTTGTCTGACTAACCTTAGCTTAATGAACTGTTTGTCCACTATTATCTTTTCGTAGTTTCCACATGTACATGATAATTAAGGTCAATAACATGGAAAAAATAAAATAACGCCAAGCTAATCCATTCTGTGTGGTTACTTTGCCACTAATGGCCACAATAAAGTTGGACAGTGATGTCACAATGTAAACCATTCCACCCATGAGACCGCCTGCGGTGCCTGCATGCTTTGGGAAAAATAACATGCTGTTGGTGAAAAAGCTCGTAAATAAAACACCTGAAATTATATGAATAAAAAATGCAAAGCCAACCATGATATATAGGCTTTGCTGGAACATACTCACTACGATTAAAGCGATAATAAGTGAGGCCTGGAATAGAACCGGAGCGATGATCCGAGGAACAAAATCAAGATGCATACGCTTTTTCGTAACAAACCCACCAATCATCCATGAAAAACCCAGTATCAACGTACAGTAACCAATTGTGACGGATGAAAAGTGAAATGTATTTTCAATAATAAATGGCCCTGTCATATTGAATAGCATTACAATGGAGTAACTAAACCCCAGTACTAGGATGCCCAATATAAAAAGCTTGTTTTGTAACATCATTTTATATAGGTTGAGATTGTCCCTTAGGTTAATCTTTTTCTTTTCGGCAATACTTTCCCCGCTGTACAACACTTCAAATAATAATAAGGCGCCAGCGTAGAAAGCAAGGAAATAAAAATTAGCCTGCCAATCGAATAGTTTTTCAAGATAACCTCCTAAAAAAGGTGCTAGTATTGGGCCACATGACCAGACGATGGTAAAATAGCTTAGGTAATTTTTTAACCGATCACCTGCATATAGATCGACGAAAAGTGCGCGTGTAGCCACCACCAAAATAGATATGGCTATACCTTGCACGACTCTTAATAAGCAAATAAGTAACACACTGTGTGTATGTGTTATCAATAAGCTGCTTAGTATCAGAAGCGTTAATGCCAAAAGCTTAGGTCGATATCGGCCTATACTGTCAAGAATATTACCTATAAATAATTGGGAAATGCCATAGCTCAATAGATAACTGGTCAATGTTAATTGAATATCGCGTTCGTGAACAAATAGACTTTTGGCCATTGCCGGAAACGAAGGCAGATAGATATCTGTTACAAATCCTGAAAGGGGCATGGATACAAATGCCATGAATGTTACTAACCTGATGCGTTGCGAAGATGCTTCTTTTAACATTTTTACTCTTTTTTGTTAAACAAAACTAGAGACTTTTTGGCTAATACCGATGCTATCTGACAAAGTAAAAATTACGAAAATCAAATATCATTTGTTTTTCTGTCTAAACTTGAGCGGAGATGTCTCTGCATTTTTCTTAAAGAAGTTGTTGAAATGAGCTGGTTCATCAAACCCAAGGGTATAACCGATCTCAGCGACATTCCAATCTGTATAGATCAATAGATTTTTGGCCTCCTCATAGATTTTTTGTTTGATGATCTGCGTTGTTGTCTGATTGGTGACCGATTTGACAGAGGCATTGAGATGATTGACATGTACATTGAGCCTTGCCGCAAAATCGGCTGCGGTATGTAATGCAAGCGGGTAGGCGGGAGAATCCAATGGAAATTGTTTGTGAAGTAATTCATCAAACAAACGATACATCCGGACGCTGCCCGATTGATCTTGCAACTCTACATCTTCCATTCTCCACTCTAAGGCCAGATGAAGGATTGCTGCCAAATTACTTTTGATCGCACTACAACGAAGAGGGTAACTGGAATTATTCAACCGGAACATATTATCAAATAATGTTGTAATTAAATGCAACTGTTCTTCATCCAAAAAGATAATGGGTTTACTCCATTCTTTGAATAGGGAAGTCTTTTTAAATGGTTCAAATGTCTGGCTTCCAGAAAAGAATTCTTGATTGAAAAGGCAAAAGTATCCTTCTTGTTTGTTCGTGTCACATACCCATGTATAGGGAATATTTAATGCGGGTAAAAACAGGGCAGGCCGATCGATATATAATTCATGTTGACCGTATTTGAACCATCCTTTTCCTAAAATGAGACTGATTTTGTAAAAATCGCGTCTGTTATAGGGTGTTTTAAAATCACAGTATTTGCGTGGCGAAATATTGAAATGTGATTTTCCGAGTTCAACATCTAGTATATCCCCACTATTTGTATGGAGATGGCTCAATCGTTTATAGTAATCCTGTAAAGTTTCCAGTGTTTCGCTCATGATTATGCAAAGTTACAAAAATCAAATGTAATCCTAGCTCTTTACAATAACCTCCTCTTTCCTCATTGTATAAACTTAACCAAGATCTGAGCTAGATTGCGTATTAAATTTTACTTTCAAAATAGTATGTACCAGAACCAATTTCTCTGGTTAAGTCGGGCAAGATTACTTTGGCTTTGCTGTTTGCCGGTATGCTGACCTCAAGTTTCAATAGTCCATTTTCAAGTTTCCATGCTGATTTTACCGTGCCATAAACGGTTTCTAATTCCGCAGATGCACTTGTAATTTTTCCATTCGGTTTGGGAGCAATGACAACAGCTTTATAACCCGGATTGTCAGCGACCGAATTGATTCCGGCAATCGTTCTGTACATCCAGTCCCCAATTGCCCCATATGCATAGTGGTTGTAGGAGTTCATATCTGGGGTTTGAAAAGATCCATCAGGTTTAATTCCGTCCCACCGTTCCCATATTGTTGTTGCGCCCATTTTTACGGGATAAAGCCAAGAAGGATAGCTTTCCTGCATTAAAAGGTCGTAAGCGACATCATTGTGACCAAACCTGGTCAACACATGACATAAATATGGTGTACCCAAGAAACCGGTTGTGAGGTGATTTCCATAGTCCCGAATATTGGCTACAAGACGATCCGCGCAGGCTGCTCTGAGTTGTTCGGGTAGCATATCAAATTGTAGTGCGAGTACATAGGCTGTTTGTGTTCCTGAAACCAACCTACCCGTTGGGGTCATGTATTCCCTTACAAAAGCGGATTTGATGCTTGTTAGGAGGGTACTGTATTTAGCTACGTCTTCCTGTTTACCCAATACATTTGCTGCATTGATCAACAGTTGGGTCGAATGTGCATAAAAAGTCTGTGCAATCAAATATTTGTCCGTTACAGCAGCTCTTCCATCGTTATCATCATTAGGACGATAAAAAAGCCAATCTCCAAAGTGGAAACCTGAATTCCATAGGTTATTTTTGGCGGTAGATGAGATATAATCTACCCATTTTCGCATGCTCTCATATTGATTTTCCAAGAACTGTCGATCGCCATAAGCCACATACATATCCCATGGGATAATGGTAGCTATATCTGCCCAGCCGGCAGAAGCACCATCATTTGCCCCCAGTACATTGGGGATTACGTGGGGGATTGCACCATTAGGGAGTTGGTCCGCCTTTACATCCTTTAGCCATTTGGTGAAAAATCCTGACACATCCATGTTATAGGCCGCTGTATTGGCAAAAGCTTGCGCATCACCAGTCCATCCTAGGCGCTCATCGCGTTGTGGACAATCCGTTGGCACATCCAAAAAATTTCCTTTTTGTCCCCATTGAATGTTGTGCTGTAACTGGTTCAATAATGCATTTGAGGTTACGAATTTGCCTGTGGTCTCCATTGCTGAGTATAAGGCAACAGCTGTAACGTTTTCCGGTGTCAATTCACCTGGGTAGCCTTCGATCTTCACATACCTGAAACCCTGAAATGTAAAATGAGGTTCAAAGATCTGTGCTGTGTTTTCCTTTAAAATATAGATATCCTGTGCCTTTGCGGACCTGAGGTTTGTGGTATAAAAATTGCCTTCTTTTGTAAGCACTTCAGCATGGCTCAAGGTGATCTTGGTTCCGGCTGCACCTTTCGCTTTGAGCATGACCCAACCTACTAGATTTTGTCCAAAATCTACAACTGTTTCACCTGCTGGTGTTTTGAAAACCTTAAGAGCTTTAAACTGTTCATGTTTCTTAACTGGTGGACCGGCCATCGCAACAAGTTTTTCTGGCCCTTTCTCCATGATGCCAACGTTATTCCATTTATTGTCCTCTTTAAAGCCGATATTATCCCAGCCGGCTATTTCCATCCTGGCATCATAAATTTCGCCGTCATAAATATCAGAAGCCATGATCGGTCCATAAGCATATTTCCAGCTTTCATCGGAATTGATTGTTTCTGTTGTACCATCCGTATATTCCACGAGGAGTTGCAGAAACAATCCACGCGTGTCGCCATAAAAATTATGTTGATTTCCGAAGCCTATACGTCCTTTATACCAGCCGTTTCCGAGGCTGACACCGAATACGTTGGTACCATTTTTTAGTACAGTGGTCACATCATATACTTGGTACTGTACATGATTTTTATAACTGGTCCACCCCGGAGCAAAATAAGTATCGCTGATGCGCTGGCCATTGATACGAGCTTCATATAGCCCTTTTGCTGTGACATAGACCATTGCAGACTTTAGTTTTTTATTTATGGAGAATTCTTTTCTAAAAATGGGGCTTCGTGCTGAGGTGTCCGTTTCTGCTACCTTGATCCATTTCGCGCTCCAGTCCATAGCGCCAATACCCATCTGAAAGAAATGGGCATCAGACCAGGCGGAGGTATTGCCATGATTGTCTTTTACCCTAACTTGCCAAAAATATATTCTTTTTGAATGCAGTGCTGCGCCATTATATTTAATCAGTACAGATTGATCTCCGGAGACAATAGCTTTCCAGACGAGATCTTTTCCAAGGTTTATCGAAGTTTTATTTGTACCTACTCTGATTTCATAAGACGATTGTAAAGTGTTTTTTATAGGGGAAATAATTTTCCAGCTAAATCGGGGATTAGCCGTCTCGATTGCCATAGGATTTTTAAGGTGTTCTACCTTGAGGTCGATTACGCTTAATTTTTGAGCATAGGTCATAAGTGAGAGGATGCACAGAAATCCTACTATTATAAATTTTTGAAGCAGAGTCTTTATAAATGGTTTCATATTCGACGATCGGTTTGGCCGGAAATCCGGAATGATAAGCTATTATCCGTAATAAACTTGATAGATGCATCATGGACTATCCTGCTCGCTTGGTCAGCAAATGATGGTATATCACTTGAAAAGAAATAGGTATCTTTTTCTTAGTTGTGGTTGTGTTCTGCTGCTTTATTATGTTTTTTTAATCTTCGATTTACTTATTTGATAGAATTTTTTATCATATTTTAGCCTTGTCTATTATCCTAGAATCTAGTTGGTCAATAAATTTTGTACAAGGATCGATTCTTTAGCTATCATGGCTATATGAATTTGCAATAAAAAGAACTTATTAAAATGAAAAGAGGAACATTTATATCAGTGGGAATTTTTGCTATGATCATCTCTATCTGCTCGCAGGGCTGTGCTGGCAATGGTGGTTCGCGCGAGGGAAAGACCCCAAATAACACCACTTCTGGTTCTTTTCAGTTTGATTCGCTTGTACATTATTCAACAATGATCGATCTTAATCAAATAGGAGAGTTGCAAGACAAGAAGATCCAATCCGAGCAGGATGTTTTTTTATTGTCTGTATTAGGTGATAATCAAGTTGACACTGTTATCCTAAAAAGGCTGGAGGATGTCGACTATACCAAAACGCTGATTAATGGAAGGCATTATGGCGTTATAGATTTATTATTTTTTCGAAAAGCTAGACAAGAGGATATAGATAGTTCATGTATACATGAATTTAGAGACATCCTTGTTTTTTATAAGAATAAAAAATGTATTGGACTTGCCAAAATTTGCTTTGATTGCAAAGCAATGGTTCCATGGGGTCAAGGTGTCCAGTTCAAAGGTTTTGGCGATTGGTCAGATTATGATAAATTACATCCAATATTACGAGAAAAATAAGACCTACGACTTAATCTGTCAAGGTTTGGACAGTAGTACCTTTTCCAGGTCAGCTAGGTCTGCAATGCCTTTTTTTATGATAATTTCTTTTCCGAACCTAGGTTGATAATAAGAAAAAACGACAGCCTTATTTTCTTTAATTTTTAGTGTCCCCTCCTGAAAGTATTCACCCTTAATTTTTACCCAAACCTCTAAAATGGTTTGATGGCAAAAACGTACATCTTCTAAGAGTTCTTGATGTGATTTAGGATTTATCTTGATATAAAATCGAGCATCATTGATGTTGAGTTCTTCCGTAAAATCAATCTGTAATTTGAGGAATGGATGACTCATTGACAATGGTTTTCCGAGTAAGCTCTGTTCAGTTTTTTCCCACCAGAAGCCTTTAGCGATAACCTCTACAAATTCGTCATGAAAGAAAAAGTAATAATGTCTATAGTCGGTCAACATTTCTTCCACTGAATTGCCCCATTCATATGATTGGCCATAGTGTTTTTTTTCATATTGATATCTTTCCATCAGCCATCTTGAGTTTTCAACCCGGTACACCCAAGTGCCTACCTCAAAATCTTCCCAATTTTCTCTGAGATCGTGATAAGGTGGAATTTCCCCACGGCAGATCCTGATTCCATCCATTTTTTGTATGGTGATTCTACCGAACTGTTCATCCTCCGTTTCAAAGCAGATAGAGGTTCCATTTTCATCGTATAGGACGGTGGGACTCAGTACTAGATCTGCAACGATGGGAACTTTAATTACTTGTATAAAGGGAATATTCTCTGTCATATATGTTTTGTTCTCAGATTTCTGAAAAGCGTTTTAAATTTCACCTCCCTATTTCCTTCGTTCACCGAGTTTTTATACCCGTTGACCTAAAGACCATAGGCGGAGGAGCTATCGTACTATAATTTTGAATCAACAAATAAGTACAATAAACCACCGAGAGTATAAGGCTTCATCACTAATAATGGATGAATTATTTAGATGAAAAGCTAATATAATAAAATAAGAATATTATGAAAACATTCGTAAAAACATTCGTGGCAGCAGCGTTGATCGCAATAAGTACTTTCGCTATGGCCGCAGATAAACCATCTTCAACTTCAGAGAAAGCTATTGTTAATCTATTCACTGCAGATATCGCCCTTAGTCATTATGTTGCGGTTATCACTGAGGGAGAGTCGGCCGGAGTAGATCAATTATTTGCTGCAGATTTCTGCCAAAAAATCCAATCAGGAAATGCAGCAACAAATAACCGTAGTGAAGTCATCAAATTTTTGAAAAAACAAAAAGGGGAGAAGCTCAACTGCAAGGTAAATACCAAGATCATCGAAGAATCGTCAGATTATATGGTCGCAAAGGTAACAATGCAATTTGCGGATTTCACCAAGACAGATCTTGTGACTTTGGTCAATGAGAATGGAAGCTGGAAAGTGTCCACTTCGGTAAATGCATATAAATAGGACAAAGAATCAATAATTAGTGGTGAGTCAAGTTAGCTCATAGCCTGACTACTAGTGAATCATAAGTTTATAAGTTTAGTTTAGTAGCCACGTCGTGAGATGTGGCTTTTTTGTGTTTCAGCTACTTCTAATCGCAGACACGACTTTATAAAGTTTCAGGGTCGGTATATATACCTTCTGATTTGGGTTGGTCGCATAGATATTATATGTCCACCAACTTTCTTCTGCTTTTGTGTATACCAGACGGTTTGTTTTTGCATTCCAGTGTATGGATTTTATATGATGAGCATCAGCTAAGGGTGAGAATGGATCGAATTTTCGTTCTTTTATAGAAAAAATAACTACGCCATCTGTAAACGAAACCAATAGACGATTGTCATCTATCCGAGAGAGATCATGCCCGCCTTGTTCGGGAATTTTTATTGTATTGACGAGCGTTAAGCTTTTTTTAGCATCAGTTAATTTATACGTTCGCAGATCGTCATAGCCAAGTACAAATAATTGCTGTAATCTGTTGTTCCAGACTACACCATGTCCCGAATAAAGTGTGTCCTTGTAGATTGGTTTCTCCGGTTGGTCTAATTGATAAAGCTCCAGAGAGTTCCCTTTTGGATGAGTTGAGTTTGCCACAGCTACAAGTTTTCCGGGCAATATGTCCGCTGAATGGGCCATGGGTGTCTTCGCGTAAAACTCAATTTTTTTATCGGCGATATTCAATAAGCAGGTTGCACCAGTCGATGATGTAATCAGGATTTTTTTATTCGAAAACACGGGCTTGCATTCATCTATTGACTTGAAATAGTTGCTATATTCCTTCGGTATTTGATTGGCGCTTTCTCCGAATTGCCATTTCCAGACAATGGCTGAGCTATCGGAACCAATTGCGGGATTGATAATAAGTACTTTGTCATCTCCACAGGCAACCCAATACCCCTTTTGGATCTGCGTCAATTGTTGGCCATTGCCTAGAAAAGGTATTGCTAAGATGATCCACAGTACAAATGTGTCAATTATTCTACCAGGTTTCATTCCTTGTTCGGTTTTAATTTCGTATTTAAAGTTAATTAGATAAGTTGTTTGAAAACGAATATGATAACAAAAATAATTAGCTTTACTTATGATCATTGATGTCTTACAAATGAAAGAGATTTATTTTTCCTGCCTCAAACCATATACTGAGGATATCGTCCTGTTGGAATCCTGCTGGAATGAGGTAATCGTATCATATTCCGATCAACGAAGGGCATATCATACCTTGGTACATTTGCAGCATTTTAGCAATCAATTAGATCTTTGTAAAAATAAATTGTCAGAACATTCTACCGCTTATCTTGCTATGATTTATCATGATATCGTCTACTTTATGATGGATGGTAGTAACGAAGAAAAGAGCGCGCTTGTTGCTGTAAATCATCTAAATAGACTGCAGTATCCATCTGATTTGATCAGCGTATGTAGCGAGATGATCTTAGCAACAAAGACACATGCGGGCAATAGTTCGTCTGATATCAATTACTTTATAGATGCCGATATGTCAATACTAGGGGCTGACAGTGTATCTTATGCTCAATATGCCGCCGGCATCCGCAAAGAATATGGAGATTCTATTTATTTTGACCAAGGTAGAAAACAAGTTCTGCAGAGTTTTCTGAATATGGAAAGGATCTTTAAAACAGATTTGTTTTTCGATAGGTATGAAAAACAAGCCCGTTTAAATATTCAACTGGAGATTGTGAGCTTAGGCTAAATTTCCTGTCGCCGATTTACCTCCCCATTTCCGCCATTCACCGAGTTTTCCTGTCCATTAGTCTAAAGCCCGTAGGTGAGGGGCGTATTGTGTTGTAGTTTTGAATCAACAAATAAGAACAACAGAACTAACACAATAGAATAAAGACATTATGAAAACACCAGTAAAAACATTCGCAGCAGTCGCTTTAATTGCATTATCTACTTTCGCTATGGCAACGGAAAAAATAGTCGGAAAAACAGAGAAAGCATCAGTTAATCTTTCCACAGCAGGCTTAGCCCTTGACCATTATGTTGCGGTGAAAACAAAGGGCGAATCAGCAGGAATAGAACAATTGTTTACAGAGGATTTCAGCCAAAATGTTCAATCTTCACAGGCAGCAACCAATAGCCGTAATGCTGTGGTCGATTTTTTCAAAAAACAAAAAGGGGAAAAGTTGAATTGTAACGTGAGCGCCCGGATCATCGAAAAGTCAGCAGACTATATGATCGCAAAAGTAACCATGAAATTTGAAAATTTCACAATGACAGATCTTGTTACTTTGGTTCGCGAAGGCGACAGCTGGAAAGTATCCAAATCTATTAACTCGTATAAATAAGCAGGTCGTTTAAAATAAATATATATGTTGGAGAGCCACATCGCGAGATGTGGCTTTTTAGTCGACCTGTACTTATTAATCGGCTACTAATGTTCCGGGTTGACTCAAAATTTTTTGGTTATCTTTTTCTACATCAAGGGTAATATCAGACGCATTTTTTTCGGCAATAATATTCCGATATATTTTGTAAGTATAGTTTCTGTTTGTGAAAGTAATGACGTGATTTCCTCCGCTTCCGCCAAACTCCAATTTGCCATTATTAATTATAATATCAGGTTGCGCGTTTTCTTTGTTGCCAACCTTCCAAGAAGCATATCTGTACTTTCCGTTAGCAAGTTCATCTACTCTAATCAGATATTTTTCGGTTCTTATTGTATATACCGGATTTTTAAATTGCTTTAAAGAACTGTGTACGTAATCTTTTTGTTGTTGGATCAACGTTTGTTTTAATTTTTTTTCAAAAGGGCTCTGATAGTTTATGGCGGTTATTTTCCCTTCATCACTATCTATCCATACAGTGCCGTTATCGAGCATAATTCCCCGCCAACCAACTTCTGTCCATTGTTCAGTTTTTGAACCTGCAATCAGATTGAGGAGCGTCTGATCAAAAATCTCGTGAGACCTTTGCTTAAATTCTTTTGGATTTTTAATAGCTGGAATCGGGTTTTCTCGTTTCAAAGGGTAATTTATAATGGCTGAAATAGCGTCGAAGTTCTTTTGTTTGAAGAGTGAGATTATGTTATTGATCTTGGCTTTTTTTGAAGCGTTAATTTCGATATCCTGTGCCTGGCCAAAGCCATAAGTCAGTAACATTACAATTAAAAAGCTAAATTTCATCTGTTGTTTTATTATGCTGTATGTATCACCTTTGAAATTACTAAATTATATTATTCATGATCTATTGAGTCTTCTTTCTCTATTTTATTTATTCCATAAATAATAATGTCTGAATTATCCTCATCAATTTTACCCACTGCCAATTTAAAGCCGACTCGCTCCAAGAGTTTTTTGGACGCTATATTTTCGCGATGCGTATACGCTTCAATATATTCAAATCCTGCTTTATTGAAGGCATAATCTAGTATTGTCTTTACAGCTTCGCTCATTAATCCTTCCCCTTGAAATTGAGGAAGCAATTCGTAGCCTATCTCCGCATAATTTGTATTTCGGTCGATATTCCATAAGGTTATCGTTCCAATAAATTCACTGGGAACTATGGTATTGATCGTGAAGTAAAAATTATTTTTTTTGACCAACTCTATAAACTGCCTGATGTCTTCAAGGTTTTTATTGATATCCCGCTCAATATATTTAGCAACTTGTGGATTGGTCCGGAGATTATACATATTTTGGAGGTCGGACAGTTCGACAGGTTTCAATACTAGTTTGTCTGTGGAGATTTTTGTTTCCATATCCAGTCTGTTTGTAACGAATTGACTCAATTTATGAATAAAAATTGTCATTTTATTGGTCAATGGAGCATCTATTTTCCGCGTTCGATTTCAGCTTTGGTCAACAGCTGTAAGTACACTAAAAAGACTGCTTTTCCCATATTGTCAAAAAATTATAAGAGAAAAAGAATACTATATTTCTGAAGTTGTTAAGCCATATTTCTCTTTGAATGATGAATAAAAATGACTTAGGTTTTCAAAACCAAGATCCAGATAGAAGGTTGTTGGTTTTTGTCGTTTGTGTTTGATCAAATAATACGCTTCTTCCAGACGTTTATTCTTGAGCCACAATTTGGGACTACAATTAAAGATCTGAGCAAAGTCACGCTTGAAAGACGATATACTGCGTCCCGTAAGTTTAGCGAATGATTCTATCGGAACATTAAACATATAGTTGTTATTCATAAACTCTTCAAGATCGATTTTATAGGTTTTAATGAAATCGAATAAAATATACTTTAAATCAGGGTTACTATCAAGCAAGAGTTCGATAGCCTCCCTGACTTTTATATCGGCAAGTCTAGGTGTTGCCTGTTTCGTTTTATTTATATAAGGAGCAAGCGAAATAAAATAACTGGTGAGGAACTCATTGGGCTCAAAAAATAATTTCTGCTTTCCTCTATATTGTGTATCTATGACAATTTTATTTTCAAAAGCGTAACGCTGCAAAGTTTCTTTGTCCAATGTTATGGCAATGAAATTATATTTTCCAGATTTTGAAGGATATTTTATTGTACGGATCAGCTGATTTTTTTTGACCAGCACGACCATGTTTTCATGGATAACTGTAAATCCCTGATCATGAAAAGCATGTGTTTCACCGGAGAGCTGAAATCCTAAAAAATGATCCGGATAAAACTCCTCGGATCCCCTATGTTTTTCAAATGCACAGGAATACACTAGCCTATCGAATATGATCTCGTGGGTTGCAGTCATGACACAAATATCATTAAATTAAAGGATTATCTGACTACCCGCGCTTGCAATTTCTTTATCCTGCTCAGGAGTACCTCCGGAGCAGCCAATAGCTCCAATAATGTTGTCTTTCGCGTCTTTAATGACTATTCCTCCAGGTATTGTCAATAAACCATCATTGGAGTTGATCATGCCATAGGAATGGATAGCAGAGCCAGCGATAATACTCCCCATAATATCACTGTCTACACCAAACATGATCGCAGTTTTTGCTTTTTTTATCGCGAAGTCTATGACACCAAAGACACTGTCAAGTCTTGCTAAAGCCATTAAATGTCCGCCATTGTCTACTACTGCTATGCAGACAGAAATACCTATTTCGTTTGCTTTCACAATAGAAGCATTCAATAGTTGGGTTGCTTGATTATAATTTATATTCATCATATTGGTCCATTATTTTATGAAAAGAGCACAGCAAGGTAGCTGTGCCCATAGGATATTGTTTATTTAACTAACTTTTTGCAGTCCAGGCTTCGACCTGCAGCTGTTTTACAAAATCTTCGGTTTCCTTAGGATAAACATTCCTAAAATTAGAATTTTCGTCCAGCGCTACATCTACAATGCAATCTGCCATACCTTGTGGATCCAATTGATTATTCAACGATTCAGCGATGCCATCAAATACAGCATGCGGTGTGAAATTGACTTCAGGATCATACCAGCGGAATATACTATCCACACCACGGTCATTGAATCCTGTACCATATACACCGGGATTACATGTGGCGATCTTAATGTTAAAGTCTGCTAGTTCAGTTTTTAATCCTTCTGCAATCGCTTCCATCGCGTGTTTTGAAGCGCAATAAGCCGCCACATAGGGCACTGTCCAAAGGCCACCCATTGAAGTTGTGAATACAATCTTGCCCGGCTTTTTCTGGGCAATAAATTTTTTGATAAATCCTTGTGCGAGCTCAAGACCTCCAAATACATTGACATCAAACATAGCACGGATTAAGTCCATTGGCTGTTCAGCAATTGGTCCACCTTCCATGATGCCAGCATTGCTGATCAGGATATCAATATCATATTTCTTGTGAATATAAGCTAGATCCCGAGGGTCGGTGACGTCTAATTTGTCAACAATAAGCTTGATTCCTTTTTCGGTGGCCTCACGTATTAAGTCGCTTACCTGTGGATAAACCTGTGCGGTTGCAATTACTTTGTAACCTTTGCTTGCCAGATCAAATGCAGCAATTTTTCCAAAACCGCTTGCGGCTCCTGTTATTAATATTGTTTTACTCATTTTTTTAATCTAAATGGTTTAGGCTAAGTTACCTGAGTTTTCATGTTGAAAGTGTTTCTATATGGTTCAATTTTATATTGTTCAATGGTTCAATCTTCCAATGCGAAAACGTATAGCCCTGAAGACGCGACTAAATTCGGAGCGATCCTGAGATCTGGCTTTTTCTGTTTTTCAAGGGAGCAGGTAAGAGATTCTTTTCCAAATAATACTTATTTCATAGTTATATTATTCGTATTTGAAACAGACTTTATTCGCTTTTATCCGAACGAGGTCCGAGTAAAGGTCCTATGAAATCGCTAGATGATAGGAGCCAATCCATACTTTGTTTCCTCGTTATTTTAAGACAAAGGACAATTTGCAAAATCCACGGGGAGGCAATTGCTGCGGCCTGCTCATTTTTTAATTTTCTTCTGAAATAAGCAAAACCGTTTTAGTTTTTTTATATTTGTTTTATTCAATCTTATGGATGTATCAATAGCTAAGCTGTAGACGTGTTGGAGTTTCGATTTTTCGGAATGCCAGCGCGCGTTTATTATCCGATTCTATGGTGATAATAAATGTATTGAATGAACCTAAGATGGATAGAGGATAACCAAATACGATAAAGCTATAGCATTTTTACTTTTCAACGAAGGGGATAGTTCTTGCTATTTTGTCATCACTATGAGAGAAAGGTCCAAGATTTGGTGACCCATTTTTTATATTTTCACCAGAGTGACAATGTATAAACCGAGATATGATCATATTGAAGAGAAGGAAAACCTGTTGGCCCTGCGTTCGGGCTGCCAAACAGCTTTTCGTCAAATTTATACCCTCTACAGTGGCCGAATCTATCTCAACATTCGTAAAATGGTCAAGTCCGAACAGGATGCTGCCGAGCTTTTACAGGAAGTTTTTATAAAAGTATGGGATAAGCGGGAGCTAATTGATCCCGAACAGTCTTTTCGATCCTATCTGTTTCAGATTGCTAAATACACCGTATATAACTTTATCCGTAAAAATAATCTGGAGAAACAGATTCAAGCCTACCTTAGTCGCCATAATACACAATTGTATAGCCACGTAGAAGAACAATTAGACGAAAAACAGGATGAACAATGGCTCTCCCAGACGATTGAACAGCTTCCACCCCAACGCAGACTGATCTATAAGCTTTGTAAGATCGAAGGTAAAAGCTACGCGGAAGTAAGTACCTTATTAAGAATCTCGACTTCCACAATCAATGACCATATTGTAAAGGCTACCAAATATATCAAAGAAAGACACGGTGTTTTGGATAAATCCACGCTGCTAATAGCCTCTTTTATACTTCTTCAACATCATTGATCCCTATTATTTTCTTTAGGCTGAAAAAATATAAAATAAAATTGCAACGGGAGCAGATGATCGTTGCTTTTGAAGTGTATTAGTTAAAAAGAAGATAACCAATTGTGGAAAAAGAAATACTTCAATATACGTTAAGGCAGTATATATATGGGGAACTCAGTGAGGAAAATTCGCGCGCTTTTCTGTCTTATATAAAATCGGGGGAAGACCGAATACTGATCCAGGAACTGATTCAGGAAGTCCTGGATGATCCTGTAGATCGGGTCTTGCTCCAGGATCCCGAACTTCTGCTGGTATTGGATAACACCTGGGAGCAATTACATCTTCAGATAAATAAACCAAAAGCGAGATCATTGTGGTCCTGGAAACGTATTGCCGCTGTTGCCGCTGCTGTCATTGGAATATCGTTTGCTGGTTGGTGGTTTTTTGATGGTGTAAGTGGTTCTGTAAATCAACAGTCTAAGCAAGAGTTGATATCACCAGGAAAACAATCTGCGACCTTAACCCTGGCCAATGGCGATCAGATTCGCTTACAGGAGACCATGAATGGACAGATTGCAGATGAAATGGGTATCAAGATTTCTAAAAGTAATGATGGACAATTGATCTACGAAGTAGGGAAAAATGCGGGTGCTGAGTCTGGCAATCACATATTATCAACAACCAAAGGAGAAACCTATCGGATTAAGTTACCAGATGGTACACAGGTATGGCTCAATGCTGCTTCAGCCCTTAAGTATCCAATGCAGTTTGCCCATAAAGGGAAAAGGGAAGTGGAATTGGTAGGAGAAGCCTATTTTGAGGTAGCAAAGGATCCCAAGCATCCTTTTATTGTCAATACATCCGGTCAACAGATCAAAGTACTGGGAACTCATTTTAATGTAAATAGCTACGCCGATGAACCAGCATTGCGAACTACACTTTTGGAAGGAAGTGTCGAAGTATCCTCCAGCAACCGAAAACTGAAGTTACTTCCTGGACAACAATCGAGCCTTAATGCCAACGGAACGCTTAAATTACAGCAAGTAGATACAGCTCCAATAATTGCGTGGACCAATCACGAATTTATGTTTGATGAGGATGATATCGAAAGTGTAATGCGCAAAATAGCACGCTGGTATAATGTGGATGTAATCTATCAGGGGAAAAAAACAACAGAGAAGTTCGGCGGAGGGATATCCCGCTTTGATAACGTAAAGCAAGTCTTAAATCTGCTTGAAAATACGGGGGCAGTCCATTTCAGGATTGAAGGGAAAAACCTATATGTTCTTCCGTAATTATTTAATAAATCATTGATTATAAATACCTAAAAAAGCAACTGATGAATAGAAATATACAAAACGAATAGTCACCACGGTGGGCTATAAGAAAGCAACCAAGATCCCGAAGGACTCGGTTGCTGTTTGGGACAATTAAATTTTAACTATCCAATCTGCATTATATTTCTGTTTTGGACGACTCGAATATACTGCAAATCAAACCTTGCAAATGTATCAAAATTATATCAGAAAAAAGGTGATAGCATATTTGCTATTCCGTAAACTATGGCTTATTATGCGATTGACGACCATAATTATCTTGGTTACTTTTATGCAGGTTAGCGCTTCGACTTTTGCACAAAAGGTAACATTGGAATACTCCAATATGAGCCTTAAAAGAATATTTAAGGACCTCAAGTCACAGACAGGGTACAATTTTCTCTATACAGAACGGCAAATGTCGGCGGCTAAACCTGTCAATATAAAAGTAAAAGACCGCATGTTATCAGATGTACTGGTTCGGCTTTTTGCAGATCAGCCGCTGTCGTATCAGATGGACAGCAAGACAATCGTCATTCGGGACAAGCCCCGGTCTACAAGCATAAGCCCATCAGGACAGCAAGCGACGGTGCCAGCTCAGGCAATGATCAAGGGACGGGTGACCAATGAGCGTGGTGAAGCGCTTGCCAACGTTTCCGTTCGCGTAAAAGGAAATGAATCAGCTGGAACTTCCACTGCCGCTGATGGTAGTTTTACGATCAGTAATCTTTCTCCAAAATCCACGCTGATATTTTCCTCTGTCGGGTACGATCAGCAGCTTGTGGAGTTGGCCGCTATGCGTACAGAGGAATTGGGACAGTTACATGTGCTGATGAAAAGTAGCAATAGCCAGCTGGAAGAAGTTATCGTTATCGGATATGGTACCACGACACGGCAGCGCGTTGTCGGTGCCGTCGATCAGATCGGTGCAAAGACCTTTCAGGACCGACCGGTCGGCAACGTCACACAGGCCCTTCAGGGCGCTTCCCCAAGTTTGACCATTCAACAGAAAAGTATGGATCCAAACGATAATTCAATGAACATCAATATCCGTGGAATATCTACGGTAAATAGTAATGCCCCACTAGTAGTGATTGACGGAATTATTACCGAAGGTGGAACACTGAACAAGATCAATCCGGACGATATCGAAACAGTATCTGTACTCAAAGATGCAGGTTCCACAGCTATTTACGGCTCACGGTCAGCAAATGGTGTCATCTTGGTAACCACAAAAAGGGGACGCCAAAATCAGAAACCCTCGGTTACAATTGGCACGCAATGGGGTGTGCAACAACCCAAAATCTTGTTTTCCCCAGTCGCTGGCTATGAAAACGCGACCTTACGTAATCTCGCGCTCACCAACTCAGGAATGGATCCACAGTTTTCACCAGAAGCGATTGCTGATCTGTATGCACATCAGGATATCGAAAAATGGAATTTGCCGGAAATCATGAAAAATTCGTTTCAACAAAAATATAATATCAACGTCACGGGTGGTGGTGAAAAAAGTTCTTATCTATTTTCAGGAGGCTTTTATAATCAGCCTAGCAATTTTGTTGGACAGGATTTTGGGATAAAACGCTATAATCTACGGACTAATCTCAGTACTGAGATCGGCCGTTTTAAACTGACCTCAATTTTAGCGTATACACGTAACAACAATATGAGCAATACAGCCGGAAGTGCTATCATCAATGCTTCTCGCCTCCCTTCTTATTATTATTATCGAATGCGGGCAGATAATGGAAAATATCTGGTCAATAACGCACTCACAGATCAAAATCCACTGGCTGAACTTAATGAAGGTGGTTATATTAAAAATGACAATGATTATTTTAACATCAATCTGAATCTCGAGGCAAAGCTGTTCGACGGTCTGAAGCTGCGCGGTATTTTTGGCGCAGATATCTACGCAGACCATCGTTTTATCAGACGGATCCAAGTACCCTTGTATTCCAACCCTGACGCATTGCAGCCACAGGTGTTCGTAAATTCAGATCGTAATACAGAAGATTTTAATGAAAAAGCTTCTTTGCTGAATTTTCAGTTATTGCTGGATTATGATAAGACCTTCGGGAGTCATCATGTTTCAGGTTTGATTGGTGCATCCAATGAGTCCTATACACGTAGACAGAATGAACTTAAAATGAAGTTTACCGATCCAGTGCTGGGAACACCGACTACCGGAACAGTTATCGATCCCGCCAGTGCCCGTGTCACACCAAATGGTACTTTACAGAATAGCATCAACTCAATCTTCGGTCGTGCCGGATATGACTTTGAAAGTAAGTATTTTGCCGAATTCAGCTTTCGCTACGATGGATCTTCCAAGTTTTCAAAAGCAAACCGCTGGGGATTCTTTCCCTCAGGATCACTTGGATGGCGAGCATCGGAAGAGCGTTTTATGAATTGGTATAAGGAGCATGTCGGTAGCCTCAAGATTCGGTCCACTTATGGTGTACTGGGAAACCAGGCCGTGGATGATTATTCATATTATTTTACTTATGAATCCTATCCAAACAGCTATGGATTTAATAATAAGCCAGTAGCTGCCGCGGGATTTAACTATGCCAGTTTAGATTTGCGCTGGGAGAAAACCTATAATTTCAATGTTGGCCTTGATGCAACTTTCTTTCAGGATAAGCTGACAGCAAGCTTTGATTACTTTAAGAAGCGAACAGTAGATATTCTGATGTCACCACAGATCCCATCCGTGTTTGGCACCTCATTAAAAAACCAGAATTTGGGCGAAATGAACAATGAAGGCTGGGAGATCAACCTGACCTATCACGCTAAAACAGGCGAGTTTCAGCATCAGATCAATGCCAATATAGGTGACAGTCACAATAAGATTGTCTCCATGCCAGGAGATGACCGGATTTCAACAGTAGATAATATTACCAAATTGACACGTGTCGGCCTGCCGTACAATTCCTATTATGGCTACAAAATGTCTGGACTCTTCCAGAATATTTCGGATATCGAGACCTCGGCCCTGCCAAGTGGTATCACTGCCGCGGACTTGCGACCAGGAGATGTCAAATATGTGGATCGCAATAATGATGGAATAATCGATGCACGGGATAGATTTGTCCTGGGGAATGGTTTCCCACGATTTACATTCGGCCTGACCTATAACCTCAGTTATAAGGATTTTGATTTTAGCATGTTCTGGCAAGGTGTTGGTAAACGGGATATGATGATCCGCGGTGAGCTGATCGAGCCCTTTCACCAGAATTATTCGTATGCTATTTATCAACATCAACTTGATTACTGGACGCCGACAAATATTGATGGGCAGTGGCCTCGACTTACCGCCAATGGATCTACAGCCTCAACAAACAACTTTGGGAAAGATTCTGATCTCTATCTTTTCAATGGGAAGTATGCACGTCTGAAAAATCTTCAAATAGGATATACATTACCAAAGAATGTCACATCCAAATTGGGGCTACAGCGGGTACGCTTTTTTGTTAATGCCCAAAATTTGCTGACATTGAGTAAAAACTCCTGGATAGATCCCGAATCTTCCGAATTTGACTCCAATATGGGAGGTTCAGCTAATAGTGCCCGCAATTATCCAACGTTGAAATATTATGGCGGCGGATTAAATATTCAATTCTAACCATTTATGTGATGAGACTATATAAATTACTTATAGGAGGCTTGAGTTTAATGGCTGTGGTTCATTTCACTTCCTGCAATAAGTTGGATACCTTGCCAACAGATAGATTTACGGATGAGAACTTTTGGGATTATCCAGAAAATGCAGAAAAAATGGTCAACATGGCCTATAATCAACTCTTCTCAGCCGACCGATTATGGAATGATGAAGCGCTAAGTGATAATATTTTTGAAGGGCGGTCAAATACCGACCAACGCGCTATCCGCAATGGAATTGCTGACCCTACCTTGGGACGTTTTGCTTCGGAATGGTCCGATCTCTATGGCGGCATCAAGACCTGCCACGTCTACCTTGAAAATGTAGATCGTGTCCCCGGAATGGATGCTGTGCTCAAAAAACGCCGGATTGCGGAGGTACGATTTATCCGAGCATTCCTCTATTTTAGACTGGTCAATTTTTACGGCGATGTTCCTTTCTTTACCAAAGACATATCCCTAGAGGAATCTAAAATCGTTCCAAGGACGGCTAAGGCAACCGTCATGGCATTTATCCATCAGGAATTGGATGAATGTATGGCTGATCTGCCCAGCAAAGATGTGTTGCCTGCCGATGATAGAGGCCGAATTACAAAAGGTGCGGCTTCAGCTTTTCAGGCACGGGCTTTTCTCTATGAGAGCAACTGGAACAAAGTATTGCAGTATTGTGAGAACTTGATCAAGAAACAAGGGGAATTTGGGACATATGCGCTTTTCGATAGTTATCCGGAATTGTTTACTGCAGCAAAGGAATACAATTCGGAGGTTATTCTGGATTACGGCTATGTACCACAGTTGAAAACCTGGAATAAACTCTATGATGCGGCTCCGATCTCTGCTCAGGCGCGACTGAATGGTTATGCCCCTTTGCAGAGTCTTGTTGACAACTATATCACCCTTGATGGAAATACCATAAGTACGGATCCTAACTACAACAGTGATAATCCTTACATAAATCGAGACCCACGGATGGCGGCAACTATTGTTTTTCATGGCGGCCAATGGACTGACTTTGATGGGACAGTCCGTAAGATTTTTATCAAGCCAGGCTCCGGAGGAACAGATAAAGAGCGCTTGGACGAATATCAGGGAGCGAGTGCTAATGCTTCTGCAACCGGCTATTATGTAAAGAAATATTACGATGTGACAGCAACGGTAAAATACGATGCCGGGCTCAATATTATTATGTTCAGATATGCTGATATCTTATTGATGTATGCCGAAGCGAAAGAGGCGCTGGGGCAGCTCGATGCCGCAATTTGGGATATGACAATCAAACCTATCCGCAAAAGAGCTGGCTTTGTGGTGGGCAAAGCACTGGACTTTCCTATGACCGGTGATCTGAAAACGATCGTACGAAATGAACGAAGAAGCGAACTCGCTTTGGAGGGGCTGCGTTACTATGATATCGTACGTTGGAAAGCAGGTAAAACCTTTCTGGATGGACAGGTAACTGGTGCTAAATATGGTGGTAACAATAGCTATATCAAATTGGATATTAGACGATTTGACGAGAGTAGAGATTATCTATGGTCAGTGCCAAGGACACAGATTGACCTGAATAAAAACCTATTGCCCAATAATCAAGGCTATTCAAACTAAAATTTAATCGAAACAAACCGTTGCAAACGATAGCGTGAACAACGTCCGTTTTGAACTACAAAATTAAAAATAAAGACATGAAATGGTATTTTAAAGTTATAGCAATGCTCGCATTGGTTGCGAACATCGTTTCCTGCAAAAAAGACGATATGAAATACTCGGATGCGGATGTATCCGCTGTGGAGAATTTATATGCACCGACAGATGGGAAGGCAGTCAAATTATTGAGCTCGAGTTCTGCGGCTCTGTATTTTGAATGGGAGTCTGCGCTGGTCGCCGATGGGGGAGCTGCCCAATATGAAGTTGTTTTTGATAAGCTAAATGGCGATTTCAGCAAGCCGCTATATACCGTCACTTCCGACAATAATGGGAATTCAAATGGCGCAAATATCAGTCACAAAATATTGAATCAGGTGGCTGCCAAGGCTGGGATAGAACCCGGTACAAGTGGCGACATCAGTTGGTCCGTGTATTCCATACGAGGCATGAAACGTGTGCTGAGTAAAGTGAAAAAAAATCTGAACATCAAAACGCTGGAAGGGTTTGCAGATATTCCAGACGAATTGTTTATCACCGGTGAAGGTGCTGAGAACGGTACCGCCATTGCTCAAGCAATACCGTTTAAGCTTGTTGGTAATGGTGAATATGAGATTTTTACAAAATTGGAAGCTGGTAAAAAATATATCTTTACAGATCGTAAATCGGCAGATGGACGTGTATTCTATTCCGAAGATCAAACCAAGATAAAAGAAGAAGAGACCGGCAGCAATACCGTTGCCAAGACTGCGGTGTATCGAATTCGAATTGATTTCAACGTTTCGACGATTACCTATTCTGAAATCAAAAGCATGGGCGTTTATTTCTCACCTTCAGGTGCGGTGGTACTGGATCTCCCTTATCAAGGCAAGGGTATCTGGTCGGCAACAGGTGTTATCAACTTTAAGCAGGAAAGCTGGGGGCGCGACCAACGCTATAAGTTCCAGATGGAAACGGTCAAGGCAGGAAAGGCAGAGACTGTGCAATTGGGGACCCAGACGGGTACCGATAGCCCACCAAACAGTTCTTCAGCCCCATCGTATTACTTTGTCCGTATATTACCTAATCTTTCGCAATGGGATGACAAATGGAAATTTGTGGATGCTGTAGATGGGCGTCCGACCAAAATCTCCATGATCTTACAAGGGGACAAAGATTATACACATGCAGTAGTTCCAAATTAAAAAGAGGAAATGATGAAGAAAATAGTGATAATCTCATCCATGCTGTTCTTACTGTTTGGGTGCACAAAAGTCGATGATACTTATCTATACGACGATACGATTCAGGAATCTTGGACAGAGGTCGCTACGCAGGTGTCCGACAAAATGATCTCTGGTTTCTGGAATGAAGCGGGATATTTTAACAACGCCATCAACCAATCGGATCAGGGCTTTCAATACTGGCCCAATGCCCACGCGATGGACGTAGTTATTGATGCTTATCAACGGACGAAGGACGCTAAATACAGCGCCTATTTCAGTAAGTGGTTTGAAGGTGTCAAGGTTAAAAATGGCAACACTTACTATAATGTATTCTATGATGATATGGAGTGGAATGCCTTGACTATGCTGCGACTATACGAGACGACTAAGGAACAGAAATATCTCGATGCGGTCCTGCTTTTATGGACCGATATTTTGAAAGCCTGGAATGAACAATATGCTGGCGGTGGATTGGCCTGGCGCAAGGATATGTTATACAGCAAGAATGCCTGTTCTAACGGGCCTGCTAGCATTCTTGCTGCTAGACTTTATAATTTAACAAAAAATGAAAACTACCTGACCTGGGCCAAAAAGATCTATGAATGGCAGAAGGCAACCTTATATAACCCTTCTTCAGGTGCAGTGTATGATAATATCAATGGAGAGACAGATGCGGTTGATGTAACCACGTTGACCTATAATCAGGGAACTTTTCTTGGTACGGCTGTGGAGCTTTTTAAGATTACCAAAGATCAGATCTATCTGGTCGATGCGCAGAAAATTAGCTATTACACCATTACCCGCTGTATAGATGTTGGGAATAATATTTTGCGCGATGAAGGTAATGGTGACGGTGCGCTGTTTAAGGGTATATTCATCCGGTATTTTGTTGAATATTTGAACCTGGAGGGAATCGATGCAGATTATCGCGCAAAGTTTGAGAAGTTTTTGGTTAACAACGGTAAAATTGCCTGGACCAAAGGAACCAGCTTACCGACGCTATTATTTGGCTCTTCCTGGTCTCAGCCGCCGATTGGTAATAGCGAAATTTCAGCCTACGCCAGTGCTGCCATGCTGTTTGAAGGGCTGGCACGCTATCAGATAAGGTCAAAATAACAGATTGGATACCTCGGAGCCATTAGATGAACATTAGTTCCTGATGGCTTCATTAAACTAATAGATGCAGATGAAACAAATAAATCGGATAACGACGACATTACTTTTGACAGGATTATGCTATTTGACGACGCATGCACAAGTTAAAAAAGATCAATTTTCCGATCGTGCGCAAAAGACCCTAGATGTGGTCTACGACAAATATGGGGGCGCTGAAAATAAACTATTGATCGAAAAATATCCTTTTGATGAAAATTTTAAAGCAGATTATCTGAATAATAACGAACAAGCAGGGCAGCAGAAAAAATACGCCTATCTCTGGCCTTTCTCAGGCAGTTTCTCGGCCGTAAATGCATTGATGGAGCTGTCAAAGGATAAAGCCGACCATCAGAAAGTATTGGATCAAAAGGTACTGGTAGGACTCCATGAATATAGAGACGAACAGCGTGTACCTGTAGGTTATGCCTCTTATATCAATTCTGCACCGGCATCAGACCGTTTTTACGATGACAATATATGGTTGGGTATTGATTTTACCGATAGCTATATCCAGACCAAAAAAGCTGATTACCTCAAAAATGCAAAAGAAATATGGGGTTTTGTGAAGAGTGGTGAAGATAACAAGCTGGGCGGTGGTATTTATTGGTGTGAGCAAAAAAAGGAATCCAAAAATGCCTGTTCGAATGCCCCAGCAGCTGTGTTTGCCCTAAAACTGTTTGAAGCAACCAAGGAGAAGAATTACCTAAATGAAGGTCGACGTCTATATGAATGGACAAAAGCAGGTTTGCAAGATCCAGATGACAAGCTGTATTGGGATAATATACATCTAAATGGTAAGGTAGATAAAGCCAAATATTCCTATAATTCAGGCCAGATGTTGCAGGCTGCGGCCTTGCTTTATAAACTGACGAAGGAAAAAAAGTATCTGATGGATGCGCAGCAGCTTGCTGAAGCTTGTTTAAGCTATTTTTTTCAAACCAGAGATGGAATTGATTTTCCAATCTTAAAAAATAGTAATGTCTGGTTCCATGCAGTAATGATGCGGGGATATATCAGTCTGTTCGAACAGGATGGGAATAGAAAATACATGGACATTTTTGCGAAAAATCTTGATCTGGCATGGCTTAACATGCGCGATCAGGATGGGCTGTTTGATGCAGATTGGACATTGGAGAAACCAAAAAAATCCAAGTGGTTGTTGGATCAATGTGCTTTTGTGGAGATGTACGGCCGCTTAGCAAAATTCGGGTATTAGTAGTTTCTAAACAAAACAAATCATTACGGCTGATCACAGATGGGGCGTAAGTTTATTTAGGGCCACATTTCACAATGTGGCCTTTTTGTTGCGCACTAAGATTACTTTCCTATGGTTTTATGTAAATGAAAGAATATTATTTTATAGCTTTGTTAATTTAAAATCCATCGCTTAGGAGCTTATTGCACTCGCAGGCCTGGGCGTTCTTGGGATCTGTTAAACATTTATAGTCGTTGGCAGGGGCTATATTAGGCGGTTTACGTTGTTTGGTAAATGCTTTGTTTTCAGTTTTTCATTGATGATTGCTTGGTATAAAAGTCATAAGTAGCTTTTGCGATGTCGGCGATAATTTTCTCGTTTGCATCGAAATTTTCCTTTGATTCACTCACAAAAACACTAATAATAAAATGCTCACCATTTGGTAAAAAGACAATACCAATGTTGTTTACAGCTGCAGTAATGCCAGTTGTTTTATTTGTTCCGGACCAACCGGTTTTATGAGCTACAATTGTTCCTTTGGGTAATTGTCCTTTTATTCGATTTGCCCCAGTTGTTGTTTCTATATTAGTCTTCCAAAAAATATCATAACTGCTTTTTGAAAGTAAATTGTTCTTGTTCTCATAAAACATTTTTATCGTCTCACTTGCTGCTTTTGGGGTAGTCCAATTTTGAAACATATTTTCCCAGTTGGCCTGCATATCTTCTTCATTAAATGTGATTTGTATTTCTTTGATATTGTTCTTCTTGAAATAATTTTCAACAGTCTTAGGCGTTCCGATCAGTCGTATCAGCACATCGCAAGCGGTATTGTCGCTATGGGAAACAGCATATTGAATTAATTTTTCAATTGTAAAACTTCCACCATTGGGATTTTCATCTCTCAGTGGACTCCAAAAATCCGCTGGTAGAAGCTCATCTTTACCTACCTCTATTTTTTTTCCTAAAGAAAGGTTTCCTTTGTCAATTTCGGACAGTACAGCTAATGCAATATGGAATTTAAACACACTTTGCATTGGAAACCGCCGATCTCCGTTTAAGGAGATGGTGTCCTGACCATTATTTCCGATGATTGAAACACCAACAATTGCATCTTTATCTGAAACGATCTGAGCTATTTTATTCCGTAATAAATCTGTCTTTTTATTCGATGTATAGCAACTTACCAATAATAAGAATAGAGGTGCCAATTGTAATAGTCTTCTCATGTTCGTTTGTATTTACATTTTATTATCTAAGCTTTTACAAGTCAGTTAAATGATTGTTGATAACTCTAAATTATCAAAAAAATAATATACCCCGAGTAAATAGTATGTTTAATTCAGACTCTTTCTCTTAGCGTTTACTCGTACAGTAATTATTCTGGAACAAGTACATTGCCGTTTTTAGGATAAATGTTATTTTCGTATAAATGAAAGCAACATGAGTATAGCATTGATACTGAATAGTGGCCGGGCTGAAGAATGGAAGTTCGAGATCAATAAACGTTTACCCGAAATAAAAGTTGAGATCTATCCTGAGATCGAAAATTATGACGAGGTTGAGTTTGCACTTTGTTGGAAGCCTGAGGCAGATTATTATACTCATTTTCCCAATCTAAAAGTTATACAGTCTGGAGGTGCTGGGATAGATCATTTATTTCCTAAATCAATACCTTCACATATCCATACCTGCAGGATTGTAGATCCCATGTTAAAAAGCGATATGTTTGAGCATGTTTTGACATGTTTGATGCATTCGATGAAGAATTTTTCGGCTTATGCAACAGAAAAAGCGAAAAAACATTGGCAGCCCCTTGTATATAAATCCATTGGTCAAACCTGTGTAACGATTTTAGGATTAGGTGAAATTGGGGGTTATGTAGCTGAAAGGTTAGCCCAGTTGGGTTTCAACGTAAACGGATGGTCCAATTCGCCTAAAAATCTTCAAGGGGTAACCTCTTTCACGGGGATTGCGGGACTTAGCTTGGCCGTTGAGAACACGGATTTTATTGTGAATGTTTTGCCATTGACTGATGCGACAAGAGGAATTCTAAACCATGATCTTTTCAGTTTATGTCCCAAGGGAACAGTTCTACTTAACGTCGGTAGAGGCGAACATCTTGTTGATGAAGACTTATTAGAAGCGATCGCTAAGAAACAAATTGCTAACGCTTACCTCGATGTATTTCATCAGGAACCATTAGCCCAAGATCATCCGTTCTGGAATTGCAGTTCTATTTTTATAACGCCACATGTTGCGAGTAGGACAAACATTAGTTCTTCGGTCCTGCAGGTAGTGGATAATTATAGAAGAATGACCGAAGGACGACCTTTACTCAACGAAGTCTCTTTGGAAAAAGGTTATTAAAAGATGGAGCTATGCTCGGAGCGCTCACCGCTACATTTTCGTCATTCACCGAGTTTTTCGTAATGTTAGTCTAAAGGCTGTATGCTATGGGCCTATTGTGTTGTAGTTTTGATTCAGAATCTACAAGGAAATGATGCAACAATATCAATATCCTTACGACAATTAGAAAAGAAACTAAAAAACTAACAATATAAAATAAAGACATTATGAAAGCATTAGTAAAAACATTCGCAGTAGCAGCCTTGATCGCAGTATCCACTTTCGCTATGGCAGCTGAAGGACCAGGTTCAAAATCAACAAAAGCAGACGTTAACCTTTCAACTGCAGGCTTCGCCCTAGAATACTATGTTGCGGTCACTACCGAAGGTCAATCAGCTGGAGTAGGGCAATTGTTTGCCGAGGACTTCAGCCAAAATGTTCAATCTTCTTCCAAAGGGATAACACATAGCCGTGAAGAAGTGGTAAACTACTTTAAAAAACAGGAGGGAAAGAAACTCGATTGTAAGGTAAGTACACAGATCCTTGAAGAATCAGCGGATTTTATGGTAGCCAAGGTTACTTTAGCTTTTGAAGAATTCACGAAGACTGATCTTGTGACTTTGGTACGTGAGGGTAACAGCTGGAAAGTGTCCAAATCTGTCAATTCTTATAAATAAGAAGCCATCTTAGTAAATATATAACAGTTACAAAGCCACATCGAAAGATGTGGCTTTGTAGTATCTTGAGAAGACCGCTAAAAGTCAAAGTAAGTATGATACAAGTTTACAGAAGTATCGCCTACGCTTTTGATTCATCCGGTAGTGAAATCGTAGCATGAAGATATTAGGAAACAGTATTGTTGTCCTTGTATTTTATTAGATTTTCATTTAAAAGTTTCAAAAGCTCTCTATGACCTATATTCATATTGCCATTGCTCACGCTATAAGGTGAACCATAATTCATATTAAATTGCATCATTTTCTTTTTAATCTTATTAGACTCCTGTTGTATTACTGCATCACTATTTTTTATCAGTATAATAATAATTGGATTTGAATAGATCGAAATTTCTTTAAACCCAATAATATCTTGCCATAAGATAAATGTTTTGTATTTATCGCCGATATCCAGTCCCTGATCTGTAATCTCAAGCAAGAGATGGTTTGCGAGTAGATACCGGACGGACACAATCGCTGCGAAACCAAAAAATAATATACATATTATGCCGAGTACTCTCGTTAATATAGGCTCCCTGTCAAAACTCTCAGGATACATGACAAAGAAAATACCGCCCATAACAAACAATAGCGATCCAAGTAAAATTAATGCTGTTTTCCTTTTGTTGCTATAGAGCTTAATTGTATTATCCAGTTTATTCATTTTGTAAAATTACTTTTCTATTGTATCTTCTTCATTAGACGCCTGTCTTTTAAGTGTACTGAACCGAGCAGATAAGAAGGCTTGGTCATACGCTCCCCAGGGATTTCTTATAAAAACTTGTATATTTTATTTCCTGGGGCCCCACGTTGTGTACCAATAATGCGAGGCAAGAAAAAATAAACAGCAATCATCGATATTTCGTAAGTCCAACAGATTTATACATTTGATTGATAGATTCTAATATTATGGTTTTGAGAAACAAAGATCAAACTAGTTATTGACTCGGTCTCTTTTACAGCAAAAAAAATCAATTGAGCGTCTGAAGATCAAAATCAAGCCTATTAAAAATAGATAAATTTCAACATCTGCGCAATAGCAGTAAAGAAATCACCCGCCCATTTCTACCATTCACCGAGTTTTCCTGTCCGTTGGTCTAATGCCCATAGGCTAGGAGCCTATTGTGTCATAATTTTGATTCAGAATCTACAAGGAAATGATGCAACAATATCAATATCCTTGCGAAAATTAGAAAAGAAACTAAAAACTAACAATATAAAATAAAGGCATTATGAACCATCACGAACGCTTTCAAATGGCACTCATGATAGCTTTATCACCAATAAAAAATAAGGTCGTCAGCATTCACCAAATAGTTAATCTCTTGTTAGACTCTTGATGTGCTGTACGTATGCGGACAATCTGTTTATAAACTGTTCATATGCGTACATTTCTTTTTAGAATAAGATTTTAAAAAGGCCATTATAGAGCTTAGGAGGTACAAATGGCCTCATTGCGGCAACTGGTATAGTATTTGGCACGCGGTTGATAAAATGGATTCTATTTGCTTTTCACCGAGTTTGGACGATCATCTGTCTAACTTCCGTAGGCTAAATACATATAGAATCTGATTTTTAGATTAACAAGTAAGAATATAGACCATCATGAGCATAGATGGAATCGCTTATGATATCTTCATCGCAAATAAAAGACAAATTATTTAGATGAAAAACGAACACAACGAAATAGAAACATTATGAAAAGATTAGTAAAAACATTTACAGCCGCCGCCTTATTGGCGTTATCCACATGCACAATGGCAGCTGAGGGACCGGGCTCCAAATCAGAAAAAGTAACCGTTAACCTTTCTACGGCAGACTTGGCCTTGGATCACTATGTTGCGGTAACGACAAAGGGAGAATCAGCGGGTGTGGAGCAGTTATTTGCCGAAGATTTCAGTCAAAAGATCCAGGCTTCCAATGTATCGACCTACGGACGCAATGCTGTGATCAACTCTTTGAAAAAACAAAAGGGAGAAATCCTGAACTGCAAAGTGAATATCAAGATCGTCGAAAAATCGACAGATTATATGATTGCAAAAATTGTACTAAAATTTGACAACTTTAGCATGACTGATCTTGTGACTTTGGTTTACGAGAATGAGAATTGGAAGGTGTCCAAGTCAATTTATTCCTATCAATAAGAGCCATCTCAATAAATATATAAATGTTGTAGAGCCATGTCGGAAGATGTGTTTTTTTCGTTTTTAGTAGAAAAATTAGTCGTAAGCTTGGTAATAAGATCATTAGCCAGATTAGAAGTCAAGCTCTCTTGTCACAAATATTGATAAAATTTGTGACAAAAATCAATACATAATCAGGAGTTAAATACTATTTCACATCTGAGATTCAAAAGACTCGGATTGTTTCTTTTGAATCTGATTACTGATAGAAAAATACTTACTATCGTTATATACTTTTGTTTAAGAGATCCTGAAACTACCTGTGCATGCACAAATACCGGCAACAGGTATTGCCTAAGCCACCCTACGAACTGCTTAATTTTTTTCCCACTCATATACTTGCTCTACACTGCCACGAACTTTTTTGCGTTCCACGGTTACACCTTCAATCAGGGGCATTTTGCTCATCATCATGCGCATCCGCTCTTCGTTTTCGAGATCTTCTTTTTTTATGTAGCTCTCCAGGTTGAGCTTAGGCAGCGCATTCATGTATTTTTCGTTAACGGGTACATCGCCTATGTAAGGGTATTCAATTTCTTTAAGCAGCCAGTAGTGAGGGTTGGCCCCTTCGTTGTATAGCATTACGATAAGACCGGGCAGACCACCAAATTTGTAAGGCCCGGCAGGCACCGGAATATCGTTAGTATAATAGGCGACTAGGGTAGTGCCACGGTAAGTGGTGGTGGCCTTGTGGCATATATGTTTGCCTAGGGTATCGATATCGGTGTAGCTGGTGTTCCACACTAAGGGCGGAAAATCGTCGCTAACGAAGTAGTTGCTGCCTTTGAGCGAGCGGGTTTCGAGCAGTTTGGGCGCATTACTTTTTTGGATAATGATGTTTCTGTAGGTTTTGCCCATATCTAGTGTAATCGACATGCTACCACTCAGTTCCTCATCATTGGAATTGTCAGTGGCCTGGGGCTTGGGCTGTGGCAGCGAATCGCGAACGGACGTTTTTACCCCGTCCTGAAAATAAACCTCTTCCCGAAAAGTAGCCATGGGCGATGGCAGGTATTGGTATACAGCCTTTAGCTTTTGTCCATGGGAAACCGTTGTGGCCAGTGACAATAGAAAGAATAAAAAGTATTTGTTCATGATCGTTAGATTTGGAAAAGCGAGGCCTGAGCCCCGCTTAAATTTTTGCATTTGTAATTAGAATGAAATATTCCTAGACTATATCCCTAGTTCTCCATGAGCAAGCATATGTCTATAAACCGCTTTGCAAGTGCTGAAGAATCCTGAACAAGAATTTTCTACATAGGTCTGCGAAGTGAAGGTGTCAATCACTTGACCACTACTATTGTAAACATTTAGCGTGTAAACACATTTTGTCAACATGCTTTTGCTTTCCTTTGCCGCTTCGGTAGCTTTAACCGGGGTGTTGTTTTTGGCTAGCTTGTAAGCGGTTGTTTTTACATTTGCATTTTCTTTGGGAGCATTTGCGTCCGTGCCGGCAAATGCTGCAGTTGATAGCGCAGCTACGGCTACCAAGCTCATCAATAATTTTTTCATTTTTTTAAGTTTTGTTGTTTAACCATACATGCTTTTGGGACATGTTTTAATTATCTGAGAATAAAAGTAGGACAAGGAAATGAATTGATTTAGACCGTTTGGAATTCGCAAGGGCTGATCTATTATTCGCGCTTACTTATTCGATTTTAGTTTTTTTGTACTTGGTGACTCCTTTGCCCAATTGGGAGAAAGCCCTACAGCAGGCTCACCATGGGGAAACAATATTTATAAACTCAGCATCGCGATTTTGTCTAATACCAAAGATAAAGAGGAAACAAAAGGGGGGAGGAGAGGTAGGTAGCCTTAACGATAAGCGGATTCGGTAAAGATTGAAGCTATTTGTAAAAACGAAAGCAGGGCATAGGCCCCGCTTTCGTTTTTGATATCTGTTAAACAATAATTTATAATAGTTTTATTTAAGTTGTCTGCTTGTATGAACAAAAAGACCAGCTGTTTGCAACTCAACCATGCATCGCTGCCAAGAATTGCGCACAATCGCTAGCTGAAGACGTATAATCCGTGTAGACTGCGCTACCTAACAGAACAACAGCTGTAAATACTTACTTTGAAATTACAGCGGACGAATGCTACAGTAGCTTCTGTGGATTCTTTGGTAACCCGAACTGATTGTTGGCAAGGCGGTGGGTAGTTGTTTCACACTTGCCTTTTCTTTGGGAGCTTTTTCAGTTGTATCAACAAATGTCCAGTTGATAGCACAGCAAGAGCTATTATACTCATCAATAATTTTTTACTGTTTTTAAGTTTTTTGTTTAACTATATATGCCTTTTTGAGGTATTATTTGATTATCTAGAAATAAAAGTAGGGACAGGAAAGTGTCTGATCACTAGTGGTTTGCCAGTCAGAAAAAGACAAACCACTAGTGAATCATATGTTTATTGAAGGCTACGTCGTGAGATGTGGCTTTTTTACGTCAAAAGGGCCTGATTCTCATCAGACCCTTTCTCTTAGCGTTTATTTGTACAGTAATTTTTATGTTTCCTATCGTTTCCTCTTTTTTGTTTCGTCATCCAATGTTTTTAAAGACAATTGGATTT
>RCUL01000191.1_pt1 | contig 48881 bp, 44 predicted proteins | sample 2167521 | NCBI WGS metagenome assembly RCUL01 (sample SAMN09932745, study PRJNA488358) | compost metagenome | feature: garden; material: soil; isolation source: compost soil in acetic acid-enriched culture | place: Germany: Experimental Botanical Garden Goettingen | collected 2016-01-27
CGGGCCAATAACAAGGCTTGTTTCTGACCACCAGAGAAACCAACACCACCTTCTAGAATCAGGTGATCGAGTCCTTCTTTTTTCTCTTGAACAAAAGGTAATGCACCCGTCACCACTAAAGCCCGAAGAATATCTTCATCCGTTGCAAGCGGTGCGCCCAAAGTGAGGTTCTCGCGAATCGTACCGTAGAAAAGATGAGCATTCTGGTTGAGTAAACCCATATCACGACGCACATCAGATGGGTCAATTAAAGAAAGATCCAGACCATCTAAATACACTGCCCCTTGAACAGGGACCTGCATGCCAGATAGAAGCTGGAGCAGGGTCGATTTACCAGCACCATTGCGCCCCAGAATTGCAATTTTTTCACCAGCACGAATTTTTAAATGGCGAATTGCAAGGCTCGGACGTGGCTCATCTTCACTATATTGGAACAAGACATTTTTTAATTCATAGTCGCCATTTAAAGCAGCCTTGTGTACCAGATGTGAACGGTCAGCCTGATCAATCGGACGTTGCATGAGTTCATCCAGACTTTGTTTAGCAACCTTCGCCTGCTGTAAACGCCCCAATACGCCAGTAATTTGTGCAATCGGCGCCAACATGCGTGAAGATAAAATTGAACAGGCCACTAAAGCACCTGTGGTCATTTCACCTTCCATCACTGCAAAACATCCCACCAAAACCACAATTGCATAGGTTAAGCCCTGAATCTTTTGGGTCCATGCCATTAAGGTACCGACAATTTTACGTTGTTTCATACCGATATCGGCTGAAACTTCATTCATGTGATTCCATTGGTTTTGGAAACGCGATTCGGCACGCAACAACTTGATATCTTCAATACCCTGCACCGCTTCAACCAGAATCGCATTCCGGATTGAAGATTCTCTCATGCCTTCCTGCGCCAATTGCGCTAGCTTCTTCTGTACCAGAAGACCCGGCAAAATCATAAGCGGTACAACCAGCAACATCACCCAAAACAGCTTTCCGCCAATAAGGGCAAAGATAATAAGAAACAGGAAAAAGAATGGTAAATCGGCAATTGCACTAATGGTGGTTGAAGTCACCAGTTCACGAACGCCTTCGAGCTCACGAATCTGCGAAATAAAACTACCTGTAGATTTTGAACGATCTTTATTTTTGATTCTTAAGGCATGACCAAATACACGGTCAGAAACAAGTAAATCTGCACGTTTACCAATAATATCGGATAGATAAACTCGGGACACACGTAAGATAAACTCAAAAATGGCAGCAATCAGTACACCACCAGCCAGCACCCATAAGGTTGGAACAGACTGTGATGGAACAACGCGGTCATAGACCTGCATTGAGAAAACAATGGTTGCCAATGCCAAAATATTGGCAATGAGTGAGGCAAACATAATATCAACGTAGCGTTTCCAGTCTCTTAGAACAATTGACCAGAACCAGCTTGCTTCATAGGGTTTGATATATTCATCAATACGTGCATCGGGAATAGAACTTTCAGGACGCAGGATATAGACATTCTTAATGGTATTTTTTAAGACATCTAGGCTTAAATTTTGAGAAAGTCCCTGATCCCCACTAAACTGGATACTCACATTTCCTTGGGTATCGGCTTTATCAATAATGCCGACCTGTCCGTCATGAAACTCGACCAGAACAGGTAGCCGCCACGGATTAAGTAAATCTAATGAAAAAGGCACCTTACGTAGGTTTAGTCCAACCTGACGTGTCATTAACTGTAAAACATCATCAAGGTTTTGATTCTGGTTCCAGTCAAGTTGTAAACGGATTCTTTCTTCGGAAGGCTCAATTCGATAATGTTTAGCAATCGTTAAGACCGCCTGTAACCAGGGCTGGTAATTTATTTTTGTCATCATGGTTGTACTTCGAACCCCTGAATTGAAATATTATTTAAGTCATAAGCTTGGCGGGAACGTCCTGTTGCCGAGATGTATTGCACAATACTGTTGTAGATGTCATAACGTGCAGTTTCGAGTTCTGAATTGGCACTATGAATAGCCTGCTCTGCATTCAATAAATCGACCAATGAACGTGTACCAAGTTTGTACTGCTCTTGATAAAGTTCACGTGTACGAACAGTAGTGGCTTGGCGATTGGTCAGCACCTGCATTTGACGTTGTTTATTTTCAATTTGCTCACGGCTGGTTCTGATCTGATCGAGAACATCCAGATAAACTGAATTAACTTTAGACTTTGCTGCTTCTTCTGCATAACTTGCCATTTTGACCTGAGAAGAAACGGCTCCACCTTGATAAAACTGACTGGTTGCTTCAAGCATGACCGAACTGTACAGACCGTCATCTTCATCATTGTTCGGGTTTCTGCCATTAATCGCCTGACTTAAAGAACCTTTTACCGCCAAAGTCGGATAACGTGTTAAACGAGTCTGTTCCTTTTGTGCTTTGGCAACTTCAACACCCGCTTGAGCCGCGATCATTTTTGGAATGGTATTAAACTCAGGCTCATTATAGAGGCCAGATTGCTTTACCAAATCATCAGGAATGACCCATGCCTTATTAAAAACATCTACTCCTACCAGAGTTCTTAGATGTTGCTGGTACTGACGTAATAAAGATTGCTGTGCAATGAGTGTCGACTGTGCAGACTCTAAATATGTTTGTGCCTGAACTGGATCAGCTTGGCTACTAATACCAGCATTTGCACGTAAATTGGCAATTTCCTGAATACGTTGAATCCCAGCAATTTGCTGCTCGGCGATTTTATTTAATTGAAGGTAACGCTGAATATTGACAATCGACTGTGCAACATCAAGTGCAATATCATCAATGCTGACCAGCACATTGGCCTGCTCGACTTGAACTTTGGCACGCTCAACCGATACACCTGATTTTACTTTGCCAAAATCAAAAACCATTTGAGTCGCAGATAACGTGAGTAACTGTCTCCCCCGCTCACCACTACCCAAATCACCTGTCGTTATTCCACCTGAAAGCTGTGGATAATAACCAGCCTTGGCATAATCAATACCCGCATTTTGGCCAGCTAAAGTTGAAATGGCTTGAGAAATATTAGGGTTTCGTTGAACTGCATATTGAATCGCATCAATTAAACTGACTTGATTGTTCCACATCGCAGTAGAAGTCGGTAAATAGTTCCCATCATTTCCTAGTCGTTGAAATTGGCTCTGATCAAACCCTAAATTGCTTAATTTTTGGAAATCGACAGATCGGTAGCTTTCATCTGGCGTGGGTTTAAAGAGTTGAGAAACTTTTTTTGTTAAGCTTTTTCCCGAGTTAACAGACGCGGTCTCTGCCTTTGTAATTGATATTGATACACTAGAAGCAATACAAAAATATAAAAAAAACTTCGTACCTGATCTGATTATAAGTTGGAAATCATTGTGGGAAAAATGCAATTTACTCATTAGAAGATCTAATCTCTTGAAATATTGTAAAACAATCCAAAACTCAGTTAAAAATTATCAAAAATATTAAATTCCATACTTTAAATAAATAATTTTCAGAATAATTTTCTTTGCAAAAAAATAAAGTAAAAAATGATTAATTTTCAACAGCGGCAACTAAACACCTAATTTACTTATAATTTAAATTATAAAAATGAGTTTTAAACACATATATTTAAAACCAATTAAACACCTACAAAAACTATAAAATTCAATTATTAGAATAAATAATTCCCATAAAAAAAACCTACCTCTTGGGGAAGTGGTAGGCTATAAACTCTAAAAAATCATATTAGTAAAAATATATTATTTATTTAAATTCATCAATAATGATTTATTTAAAATAAAATTAAAACACATGATTAAAAACATATTAAACAAATAAAATATTTTCTATTTATTTTAGAGCACAACACATGTGCTTTAAAAAGGTTGCCAATAGTAGCCCTTTTTACATTTACATCTTTATAAAAATATATGATCTTTATGTGAGATCCAAATAAGCAAATACAGCCTTTTCAACTTGCTGCTGTAAAGAAAAGAACTTCTTTAAAACTAACAAGATGTCATAATTTCTTAAATATAATCAATCTTTTCCCGAGTACAAAACTGAACCAACTAAAACCGCTTGTCCTGCAATGCTGACATGTAATATTGAATCTGTTTTCTCAACTGTTACTAGAACTCGCCCCGGTTTTTTTATTGCGAGGCCTTGATACCCCCAATAACTTACTTTCTGGTCACATTCGATTAAATCGTGATGAACAAGGTAGGCTCCTGCTGGACCATTTGCATTACCAGTTACAGGATCTTCATTAATACCGATTGCAGGTGCGAACATTCGACCATAGGTAATAGATTCTTGCTTACTACCTTCCAAGACAAATGGAAAAAACCCATTGCAACCTATTTCAGCGCTAATAGCTTTCAATTTTTCATTGTTCGGAATTAATCCATCAAGCTTACTTCTGCTCAGCATTGGCACCATAACCTTGGAATGCCCCGTCGTGACAACTTGTATTGGCAAGTCAGCAAAATCACTTTCACTCACACCCAGTGCGCTTGCAAGTTCACTCCGTTGACTCACACTAAAAGGTGGTAAAAACTCTACGCGACCTTGGGTCATTTTCACCAATAACGCTTCTGGACTTCCAAATATTGAAACTGGTAAATGACCAGCCCCCGTTTTTGCGATTAATGGATATTCTGATTGGTGGCCTGTAGTTGCACGTAAAAAATGAGTAGCGATCGTCGCATGTCCACATATTGGGACTTCATGTGTAGGGGTAAAATATCGAACATGTATGTCATGGCTTTGATCTTTAGGTGACAAAACAAAGGCAGTTTCTGAATACCCTGCAAATGCAGCAATATCTTGCATCTCTTGAGTTGTAAGATGGTCAGCGTCTAGAACAACTCCCGCTCGATTTCCTGTATTTGGTTTGGTGGTAAATGCATCAACTACATAAATGGTCGTCATGGCACAACTCCTCTGTTGTTAATATTGTGATCTCAGAAATAGCTACCGCCATAACCAGAAAATCTTATTTAATTGCAGCAACACATATCACAGCTCTAAAAGGTTTATAGTCGTCTCATATAATGAGTTTTGAGTCCTTGTAGTGGTTGTTTGAATTGTATAAATCTAAACATCGGGGATACTATAGTTTTTATTGCAAACGCATTTTGTAAATATGGAAAGGTATGAACTGGGACGATACTAAAATTTTGTTAGCTATAGGGCGGACTGGCGGGTTGAGCCGCAGTGCAAAATTGCTTGGTATTAGTGTTTCTACCGTACATCGCAGAGCTGTTGAACTGGAGAAAAGTCTCAATACGATTCTTTTTTCTCGAGACAGTGATGGCTATACACTCACCCACGTTGGAAAACATTTTTTTTCTTTGGCTGAAAAAGCAGAAGAGCATTTAATAGCGATGGAACGTTACAACGCTCAAGGGCAACAATCATTGTTCCGCATTGCTTTACCTGAGTTAATTGGGCAGCAGTTGCTCCAGTCAAAGCTAACGGCATTGCAACTGAAGCATCCAGATTTACAATTAGAAATCTCAACGAGTGTCGTTCCTGTTGATTTTTCCCGACGGGAAGCTGACATTATTCTTCGACTTGTTCGTCCAGAAAGCGGGCGTTACATTATTCGACGCCTTGGCCAACTGGAGTATGGACTTTATTGTAGTCAAGATTATCTCGCCAGTTTCACAGAACATGCTGAAACGGCTGATTTATTGAATCATCGTATAATCGGTTGGGACCGAAGCCTTCAATATACTTTTTTAGCACAATGGATGCGTGAACTCACCCAAAATGCAGCACCTGCCTTGTCTTTTGATAACATGCACTCGCAACTACGAGCAGTCATTGAAGGACAAGGAATTACAGCCCTGCCTTGTTTTGTTGCAAAGGCTTCGGGTTTAGTACCACTACTGCCTGAGCAAACTTTAAAACAAGATGTGTGGTTAATGCGTCATTTAGATACTAAGGATAGTGACTATTCAACGTTGATTAGTGAGACGATTGAAAAAGAGCTACAAGAATATCTGTTGTAATAAAAATTAGCTTTTATTCTGATATTTAAAACCTTTTAAAAGTAATATTGAAACAACTACTACTAACCAGATTAAAATTAAATACCTTATCAATAAGGTGGGGAATATAACCCAATTCCACCAAGAAGCAATTTTTTCTTCACTTGTTGAAAAATTAATTACACTACCTTTTTCATCTTCAAAACGAATTCTAGTAACTACAATATACTTATTTTTAAAAAACAATGATGAATTAGGAAAAAAACTTCCCTCAACTTTAAGCAATTTTCTAGGCTTATATAATTCACAAAATGAACCATTCTCATTTCTAAAATATGCACAATTAATAATATTTTTTTTATAATTATCTTTTATTATCAACGATGTCATACGTCCATGTTTGATATGAAATTCAGGTTCATAAACAACAAAACCCTCTTTTTTAGGAGTGAAAACTATACTTGGGTTAAGAGTACAAAGCAGAAAGATCAGACAAAAACTTAAAGTCAAAATAAAAGCAAAATTTTTATAAACATAAGAATATAATGAAAAAAATGGATCAACCACCTCAGCAGAGATCCACATTTTAAGTTTATAAATCACAACTATCCCCACTATAAAACAACAATAAAGAACATCACAGATAAAAGAATCCCTGCTAAAAGTGGTACAAAATTAGCTATATTCTTATTTTCCTTAAAAAACTTGCTCACTATAAAAATAAGAAAACAAATTAAATATGAAACTTTATCATTTAAAGAAGATAAATCATCAAAGTAATTTACTCCTTTACTTCTTTTAGCAAGGAGATAAAACATAAAAATAGAATAACCTGCTAAACCTAAAAAAAGCGAAGTAAATCCCCTTACGTCTGCTTTACTCATAATTTCATTTTTCATAACTTCCCCAATAAAAAATATAATTATTTAATAAAATAAAAATGCTATTTTATAGCAAAATCAATAATTTTTAATATAGATCCAAATAACCAAATACAGTCTTTTCAACTCGCTGCTGTAAATGATTTAAATCAATTTCCCCTGCAATGCCTGCTGCGTTAATCATTCCTTTGCTTAAAGCAATCACATCTTGTGCGGCTGTCTGGGCATGTGAAATGCCAGAACGCATGAACAGATCAGAAATTATGGTTTCAAGCTCGTGTTGAAGCTCACGTTCCTCAGTGTCTTTTCCAATGATTTCAGAAGCAAATTCTAGTGTTCGTGCCAACTGCGGACGGCTCAATTGATGTTGCACAGCAGCCTGTATGACGAGTTTTAATTTTTCTTTTAAATCTGTGGCATCACTTTGCTGTATGGCATCAACAATATGATTTGAAAGTTTGGCACGCTCACGTCGAATTAACTCAACAATTAAAGCATCTTTAGAAGGAAAGTATTGATATAGGCTTCCAATGCTTACGCCAGCAAGTTCTGCCACGGCATTTGTGTTAAATCCAGCAAACCCTAATGACTCTAAAATGCGAGCAGCCGCCTCTAAAATAGCTTCAAATGTAGCCGTTGAGCGTGCTTGACGTGGGCGTTTGCGTGGGTCTGGAAGTGTTTCTGACATGAGTCGAAATGCGAGTATGTAATGTGAGTAATCACTCATATACTGACTGAGTCATGTTGTTATGACAAGCAAATACTGTCTTTTCAGTTGAACTACAACTCGGCTAAGTCATGGAGTGGTTATGTCTAGGACCTATACTTTTTTTATTCATTTAAGAGCACTGCCCGCTTGGCTGGCATTACCTCGTGAAAAGCGAGCTGAGTTTAATACACAGAAGCTTGAACCTATTTTTGAGAAGTACCCGACTGTAAAAGTTCGGTGGTATGACGTGGAAGCGTTTAGCGCTAAAGCCAGTGATATTGCTGTGTTTGAGACGACATCTCTACAAGATTATTATTTTGTGATTGATACAATTCGAGACTCTGAGTTTTGTACAGTTCCCTACTTTGAATTTGTAGAGATTATTCCTGCAATTGAAGCTGGATATGTAGAGTATGAAAATTCTTTATAAATTCTATCAATCTAGTTAATTATATACAGTCAGTACATATTAATTTTAATTAGCTAAGGGATATTTTAAATTTCTAAACTTTGTGAAGAACTTAATCAATCTAATTTACTTAAAAAATTTATAAAGAAATCAAAATCTACCAAGTAAATAAGACCACTACTTAAAAGCAATGGTCTTATTATCAATACATTATATAAAAATAAAATTATTTGGTATTAAACCAGTGTAAAATCCATGTTTTAATACCATTAAAAAAACTAGTAATAGAATCCCAAGCCTTTTTTATCCATTCAATAATATTTTTAATAATACCAACAATATAATCAACTATCTTAGTGAATAAATCATTAATAAACTCACTAATTTTTTGTGCTGCAACGAGAATAAGGTTTTGAGTTGCTGGAAAAGCATTACCTATATCCTCTGCTTCTTTAAAAATTTTATTAATATTATCAACAGTTTGTTTCGTAACACTCTCTCTAATCTTGTTAAGTTCATCTTTAAATTTTGAATTTGCACTAGTAGAATTATTTTTTTCTTTCAGATCTTTAGCAGATTTTTTTATTTTTTCTTCGATAGTTGAAGCAGTATTAGTAGCCAGATCCTTTGCTTGATTTTGTAAATCATTCAATTTACTTTGAACAGAATTATCTGTCAATTCATTAGCATCAACATCAGCGACAAGATACTTATTCGTCGCTTCCATTAAGCCCAAAGAATCCTCAACTAAATTAGGATAATATGGTATTGCCACACCAGTATTAATATTATTCTGGTAGTGATCACGCATTTCATTTAGAACATCAACAAACTTTGTCATATATAATTCCCATAATACTTTTTAATAATTAGCAAGATATTTATTATGATTAGAAATTTTTTAAACTTTACCATTATGATTAGTATAAAAAATACTTTCCCATCACAATCTCAATGAGATTAACATACCAACCATACAAGTAAATATTTTTCCACATTAATTACAAATAAAAAACAATAAAATTATTATTAAATTTAAATTAAAAGCCATTCAAATTTAATAACAAAAATAGTTAAAAATAATATTTATTAATTAGCTATTTTAAATATTAAAATAATCTAAACAATATTATTAGCAGAACTATTTCACAAATATTTTAATGCGAACAGTCACCTCTAAAATAGTCTCAAATTATGCCCAGAACCTATAGAGCATTGCCTGCTTGGTTGGCTTTAGCTCGTGAAAAGCGGGCTGAGTTTAGTACACAGAAGCTTGAGCCTATTTTTGAAAAGTACCCGACTGTAAAAGTTCGGTGGTATAACGTTGAAGCCTTTAGAACCAAAGCGAGTGATATTGCTGTGTTTGAGACGATATCTCTGCAAGATTATTATTTTGTGATTGATGCGATTCGAGACTCTGAATTTTGTACAGTGCCGTACTTTGAGTTTGTAGAAATTATTCCGGCCATTGAAAATGGATATGTGAAGTATGAAGAAAGTTTCTTGTAAAACGCGTATAACTTTTTATCAAACGAGTGATGCGTTAAGACAGTAATTTTACGGTTACGCCTAAGGTAACAACCATAGTAAAAATCAAGTTTTATGTCGAATTTTTTATATCTATTTAATATAGCTATTCTTTTTAAAAACTTGTTGAAAAGTTAAAGGAATATTCTGTGTATTGGGTATATGTCCAAACAAATGTTCATCTTTTGTTTGAAAAAAAACATCAAAACTTTGACTCATAAATGGATCGACTTCACTTTGTTTTTGATAAATTGGTGTAAGCCTATTGATATAATAATTGATCCAATCAACTTGTGTTGAAAATAGAGAATAATCTCTGAGATCAGAATAGAGCCTCTTCAAATTATCTGCAATCAAGTCTACATTTGGGTGAAACAACCAAATAATAATCTCCATGGGAGAAACTTTTTTCAGTGTATGCTGAGATGTTTTATCAAATCTTTCAATTTTATATAATTGCGCGCCAGATTGACTATAACTAGAACAAAGTAGTTTTCCATTATGAACTTGATCAAGGCCTTGACCTAATTCTAAGGTACGTATTCTCTTAGAAATATCTAGACATTCAGGTAAAGTTATTAATTTAGATTTTGCTATATTTTTAAATATATCAACTGATTGCTGAACCACTCTTGATTCGCCAGTACCAGTAATAATACCTTGCCCCCAAGCGTATAACTTCGAGTAATGTGTAGTAGAAAGCTCCACATCTAAGGTTTCATTTACAGTTACTCTTTTATTGTCAACTGCAACAATAATGCTATCGTTTAATTGAATAGCTAAGATGAAAGTCATATTTTACGTAAAATAACGAGACATTTGATATACATTTATTTTAGGCTATATCAGTGCAAAATTCTGAATATTTTTATAAAATTGAGGTTATTAATGGCTGGTGGTTCTCAAATCATTATTAATAAAGATGGTATTACCCTGATTACACCAGGAAAATTTGAGCCAAAAGCTGGACAACACCTTTTTAAAAGTGGTGAAAAGGCTAATTTTTCTTTGCCAGAAATCCCTAATGTTCAATCTCCTTTTAGTAATAAATTAGATATTTATAATATATTTAAGGAAACATCTAATATTAAATATTCTGTTTTACATTCAAATGGACAAGTAAAAACTGGCTTCCTTGACCAGTATGGCAGGACTGGACGTATCAGATCACAGGAACAGGAAAAAGTTAAAGTTTTGATTGGTGGCGATGAATGGCACTATTATATTAGCCGTTTCGGTGGAACTATTGAGGATAATACTTATATTAAATTCCTAGATTTTGTAGGAGATCCTATACCAAATTTAGAATTTAACTTAAGCGATGATAATAATAAAACTCTTATGGAATGTAGAACAAATAATGATGGTGAAGCAGTATTTGTATGTCCTAAAGATGACTTTCCAATCCTATCCGTTAAAAGTTTAATTACTAATGAATTTAAGCCAATACTAAGAATAGAAAATAACTTAGTAAGAGAGATAATTTTAGTAAGCCCTAAAATTTTGAAAGAAATTGATTTATTACAAGAAACAGATGAGAAAGGCGACTATTTAAGAAGTAACTATCATAAATAATTGAATATTCAAAAAGTATTGTGAGTGATAAAGATGGCAAATGAACAGAAAGATTTACAACAGAAAGTAAATCAAAATGGAAGACCTGTTTCAGTTTTTACTAAAGAACATCTTGAAACTGCGGGTAATGTAGCTGCAAAAACTTCAGATGTATTAGGTTATTTAAAAGATGGAACATCAGTTATAGACAATTACAATTTTAGATGGGGTCTTGTTCATTCAAAAAATACGCCTTTGTTTAGTAAAGAAAGGTTGGAAAAAGCTAAGGAATTCCGATTTTATAAAGAAAATCCCCAGACAGGACGAATTTTCAAAGGTAATCAGCATACAAAAGTATTTGATACTAAAAAATTCGGTAACAAGGTTGATAAATTAGGATCAAAAGCAGGAAATTTTGCAGATGGAGTAGAGTTAACATTAGCTATAGTTGACAGAAACCCAGAAGCACTTGCAACAAAATCTTCTACATTAGTTTTATCTAAAGCTGGTGAAAAGACAGGTGAAATAGCTGGGCTTGCTGCTGTAGGGAAATGTACTAAAGTAGCAATAAAACGGCTTGATCCTAGAAAAGCTACAGTTGTTGGTCTCACCTGTGCTGGTGCAGCAATAGGTGTGAAATACTGGTTAAAAGGCAAAGGAGAAGAGTTAGGAAATACGGTTGGAAAAACAAATACTGCCATCCAGACAGCTCAAGGCGTTCTTGATGCAATAGATATGGTAGATGAACTTGAAACAAAAGCAGCTGAAAAAGAAAAGCAAGAGGCGATCAAAAGAGATCCAATGCTAGAATGGCATATAGTTGGAGCAGATTAATTTAAAAGAGATATATTATGAATTTAAAGTATTTAATGATTTCTAGCCTCATAAGTATATTTTTATTAGGTAGTGCAGGCTGCTCAGAACCTATTCCCCCACAAAATAAGACTCAAAGTGAAGCAAGCCAATTATATGAACAAGGCGGTAAATATTTCTTAGGTAAAGATGCTCCTAAAGATTATCAAAAAGCTTTTTCTTATTTCCAAATGGCAGCTGAAAAAGGCTTACCTATTGCACAAAATGATTTAGCAGGAATGTATTCCAAAGGAATAGGCACCCCGAAAAATGAAGAAAAAGCTTACTATTGGTATGAGAAAGCTGCTAAAAACAACTTTCCGGAAGCTCAATATAATTTGGGTTTGATGTACGATAATGGCTATTATGTAAATAAAGATAGATCAAAAGCTTTAGAATTTTATAAATTATCTTCTGATCAAGGATATGCTAAAGCTCAATATAATTTAGCAAATGCTTATCTTTCAGGAAATGGAATAAAAAAAGATATTAATTTAGCTTTGGAATTATATAAAAAAGCTGCAGATCAAGATTTTTCTGAAGCTCAATATAATTTAGCAAATATTTATTCTGATGGCAGCCTTGTTAAACAAGATAATGAAAAAGCTCTAGAGTTATATACAAAGGTAGCAGAAAAAGGCGTACCTGAGGCTCAAAATAACCTCGCCTATATGTATGCTAATGTTTACTCAGATTATGAAAAAGCAAAATTTTGGTTCCAAAAATCTGCCGACAATGGATATGAGCCAGCAAAAGAAGCTTTAGAACAGTTCCAATAGTTCTAAGTAATTTACTTCTTAGAAGTCACCATCAAATATACAATTAATCCAATTAAGACCAAAAATATTAACTGAATTTCTAAAAAAAGGTTTATCATCCATGAGTTTCTAAATGATAAACCTTTTTTTGTTATTAATATTTTCGATTTTTTTGTGTCTGGTGAAATAAAAACTTTTATTTCATTATTTTTCTTTATCTCATTAAATATAGATATATTTTGGTCTTTCATATCATTACAATTTTCAAAAATTTTTAATCTATATAAAACTAAAAAATCTTCTTTTTCTGATGTGTAAGCATTATGTCGATATGTGTATTGATACTTTATATCTCCACGTGCATTCCTATCCATTCCTCGTCGCCAAGGTTTACTTGAGCAGTAAACTTTATAATCGATTATTTTATAATCTTTTATCTCAATCCATTCAGGATGTAATAATTTAAAAATTTTCGATTGCAGATTAAAAGATGAAGTTACAACTAATAAAATAAGAAAAATAGTTATTAAGGATAAAATAATTTTTATAAATAATTTCATTATTAATATATATCCTGACTAAAATAAAAAATTTAAAATTAACTCAAAATAATATATAAATATATCTTATATACTCTTTTGCAGGTAAATATTAGCATGAAAATAAACTTTTCCTGAATAACATTAACTATAGTCACCCTATACTATTTTCTTATTTCTAAACCCTCCCCCAAAACTGCTCCAACACCACATCCCTTTCATCCAAACTGTTAGAGCTTAAAACCTGTAGCATCAAGCCATCAATTAGGTTTAAAACCATGTTGGCATCGGGTTTGAGTATGTTGTTTTCTAGACTAAAGACCAGATCAAAAAGCTCTCGTAGTAGCCATTTTCGATATTCAACTGCCATTCGGTAGGCCCTTGGGTAAAGCTGTTTTATTTCAAAAATGGCTTTAAACAAAAGGTGGTAAAGGCTATTTACATCAACATGTAAACGGACAATTTCTTTAAGTTTATCAGCTGCGCTTGGGTAGCGGTGTGAGTAGACAATTGCCAGCACTTCTTCTTTCAATCGGCTTTTTTGAAAGCTTATGCATGTTTCAACGAGCCTTTCTTTCGAGTGAAAGTAGTTATAAAGCGTGGCTTTCGGAATTTTAGTTTCTTTGGCAATCAGGTCTACGCCCGTGTTGTGAAATCCATAGAGATTAAATAGATCTACAGCGCTATGAATAACTTTTAATTTTTTCGAAGTCGTTTCTAAAGTTGGCATAGTTTTACCGTTTTAAATTCTTGTTGTTTCTAAATGAGATAAAAAGCCTGTGCCCTTTCTGGGAGAAAAAAAGGCACAGCAAAGCCGCAAGACGGTGCTTGGCACATCTCAAGTTTTGTTTTTGCTAAGTTTTAAGTAAAAATGACTTAAAGCCTGAAAACCTTATGGCGTTCAAGCTGCTTTGAATTTTTAAGCTGTGTCGTTATAGCTTTTGGCGCTCAAGGCCAAGAAATGATGGATGTGATAGCCAACTCCTGATTTTGGGAGTTCTGCCAAAGCATTCATTTGGAATTATGGTGGCAGAACGAAAGAGGGTTGACAGACTGGCTTCGAGAACCCAGCACACCCGAAGGTGTCCCCCTTCCGTCCTACCGCTACAAAAAGGGAGACGAGTGGGTCTACATCAAAAAAACAAGTTTTTTCAATGTCCTCAAAGATCAGCCTGTCAAAGCCGGCTGGCAATGTGGCCAGCATGCAAAGGATAATCTGAGAGTTTAGAAGTGTCAATGTAGCTTTTATGACAAGATTTTAAATTTATTATTATTTTTCATTAGATTAACTTAATTATTGTTTTAGATATTATATTTAATTGTATTTATAAATTTTTTAAAAAGAGCCAAATGCGGTAAGCTAATACTTATAATTTTTTACTTTTTGATTTTGATCATTTTTATAGAACTTTACGAGATCATAAATGATAAGACTATCTTCAAAGTCCATTTTAATATTAACAACTGGGTGTTTGTTAAATGGTTGTAGCCAAGGCCCTCTTCCATTAGAAGTTACGCTACATCAGGATTATGTATGTGCCTTTACCAATGACCCTAAAAAAACAAATTATCCTTTTGATAATAAATTTTTGATTTTTGTTGGGAAAGTTGACTATACAAACGGGTACAAAAGCACTTATGAGAAAGAATATTCAAATGTTCCTTTGCCAATAGAAGAAAAAGATTGTGTAAAAATTCCTCTAAAAGAATTTGAAAAGAATGTGGTTTATGACATTACTTTAGATATATACAAAACTTTCGATACACGTATTTGTGTAGTAGAACATAACAATAAGCTAGAAATTCGCGAACCTGAACCCGGTGAAACAAGCTGTAAATAGGATTATTCCTAGGCTCTCATTTCGCTATTTCAGAAACAACAGCACGAGTGGGATTAGACAATTTCCGTCTGCCCCACTTGGTGATAAGCACGGTTAAAATAAACCAAACTTTGGTCATGCTCGCTTTGTTTAATCGCAACAATCGGACAAATAAGAATGGTGTGTGTGCCGACTTGTTGAATTTGCTCAATTTCGCAATCAAAACTTACCAACGCATCATCTAACACAGGTGAACCTGTTTCTAACTCAATCCATGCGCCATGTTTAAAGCGTTCTTCTGGCGTGAGTTTAGATGAAAATGCTTTTGAAATATGTTCGTGGTGTGCGCCTAAAACATTCACAGTTAAGATTTTGTTATCTAGGAAATGTGCATGTGAGCTCGCAGATTGGTTCATACACACCAATAATGTCGGAGGTGTGTCAGTCACACTACAAACAGCAGAGGCAGTAAATCCAAAACGGCCAGACATGCCTGCCGTAGTCACAACACTAACTGCGCTTGTGAGTAAAGACATTGCATTTCTAAAGTCTGTTGCTTGAACCATGACATTATTCCTAAATTGAATCGTACCTTGTCCTGAGTGTTTGCTATACCGCCCAACTCCATCAGGAAGGTACTTTATCGACATGCATTCTGAGTAGAACGACATGTAGTAAGTAAAATGAGGGTTACTTGTTTGATTATCAACTGCCATCAAAAAAGTAACCCTTTATACCACTTATTGGTAAAGATTAAGCAGAGAGTTCAAAACCCGTAAGTTCTCTACGAACGATTTCTGCACCAGCACTTAAAGCATTTAACTTGCCTCGTGCCACTTCACGTGAAAGAGGCGCCATGCCACAGTTTGTGCAAGGGTAAAGTTTGTCAGCATCTACAAACTGAAGCGCTTTACGTAGTGTGTTAGCCACTTCTTCTGGAGTTTCAATCTGGTTAGATGCGACATCAATTGCGCCAACCATTACTTTTTTACCGCGAATGAGTTCAAGTAAATCGATAGGCACATGTGAGTTGTGACATTCTAACGAGATGATATCGATGTTAGATTTTTGCAGTTTCGGGAAAGCTTCTTCGTATTGGCGCCATTCCGAACCTAATGTCTTTTTCCAGTCTGTATTGGCTTTAATGCCGTAACCGTAGCAAATGTGGACCGCAGTTTCGCACTTAAGACCTTCAATTGCACGCTCTAAAGTCGCAACGCCCCAATCATTTACTTCGTCAAAGAATACGTTAAATGCAGGTTCGTCAAACTGAATGATGTCTACACCAGCAGCTTCTAACTCACGCGCTTCTTGGTTCAAAATTTTAGCAAATTCCCAAGCAAGTTTTTCACGGCTCTTGTAGTGACCATCGTAAAGCGTATCAATCATGGTCATTGGGCCAGGTAATGCCCATTTAATTGGCTGATTGGTTTGCTGACGTAAAAACTTAGCATCTTCAACAAACACAGGCTTTTGACGAGACACAGCACCCACGACAGACGGCACGCTTGCGTCATAACGGTCACGAATTCGAACGGTTTCGCGCTTTTCAAAATCTACGCCATTTAAGTGTTCAATAAACGTGGTCACAAAGTGTTGGCGGGTTTGTTCGCCATCGCTCACAATGTCGATGCCAGCAAGTTGTTGTTCGTGCAACGCCAAACGTAACGCGTCTTTTTTACCTTCAATCAGGCCTTCGTTTTCGAGTTTCCAAGGCGACCAAAGCTTTTCAGGTTCTGCAAGCCAAGACGGTTTAGGTAAGCTGCCAGCAGTTGAAGTCGGTAATAATTTTTTCATGATCAATGACCCGTATGTTGATTAATTAGGAGCGTAATTAGCAGACCACTGCTCAAGAATCGCTTGGTATGGTTTGATAAATTGCTCTTCAACAAACTTCCCCTGCTCAATAGCCAAACGGCTACGTTCTTCTCGGTCATACACAATTCGAGTAAGTGAGTAATCTTCATTCTTCAAACTTGGCTGATAAGATTTTCCAGCGACTGAATTTGCGTTGTAAATTTCAGGGCGGTAAATCTTTTGGAACGATTCCATGGTGCTGATGGTGCTGATCAACTCAAGGTTGGTGTAATCACTCAGCAAATCACCAGTAAAATAGAACGCCAAAGGTGCAGCACTGTTTTTCGGCATGAAATAGCGAACTTTTAAGCCCATTTTTTGGAAATATTCATCAGTTAATGAATAGTCTTCTTGCTTATATTCCACACCCAAAACTGGATGCTCATTTTCAGTGCGGTGGTACACTTTAGTTGTCGAAACGCTTAAGCAAATCACTGGCGCTTTTTTAAAGTTTGCTCTGTAAGTCTCAGAGTTAATAAAGCTCTTAAACAAGTTACCGTGCAATTCGCCAAATTTCTCTGGAGTGCTAAAGGTAGACTGATTTTTATTGTGGTCTAACAAAAGCACACTAAAGTCATAGTCACGTACATAAGACGAGAAGTTATTGCCTACAATGCCTTCAATGCGTTCATTAGTCTTTTTATCAACAATATTGGTTTTCAATATTTCGATTAAAGGAAGCGCACTGTTATGGCTTGCAGCATCAACATTCATTTCAACTGAAATGATTTCAAGTTCAACCGCATAGCGATCGCCTTTAGGGTTGTCCCAATGAGCTAAAGTATTAAAACGATTGTCGATCATCTGTAATGTGTTGCGCAGATTCTCTTGACGGCTCATCCCTCTCGCCAAGTTAGCAAAGTTGGTTGTAATACGCGTATTGTCTGCTGGACGATAGTTTTCATCGAAACAAATACTCTTAATCGTAAATGTAAATTCTTTACTCATTTTGATCAGTACCCTAATTTCTGAGATAAACCTAAAAATATTTCGAGCTCTTTTTAAACTTTCCAGCCTTGTCAGATTTGTGCCTTAAGGTCTTATCAAAACTGAATTACTAGAACGCTTCAGAGCGTGAATAGATTTATACCGCAATCACAACATGAATAAAAATGATTTAGTCTCATTCAAAACTGAGTGAAATTCATGTTTAGGGTTTAATAAAGAAGTATGAAGTTAAATATTTTTCATCTTTGGGAATTTTAGACAGCAGAAATTCAATATACGGCGGACGTGTAAAGCCCTTACCAATTTTAAAATTTATTATTATTTTCAATATTTTAATCAATAAAAACTTAGGGAGGATGGATAGGCCTAAAGTAATTTATGCTGACTCTCGCTCATCTCTGTTTTTAGCCATTCTAGAAATATAGTTTTGCGTGAATCTTCCTCAAAAGTGCTGTGAGAAAGTAAAAAATAGGCTGAATCGTCTTGTACGACTGGTGATTTTTTTTGCAGTACGTTCCACTCTAGCTCTTTTTCAATCATATAAATTGAGATGACCGTTGCGCCGAGTCCAGCTAAGCAGCCTTCTAAACATAGATAAAAATGTTCGAGTTCGACTTTAGCGTACCCTTTTAAACTCTGTTTTAACTCAGCAATGCGGCTAATGCTTTTGAAAAAATTCGGTCTAGAGGTCGAGATAAGTAAGTCGTTTGTTTCCGAGGGCTTGGTTGCTTGAACTAGAGCGATATATTCATCGGCAATTTTTTCGCTAAAGATATGCTCTCCCCAATCAAAATCATTTCTGCGAATTGCGATATCAATATTATCTTTTTCAAAATCGACCACGCCGCCTGCTGTGAGTAACACCACCTCAAAATCATGACCGAGCTTTTTAAATTTTGATAAACGCGGTATGAGCCATTTCATGGAAAGAGTCGGTTCACACGACAAGACCAGTTGTTTGTTTTCGGTTTTGGGTTGGCTTAGTTGTATTAAACATTCATCGAGTTGACCAAAAACCTGATGGCAACAACTCAATAAAATTTCGCCCTGCACTGTCATCACAAGTGTTTTGTTTTTTCGATCGAACAAGGCCGTATTTAAAGCTTCTTCTAAATTATAAATTTGCTTACTGACCGCACTTTGCGTCACAAATAATTTCTTTGCAGCTAAAGTGACGCTGCCATACTTCGCCACAAAATAGAAAAATTTTAACGAATTCAGCGATATTCTTTCGATCATTCCAAAAACTCATAAGTGGTTAGTCGTTTTTATCGATTTTTATTTCTAGGTTTCTGTTCAAAATAAAAATCATCTTTATTAAACCCCATTTTAGATGATGAAAAACATATTGAATATCGATATCTATCTTCAAAGCCGTATAGATATAACTTCTTACTCTGAAAAAATAGCTGCTTTGAGCAATACCTTGACCTTTCCAAATACATTCCAAAAAGTACAGATTAAATCCCTTATTTTCAGTGATGGGACAAAATAATGGCGGAGTTCATTGCAGTTATTTTGATTACGATTTTGGCTGTTATTAGCCCCGGAGCTGACTTTGCGATCGTTACGAAAAATAGTTACTTATACGGCAGAAAAATAGGTGTGTTCACTTCACTCGGAATATCGCTTGGCGTGTTGGTGCATGTGACCTATACGTTAGTTGCCGTTGCCTTTGTGATAACTTATACGCCGCAAATTTTGAATATTGTTAAGTATATTGGCGCGATTTATTTGATTTATATTGGCTATAAAACTTTTACTCAAAAACCAATTTTAGACACTGCTGCCTTAACTTCTATAGGTACTTTCCAAGCCATAAAATATGGTTTCTTTACCAATGCATTAAACCCGAAAACCACGCTATTCGTGATTAGTACCTATACTCAAATTGTGAGTTTAACTACGCCTAAAACCATTCTTTTGGCTTATGGATTTTTTATGTCTTTTGCCCATTTCGTATGGTTTTCATTGGTGGCTGTTCTGTTTTCATCCATGCTATTAAGACAAAAAATGTTAGCCAAACAAGTGCAAATTAATAAGGTGATTGGTTCAATTTTATGTGCTTTAGGTGTGATTCTGCTTTTTACTCAGTTTCAATAGAGCCACTTCATTTTTAAGAAACTGTAGAGTGTGGACTGAGCCCTATCTGTAGAACTCAGTCCATTCAAGCGAGTTATGAATCTCTTTTTTAAGTATTCGATTCAGATAAATCATTTACATTCCAACGATTCGCTCTTTTAAAGGTTCCGACATCGTTAAACCGCACTCCCATATCACGCATAACTTTATGGGCAACGGGCGCAGTCATTTGTCGAATGTAGAATGGTTCTTTCACCACAAAATGATGGATGGCATGCGTCGAACCAAAGTTAAAGCAAAAGAGTTGGAACGGCATCATCCACCACGGTGTTAACACTTGCGTTTGTTGAATCACATTGCCTAATTCAACATCACCGTAGTAATGCATGTTGCTTGTCACAAAGTGCAGGCAGAAGGTACGCAGCACATTTGGCGCAATCCACACCACAGTCAGAATATTAATCACATTCATAACATTTAGAGTTGTAGCTGACCATGCGATCGGTGCATTTGCCAAGCTTGAAACCATATCAACTGCATGGAAGCCTAAGAAGATATACCAAAGAGACCAATGAATAATTCCAAGTGGAAAATAGGCTAAGAACGCACGTTTAAAAATAACTTTTCTAACAGTCCAATTGCTTGCAGCAATAATGCGTAGCAAAACTGCAAAGCCATTGTCACCAATCGCGACGAGTCGGCGTATGCTCCACTGCTCTCCATTGGTGAGCGCTCTTTCTTCTAAATCGACTTCAGTGCCTGAATTTTTATGGTGATTAAAATGAAGCTCACGGCGTTTCCACGGGTTAATGGTACTGGGGCGAGCTAACCACACTAAGCCCATCATTAAATGATGTGCCCATGGTTTTTTTCTAAAATACATCCAGTGAATGAGGTCGTGTTCTAACTCATGGGTAAGAGATGCAAAAAACGCAATAATTGGAATTGCGAACCACGCTGAAAGCTGATGATTGATATAGAGTACCGCTGTAGCAATCATTCCAACGAGGGAAACAAATAGAATCATCGCCCCTATTGCGTTTTGATGGTTCAAAATGGGATGGCGCTTGCGTAAAGCCACGCCTTCCGCTGTGACTACTTTTTTAATGTGTTCCGTTTTTTCGCTATCGCTCATTCCAGCAGGATTTTTATATATGTAGGTCATCCGTTATTCCTCAGTTTTCTCATGTCCCTACTTTATTTATATCTATCTTTGTACGCTTAGCTCGAAACGCCAATCTATTGGCTATGGATGCCAAAATAGTAAGATTCAAAACAAACAAAAGTTTTTTTAGTTTTGAATCTTTTATACTGTTCACAGGAATATGAATCACAAGTTATAGGACATAACATGCCACAGACAGCAACGGCACTGGCTAGCTGGGTTAAAGCGATTCAAAAAGCGCTTGAGAAAGCAGGTGTGGATAGTCAACCTTTATTAAAACAAGCAGGTTTAGATATTCAGGCCCTAAACGATCCAGATGCACGCTATTCATTAAAACAAACTGCGAATTTATGGAAATTAGCCGTTCAAGCGACTCAGGACTCATGCTTTGGCCTTAAAGTTGCCAGCCAAGTCAACCAAAATACATTTCATGTGTTGGGCCATTCACTCATTACCAGCACCACACTAAAAGAAATGTTTTTAAGAATTATTCGTTACTTTCGTATAGTGACCGACATTCCTGAACTCGAATTTTATGGCGAGGGAAAAAATCATTATTTCGTTATTCATGTTCCCGACGAAGTTCAACCCGAATCTATCGATGCTTTTATCTCTGTTTTTATTCGTTCAAGTCGCGCGTTACAAGGCTCTGTTTTTTCGCCATTACGCATTGAACTAAGACGCTCAGAGCCAGAAGATTTAGAAACTTTTCAGAGTATTTTAAAAGCCCCGATTGTGTTTAATGCGCCCAAAGACATGATTGTGTTTGACACAGCAACCATAGAACAGCCTTTAGATGGTGGGAATCCGTCCCTCACCCAAGAATATGATGAGATTATTAATCGTTATCTCGCACGGTTTGATAAAGAAAATATATTGGCTCGTGTGAAAGTAAAACTCATTGAAAAATTATCTACAGGTGACTTTCAACAGCAAGACGTTGCAAAAAGTTTAGGCTTAAGTATACGGAGTCTGCAACGTAAGCTATCTGCAGAAAATACCTCTTATAGCGAGCTACTCGACAATACACGGCACGAACTCGCTTTGTCGTATATTAAAAACTCAAGCCACAATATTACCGAAATTGCCTATATTCTTGGCTTTACCGATGTGAGTAGTTTTACCCGTGCTTTTCGACGCTGGACAGATTTATCACCGCTACACTATCGGGAAAAACATCTGTCTTTCTCTTAAATTTTTAGAAATTTTAGATAAAAAAAAGATGCATTCATGTGCATCTTTTTTATGAATATCTTATTTTTTATTTAACAGTTCAAGCATGGACACTGTGGTGACTTTAGCTCCGACTGGCAAGGCTTTTAAATCTACAACATAGTTCGGACTGTGCGGAATGTAAGGTGCGGGTTTACCTTGCTTTACTGCATTTGCAAACACAACCGGATCTGCCACGCCAATGAACATAAAGTTAAACGGAATGTCTTTTTGATCACCTAAGAGATGATGAACATCTTCCGACCCCATAAACGGTGGGAAATTGGTTAAGACTTGTTTATCGCCTAATAATGCTTTTAATGGTCCATTTAGACGCCCCGAGAATTCTTTATCGTTGACTACAGGCATAGTCGAACCTTTGAGCGTTAAAGTAGGCAATTGATCTTGACTTATACCCTGCATTTCGGCGGCGCCTTCACTCATGAGCTTAATGTTATTTAACATCGTTTCGCGTACTTTTGGATCAAACCAACGCATATTCATTTTGACCAACGCGGTTGAAGGGATCACGTTATTCGAATTTCCGGCTTGAATTGAACCAATAGACAATGCCGCAGGTTGCTGGGTGTTAACTGCGTTGCCCATAATAGTTTGATATTGAGTAATGGCATTTGCAGCCATGCTAATCGGGTTCTTGGTTAAATATGGGAGTGAACCATGCCCACCAACCCCTTTAAATAAAATATCAAGTTGATCGGTTCCCGCCATGCGTGGTCCCGGTGCATTGATTACCGTTCCAACAGGTGCAGGTGTGGTATGAACTGCAAAGAAATAATCGGGTTTTGGTAAATTATATTTTGTCCACAAACCGTCAGTCACCATTGCTTTAGCACCCGTTACAGGCTCTTCAGCAGGTTGAGCGACTAAAATAATAGTTCCGCTCCATTCCTTTTTTAAAGCGACTAAGGTTTTTGCCATGCTGAGCATCCATGTCACATGTGCATCATGACCACACATATGTGCAACAGGTGTTTCGGTTCCATCATCGAGTTTTACCCGCACTTTACTTGCATAAGGTAAGCCAGTCGCTTCTTGAACAGTATTGGCATCCATGTCGGCACGGTACATGACCGTGGGTCCCGCCCCATTTTTTAAAATCCCGACCACACCTGTCTTGGCTATTCCGGTTTTAACATCAAACCCTAATGACTTAAGCTCTTTGGCAACAATGGCAGAAGTACGCGTTTCCATAAATCCCAATTCTGGGTGTTCATGAATATCTTTATAAACCTTATTTAACCACTGTGTTTGGCCGTCAATAATGGTTAACGCTTTTTGTGAGACAGTAGGTAAATTAGATGGGTTTACTTCGGCATGGAGGACAGTTCCATAACCTGCCATCAAAGTCGATAACCCTAAAAATATGCCGTTTTTGATGATTTTATTCATGTAATTAATACCTTATAAATGAATGATTTAATTTTAAAATTTATATCCTATTTTTAAGCCATAGCTTATAGAGTGATTATCCTTAAACTCACCCACATAATAGTCACTGCCTGCCTGTGCGCCAAGCTGAGCTTTTGCATCGCCTAACCAGTAATATTTCACACCACCAGAAATAAAGTATTGCGATGTTGGACTATATTGGGCTCCCACTCCTAAGTTGTAATATCCCTTGGTTGGGCCACCCGTTGAAACTTTATCGCCTGCTCCCGAATCCCAGCCCACTGACACAGAACCTAGCCATTTAGGAGAAAAGCGTTGCCCTAGCCCTAAATTTAAAGCCCACTGGTCATCATCATAACGAACCAAATTAAACCCTTCTGAACGGCTTGGTGTTGATAATCCCCCAATAACTTTTGAAATTTCACCAAAACGGTAAGGTTGTAGCGCCAAATCACTCCAATTTACCCAACGCAAGCTCCCAAACAATAAAGTTCCTTGGCGTAAACCTGTTTGAAACTCCAAATTCACTGAGTTTGGAGATTTAAATTTGGTTGTGCCAGAGCCTTCGGTATTGGGTAACTCTGAAATAATATGATTTAAATAATTTTTCTTTTGCTCGGTCATCTGCCCGATAGAAATCATATAGTCGAGATGTTGGCTAACTAAATCGCGTCCTTGCTGAGTCGTTAACATATCAATTAACGGCGCATTTTCAGTTGCGTTTACTTTGTGGGTAATGGCAGACCGATAGGTAAGCGAAACTTTAACGGCCTTTTCAGGAATTTGATAAGCCAGTCCAGCTAACCACCCCCAATCGCCCACAGTTTTAGTTTGAAAGTCATAGCCATTATAAAGACTAAATACATTGCCTCTTAAATTGACCTGACTTTTGAAAGTTTGATAAACCGGCCCTGCAAAAATATTCCAGTTTTTATTAGGCTGATATCCAGCAATGAAGCTGTAACTTTGAATATCAAATTCTGATTTTGCATTTCCTGTGGGAACTTGACCAGAAGTAGCATTTGCAAGGCTTGTAGTCGTAATACCGGGAAGCATAACTGTATCTTTCGGGGTTGCGACAAAGCCATTTACACCAGAATATTCGGTGTCAGCCCCAAAAGGCTGATCGTAAAGCAACCCAAATGAATAATGCGGTGCAAGCTGAAATTTTAAAGCCGCAGTTGGCCGATAATCTGTATTGGCAATATCGGAAATTGACTGATGTGAAGGGTTAGTACCAGATTCCACTCCTTTTAAATCAGTATCTGTCACACCTAAACTGGCTTCAAAGTAATTTCCCGGTTGTAAAAATGCTGATACGGATTGGCCTGTTTTATCAAATGCCGCAGCATGTAATGCACTTGTACAAATTGAAGCGATTCCCAATACTAATGTTCTATTTCTTACTACAAAAATCATGGATCCATCCTGGATTTTTTTATTTTGATTGTTCACTTTATTTAGATTTTGAGTGATGCGCTTAGCCCCAAACGCCAATTCGTTGACTGTGGATGCCATATTTAAAAATTATAAGATTGCCTCTCTGAAATGAGATAAGTCCTTTTGAACTCAAGATTAAAGACGACGATGATTTAAAACTTTCGGATAATTTTTTAAGAAACTTTTGTATTTATTGCTGTTGATATTAAAGCGCATGATAGATTTCCCAATCCTTCATATCTCTATAAATCACGGCGCACCAAACTAGAAAAGCTAAAGCGATGATATTTATATACCTTCGCTTTAGCTTATAAATTTATCGGATATACAGTCAGTAGATTAAGATAGTACATACATCAGCAATCTAAATCTTCCGCTAAAATTCATATTTCGCCATCATTTCTATACGCTTATCTTTCCCTACTTCCTGACTTACGGTGTTACGCTCGCCATAGACATATTCGACCCCAAAAGTTAAGGGTTTATTGGGTTTAAACATCAGATTAGCCCAGCTTTGTTGTAACTTCTTATTTGCATCTTTTGTTATTACGTCTTTATCTTCATAGATCAATGCACCATGACCTATTGTGCCCCTTAGCTTTTCATTAAATTGATAAGTAAGGCCCAATTGAAATGCATCAAAATCAATTAACTCGACATCATCTCCGTTTTGGATATGACGAACATTATCAGAGGTAGCCAGTAATAATTTATTGTCTCCAGAAACATGCGAATAGTTACTATTAAATAATAAAGATGGTGTGATTTTATAGCGAAGACCTAGTGCAGCCCCCCATCCCATTTTAGTTTCATCATTTTCATTACGTAGACGGACTTCCTGAACTAAACCACGTGCAGTCATTACGCCTTTGTCCGTAGCAAATTCATGTTTCAATTTACTTGCCAGTAACGGCAGACGGTTCTCGTCATTACCTTTTTCTAAGCTTAAGAAATAAGAGGTGGATGTATTGATTGGCCCTGAATAACGCACCATTGGATTACGATTGGTACCACCACCTAAAGCGGTATTTGAATCTAGCATTTCTGGTGCTGTTTCAGTTGAAAGAAAAGTAGACGTCGTTTGACCGATCAACCAACGATCATAATTTAAATAGACATGTCGCAGACGGGCATTGTCTTTATTTGTCCCACCACGAAAATCTATTTCAATTTTCCCTTTTAACGTCTTTTCCCCTACAGCAGTATTAAAATCTAAACCAATACGAGAGGCATTTACGGTCGAATCCAAGCGATCTTCAGTAGATTTTTTATCAGGATCCCCTTCTAGTAACACACCATTAATGCGGTTAAACATACCTTTCGCGCCTTCAAACTGATATGCAGCATCAGCACGAACAAAGCCATACAAATTAACATCGGCACCAGATTTTGATTGCCATTTGAATATAGCTTGAGGATTTTTTTCTGGCGGCGTGATAACACTTGCCGTAGGTACGTGTGGAACCTGTACGCTAATTATAGGTGTTGCTTTTTGAGCATGAAGCATTTGTCTCAGTTCATTTACTTCAGCACGCAACTGTTCAATTTCACTATTCTGATTGGCATGAGTAAATGTGGTGAGAGTGGTTAAGCTAACGATTAGCATTGTCTTAGCTGAATTAAATTTCATTTTTCATTCCTTTGTTTTATTTCCATAAACCGTGTTGTTCATCCATTTACAAAAATTGTAGATATACTCTCCCCCTAAATAGCTTTTTTCAGCTACTTAGAACGTCTTACTTTTTAGATTTAAAAAACCATTGAAGACTGCATTGATAAAAAAAACGTGTAGTGAGAATTACAAAAATTAATCTTGAGAGCTGAAAGGCAACTACAATAGGTACTGCGAGACCGAGAGCTTTAGCCATCAGTGACATTTCTGCAATGCCTCCGGGGGAAAAACCTAAAATCAAGATTTGTTTTTCCGTATGGCTTAGGTTGACCAGTAATAACGCAAAGCTAATCGATAACACTAAAGCCAATAAATTGAATATCAGTGTTATTCCAATAAACTTTTTATTCTTCTTTAAAAAGCTAAATGGAAATTTGCTGCCTAATGACCAACCAATACAGACTTGACCAAAAGCAGTAAACCATTCGGGCAATTTCATCTGAAGTATTCCGCAAAATGATAACAACCCGATAATGGCAAGTGGCCCTAAAATCCAAGCATTCAAAAGATTAAAAAATTGAAAAACCTTACCAACAAACAGGGCCAGACAAAACAGCAATACGACCTGAAAAAAGCTAAATTGATCCGACTCAGGTATTTTTAAACCAGTCCATTCAACTTGAAAATAAAGTTCCATAAAAATTGGAACCAACACAACTAGAACCACTATTCTCAAACTATGGGCAGCAACGACTTTCTCAACTTGAGCTTGATAGCGTTCTGCAATATTCACCATTTCACTGGCACTGCCAATGGCCGAAGAAAACCATGCAGTTGCCCAATCCAATGCATTAACTCGATATTGCAAACCAGCCAGCAACGTACCCAACACAAGTGACCATGCCAACCCAATTAGAATAAAGCCCCAATATGCTGCCACTGCCTGTACCAAGGCTGGTGTAAAATATAAGCCTAAGGCCATACCAATAATGACCTGCCCTATGCGTCGCCAATGGGGATCACAGGCAAGTGGATGACCAACGCTACCGAACAATAAAGCCGTCAATAAAGGTCCAAGCAACCAAGGCAAGGGAATATGCAAATATTTGGCAATTAAAGCTCCGACCAGAGCAATTGCTAATCCTTTGAGATTTGAGCTTATTTTTTCCATAATTCTGAGCAATATCTGAGCAATAATAGTCAACGAATGCTGACTATTATTGTTGTCCTATTAAGCTTGTTGTTTTTTGATAAACAAGTACTTACGAACGATTGGCAAGATCAGTAATAATCCTGACATGATCCAAAGCCCCATACTGATATTACTGCTCCACAAGATGCCAAGTTCCCCTTGAGAAATCGACAAGGCACGGCGTAAATTTGATTCCATCAACTCTCCAAGTACGAAACCAAGAATCAGCGGTGCCAATGGGAAATCAAATTTTCGTAAAATATATCCAACTACACCCAAGCCCATACATAACAGCAAGTCAAAGATATTGCTATGAATAGCATACACACCAACAAAACTAACACTTGCGATGATCGGGATCAGAATATAATTAGGAATACTTAACATGCGGGCAAAGAAACCCACCAGTGGCAAGTTCAATACCAACAGAATGATATTACCCACCATTAAAGATGCAATCAGTGACCACACTAGTACAGGTTGCTGAACAAATAACTGTGGACCTGGTGTTATGTTGTACATAAGCAACGCGCCCATCATCACTGCAGTCGTCCCCGAGCCTGGCACACCTAGTGTCAACATTGGCACAAATGAACCACAAGCTGCTGCGTTATTAGCACTTTCTGGTGCAGCAAGCCCACGTAAGTCACCTTTACCAAACTTGCTACTATCCTTTGCCATTTTTCGTTCAGTGGTATAGGCCATTGCACTTGCAACTGTTGCACCTGCTCCAGGAAGAATACCCAAGAAGAAACCAATCACTGAACTGCGGATAATAGCAACTAACGAGAAAAAGAACTCTTTAAGATTAAAAAGAGAGCGCTTTCCTTGTTTTAAGGTAACTTGACCAATTGTGGTACGTTCGAGTAGTAATAGAATTTCACTTACACTAAATAAGCCAATAACCAAAGTTGTAAAAGCAATTCCGTCACTTAAACCTACACTGTTAAAGGTAAAGCGATACACACCTGTAATTGCATCCATTCCTACAGTTGAAAGTGCTAAGCCCATGAGTGCCATAATTAAGGTTTTAAAAGGCTGCGTACTAACCAAACCAGTTAAACAAACAATTGCAAAGACCATCAGCGCAAAATATTCAGCGGGACCAAACGCAATTGCCCATTTCGCCAATATAGGAGCAAACAATACAATCCCAATAAAGGCGACAGTGCTCCCAACAAAGGAACTGACCGATGACAAAGACAGTGCGATTCCTGCTTTTCCTTGCTGTGCCAATGGATAACCATCTAAAGTGGTCATAATGGCCCCAGCATCTCCGGGTACGTTTAACAGAATCGCTGAAATACGTCCGCCGTATTCACAGCCCAAATAAACTGCTGCCAATAAAATCAAGGCACTATCTACGGGTAAACCCAAGGCGTAAGCAAACGGCAATAAAATTGCCACACCATTAATTGGACCTAAACCTGGCAATAACCCTACAATCGTTCCAATAAATGCGCCAATCAAAGCAATTAAAAGATTCTGCGGTTGCAAGGCAACCTCAAACCCCATCATTAAAAAACTTAATACATCCATATCGGGTCATCCTTAACCAAAAAATCCAAGTGGTAATGGCACATCCAAGAAACGGTCAAACATATAGTAGGTACTCATGCTAAGTACCAAACCTGTCACCAAAACCGGTATGGTTTTGCCATGGAAAAGTTTGCCCACTGCAATGGTCATTAATAGGGTTGCAACAATAAAGCCGAGCCATTCAAAAACTAATGCGTATAGCGTTAAAGCCACCACACACAACGCTAACTTAACGACTAGATGTTTTGTCCACCCCAACTCAACGGGTTCAAACATAATGGCTGGTCGAATAGTTAGATACGCTGCACTCGCTGTAATTAACCCCATTAACAGAATAGGAAAAGCTTTAGGGCCCACTGGATCGTAGGAAATTGGCGCTTCAAAATTGCTCGCATAGATCAACAAAAATAATCCGCAAACCGTAATAATGGCGGTAAGAATCCGTTCAGATTTCATCATCTATCCTCAGAAAAAAACTGAGCTGAAAAATAGCTTCTCAACCCAGCCTATTTGTTATTGTGATAATTTATATTCTTGCGATAACTGCCGCATTTCCGCGGTCTGTTTATAAACATAAGCAGTGAGTTCTTCACCTGTCATCTGAAATGGGAGTAGATCCTGATTTTCACGGACTGCATCAAATTTCTGGTTAGCCATCATTTTATCGAAGGCATTTTTCCACCAACCATAGGCTTCATCACTGACCTTTGGTCCCATATAGAAACCACGAATGACTGGCCACTCTATGTCGTAGCCTTGCTCTTTTGCAGTAGGTAGTTTTGAGAACTTCCCGTCTAAACGCTTGTTTGCAAAAACTGCCAAAACCCGAATATCACCAGACTCTAGGTATGAACTTACTTCACTGATATTCCCTACCCCAACTTGAATATGCTGCCCCAGTAATGAAGTCAGCACTTCCCCACCACCTTCAAGTGCAACAAATCTTAAATTGGCAGGACTAATACCTGCTTTTTTTGCCAACATTGCTGTTTGCATCCAGTCTTGACCACCCACACTTCCGGCACCACCAAAGCTCAGTGCTTTTGGGTTTTCTCGGAGTGCTTTCATCAAGTCATCAAGGTTTTTCAATGGCGAGTCTTTATGTACCGAAACCAGACCATAATCTACGGCGACCCCAGACAACCATTTCACATCTTTTTCAGTGAAGTTTCCGAATTTTCCTTGTGCCAAGTTCAAGAGTGAACCAGTGGAAAATGCAACTACTGCATTATTATTAGCAGGATCACTATTTACGATCTTATTATAGGCTACGGCACCTACCCCGCCTGGCATATAGGTTACGCGTATTGGGTCTTTGAGCTGATCTGTTTGTTTAAAGCCAGATTGGATTAATTTACAAGTCATATCAAACCCGCCACCAGGCTTTGCTGGGGCTATACATTCCGGACGTTTTGGCTGACCAGCCTCTTTAGAAGCATTTCCTGAACCACATCCAGCCATTGTCACACTGACACATGTTAATGCGAGTAAAGTTAAATTTTTCATGTTACATACATCCTTATAACGTTTTGCTCTATTCATATTTTGATTTTTACCAATCTCCATAATCGACCTCCTTGGTACGATCATGTTTACCGGTATTTAGTTTTAATCTTGTGTTTTGAAATGCGCTCGTTCACAGCGAACTTCAGCAATGCTGCGTTACTATAAAAATTACGAATCAATCGACTAAAAGAAATAGCTAAGTGGGGGGAAAGTTATGACAACCACCAGATCTATAATGAGTAATTAAAACCTTTGCAAAAATATCCAAAAATGCTGGTTTTAATTAATACTGATGAATAACAATAAGATAGGAAAAATAATCTATTGAGTTGTCTTTTGCATATCCATGCTATGGGTAACATTTAATATTCAAATAAATAAACCTATTTACCCAATATTCCCTTCTGATCAAATGAGCTAATACTCATATGTTTTTCCAATAGTTATTTAATCAGGTGCGCTTCTTCATAATTTGCAAACCCATCATATTTTTTAATGCATCATGCATTTAATGCTCTCCCTTTCTAATTTGAGAAGATTAAAGCACAGAATAAGAAATCATCGTGATACCAATAATTTAAAGGGGGCATTAGTAAAATTAAATAGGCTTAAAATTCCAAGTAAAGAGAGTAGGAGAAACTGAAAAGGGTCGTTTTATTATTATTGGAATATGAAGTTCAAGATCACTTTTATGAGAATGGATAATTATTTATAAGAGAATATACAGCTGTTAATATACAAAAAATCTATGAAAATTTAACGCTTACTAAAATTAATACGGACATTTATATATGGAAATCAAGCAAATAAAGTATTTTTTGACGGTCGTTGAAGCAGGCAGTATTGGTAAGGCAGCCCAAAAACTTGATGTTGGTGCTTCGGCAATTAGTCAACAAATTAGTAAACTAGAACAAGAGTTAAGCATTCGCTTGCTGCAGCGTAATGCTTTTGGCGTCACACCAACTCCCGCAGGTCTCGCATTTTTAAAACATTCTCAACTTATTTTACGTCAAGTGAACTTTGCAATAGATGCTGCACATTCTGCAAGACTTTCCGGACATGTCAGCCTTGGGTTTCCACCGACCATTACCGCTTTGATTGGCATCCCTTTAATGAAATTAATGTCTGAACGCTATCCAGACATTCGTCTTGAGATTGTCGAAACACTGTCGGGTAATCTCATTCAAGCCATTAACTCGCGTCAGCTTGATATTGCTATTATTTTTACCAATGAAATTGACAAGCAATGGTCAATACAACCATTGGTACGCGAGCAAATGTATTTAATGGCACGCAAAGAAGTACTAGAAAAATACGGTCTTGCTGAATGCATCAAAAGCGGCATTATTCAGTCGCAACAAATTGGTGACATTCCTTTAGTACTGCCACGCCAGCGCCACAGTTTAAGAAAATTACTTGAACACAAGATTGGACAGCTTAATGTCGTCTATGAAATTGATGGCCTGCACTTACTCATGGATAGCCTGATTCACCTTGAACTTGCCAGTGTCCGCCCCGGAAGTGCTTGTCTGCAAGAGTACAAACATAAGCTTCAATTGCTCAAACTGGTTGACCCTGAAGTTGAGCGAATCAATTACTTAGTGAGCCTTGCCGAAGAAGAATTATCCCCTGCGGCACTCGCTGCTAAGTCTGCAATTAAAGCGTGTGTGAAAGAGCTTATTCAAAATCAAATCTGGCCATGTTCTGAAATTATTTTATAAAAGGTCATTAATTTTATTAAATACCCAATTAATTTTGCCCTCTCACTCCCTCCTGCTTTTTGAGATTACATTTTCGTCCGAACGATAAGTGGTTTTCTGTTTATCGAAATATAGATGTGTAGTTTGAACTGGAAACAAGGCATCACATTTTCTACGAAGGGTCTCTCTAAATCTCATCTCAAACCCATTTTTATTTAGGTTTATTGATTGAACCGATTTAGGTCCGACCTCGAAAATCGTGAATGTTTCCATTCTGTCAGGCCAAGGAGGTCTCCAATGGATGTCGTGAATAACCCTAAGGCTACTTTTAAAAAAATATTAAATGTAACGAGTGGCAACTTTTTAGAACAGTACGATTTTTTTCTTTTTGGTTTCTATGCCACTTATATCGCAGCAAAATTTTTCCACTCTGAAAATGAATATGTCTCTTTAATGATGACATTTACCGTATTTGCTGCGGGCTTTCTTATGCGTCCTCTTGGCGCTATTTTCTTGGGTGCTTATGTCGACAGAGTTGGGCGACGTAAAGGTCTTATTGTGACCTTAAGCCTTATGGCAATCGGAACCATCTTAATTACCTTTGTGCCAGGTTATGAAACCATTGGTATTATTGCGCCAATTTTGGTGGTAATTGGACGTCTATTACAAGGCTTCTCGGCAGGCGTTGAATCTGGCGGTGTTTCTATTTATTTAGCTGAAATTGCAACAGATAAAAACCGTGGATTTATCACAAGCTGGCAGTCTGGCAGCCAACAGATTGCTGTTGTGTTTGCCGCATTACTTGGTTACTGGCTCAACACCATTTTAACTACTGCTCAAGTGGGTGAATGGGGCTGGCGTATTCCGTTCTTAATTGGTTGTTTAATTATTCCTTTAATCTTTTTATTCCGCCGTACTCTGGAAGAAACCGAAGACTTTAAAGCTCAAAAAACTCATCCAACGTCTAAAGAGATTTTCAGCACACTTGTGAGCAACTGGCGTATTGTGCTTGCCGGTATGATGATGAGCGCGATGACAACGACTACTTTCTACTTTATTACGGTTTACACCACAGTATATGCAAAACGTACTTTAGAAATGTCGGTAACAGATAGCCTGTTAGCAACCGTATTTGTTGGTTTGTCGAACTTTTTCTGGTTACCAATAGGTGGACTACTTTCAGACAAAATTGGTCGTCGTCCTGTTTTAGTCGGTATTACCACACTTGCTCTCTTTACAAGTTATCCAGTTTTAAGCTGGTTAGTGAGTGACATTAGTTTCACCAACCTTTTGATTACGCTTGCTTACTTCTCGTTCTTCTTTGGTCTGTACAACGGAACCATGGTCGCAACGCTTGCCGAAGTGATGCCAAAACGTGTACGTACAGTCGGCTTCTCTTTAGCGTTCAGTCTTGCAGCAGCTATTTTTGGTGGCATGACCCCGATTGCCTGTACATATCTAGTCGAAAATACGGGTAATGCAAGTGCACCAGCATTTTGGCTGATGTTAGCTGCGGTATGTAGCCTCATCTCAAGCTTATATCTATGTCGCGGTTCCAAGCAGAAAAATTCTGAAGCAATTGCTGAACCTGTGAAGGTTAGCGCTTAAAACAAACTACAACTTAACCTGAAATTTTAATGAACAGTACGGCAGATCTTCAGTCTCCGTACTGCGTCTCTTGCAACTAAAGTGAGGCATTATGAAAAAGTCCCCTATCTTCATGACCATTTGCCTAGCTAGTGCAGGCTTAGGCTCAACCCTTGCTAACGCAGATACAATCGAAGTGATTAGCTCAGGTGGTTTTTATTCATCTATGGAAAAACTCATTCCAATATTTGAAAAGCAAACTGGTCACACGGTTCACCTCTCGTCTGGTTCATCAATGGGTGCATCGCCAACGGCAATCCCAAATCGACTTGACCGTGGTGAACATTTTGATATTGTGGTATTGGCTGCTCCTGAACTAAACAAGCTTGCAGAAAAGGGTTATGTAGACCCAAATTCACAAAGTGCTTTGGTCAATTCAAGCATTGGAATGGCTATTCCTAAAGGTGCTCCAAAACCTGATATTAGCTCTGCAGCAAAATTCGAAAAGGTTTTATTAAATGCAAAGCACATAGGCTATTCAGCAAGTGCAAGCGGCACGCATCTTGAAAAGAATGTTTTCCCAAGCTTCTCGCCTGTGGAATACAAAGTGATTTCGAGTAAGGCAGAAAAAGTAGTTGGTGACCGCGTTGCAAAACGTATTGCGGAAGGACAGTTTGATATTGGTTTCCAGCAAATCAGTGAAATCAAACCTTTTACTGGCAAATATGGTCAGGTTGATTTAGTCGGTCCAATTCCAGCCCCTTATCAGAAAGTCACCGTGTTTGCGGCGGGCATTGGTAAAAACTCTGAACATGAGAAGGTTGCAAAAGAGTTAATCAAATTTGTGAAATCGCCACAAGCAACACAAATTATTGAAGAACAGGGTCTTGAGCAGGTTAAACAATAAAAGCTCTAAAAGGCAACATCTTGAGGTGATGTTGCCTTTACTCTATTGCCAGTTTACTCAAAGCAATAGAACAAAATATATAGCGATAAACCAGTGTAGAATTAATCCATAAAGGTTAATGTAGTATTTGCCGTGGAACTCAAACAATTAAAGTATTTTATTGCAGTTATAGAGTCAGGAAGCTTAGGTAAAGCTGCAAAAAATCTCGATATTGGAACGTCTGCATTAAGTCAGCAAATCTCAAAATTAGAAAGCGAACTCTCCATTCGCCTTTTACAGCGCACCGCTCTGGGTACAGTTCCCACCCCTGCGGGTTTAGCTTTTTTTCAACAGGTTCAACTTGCACTTAGGCACCTAGACCATGCCGTAGATTCTGCTCATTCTTCACGTTTAAGTGGACATGTTACCGTTGGATTTTCTCCGAGTGTTGCAGCGGTTATTGGTACGCATTTTTTAAAACTCATGAGAAATCGTTACCCCGACATTAAAGTCCGTTTAATTGAAGGGTTATCGGGTGATCTCAAAGCCTTGGTCAATGCAAGACAACTCGATGTTGCTATCATCTTTAGTGACGATGTAGACCCACAGTGGGCGATACAGCCTTTAGTCAAAGAACAGATGTTTTTAATCTCGCCAAAAGAAGTGCTGAGCCAGTACCACCTTGAAAACTGTATCGACACTCAAACCATTACACATCCACAACTAAAAGAACTTCCACTGATTTTACCGAGCCAACGACATGGGCTGCGTTTGTTGCTCGAACAAAAAATTCATCAGCTTAAAGTGGCCTATGAAATTGATGGGCTACATTTGCTAATGGAAAGCATTAGCCAACTTGAAATGGCAACTATCCAACCTGCGGGTGCAGCATTAAACTCTCGGCAAGACTTATGTTTGTTGCGCGTTGTAGAACCTGCAATTGAACGTATTAACTATTTAATTAGTTTATCTGAAGAAGAAATCTCGCCTGCCACTTTAGCCACGAAAGTGGTGATTCGTGCCTGTGTGACCAACCTGATTAATGAAAACCGCTGGCCTGGTGCGAAACTCATAAACACTTAAGCCATTAGTGTTTATTTTTACTAAACACCCATTCAAGCCCAGCGTCTCACTCCACCTTCTCTTTTAAAGCTACATTAGCCCTAGCTGAGAAAGGGAGAAATCCATGCAGGATGTGATTGTAATTGGTGGTGGGAATGCCGCACTGTGTGCCGCGCTCACGGCAAAAGAAAGTGGCGCGTCTGTGCTAGTAATAGAAGCAGCACCTAAAGAATGGCGTGGTGGTAACTCACAACACACTCGTAACCTTCGCTGCATGCATGATGCTCCTCAAGATGTATTAGTCGATGCCTACCCAGAAGAAGAATATTGGCAGGACCTACTTAAAGTAACTGCCGGAAAAACCAATGAGCACTTAGCTCGTCTGGTCATTCGTAGCACGGCGACCTGTCGCGACTGGATGCGTAAACATGGTGTGAATTTTCAGCCGCCGCTATCGGGTGCTTTGCATGTTGCACGTACCAATGCCTTTTTTATGGGTGGCGGTAAAGCTCTCATTAATGCGTATTACCGTAGTGCTCAAGAACTTGGCATCGAAATTTTATATAACACAAAAATTAAAGATCTAAAGTTAAACCAAGGACATTTTGAAGCTGCAATTGCTGAAGATGGTCGTGTGTTTAAAGCAAAAAGCTGTGTATTGGCCGCAGGTGGTTTTGAGTCAAATCTGGAATGGTTAAGAGAAGCATGGGGACAAAATGAAAACGGCGAATGGCCTGCCGATAATTTCATTATTCGCGGAACCCGCTTTAATCAGGGCAACTTACTCAAATTTATGATAGATCAAGGCGCCGATATTATTGGTGACCCATCGCAATCTCATTGTGTCGCTGTAGATGCACGAGCACCGTTATACGATGGCGGTATTTGTACTCGTATTGACTGCGTTTCATTGGGTATTGTGGTCAATAATAAAGCCGAGCGTTTTTACGATGAAGGCGAAGACTTCTGGCCAAAACGTTATGCGATTTGGGGCCGTCTTGTTGCCAAACAGCCACAGCAAATTGCCTATTCCATTATTGACTCAAAAGCGATTGGTCGCTTTATGCCGCCTGTTTTTGCGGGTGTAAAAGCTCACAGCATTCAAGAGTTAGCCGAAAAAATCGGGCTAGACGCAAAAACCTTATGCCACACCGTAGAAGAGTTTAACCAATCTTGCGTGCAAGGCACCTTTAACCATACCGTTTTAGATGACTGCACCACCAAAAATATTGTTCCCAACAAAACCCATTGGGCTGTTCCGCTTGATCGCCCACCTTTCTATGCCTATGCCCTCAAACCCGGCATTACCTTTACCTATTTAGGTTTAAAAGTCGAAGACGATGCTGCTGTGCGTTTTAACAATAAAGCTAGCCGCAACCTGTTTGTCGCAGGTGAAATGATGGCAGGTAACGTACTCGGTCAGGGTTATACCGCAGGGGTCGGCATGTCGATTGGAACGACGTTTGGATGCATTGCCGGAAAAAATGCAGCCCACTATGCACTTTCACAAGGAGTTGAACATGAATGCTAATAGCAAAGCCCTAATTCCAGTTGTTCAGCTCTCTGATCACGAACAAGAAGTCCAAAGAGCCCTACAGATTTGTAATGCTTGTCGCTACTGTGAGTCATTTTGCGCTGTTTTTGCGGCTATGACCAAACGTCTTGAGTTTAACCAAGCCGATATTCATTACTTAGCAAACCTATGTCATAACTGTGGGGCTTGTTTACACGCTTGCCAATATGCTCCACCACATGAGTTTGGTGTAAACATTCCAAAAGCGATGGCGCAAGTACGTTTGGAAACTTACCAAGAGTTTGCTACACCTCAACCGCTAGGTCGACTTTATAAGTCTGTCGGGATTCCTTTTGTCTCGGCATTAACACTTATTTTCTTTTTATGTATGTTAGCTGTGGTGTGGTACAAAGGCACAGACCTGTTTGCAGGCTATCAAGGTAATTTCTATGCGATTTTCCCGCATAACTTTTTAGCTCTACTTTTTGGAGCGACCTTTACAGTTGCCATTGTGCTACTCGGCATTGGAATTAGTAAGTTCTGGCGACAAACATCTAAAGTCGTTCATGGCAAAGTTGAGAAACCAGACCTTGTTCAAGCTACTCAAAATGTATTAACACTTAAATATTTAGATGGTGGGCATGGCAAAGGCTGTAATGAACAAGATGACCGTTACACACAAATCCGCCGTGTGTTCCATCACCTGACCTTTTATGGCTTTATGCTCTGCTTTGCAGCCACTATTGTAGCGACTTTATATCACTATTTTCTTGACCTACATGCACCTTATCCTTACCTAAGCTTGCCTGTGATTTTAGGCACTTTGGGTGGAATTGGCTTAGTTGTCGGACCATCTGGCTTACTCTATTTAAATCTTAAACGTCATCCATTACATGGTGACCGTGAGCAAAAACCTGTAGATCGAGGCTTTATCTTCCTTCTACTTATCGTTAGTGCTTCAGGCTTAGCCCTCATGGCATTTCGTAATACCCCTTACATGGCACTTTTATTGATTTTCCATTTAGCCACAGTCATGACGTTCTTTATTACCATGCCATTTGGAAAGTTCGCACATGGTTTTTACCGTAGTGCTTCTTTACTCAAATTTGCCATCGAAGAACGTATTTCCAAGAAGTCGTAATTTCACTCAAAAGTATTCACTATCTTGGCATAGTGAATACTTTTATTATTTTTAAGCTCAAAACACTTCATGCCTTCCCTACTTTTTACTATTTAAAATTCCTAAGCCATACATCGGCCACTTCGTACTCGCTTTAATATTATTAATCAGCATCGCCACCAAGACTAAAGACACTGCGCCGACCAAAACAGGGAAAATCAAAAAACTCCACTCGTAATGTATGCTGCTCGCGGTAAGCAAAATAACTAAAGGATTGGCACCCGCTGGTGGATGAACACACTTAAAAATCTGCATGAGTGCAATGGCACAGCCCACTGAAAAAGCAATTGTAAATATAGAAACACCGACAAATTTTAGAAAAAACAAACCCACAAAAGCCGAGATAAGATGCCCAAATATGATATTTCTCGGCTGTGCCAAAGGTGATTGGGACACGGTATAGAGCAAGACACAGGTCGCACCAAACGGCGCCATGATAAAAATATTATGTGTGAGCTTACTCAACCACAAAAGTATAAAGATGCTCAATGTTCCACCAATAAGACTTCTTAAAATATCAATTTTATTGGGTGATGGAGCTAGTTTTTCTTTGCCATAAAAGATCGAGAACATGGGTTTTATTCCTTAAACAAAAAGTTGCTTTTTAAAAAGCATATAGATAAAATCCCAAATAGTACAGATCTGTACTATTTTATTTTTTGGAAAAGTTTTATGTCAAAATCTGCCTTAAAAATATTAGATACAGCCGAGAAGTTATTTAATGAAAATAGTTTTGGCGGGGTTGGCGTCGACCTGATTCGCGATGAATCTGGCTGTTCCAAAACCACCATGTACACTTACTATAAAAATAAAAATCAGTTGGTTCAGTCTGTACTGATTGCTCGTGATGAACGGTTTAAGCAAAGCCTTTTAGGCTATGTGGGAGAGGCAACGGGGTTAGAGGCCATCAATAAAATCCTTGATTGGCACACCAATTGGTTTAGACAAGATTTTTTTAAAGGCTGTTTATTTGTAAGAGCAGTCGCTGAATCTAACCAAGATGATCAAGACATTATTTCTATTTCCAAAGCCCATAAACAATGGATTAAAGTACTGATTGCGACAAACTGCAATATACCGAATGGTGAAGCTTTATCTGAGCTGATCTATACGGTTATTGAAGGGTTAATTAGCCGCTTTTTAGTCGATGGTTTCGATGAAACACTTGCGATAAACATGAAAAATTCTATTAATCAATTATTTAATATTCATCAACATTAGCATGAGAACTTAAAATGGAAGTGGACCATATTTTTATTTGTGTACAATCAGGCGCTCCCGAAGCTGAAACTTTAAAAAAATTTGGTCTAACAGAAGGCTCATCCAATAAGCACCCAGGTCAAGGTACAGAAAACAGACGCTTTTTCTTTAAAAATAGCTTTATCGAATTAATCTTTTTAAATGACCCAGAAGAAGCTTCAAGTGATCTCACAAAACCGACTCTGCTTTTTGAACGACTCAGTGCTCAAGATAATATCGCATCCCCTTTTGGTATTTGTTTTCGCCCTAAAAATAAAGATGATAACGGCGCAAAATTTCCTAATTGGGTTTACAAGCCAAATTATTTGCTAGCAAGTTTAGAAGTAAATGTTGCCAAAGATTCTGTTGTGTCTGAACCCATGTGGTTCTTCCTTTCATTTGCTTCACGACCAGACCTTGCTGCGAAAGAAAAACAACAACCACTTGTTCATAGCAAAGATTTATCAGAAATAACTTCTATCAAAGTTTCTATTCCAAACATTGAACAGCACCCTACTTCATTACTGTTCAACACGCTTGATGATTTTGAAGTGACAGATGGATCAGAACATTTAATGGAAATCAGTTTTGATCATGAACCTCAAGGAATGATTCATGATTTTAGACCAGAGCTGCCGCTTATTTTTAAATATTAAGACTCTTGTTTTCTAATAAAAAAACTGTGATTTATTTCAAATCACAGTTTTTTTTAAATTGAATCACATTAAAAACAGCAATAGCTTAAGCAATTTTCCCATCAATAATGCCTTTCTCTTTTAACGTAGCCAGCTCTTCTGCTGTTTTAAATCTCGATAAGATTTGAGCAGTATGTTCACCTAACTCTGGCGGTGCATGATGGTATTCAACCGGAGTATCAGACAACTTGATCGGTGAGCCAATGGTTTGGAAGTTTTCATTTAAACGATGAGGAATATTGACCACCAAATTACGATGCACGATTTGTGGTTCAGCCAAGGCATCTTCAATAGAGTTGATAACACCTACGGGTACTTTAAGCGCATGAATCATCTCGACCCATTCTTTGGCAGTTTTCTGCAAAAAGTGCTTCGACAATAAAGGAATCAGTTCATTTCGATACTTTACGCGGTCTTGATTACGCATAAACTTTTCATTTTCGAGCAGCTCTGGGTAACCAATTGCAATACATAAATCTTTAAACTGCTTGTCGTTACCACACGCAATAATAAATTCTTTATCTTTGGCCTTAAAAGTTTGATACGGCACAATACTTGGGTGTTGATTACCCATGCGCTGTGGTGCTTTACCCGAAGCTAAATAGTTCATTCCCTGATTTGCCAGTGCCGCGACCTGCACATCAAGTAGTGACATATCAATATATTGACCACGTCCAGTATGCGAGCGTGCAATCAAGGCCGCTTGAATGGCAATGGTTGAATACAATCCAGTTTGAATGTCTACAACAGCCACACCAACCTTTTGTGCACCACCACCAGCCACATCATCAGGCTCGCCAGTAATGCTCATTAAGCCTGACATACCCTGAATAATAAAATCATAACCGGGTTCTTCTGCACGTGGGCCATCTTGTCCAAAACCTGTAATCGAGCAATAAACAAGATTGGGGTTGAGCTCACTCAAGGAAGCATAGTCCAAACCATATTTAGCCAAAGATCCTGTCTTGTAGTTTTCGATCACCACATCGGCAGTCTTGGCAATTTCATAAATTAAGGCCTGACCTTCTAGCGTTGTAATGTCCACCGCAACAGAATATTTATTGCGGTTGGTACACTGAAAATAGCCAGATTCACGGGTCATGTTTCCGTCTTGATCGGGCATCCATGGTGGGCCCCACATGCGGGTGTCATCACCAACTCGAGGACGTTCAATTTTAATCACTTCCGCGCCAAGGTCTGCCAAGATTTGTCCACACCACGGTCCCGCAAGCACACGACTTAAATCTAAAACCCGAATTCCTTGTAATGCACCCATAACGATACCCTTATCTTTTTAGAAGGTACTCAACGTACCTTCCTGTCATTGTTTATGATTGTCTTTGTGGATCGTACTGACGATCTTTAATAAATAAGCCTGGCAATACACCCGCAACAAAATACGCAGCACCCATCACAATAAAAGCCATAGTAAACGTACCACCCGATGCCAAGAAACCAATGGTGGCTGGTGCAATCGCTGCCCCAACACGGCCAATGTTATAGGCGCCGCCAATGGCTGTTCCGCGTACATCGGTTGAAAAACTTTCAGCCATATAGGTAGCGTTCACACCGTATGGAATGCCATATAGAAAGCCAAAGGTGATCAATAGATACAAAATATTGTCAGGCGTATTAAAGAAAATAATGATCGGTAAGAACACTGCGCTGGCAATTGTTCCAAACACAAAAACAGCACGGCGGTTAAATTTATCAGCAAGATAACCCGCTAAAATTTTGCCTAGAATCATTGCTGTATATGAACCCACCATATAACTGGTTAAGTTTTTAAAGTTCATATGCACTTCTGTTTCTAAATAACTTGGCATCCAGTTGTTAATGCCGTAATAACCAAACTGTAAGAAGAATGCTGTAGTCATCCACAACAAAAACATTTTACGGTGCTTAAAGTTATTAAAAATTTGCTTATAGATACTGCTACTTTTTGGTTTCTCAGTCGCTACAATTTCTTTAGGCTGTCTATTGCCTTGCAAGCTTTCAATTTTAGTGAGCTGCCAAGATTTTGGCTCTGGCACAAATCGTTGTAGAAAAATATTAACGAAAGAAGGAACTACGGTCAGGAAGAATAAAACACGCCAGCCATGATCTGGAATAATTGCACCAGCTAACAGCGTCGCAGCAATATAGCCCACTGTTTGGCCAGTCTGTAACGTGCCCAATACTGTTGTACGGTAAGTTGTCGGCACATATTCAGCCATTAAGGTATTACAAGCCATATAGAGTGCTCCGATTCCTAAAGCACCAATAAAGCGTAAAGCCATAAATTGCTCGAAGCTTTGCGTAAAACCTAATAAACAAGTCGCTACCGAAAAGAAGGTTACCGAGTTGGCAATGGTCCGTACACGACCAAACTTATCACATGCCCAACCACCCAAAATACCGCCAACGCCCATTCCTGCCAACGACGCACTACCCAATGCGCCCGCTTGAAAGGTACTTAAACCAAACTCTGCCTTTAAACTGGTCAAGCTATAAGACAGCAGCATAATATCAATGCCATCGACCACCATTGCAAAATAGGCAAATAACAACGCCCATTTCCATGTATGAGGTCCGATCTTTTCATATGTTCCAAGGTTACTTGGAAATGTATTTCTTAATTCTTTCGATATTACTTGAACGTCATTGTTCATCATTAGTTCCTCATTTTCCCAAATGAGTCATCGATAGCTTACTTATGTTTTCTGTATGACTTAATCTTTTATATTTTCATAACTTTACATTTAGTTTTAAGTACACAGAGGCACATCTTCACATGAGTATCCTTACGATGAATCTTGTCATTATCCATAAATTTTTGCGTAAAAATCCCTAAAGGTGCTCTCGAAAGAACACCTCTATCTTTTAAAAATGAACGAGTTAGTTACTAAATGCTGCGATGCCTGTTTGCGCACGGCCTAAAATCAAGGCGTGAACATCATGTGTGCCTTCATAGGTATTTACGACTTCAAGATTAACTAAATGACGTGCCACGCCAAACTCATCGCTAATACCGTTTCCACCCATCATGTCACGTGCCATGCGAGCAATATCAAGCGCCTTTCCACAGTTGTTACGCTTAATTAAAGATGTGCCTTCAACTGAGGCAATACCTTCATCTTTCATACGCCCAAAACGTAAAGCTATTTGCAAACCTAATGCAATTTCAGTTTGCATATCTGCCAGTTTCTTTTGAATCAACTGATTTGCAGCCAACGGACGGCCAAACTGTTTACGGTCCATTGTATATCGATGCGCAGTATGCCAACAGAACTCGGCAGCGCCCATTGCGCCCCATGCAATACCATAGCGGGCGCTATTTAGACAGGTAAATGGGCCTTTCAAACCTCGAATTTCAGGGAATGCATTTTCTTCAGGCACAAAAACGTTATCCATCACAATTTCACCCGTAATCGATGCACGTAAACCGACCTTGCCATGAATGGCAGGCGCAGATAGCCCTTCCCAGCCCTTTTCTAAAATAAAGCCTCGAATATCACCAACATTACCTTCAGCAGAAACTTCTTTTGCCCAAACCACAAATACATCAGCAATTGGGCTATTGGTAATCCACATTTTTGCGCCAGTTAAACGGTAACCACCATCAACTTTTTTAGCACGTGTAATCATACTGCCTGGGTCTGAGCCATGGTCAGGTTCAGTCAAACCAAAACAGCCAATGTATTCACCCGTAGCTAGTTTAGGTAAGTACTTTTGCTTTTGCTCTTCAGTACCAAATTCATGAATTGGAACCATCACCAATGAGCTTTGCACGCTCGCCATAGAGCGGTAGCCCGAGTCGACATATTCAATTTCACGCGCAACCAAACCATAACTCACATAGTTCAAACCCGCGCCGCCATATTGCTCAGGAATAGTTGGTCCCAATAAGCCGAGCTCTCCCATTTCACGGAAAATAGATGGATCTGTAGTTTCATGACGGAATTGTTCAAGTACACGTGGTTGCAGGCGTTCTTGGCAATAAGCATGAGCCGCATCACGAATCATGCGCTCATCTTCGGTAAGCTGTTGCTCAATTAAAAATGGGTCTTGCCAGTTAAATTGAACTTTTGCTTTTTTTGTTGTCACCATGTGATTCATCGCATCCTCTGCTTGATTTGATCTTCTTTATTTAACTCGATGTTATGCGTGAAAAATGCAGTAATCAAACGATAAATCTTCATGCAGATATGCGACTTATGCATATTTAAAATAAGTCGCATTAAATTTAGATATTTAATTGGTTGTATTTCATTAAAAATGGCTTATTTTTAGACTAAACTCTGCTATCTGCATTTAGGTCATATGCTGTTTTGAAATATGACGACAAATAAAAGGATTTTATTTATGCGAAGAAGTATCCCGTCCATTCAGGGCCTGATTTGCTTTGAAAGTGCAGCAAAACATTTAAGTTATACCTATGCTGCGCAAGAGTTATGCATTACCCAAAGCGCGGTATCTCGCCAAATTCAGCAGCTAGAAGATTTCTTGGGTGTTGAATTATTCATACGCACTCGGCACGGTGTCGAGCTAACTATTGCGGGCCAACAATATTTTAAAAGCATTAAGCCTTACTTGTTAGGTTTAGAGAAATGTACAGCCGATGTGATTTCTCATAAGGGTTTAGGTGGAACATTAAAGTTAGGTGTGGTTCCTACATTTGCAACGCGCTGGCTATTACCCAAGCTTCATCTTTTAAATCAAAAACACCCTGAAATTACGGTTCATTTAGAAACCAGTACTAAACCTTTTTTATTTAATGACAATATTTTTGACGCTGCTATTTTTGCAGGCACACAGCAGCAAATTGACCACTGGCCCGGCATACAAGCGCATTATTTAATGGATGAAGAAATTGTACCTGTATGCTCCCCAAGGCTGATCGAAAAGTATTTTCCAGGTGCAGTGATGATCAATGAAAATACCTATGACTTAAGCTCCGAAGATTTACTAAAAATTCCCCTGCTGCAACAAACCACTCGGCCTAGCATTTGGCAAGAATGGTTTCTGACTCATCACATGCAACATCCAAAGCCCTTTGATGGACAACGCCATGAGTTATTTTCAATGCTTGCAGTTGCCGCCAGTCATGACATGGGAATGGCCTTAATTCCGCAAATGTTGATTGAGTCGGAACTACAAAAAAAAGAACTTGTTATTGTTTCCAATAAAAAACTAAAAGGCAGCCGAAAGTACTACCTCATCCATTCAAGCCAAGACATCACACCGACCATTCAGAAATTTGTCGACTGGATTCACCACGAATTAGAGCAGCTAAAAAGTAACACAGCTCTATAGCTATTATTGAACACCCAACATTGCGATTTATACTCATAAAAAAGATTGTGATTGATGAGATCACAACCTTTTTAGTTAAGCGTAAATGACTTTAAATTAATGACTCATCAATCGAATATCTGAACCACTACGTTTCGGGTCAATCAAAATTTTGGCATGCTGTTCAGGGTCGCGTAACGCTTCAAATGCACTCGTAACACCCTCTAAACCAACAACACCTGTAATCAGCGGTGAACAGTTCACTTTACCTTCTGCAATCATATGCAGGGCATCTCGGAACTCAAGCGGTGTATAGCCCAACACGAACTGAATTTCTAACTCTTTATTAATTGCAAGTGCTGGTTCTATTTTGTCACTTTGCATGCACACGCCCACCCCGACAATTCGGGAAAATAAAGGTGCACCTTCAATAATTTGCTGTAAAACACCCGGTACGCCCACACACTCAAAAATAACAGGGCGTTTTGGCAAAGCGCCTAACTTATCAATCATGCGCCATCCATGCCACCATGGTAAGCGTGTCGCTTGTAACTTATCAAACAGCCCCATGCCCATGTTAATTGCATCAGAAACATTGCCCAGCAAACCAAACTCTTTCCAGTTAGCAAATGGCGATGTCTCTTTCGGATCTACCACAATATCAGCTCCGCATTGCTCGGCAAGCTTACGACGGTTTGGTGAAAAGTCACTAGCAACCACGGTTTTAACCCCAGCCGCTTTAAGCATTAAAATAACACCTAGCCCAACAGGACCACAGCCAATCACAATAGCAGGTTCACTAGTTTTCACACGGCTACGGCGAACAGCATGCAGTGCAACTGCCATAGGTTCAGTCATGGCAGCACTATCTACATCTAGGCCATTGGGTACTTCAAACATCAAGCTTGATTGAGCAAGTACCTGCTCGGCATAGCCACCAGATGCATTTGGAGAAAGCCCTGTAGATAAATAACCATGCTGATCTACATTTAAAAGAGGCATTGCACAAACAAGTGTATCGGCTTTAAATTTATGACGAGTTTTTGGGCCATAATCCAAAACTTTGCCACAAAATTCATGTCCCAGTACAAACGGGTCCGTAGACTTAGCTAAACCATTAAACCCGACACGTGCGGCTAAATCATGCATGTGGTCGCAGTGATGTTGCATATGCAAATCAGAGCCACAAATCCCGCATCGAACCACTTCTAATAACACCTGTCCTTTTGTAGGAGCTAATTTCGGTTGGTCCACCACTTCTAATTTTGCTTGATGACAAAGTACCGACTTCATTTGAACGCTTCCTATTTCTTCTTTTCATTTACTTGCCAGAAATAGATTTCTACAGATAAATTAATCGCCTTATCAGTTTGATCTTTAGCAAGCCTTCACTCATATTTACAAGTAACAGACAAAATACCAATGACCATTCTTTAGCCGAGCTATTATTAAATAGTCAACAGTAGACAGGCTCAGCGAGATTAAAAACAATAAAAATCTTAGTGCTTGTATCTTACACAGACTGCGTTATCTTCTTAGGCCAGAACAATGTCATCAAAATTAAAACTTAAACGAATATCTTAAGTTCAAAAAACTCAACTAAACCCCTTTTCACAAAAACATAGCAAATCCAAACTTTTATCAGTGACCCTAAACAGGCATGATAAATTGAATGAACAGATAAGAAGAAACCTATGATTACAAAAACACTTCCCCTTACAGATATACACCGCCACCTCGATGGCAATATCCGTATTCAAACTATTTTAGAGTTAGGGCAACAATACCATTTAGATTTGCCTGCCTACGACATTGAATCTTTACGTCCACACGTACAAGTGATTGACAACCAACCTGACTTATTAAGTTTTTTATCGAAGTTGGATTGGGGGGTAAAAGTATTAGCGAGTTTAGATGCCTGTAAACGCATTGCATTTGAAAACATGCAAGATGCTGCACAACAAGGCCTAGACTATGTAGAACTTCGTTTTTCGCCGGGTTATATGGGAATGACGCATCAACTACCGCTTGAAGGCGTTGTTGAAGCGGTTATTGCTGGTGTGAAAGAAGGCAGTCAAACTTACGGGGTAAAAGCGAATTTAATTGGCATTATGAGTCGTACGTTTGGTCAAGAAGCCTGCGAAAAAGAATTAAATGCTCTACTTGCCCATAAAAATAATATTAAAGCTTTAGATCTTGCTGGAGATGAGCTCGGTTTTCCAGGCAATTTATTTATAGATCACTTTAAAAAAGCACGTGATGCAGGTTGGCACATTACGGTGCATGCAGGCGAGGCTGCCGGTCCAGAAAGTATTTGGCAAGCCATTGAAGAATTAGGTGCTGAACGGATTGGACATGGTGTTAAAGCAGTTCAAGATTTGAAGCTGTTAGATTATTTAGCTAAACATGAGATTGGTATTGAGTCTTGCCTGACTTCGAACATTCAAACCAACACAGTACCCTCATTGGCACAACATCCATTAAAGACTTTTTTAGAACATGGTGTGCTTGCAACGATTAATACGGATGACCCTGCTGTAGAAGGTATTGAGATACAACATGAATATTTAACTGCTGCCCCATTGGCAGGATTAACTCCTGAGCAAATTTATACAGCTCAAGAAAACGGTCTTAAAATCGCATTTTTATCAGATAAAGAAAAAGATGAGTTAAGACAAAAATATCAGTAACAGAGAACAGAGAACAGAGAACAGAGAACAGAGAACAGAGAACAGAGAACAGAGAACAGA
>RCUL01000193.1_pt1 | contig 47399 bp, 38 predicted proteins | sample 2167521 | NCBI WGS metagenome assembly RCUL01 (sample SAMN09932745, study PRJNA488358) | compost metagenome | feature: garden; material: soil; isolation source: compost soil in acetic acid-enriched culture | place: Germany: Experimental Botanical Garden Goettingen | collected 2016-01-27
CTCCGAGTGCGGCACGTTCTTCAACGTGTTGGCGGTAAGCTTCTAGCACGGTGTTCATTCCTCTTTTTTTGAAAAATTACTTGCAAATTCCAGCTTTCTTAAAAAGCTTCACAAGTAATATGGACTACAAAAGTTTACTAGAGTTCAAGGTAAAAGTTAATGAAAACGGGGTGTTTCTCCGTGATGCCCATTATTTTGTATCTAAATACCAGTGTACAAATAATGAGCTAATTAGCCAAATCTGGGCTATTTTTAAGCAAAAATGCCTTACATGAGAGGAAATTCAATAACCGTACTCAATTAGAACGATTTATATTTTGGCATTTTGTCATGAGGTGTTGCCAAACACTCATCCATCGCTTGCTTTCTAACTTTTTCTTGGAGTGCTTGAGAATCTTTTGTCAGCTCTTCTTTTGGAATTGCATAAACTTTTTCAATAACATTAAGAATAAATTTTTTCGTAATGTCATCTTCAATCTTATTTGCATGTTCAACTGCTTGAGTTTTTTCAATTGCTTGCTGACGATCAAAAATAATACTTCTCGCTGCATTTCCTACGCTAGTACAAAAGCCATGCCACTGCTCTTCGGGTGTTAAAGGCTTCTTTTCTGAACAACCCACAAAGAATAAGCTCATTGCAATCAATAAAATCTTTTTCATCATTTCACTACACTAATTATTGCTGGTCATATCATACGGAAAATCATCATTTTTGCAAAAATTGCCATAAAAAAACCGAGATAAAAACCTCGGTCTTTTTATACAAGCATTAGAAATGCCAGTTTCATGAGTCTGGTTAATTAAAAAATTTGATATCAGTCGGTGTTGATATTTTTGCTGCATCACCAGCAGGTTTTAAGGTGCCATTTTTTGCATCAAAGCGAAATAAACTAATGTTATTACTAAAAACGTTTGTCACATATAGGTATTTACCAGACGCATCGAAGGAAAAAGCCCGTGGTTCAATACCATTCGCTTTATAAACTGCTGGTTTAGCTAGCAATCCATTCTGCTGAATTTTAAATACCAAAAGTTTATTGTCTGCACCACGATTGGCAGCAATCACATATTTGCCATCTGGACTAAGGATAATTCCACTCGCACTCTTAAATTCAGGTGTTTTGTCCTCGTGAATTAGTTTTAGCTCAGCTACTTTTTTCAAATGACCATCTTGCACGTTAAATGTCACAATTTCACTTCGCATTTCTGCGGTAATGTACGCATGTTTGCCATTTGGTGAAAAGACCATATGACGCGGGCCAGAACCGTGCTTAAAGGTCACATCTCGAATGCTATCCGCTTCGAGTGGTTGAGGCTTATTCGGGTTATAACGAAAGGTATAGACTTTGTCATTTCCAAGATCGCTAGCATATAAATACTTACCATCTGGGCTGAAAGTTGTCGAATGTGCATGACCACTCTCCTGACGGCCTTTGACATGACCAGAACCATCCGCGAAAACAATATTTTGAACCATTTCACCCAAATGGCCGTTTGGCAAAATTGGCAAAACAGCCACCCCACCACGACCTTTATCGAATGCTGAATAGTTCGACACAAACAGGAATTTACCATCTAAACTGATTGATGCGTGTGTTGGATGTCCACCATGGCTATCCACTGTGTTCAACACCTCCACCTTTCCGTTTTGAACCGATAAAGCAGTCACCGCTCCTTCATTTTCTTCATTAGTCGTATATGCAAAACGACCATCTTTCGATTTTACAATCCAAGAAGGACTTTTCATTTTCAACACTTTAACAGGAGTTAAAGTCCCATCGCTATTCACTTGAAGCTGGTACAAACCTTCACTGGCTTGTTTTGGTTTTTGCACAAGTGGTGCATCAGGGATAGATGTCCATGTCCCCACTAAAGCGATTTGTTGCTGTGCGGCATTTACTGTAGAACACCATCCAAATGACAAAAGCGTCAACGACAATGTTGCTGTTAACTTGTGAATTAGCCCACGAAATTTAATATTTCTATCGCTTTCCTTGCCATGTTTGATTTCAACATAAGTATCTATTTTCACTGTTATTTCCTTGAGAAATTCACCTTATTTGTACTTATCAACAAGGTATTATCAATCTAATTTCATTTAATGTTTCTGAAAACTAATTTATAAAACAGCAATTTTCAAGTGAATTTTCTTTAATTAGAGTCTGTTCAAGGTGTGATTCCTTTTAAGAAAATCGATGGTTTATATGATAAATATTCAACTTTTTTAAATGTTATGAAGGGGTTATAAATTAAAAGCCCACTTGAAGTGAGCTTTTAATTCATACATTTAGAAGCGCCAATTGTAGAAAAGATCGATCGCTCTTTCTAAAGATTGACTTGCTTCTAAATATAAACGTCGATTCATTTGATAACGTAACGTAAGCTTATTGACTGGAGTAAACACACCGACACCATAACGAATAAACAGATCCGGTGTGATATAACCCGTTAAACTTACTTGCGTATCATCACCTGTACCTTGGGCATCTAAAGCTAATCCACTTAGACCGAAAGTACGTCCAATCTGGTTAGTTAAAGCTCGTGTGCCACCCAAGCCCATACTGATACCCGCAGCAGCAATGGTGTTATTTACATCAGACTTAAATCCTTCTGCATTACTTAAACCACTTGAACCTTCATTAATACGCCCTGTAACAAGCGCATTCAATGCTTCTTGCTCAGATAGACCTGCATCGTTATAAACCTGAATGTTTGGAGAGGTAGCAGTACCTGTAACACGTACCCCAACCATACTACCCTGAACATTTTTATTGGCATCGATATCTAAAGTCGGGTTTGCCAATGGACCATTGAAACGTGCAATCGCTCGATTCAAATCTAGACTTTGTCCATAGGCTTCAATTTTTACTTTTTGACTGACACCAATTGCTCCGTTAGCTCTCATCGCAGTCTCATAGCCACGTTGACTTAAATTTAAACGACCAACTAACGGAATATTACTGTTAAAGCCTTGGAATATCACTTGCTTTCCAATATTAACAGCAATATCAGCTCGGATATCCCAAGGTTTAGCTGCACGTAAAATTGCAAGTGGGTCTTGGCCTTGTCGCACTATACGGACATCTGATGAGGTATTAATGACTGGAGCAGTTGTTTCTGGCATTGAAATTCGCGCACGAGGAATATCTACCGATCCTTTTAAACTTAAACGCTTATCGAAAGGATACATATCAAGTGTAAGGTTTGGATTGGCAATTGCAGTAATTAATGGCGCCTGACGTACAAGTAAATTATCACCTTTGAGGTTTAATTGAAGACGTGGTGCATCTTTCCATTCAAAACTACCTTTTAAAAGCCCTACACCTTGACCACTGTTAAACGCTCCATCAATTGTTGCCATGTTCTGACGAATTGATGAGTAAACCTGAACATTAGTTAAATTAACTGGCAGCGAAATCATACTGATTGCACCATTTTTCAGACGCATTTCACCAGTAAACTGTGGCTGAGTTAATGTACCATTGACCTTACCCGCTAAAGCCAAGGTTCCACTTAGTGTGCGGACATCTTGAATAAATGGTTTCAAGACTTTTAATTGAACATCATTAAAAGCGACCTCACCATGCATTGGCATTGATGGCTGGAATGGATTGATAATAACGTTCGCATAACCCGTACCAATATCAGGTGTTTTAACATCAACACGGAATAACAGGCCTTCTGATACACTTTTTGCAATAACACCTAACTCATCATAAGCTAAGGTTGTTGCAGGGTCTTGAGGATCTTCAGCAGCTAAACCAATTTCACCTTTGCGCGTAATTAAACGGGCATCAAGTTTTGGATTGCCTCCATTTATCCACGATGCCTTGGCATAACCATTTAATTGCCCAGTCATCGCTAAGCCTTCTGGCATAAATGCCGCGAAGTCACTTAAATCCATGTTTTGAGTTACAAACGAAATATTACCGCGTGCTTTACTTACCCGTACTGGCTGGTCAAAACAGAGCTGGCTATTAGTACTTTGCCAGCAGTGTTGACCTACATATAGCTCAGACCGTGCCGAAGAATAAATCACAGGAGCATTTTGATTTTGTGCCAAACGAATTCGTCGTGAATCAAAACTTCCTTTCTGAATTTGACCTAACCAATCATTATTTTGATTAAAGCCACCAGCCAACTGAACATAGAACTTGGAAATCCTATTATTCCCTAGCACTTTTAATAAATGTGCTTTTCTCGTTCCAGTCAAATTCACTTCGGCAGACTGAATTTCTCGATTACCACTACGTAAATTATCTAACTTAGCTGTTAATTGAGTCGGTGTTGTTTCCGATGTTGGAAGTTCACCTTGAATACTCAACCTCTTCACGCTCACTAAAGTATTAAAAGCAAAATCATCTACTGCGATATTTGCTGTTGCTTTTAAACGTGGTTGTGATTGTACATTCAGGTCACCATAAGCTCGACCACGCAACCCCGGATATAACTCGTAGAGTGCAGGTGCATTGAGCTTGATTTTTAGATTTTGTGCATTACCTGTAGCTTGTAGCTGATTCTGCCCATACACTAAAAATAAATTATTTGCTTCAAACTGCTGAGGTAAAAAGCCCTTTTGATTAGAGTCCATCAATAAAGATAAATTACCCTTACCTCGAACAGGTTTATTATTTATAAAGCCAGCAAGGTTCAATTGCTGAATATTAATTCGTTTCAAATGGTCTGACCAAACCCCTTGAGTTTTCAGATTCCCTGAAATTTCGCCTTTTACAGCTGAGGTAAAATATTGTGGTTTAAAGCGTACCAATGAACTATTAATATCCCATGCAATGCGATCTTTTAAATTTACAGAACCTGTCGCATAGATTTTCCCAGCTACACCGTCGTGTTGTAACTGGTTAATTCGAATAAAATCTGGCGTACCTGCTATAGAAAACTTCAATAAACCATTTGCCTGTTTTAAGGCTTTTAAAGATCCATCATAATTAACTGCAAAACCTTTAAAGCCACCACCAGCTTTCACATCATGGAATAATAATGCTGCTGTACTTTTACCACCTAAAGTTACAGTCTCTTGACCTGCTTGAGCCAGTCGACCCGTTAAATCAATTTTCTCAAATTGAATGATTTGCTGGTTTGGTTTAGCAAAACCATTCGCTTTAATCGAACCATTTAAAAGATTAACAGGTGCTGCCGCATGAATACTTTGTGGGTTAAAATCTTTTGCATTTAACAATGCGTTCCAAACCAACTGACGTTTTTCGGTAGGAAGCAACACTTTAGCCTGACCAGTTAAACTACCTTTTTCAGCAGTAAAACTAAAATTGGGAACATTTAAAACATTATCTTTGACATTCAAATTAGCTAGATATTGTCCTGCTGGCAATAAAGTTTTTTCATGCTGATATACTTTTGTAGCAACTTTAATATCTTGCTGACCATCACGTAATGTTAAATCAACCTGACCACTGTCACTGCTTAACCATCCAATATAAGGCATTGCACGGTCTATTTTCGTCCAAGCTACATTCATGAGCATCGGTTGAGGCTTATTATTTTTTTCTGGCGCCTGATTAAACTTGAGTTTCCAAGACTCGTAACGGTCAAAATCAACATTGGCAAATACTTCAGTACCTTTTTCCAAAGAGCCGGTTGAAGCAACAGCAGCATCTAAACTTGGCGGTAAAAAGTCTTGAACAACCTGAGGAATTGCTTTGTCCTTAGGATTAATATGGTCTAAACGCCCTTTGATATCCCAAGTAACATGATCTTTCCAGTTCACCAAACCTTTAAGGTTAAGAGCGCCTTTCATGACTTGGCCATTAAAATCAGTGATATTCAACTGATGAACCAAGTCAGTATTCATTAAAGCGTTATATTGACCTTCAGGTAAATTCTCACCTTTTAAATCTGTATCAACTGCCAAATTAAGTTGTTTAATATCACCTTGAAACTTGATCACACCATTTTTTGCAAATAATTTTTGTTCAACCAATAAAGGTAAGTGATAATTTTTTAGTAATAACTGACCTTGCATTGGAACTTCATCACGAACAGGATGCAATACAACCCAACCCGTTAACAAGTCGGGTGTTGTTGTTGCAACACCCGCTTTTAAAGTATCTAAACTTCCGCGAGCTGCGACTTTAATATTTTGTATATTTAAACTTTTTAAAGATGGGATTCTTAAATCTGCTGTCGCATTTAATGGATATTTACCACTGAAATCCATTTTTCCTGTGGCATTGTGGACTGAAAGATAACCCATATCCATACTGGATTTTTCAAATTCCAGTTTGGTCTCTGACCAAAGTGCATCTTGTAAATGAACGTCATGAAAACTTATATCTGAGGTTGCTAGCTTAATCTCTAAATGATCAACATCGGCTTCATCAACACGTAGAACAAATGGCAACTTAATAGGCTTAAATTCAAAAGCTTTACCAGAGGGCGGAGTTTTATTAATAATATGTAAGTTACGCACATCCGCATGGCTCAAATGCACTTCTTTTTCTAATAATAAAGAGCGCCATCCTAAGCTTACGTCAGCTCTATCTAATGAAACATCAACGTCCTTTAATTGCACTAAAACATTCTTAAGAATAATTCCGTGCAGTAAGTTCCCGCCTTCGTATTCATATTTAATTATTTTCTGAGCTTCTAAAACCCGATCTAATAAAAAACGACTTCCGCGATCTGTTGACATCATAATCACTAACGAAGACGCTAATAATAAAAATATGATCAATATCGTCAGCAAGAAACTACGCAAAATGCGTCGTTTCTTAGGTGAGCTAGGTGCCGAAGTGGGCTGCTGTTCTACTTCCGCCATAAAATAAACCTAATAAAATTTTATTTTTAAAGTTGTGGGCCTATAAAGAAATGTAAACGAATCGGATGGTTTTCATCTGAAATACCCGAAGCGACATCTAAACGAATTGGGCCGATTGGAGACTTCCAGCGAATTCCAACCCCAACGCTATAAGCTGCTGGATTACTAAAGTCTTTATCATAGGCATTACCAAAGTCAGAGAAAACAGCGGCTCGCCAACCGTCCTTAAACTGATAGTTATATTCTAAAGAACCTACAGCCAAAGCTTGTCCCCCAATTTTATATCCATCTTCTTCTGGAGAAAGACTTTTATAGTCAAAGCCACGAATGGTTTGATCACCACCAGTAAAGAATCTAAGATTGTAGGGAACTTTGTCAAACTCATCAGTAAAAATGTAGCTAAGGTCAGATCTTCCAACGAATTGATGATCATCATTTTCACCAAGAGAGTAAATAAATCTCCAACCCGCACTTGCAATCGCCATGTTGGCGTCAGACAGTAAACTCTCGCTACCGAATTCTACTTTATAAGTTTGTTTAAAAGCCTTTGTTGGGTTCAAACGTGTATTACTAGAAGTTTTTGATGTTTCATAACCAAATAATAATGCTTCTTGCTCCGACGCCATTCCGGTTGCTTTAAAGGCATCTGGTAACTCAGAAACGTCCACATTACCCTGCTGGGTAAGACGATCTAAACGATAACGCACACCAAAAGTATGTTGCCAGTTCCCTAAAGGACGTTTAATTACCCGCTCACCACCAACAACGGCAGACTCGGTCAACAAACTTACATCTGGGCCAATATCATCACGTGTTTCACGCTCATATCCGCCCACAATGTTAAAATAGTCATTTAACGGGTGTTTATAGGGAATACTATATCGCCCATCAATAGATTGACGAATTTGAGAAACTTCCAAATTGGCATCGAAAGAGTGACCATATTTATTGACAATAGAGCGGCGATACTGACTACGTAAACGTGCGCCTGTATCGGTGCCGTAACCCACACCTGTTTCTAAACTATTTAGCTTATCTGCATTTAAAGTCACAATAACAGGAATTCTTTTAGTTTCACGTGCTTGAGCTTGTAGGCGATTTTGTTCAGTTTCTTTTTCATTTTGCTGAACCGGAGCACTTTGCAACATCGCTGTTTTAGCTGTAGCCTCTTGGTTATTTTGGGTTCCAGCAAACTGTTTTTCATCGACTACATTTTGTGTAACTTCTTTATTAGATGTCGCTAATTGACGTGCTTTGGCAAGTTGTCTTTCTTCAGGGGAAAGTAAATTGGACTCATCAATATCGATCTTTTGTTCATCGACTAAAGCTTGTAAATCTGGTGGTAGCTCAAGTGGTTTTTCAATTGGATCTGGTTTAATAGAGTCAACCAAAGTGTAATTAAAATAACGAGAGTTTGTTAGGTTGTTTGCTAACACATTTACCCGCCAGAATGCATAATCGTCACCCTCTTTCCAAGGTGCCATACTTTCTAAGATATTCAAATTTAATGGCAAAGGTTTCGATGGATCACTCATACGAAACTCAACCTTATCTAATTTGTAACGCTCACCTGTTTCATAACGCAAGTTAATATCAGCCTTATTTTCTGGTTGACTCACTTTCACATCATGCAAACGCCAGTAAGCATCAAAATAACCATTATTAGATGCGGCATCAACAATGCGGCCTTTAGAGGTTTCATATAAACCATGGTTAAAAATATCACCAACATCCTGTTCAGGAACTAAACGAATAACCTGAAACTGTGGTTGCTTTTCACCCGCACCAGTAAATTCAATATTTTGCTCATTAATCCGTACAGGTTCATTCGGCGTAACATTTACACGAACCCGACTCGGACTTAATTTTTCAAATTTAAACTCAGCATTATAATAACCAACCGCTTGTGCTGCTTGATTACTTAATGTTCTAAGTTGAGGTAAAGCAGCATTGAAATCTTCAAATGATTCTTGGGTAAATGTTGATAACTTACCTTTAATGTTTTTAGCCAGCACATCTGAAGCACCTTCTACATCTGCACTAATACGCGGCACTTGTTCCATCGGAATTGCACGTGGCGGACGCACTTTATTTAAAATACGCTTAAAAAAACCAGCCTGCTCAGGTGGTTCATCAGCCTCTGGCGTTAACTCTGGTAAGGTTTTTCCTGTTTCATTGGCTTCGACAACAATCTTACTATCTGATTGAATCTCTTGCATAAGCTGATCAATATTTACAGGTGCCTGTTTAATTTCCTGTATTTCAGACTGTGTTGCATCACTTACTGTTACTTCAGGTAGCTTCTGAGACCCATTTTGAAAACTCTGCGCTTCATTTTTAGCTTCTTCCGCTACCCTATAAATTTCATTTGCCATGTTTTGGTCAACAGGCATATCTGGTAAATCTTCGAGATTATCCAGTGTAATTGGCTTAAATTCGTCAATTTGATTTGGAAATTGTTCTTGTTGTTGCAATATAGCCAAGCTATCTTGTTGTTGCTGAGCTTGAGTCACAAGTGTAGCAATATCTGTAATTGGCGCAGTATTTTGCTGATCTATTGGAGCTAATTGTTCTGTTGAAGTATCAGATACAGTTGGGCTTGCAGTTGATGAACTAGCTGCAACAGAAGTTTGAGCAAAACTTGGTGTTACACAAACACTTAACAACAAGCTGCTACAAATAAGTTTAGGAATCCCCTGCATTTTTAAAATTAAATGCATAGAATGAGTGAGAGTTGACTGTTTAAACTTAATTTTAGAAGGCATAGAAAACTCTAGACTTATTTTTTAATAAAACGCACCAAGGTGAGTGTAAAACTCACTCAAAACCATTGATTTTTCATTTAATCAAGCGTTAAAAATATCATACATGGTTTTCGATGCAAATTAACACTCGGTCACATTTTTTTATAAAACACAATGAAGTTTGCACATGATGAAACAAGATGAGCACCTGATGACATCACGTCGGTTCGTACCGATGTTTTTTACCCAGTTTTTCGGGGCATTAAATGATAACGTTTTTAAGCAATCTTTATTATTAGTGATTACTTATGGCTGGATTCAGCAACAATCTGCCCCAGTAAGTACCCTTAATAACTTAGCGGCTCTCTTGTTTATTTTGCCCTATTTCTTTTTTTCGGCCACTGCTGGACAAATTGCAGATAAATATGAGCGTTCACAACTCGTCCGCGGCATTAAAATTTTAGAAATTATTATTATGCTCATCGGTACTGCGGGTTTCATGCTGGGTCACTTATGGCTGCTTCTCGTTGCTCTATTCTTGATGGGCACACATTCAACATTTTTTGGTCCGATCAAATATGCAATTTTGCCCGAGATTTTAAAACCACATGAGTTGATGTCCGGTAATGCTTTGTTTCAGTCGGGCACATCAATGGCAATTTTATTTGGGATGATTCTAGGTGGTGCCGTGATTGCATCATCAGACGGAAATTTATTGTGGATTAGTCTTACTGTTGTGATTATTGCTTGCATTGGCTATTTATGTAGTCGGTTCATTTTACCTCAAAAAGTTGCTGCTCCCGACTTAAAGATTGACTGGAATTTCATTCGTACGAGTTTTCAAACGATTAAATATGCCAAAAGCTTACCTTTAGTGTTCACTATTTTGCTAGGTAACTCATGGTACTGGTTTTATGGCGCTACTTATTTAACGCAAATTCCACAGCTCACCCAACAAAATCTCCATGCTTCAGAAAATGTGGTTAGCCTTTTGCTTACTTTCTTCTCAGTCGGTATTGGTGTCGGTTCTCTTCTTTGCCGTAAAATCGGTGGTTCAGAAATTAATATTAAAATGGTGCCGATTGGTGCTATTGGCCTTACTGTTTTTGCGCTTTACCTTGCTGCCAGTTTAGCTTTTGTACCCGAAAGAACTGGTGCATTACTTACGTTAAAAGATATATTTACTCAAGGCTGGGTTTACTATCATGTAATGTTAGCAGTGACTTTATTGGGGATTAGTGGCGGTTTTTATATTGTTCCCCTTTATGCCATGATGCAGGCTTATTCACCACGTTCACATCGTGCCCGTGTTGTTGCGGCTAATAACATTTTAAATGCCGTTTTTATGGTTTCTTCTGCAATTTTTTCAATCTTAATCTTAAGTGTTTTAAAAATTGATATTAAAATACTTTTTATTATTACAGCTGTACTTAGTGCAATCTTTAGTATTTGGCTTCTAGCACGACTAAAACCAATGCTTGCCACAGCACATCTTTCTTTGGAGGACTAATTTATGCGCCACTATACTGGAATTGATCAACTTATTAACTCTTTTGATCAAGCATTACGTAGTCTTGTTCCGGGTGCAACAGCAGCACAGCGCCAAAATCCAGCTGAAACAGTTGAAGCAAAACTAGGTGTAGAAGATGCTCGCCATGTCGCAGGTTTAATGCGAGTCAACCATAGTGGTGAAGTTTGTGCACAAGCCCTTTATCATGGACAAGCATTAACGGCGAAGCTACCCAATGTACGTCAAGAAATGCAACAAGCAGCGATTGAAGAACAAGATCATTTAGCTTGGTGTGAAGTTCGCTTAAAAGAGTTAAATAGTCATACCAGTTTATTAAACCCAATATGGTATGGGCTTTCATATGGCATGGGTGCTCTTGCGGGTATTGCTGGTGATAAATATAGTTTAGGTTTTGTTGCCGAAACAGAACGTCAAGTCAGCCTTCATTTACAAGACCATTTAAAACAGCTACCAGCTCAAGATGATCGCTCTCGTAAAATTTTAGAGCAAATGAATGAAGATGAGTTACATCACCGTCATACTGCACTTGAAGCAGGTGGTGTTGAATTACCGTATGCGGTAAAAATCACCATGACAGCCATTTCAAAGTTAATGACAAAAACCAGTTATTATCTTTAAAAAAACAAAGGATTGATCTCAATCAGATCAATCCTTTTCAAATATTATTTTAAGCCATGATCATATTTGAAACGTTCGATATCGCGAATTGAGTTCCAATAGTTTCGATTAATACGGTCACGATCAATTTGTAATTCTTTTAAAAGCTTACGATAACGTTCACGCTCTTCTGACTTTAATTTTTCGTTGTAAGCATTATCAGAATATTGCTTAAACTTTTCGTCATAACGGTCATATTCATTTTTTGCATTGTAGTAATCGGAAGCTGCCTGATAATAAGGTCTTAAACGATTACGCTGCTCAACTGGGCACACATTGATATTGCCACTACCCTCTAAAGCATTATAAAAAATATTTGTTGGCTGGCAATAATACCCCAGACCTTCTTTATACCCACGTTCATATGACTTTTGATCTGGAACAATATTGGCTTTTCCACATGCTTTGTAATATTGATCTAAACGTGGCGACGAACCTTTTGAACCATCTTTCTCACCCACTAATGACCAATTCGCAGTCTTACATTCTTCTACGCTCATTGCAGCACAACCTGAAAGGCTGATTGCTAGAATGGCTAAACCGATATTTTTCATATTAAGAGAACTCAAAAAATAAATTTAAAAAACGCAAAAATAAAATTCCAGTAAATACCCTAAAAGGTCTTGCTCTATTCAAAGCTTCAAAAATAAGTGACTCACTGAATAAGCCTTTAAGTTTAAATCAGTTTGACCATCTCACCAAATTGAAAGGTCATAATTACTAATATTGTTTAATTTAAAAATAAAATTCTAAGAAATTTGCTAACTCTTAGACTGCCCTTATACGCTAATTTTACTTAAATTTTTAATTATAAAAATTAGACTCAAACAATTGATTGTTCATACAAAAAATCCAAATATTCCAAAAATCATTCTTTAATCATTTTACTCTTTTTTTATGCTATTAACCTCACAGCTTGCGGTAGGATTTTAGCTAAATAACCACCAAGGTTTTTATAATGAGTACGCATATTTATCCAAACTTAAACTTACAAGACTCTCACCTTAAGGCTTTTAAAATATCAGATGATTTTACTCCACCAACACAAGCCGGTACTTTCCAACCCAATTTATTTTTGAAAGAAGTTGATGAATATTTAGACTTATATCCTCATACTCAACATATTGATATTTGCCTACATGATTTAAATGGGCATATTCGTGGTAAACGAATTGATGTTAAAAGTTTAAAGAATCTCTCTAATGGATGCTATTTTCCACTTTCTGTTTACGCCATGAGCCTTGATGGAAAAGTGATTGAAGAGACAGGTTTAGGAAAATATATTGGTGAACCAGACAGACTTTGCCTGCCCATTTTAGGCAGCTTGCAACCAAGTGCCTTATCCCCTGAATTGAATGCTCAGCTTTTCCTCACAATGCAAGAAGAAGCTGGCTCAGATTGTCGATATGAACCACGCAATATATTAAAAAAATTATTAAATCAGTTACATACTAACAATTATTTCCCTGTTATGGCTGCTGAACTGGAGTTTTATCTTTTCTCACCCAACCATCACACTGAAACATGTTTGGAAAACCAATGTTTTGACATAGATGCGCCAAATAACTATCAACAAGTCTTAGAAGAAGTTGAAAAAGCCGCGCTACTACAATCTATTGAAATTACCGCTATTGTTGCAGAGTCATCACCTGGACAATACGAACTAAATCTTCAACACACTCATGATATTTTAAAGCTGTGTGATCAAATTAATGCTTTAAAAAGAATTGTAAAACAAGTCGCAAGAAAACATGACTTAATTGCCTGTTTCATGGCGAAACCGAACTTGGCAAAGGCTGGCAGTGGCATGCATTTTCATATGAGCTTGCTCAATCAGTACCATGAAAATATATTTAGTTCAGAAGTAGCAAAAGATGAACCTTCGGCCAAATTACTCAGTGCGATTAGTGGCCTAATTGAATTAATGCCTGCATCCATGGCTATTTTAGCGCCCAATATTAATTCTTATAGACGTTTTAAAATTGGGCACCATGTGCCATTAGAAGCAAATTGGGGTACCAATAATCGTAATGTCGCAATTCGAATTCCATGCTCAGATTTAAAAAATCAACGCTTAGAATATCGGGTTGCTGGAGCCGACTGTAACCCCTATTTGGTTACAGCTACGATTTTAGCCGGTGTGTCTTACGGCTTATCTCATAAGTTACCACTACCAAAACCTGCACATCTTTTAAAATTTCCTGATGAGCACATTCTATTAGCCAACAATCAGCCAGAAGCATTAAAAATATTTAAAGGGAGTCTTATTTTAAAAGGATATTTGGGAGCTGACTTTGTAGAGCATTGGTACACAGTTAAACAGGCTGAATATCAAAATATTTATAGTCAAATGACCGAAGCAGAACAACATTGGGATATATAACTAAAAAAATACTATGACATAAAAATAAAGAAACACTGTATTTAGCGAAACCTTAGGGAGAAATTCCCTAAGGTTTTTTTTATCTTTAATTAATATAAACCTAATGATTATTTTGTTTAGCTAAAAAACGCAATCCAACACCAGGTTCAGTTGCAATATAACGTGGATGAATTGCATTATCTCCAAGTTTACCGCGCAACTTGCCCACTAAAATACGTAAATAATGAGTATCTTCCTGATGGGTTGGTCCCCATAGTTCTTTTAACAGTTGAGGTTGTGTTAAAAGCTGCCCTTGATAGCGCATTAACAGCGTCAACAGTTGAAACTCTTTTCGAGTTAAAGTAATTGGCTGTTGCTCGATCCACACTAAACGCTGCATGACATCAACTTTAAGGTAACCATCATCATAAACATGAGCTTCTTGCTGAATGGGTTGGTTTCTTAAAATGACCCGTATGCGCGCTAATAACTCTTGCACACTAAAAGGCTTGGTCATGTAGTCGTTTGCACCAGCATCTAGCAAGGCAACTTTTTCATATTCATCTGCACGTACAGATAAAACAATCACAGGAACATTCGACCAACTACGTAACTCTTGAAGTACTTCTTTACCGTCTAAATCTGGTAAACCCAAATCTAAAATAACTAAATCAGCACCTTGTGTTGCCAAAGCCTCTAGGCCTTTGTAACCAGTCTCACAAAGTGTGGTTTTGTATTTTTGTGTTCTTAAGGCAATGTCTAAAAATTTACGAATTTGCGGCTCATCATCAATAATCACAATACGTGTTTCTACAGGCGATGTTTCTGAACTTATCATGACTTTACAACTTATTCTTTTACTGGATGAATGGGTAGTTTGATTTGAATTAAAGTACCTTTATTTTGGCGACCTGAAAATGCTTCTATTGTACCCATATGAGCACCAATAATCGCTTTCACAATTGTCAGTCCTAAACCTGTACCGAATTTTCCGCGGTCTCCACGTTCCATAGTATAAAACATATCAAAAATGCGGTTTCTTTCTTCTTCAGGAATGCCTGTTCCCCTATCTTCAATTTCTATTTTCACTTCATCTTCAAACAAAAGAGAAGCCCGAATCATGACTGGTTCATCTGGAGGTGAAAAGTTTGCAGCATTTTCTAAAACATTAAAAATAGCTTGCTCTACGAGTGCTGGGTGAACATATAAACTAATGGTTTGTTCAGGTAATTCGACCAACACTTGAGTATCTGGTTTATAACGCTTCAAACGGCGGGTTGCAGAACCAATTAATTCATCTACACCAATCCAGTCTCTTTTTAGAGATAAGCCTTCATGCCCCAAACGTGTCATATCAAGCAAATTTTGAATATAACGATCTAAACGCTCACCTTCTAAATGAATGGTTTCGAGTAAATCTTGCTGGTCTTGCTCTGACATATCAGCTTTAAAATGAGCAAGCGTGTCTGCCGCTCCAATAATAGAAGCAAGTGGTGAGCGTAAATCATGCGATACTGAAGATAATAAAGCAGAACGTAATCGCTCTGTTTCACTGGTTACTTTTGCTTGTTCAAGCTCATTAACCAACTGGGTTCGAAGTGCTGCCTGCGCAATATATTCAATTACGCTTTCAGTCAGCTTCTTTTGCTCAAAATTTAAAGAAACAATTTCATCTTTAAAGTAAATTCCCACAATACCTAGGCTATTTTTTTGTTCTAAAAGTGGTAAAAACCACCAGTTTGACTGACTAAGCGTATCGGTAAAACGCCCACATGGTTGTTGATGCTTCAAACACCAATCTGCTGCCACTTTTTCTTTATCGTTTAGCTCTATGTCAGATGAAATCACTCTATCTTGAATAGAAATCCATACTTTAGTTTGAAGTTGTGTTTCTAAGGTCATACGTCCTGTTTGCATGACTTCTTCAAGGTTCACTGCACGAGAAAGTTTACGCGCCAAATCTTGCATCACCGTAGTGTAGGCATTGGCAGCTTTTAAAGACAAAACCTGCTGACGTAATTGAGAAGCCAAGCGTCCAGCGATTAAAGCTGCTGCAAAAAAAGCAACAACGGTAACCACACCTTGATGTGCTGAAATCTGAAAAGTAAAACGCGGTGCAATAAAGAAAAAATTATAAGCCAAGAAACAAATAAGAGCTGCCACTACCGCAGCGAGCATTCTGGTTTTAGTGGCGACAATTAAAACTGAAATAATGAAAATGACAGAAAAGTCTTCAATCCCTAATAAAACTTCAGCAAAGTGAGCTATAAAAATACTGGCACACGTCACAGCTAAAACAAAAATACTTTCTTTTAGTGATAAAAATGATGGCTTTTCAAACTGAGTTGTCTTTTTGGTGCCCTGTTCTGGATGCAAAATGGTTAAAGCAATTGAGTTTTCTTGATTCAATAATTGTTGAGCTAAATTTTTCTTAAATAACTTTAACCACCACGGCGAAATACTTTTGCCAATAACCAGATTTGAGATTCCTCTATCCACAGCAGCATCCATTAAAACAGATGCAACCTGATGGCCATATATTACTTCTGTGCGACCACCGAGTTGCCGAGCCAGTTCAAATGCACGATCAATCTCAATATATTCTTTTTTATATGAATTTCCTGAACTCTGCCCAAAGTCCAAGCTTTTAGCAACGTTCACTACAGTCCACGTAGCCCCATAACGTTCTGCTAAACGACAACCTGCCCGTACTAAATATTCAGAAGAACCTTGCCCATCTATCGCAATCATTAATTCGTTTTGCAACGATATAGATTTCAAACCTTTAGAGGCATAACTCTCTTTTAAATCTGAATCGACATGTTCCGCAACGCATTGCATTGCCAATTCACGCAGTGCAGTTAAGTTCGAAACACTAAAAAAGCCTTGTAATGCCAGATTCGCTTGATCGGGTACATAGACTTTTCCTTGATGGAGCCTTTCAATGAGTTCACTGACTGGCAAATCAATTAAACGAATGTCTCGAATACGATCAAACACTCTATCTGGTACAGTTTCACTTACCCTAATGCCAGTAATCTGGTACACCACATCATTTAGGCTTTCTAAATGCTGAATATTCATGGTGGTGAATACGTCAATACCTGCATCTAGCAATTCATTGACATCTTGCCAACGTCGTTCATGACGACTATTGGGTATATTTCGATGAGCCAACTCATCAACCAAAATGATTTCGGGATGCCTAAGTAAAATAGCATCCAAGTCCATTTCTTCTAAACTATGCCCCTGATACTGCATTTCCTTTCTAGCAATCTGAGGTAAGCCTTCCAAAATTTTTAGAGTTTCTATTCTCCCATGGGTTTCAACAATACCAACAACAACGTCTGTGCCCTGTTGAAATAATTCTTTGGCGCGGGCAAGCATGGCATAGGTTTTTCCGACACCAGGTGCCGCACCGAGAAAGACTGTTAGTCGACCGGCTTGATATCTGTTGACATGATTTAATAAGGCCTCAGCCTGATTTTCGCGATTGCTTTGCACTTGATATCATCCGGTAAACTAACAACTTTATTTTTAAGTTAATGTATAGATTGTAATTGATCTAAAGCAATATTGAGCTCTAATACATTAACACGAGCTTGTCCTAATACACCAAATTGCATCGGTTCAATATGCTTTTGCAATAGCTCTTCCACAACTTTAGAATCTAAACGGCGCGCTTGAGCCACTCGGGCAACTTGTAGCTGAGCAGCTTCGGGACTGATATGTGGATCGATACCACTGCCAGATTTAGTCACCAAATCACTTGGAATAGGTGTATTGCCTGTATGATCTTGTTTTTTCACCGCAAGTATCTGAGCGTCGATTTGCTTTTGTAACTCAGGATTAGTACGAGCTAAATTTGTACCCGCCATTGCCATGGGGTCATAATTTGCTGCCGAAGGGCGTGGATGAAAATATTCATTCCCGACAAATGGCTGAGCCACTAAAGTTGAACCAACAACTTTCCGATCTATTTCGATCAAACTACCATTGGCCTGATTGTTGAATAAAACCTGCCCAGCGCCAGTAGCGATAGCACTGTAAACAGCACCGCACCCTACTAGAGTAAAAATTAATAATCCTAACGATGCTCTTAAGGTCTGACCCAAATTTACTTCTGAATTTTGTACATAAGTTTTCATTTCAAACTCCAGATTACAAACCAAATAATTGAACAATCACCACATCGATCGCTTTAATGGCAATAAATGGTAGAACCACACCACCCACACCATAAATCAACATATTTCGACGTAATAATTGAGTTGCAGTTGAAGGTTTAAATTTCACACCTCGGAGAGCAATTGGAATTAATAACGGGATAATAATCGCGTTAAAGATTAATGCCGATAAAATCGCACTGCTTGGGCTCGCCAGATGCATCACATTTAAAACCTGCATTTGCGGAATCGCTGCAGCGAATAATGCAGGCAAAATTGCAAAGTATTTCGACACATCATTTGCTAAAGAAAACGTTGTTAAAGCACCACGAGTAATCAACTGCTGTTTACCAATTTCAACCACAGCCAGCAGTTTGGTCGGGTCTGAGTCTAAATCGACCATATTGCCGGCTTCTTTCGCAGCTTGTGTACCAGAATTCATGGCTAAGCCAATATCTGCCTGAGCTAATGCAGGTGCATCGTTGGTTCCATCACCGACCATCGCAACTAAACGACCTTGCTGTTGTTCAGTGCGAATACAAGCCAATTTATCTTCTGGTTTTGCCTCGGCAATATAGTCATCTACCCCCGCTTCAGCAGCAATAGCAGCAGCAGTTAATGGGTTATCACCTGTCACCATGACGGTTTTAATGCCCATTTCTCTTAAACGAGCAAAACGTTCTTTAATACCATGTTTAATCACATCTGAGAGTTCAATCACGCCCAATACATGATGTTGATTTGCTACGACTAATGGTGTTGCACCTTTTTTTGCAACTTGTTCAACACGCGCTTTTAACTCTAAATCTTGAGAATAATCTTCATCGACAAATTTCAAAATGGCATCTAACGCACCTTTACGAATTTGATCACCATTAGGGAAATTCACACCAGAAATTCGGGTTGATGCACTAAAAGAGATAAATTCAGCCTGCTCAGGTTCTTGCTGTTTTAACCCTTGTTCTTTTGCTAACTTAACAATCGACTTTCCTTCTGGTGTTGGGTCTGCAAGCGAACTTACCCAAGCAGCAGCTCTCAATTCCGACTCCGCTACCGAAGTTAAAGGATAAAAAGAAGTCGCTTGACGGTCGCCATAGGTAATAGTTCCAGTTTTATCGAGTAAAAGCACATCGATATCACCAGCAACTTCTACGGCTTTACCCGATTTTGCCAAGACATTGGCTTTGAGTGCACGGTTCATACCCGCAATCCCAATTGCAGGCAATAAGCCCCCAATAGTTGTTGGAATTAAGCAGACCAATAACGCCACGAGCACCACTGGATCAAGTTCAACATGCAAATAATTGGCAATAAACGGCAAGCTAATCACGACAATTAAAAACGTGAGTGTCATCACCATTAACAAAAAGCCAAGTGCAATCTCATTCGGTGTTTTTTGACGATTTGAACCTTCAACCAAAGCAATCATACGGTCCAAGAAACTTTGGCCAGACTCAGCAGTAACCTGAACAATAATACGATCTGTAAGTACTTTAGTCCCACCAATAACACCAGAACGGTCAGTTCCAGCTTCACGTAACACGGGTGCCGATTCACCTGTAACAGCCGATTCATTAATAGTGGCAAAACCTTCTACAATTTCACCATCGGCTGGAACAAGTTCACCTGCATGAACTTCAATAAAATCATTTAAGTGAAGCTCAGTTGCTGCAACTTGAGTCGCTTGACGGTCGGTCAAAGAATTGAGTCTTCGAGCGGTTAAGTTTTCTCTTGCTGCACGCAAAGAAGATGCCTGACCACGACCTCTAGCCTCTGCAACAGCTTCGGCATAGTTGGCAAATAAAATGGTAATGAACAGGATAGCTGTTACTGCCAAACCAAATAACAGTGTGGTGTAACCCAAAATGGTACTGATTCCAGTAACCACTGTCCCAAGCCATACAATTGCCATCACAGGATTTTTAATTGCATGTTGTGGTAGCAATTTCACAAATGCATTTTTCCAAACTTCAAAATTTGGTACTGCCATGGTTTTTTTATGGCTATTTACATGAGTTTGTGTATTCATTTTCACTCGCCTCCTTAGCCTTTAACCAACAAAAGTTGATCGGCAATTGGCCCAAGGACAAGAACTGGCATAAATTGTAATAAGGTAAGCAACACCACAATCGTGATCAGCGTTAAGGCAAAAGTTGGAGTTTCAACTTGGAGGCTTCCTGCTGTTTCAGGCGCTTTCCTTTTTGCAGCTAATCGCGTAGCAATCATTAATGGTAAAATTAATGTCGGGAAACGTCCTAAAAGAAGAGCGATACTACAAGTGACGTTCCACCATACGGTGTTATCTCCAAGGCCTTCAAAACCTGAACCGTTGTTGGCAAAGGCAGAAACATATTCATAGAACACTTGGCTAATACCATGAGGTCCTGAATTGCTGATGCCTGACAGACTCGGAATGCTGAGGGTTAATGCAGTAAAGGCAAGAATAACGAGAGGTTGAATCAAGATAATAATCGCGAGTAACTTAATTTCTGCGGCTTCAATCTTACGCCCAAACAACTCAGGAGTACGACCTGTCATTAAACCGGCAATAAATACTGCAAGTAATAGATAAATCATAAACTGTTGCAGACCACAGCCTACGCCGCCCCAAATGGCATTAATCAACATGTTAATGAGTTCGACCAGACCAGTAAGCGGCGCAGAAGAATCATGCATCATATTGACCGAACCATTATTTACTTGAGTTGTGACAGCTGCCCAAACCGCTGATGCTGCTGGTCCAAAACGTTGCTCTTTACCTTCCATTACGGCAAGTTGAGATGCTGTAGATGACATACTCTCAGACCAGACAGCAGCTGCGCCAGAAATAACCGACATAAAAAGCATGCTACCAAAGACAAAGTAAGCAAACTTTTTACGCTGAGTGAAATGCCCGACCATAAAAATGACTGTGATTGGAATGAGTAAAATCGCAATCATTTCTAGCAAATTAGAAAGTGGTGTTGGATTTTCTAAAGGCACAGAACTATTTGGACCGTACCATCCACCACCGTTACTACCCAATTGCTTAATAGCCACCATCGGTGCAACTGGTCCCAAAGGAATTTTTTGAGTTTCTACAGTGTTGGCTTTATCAATAAGTTGTACTTCTGGCCCGCCTTGGAAAGTCGCTGGTACACCTTGGCTATTGAGCAATAATGACCAGACAAAACAGAGTGGAAGTAAAAAGCGTACTGTAGGGCGAATTACATCTGCCCAATAGTTACCAATTAAAATTTGATCTGGCTGCTCGGCAACATCGGCTGCAATATGGCTTGGACGCTGATAAAAGAACGCTCTTAAAGTCGCGACAACTAAAGCCAACCCCATCATTGGAGTAATGACTTGCAGGCCGACAATACCTGTCATTTGCGACAAATAAGATAACTGAGCCTGACCAGAATAATGCTGTTGGTTGGTGTTTGTTAAAAATGAAATAACGGTGTGTAACGCTAAATCCCAACTCATATTTGGTGCATGGTTAGGATTTAATGGTAGCCATGCTTGCGTCATAAAAATAGCAATAATAGCCACTGCAAGAAAAATACAGCTAACAACAAATGCTAGAGAATATTGTTTCCAGTTCATTTGTTGTTGTGGAGATACACCTAACAAGCGATAAACAGGATTTTCAATCCAACGAAATAATCCATCACCCCACATCGGCTGATTTGCCATCACTTTGGATAGATATTTACTGAGACACCATGCTAGAAAAATAGCAATAAATAAAACAAGTATAAGTTCTAGCATGGCTACTCTCCTCTAAATCCCATGGCTTGATTTGCCAAACTGGAAATAAGGAGAAATGAAGAAATATCATTTTTTTTAAGTCCGCATAAGACAATGCCAGACTGATGCAAGATGCGCATTTGAGAATTTATAAGCATCTTTATTGTCCTGAAATAACACTAATTTAGTGAATTTCAGTATCGGTAAAATGCTCGTAAATTCTCTATTGAGGAACTCAAAGCCCGCGTAAAATTTGCGTAAAATATAGAGTAAAAGACGTTAAACTTTAAAATTGACTACCGGATAAAGTACTGCTTCAGACTGTAGGGCTTCACAATTCCATAATTCATATAAAGGAATTTTTACGTCTAGTGCCAAAGGTAATTTTTTAGAATTAAATTGCATATGGTCTAGATCACTCCCCCATGCAATCAAATCTACATCTAAAGAAATATGATGTGATGGACGAATACGCCCTGTGTCTGATTCAAGTTTTTTTAAGAAAGCTTCGATTTCTGAAGGATTTAAAGAACTTTTTAATAGACATGCTGAATTCCAGTAATCATCTCCAATGCCATCTCGGCATGGAATTTGATAAACCGATGAAAACTGCACTTTCCCCAATGTTGCCAATTGCGTATAAGCAAAAGTAAAGTGTTGTTCTGCGTCTAAATTACTCGCTAGAGCGAGCGCAAAAATTATTTCTGGTGCGTTCAAGACGAATTCCTACAGCATTAGCTTCTGCAATGATGGCGGGCTTACGGATGGTAATGGTAATTTTTTCAATCGTTGGGAAAGTTTCGAACAAACATTCCAAGACGAGATGTGCTGCATGTTCGATTAATTCAGGCTTGGCTTGTTGAATAGTTTGAGCCGATAACTCACAAATCTGTGCATAATTGAGTGTATCTTCAAGTTTGTCAGACTGCGCAGCTCGGCTCAAATCATTATGGATGGTTAAATCCAACATTAAAGGTTGAATGATTTGTCTTTCCCAGTTGAAACAACCAATGACTGTTTCAACCTTTAACCCTTCAATAATAATGGCATCCATAAATTTAAACTGACCTTAGTGCTTTAACAACGAAGCAGGTTCCATATTTTGAACCATTTTCAAACGCTGGTCTGCATAAATATCGGTATATGGTGCGAGTACGCGCATAAAACGATCGAAATAAAGCATTTGCTTAAATAATAAAGCAAAATCTCGAGGGAATTTAATACCGTGGCGCTCACCAACCCCCACCATATCCATCATAATGTCGTTTAAATCGGCAGGATTGGTAGACAGAATTTGCTGTGGATCAGCCATTAATACGCCATTAAATAAACGTTCCAAATCTTGTGCCAATACATCCACATCAACTTTGTTATGTGTCATGCCCATTTTCAGCATGTTTTCGGCCATCGCTTTATAATCAGTCTTTTGCAATGCATCCATAAAGGCCATACACGCTGTCCAGACTTCTGGCTTTAATTGTCCCACAATACCAAAATCAATAAAACCAATTCGGCCATCTTCGAGCAGCATTAGATTTCCAGCATGTAAGTCGGCATGGAAACTCTTACATAGCATGAGGCTACCGAACCATGTATTCATTGCAGTAATCAGCACTTGTGATGGATCTTTGGCGTATTGTTTCACCACACTAAAATCTGTCAAAGACACACCATATAGACGTTGCATAGTCAAAACACGGCGTGTAGAAAATTGGTGATAAACCTTAGGTGCAGTCGCAGCATGGTTCTGAGAAACATTCAAATATTCAATAAAGTCATCTAGATTTTGTGCTTCTTCAATAAAATCAACTTCACGCACCATACGACTTTTGATTTCATCGACAATTTCAGAAAGTGCAGCAAATTTGATTTTAGGTACTGCACGCTCAAGCAATTTAGCAGCCCAATGCACCACACTTAAGTCAGTATATAAAATGGTTTCCACACCAGGCTTTTGTACTTTAATAACGACATCTTCGCCTGTGGTCAATTTAGCTGCATGAACCTGAGCAATTGAAGCAGAAGCTAATGGTTTTTCATCAATATAGCTAAAAATTTGGCTTAAATCGCGCCCTTCAAACTCAGAGTCAAGTACACCTTGAATATAGCTAAACGGCAAAGTAGGTGTCTGGTCTAAACAACCTTGAAATTCTTCTACATATTCACGAGGGAAAAGCGATGGAGTACTCGCAATAAACTGACCAAGTTTGATGTAAGTCGAGCCAAGAGATTCAAAGGTTTCCCGCATGAGTTTGGCATTACTTGGTTTTTCAGTTGCGTATTTAATCCCAGCTTTGGCGGCAACCACTGCTGTTTCACCAATACGGGCGACAGAACGTAGCCCATCAAACAAAATATTTTTTTTCATATTTTTTCAAAACCAAATCATTCAGGTTGAGTGTAGCAAATTTTATTTCATTTACTGATTAACTTGCCTGACAAAGTGGGCAATTTACATCTTTATCAAAATTAACAATGCGTTGTGTCATGTTTAAGCCATCCCAAAGCAACAGTTTCTGTTTTAAAGGGGTCAGATTGAGTCCTAAATAGAGCAAAGTGTGATGTGCTTGTAATGACGCTATCATTACAGGAGTAGTCGCAAGTACCCCAGATTCCGCACAGCGTAGGCCTTCATTGCTATGCTGTTCTTTAGGAAATAAACATTCGTAACAAGCTGAATCACCTTCAACCATAAACATTTGTGTCTGAAAACCAATTGCAGAGGCACTAATTAATGCGACCTGATGCTTTTTACAAGCAGCATTTACCAAATAGCGTGTTGTAAAGTTATCACACCCATCCAATACCACATCTTGGTGTTCAACAAGTCTATCAATGTTATGTTCATCTAAACGTTCGTTGTAGTACTCAACGCAGATATAAGGGTTAATTTTCTGTAACCGCTTTGCCAGAACTTCAGCTTTATAGCGTCCAATATCTTCATGACCAAATGCAATTTGACGTTGTAAATTACTTATCTCAATGGTATCGGCATCAATGAGTGTAATTTTCCCAACCCCTGCTCGCGCTAATAGTTCTGCACTACTACAACCTATTCCACCAGCACCGACAATAAGCACATTGGCAAGTTTGAGTTTTTCCTGAGCTTCTATATCCCATCCATCAAGTAAAATCTGACGGCTATAGAGATGCATTTCTTCATCACTTAACTCTACAAAATCGATATCTTGAAGCTCGGTCACGCCTTAATCCTTTCACTTAGAAGCCAAATGATTTTATGACTAAGTCAGGCATTAGGAAAGGTATAAAATAAAAACAGCATTTTATTCTTTAAACTTTTATCCACCGCATTACTTCTCTCAAGCTTTCTGCAACAATAGAAATATCTATTTTCTTTATTACTTAGGCTAAATATGTCCCAATCATATATTGCACTTGTAGAGTTAGAAAAAGCTTATCGTTTGTTAAATCATGGCCCAACTGTACTTGTCTCTGCTCAGCATGGAGATGACCGAAATGTAATGGCAGCCGCTTGGGCATGTGCATTAGAACTCACCCCAGCCAAAGTAACCGTTGTTCTCGACAAAAGTACCAAAACTCGTCAGCTTGTTGAACAAAGTGGTTATTTCACCCTACAAGTTCCCTGCTATGCGCAGCTCGATATGACCCATAAACTTGGTACAATTAGCAAATTAGATGATCCACAAAAACTTGAACATTGTAGTGTCGAGCTCTTTTATCAAGAAGGTCTTACCAGCCCATTAGTATCTGGTTGCATCGCATGGCTCGTATGTAAACTTATTCCTGAACCGCATAATCAGTCAGCACATGATTTATTTATTGGTTCTGTTGTCGGTGCTTGGGCAGATAGTCGTGTTTTCCGAGATGGGCACTGGCACTTTCAAGATGCACCAAAAGAGCTTCGAAGCTTGCACTATATCGCTGGCGGAACGTTTTATTTAATTGGTGAGCAAGTTAAAGCTGATCTTTAAACATAAAAATATAGTTTTTAACTTTTCGAAATGTATTGAATCGAATTAAAACCAGAAAATTACGATTGCAAAAAACTGCATAACAATTGCGGTTTTTTGCAATGAATTTCATTATTTAAAAATCTAATGCTTAAACTTGGGTGACTTCACGAGCAATCACTAAACGTTGAATATCTGAAGCGCCCTCATAAATCTGGCTCACCCGAACATCACGATAAATTCGCTCTACCGGAAAATCACTCACATAGCCATATCCACCATGAATCTGGATCGCATCAGAGCACACACGTTCTGCCATGGTCGATGCAAACAGCTTTGCCATTGAGGCTTCTTTTAAACAAGGTAATCCCTCATCTTTCAAAGTTGCAGCATGTAAAACCAACTGATGTGCAGCTTCAATCTGGGTTGCCATATCGGCTAAACGGAAACTTACCGCCTGATGCTGGACTAACTCTACGCCAAAGGCTTTACGCTCATTTGCATATTGCACAGCAGCATCAAAAGCAGCTCGTGCCATACCAACAGATTGAGCAGCAATCCCAATACGGCCGGCAGCTAAATTAGATAACGCAATTTTATAACCTTCGCCTTCTTGACCTACCAAATTCTCTAAAGGAATACGGCAATTTTCGAGTGTAATAGTTGCTGTGTCTGAAGCGTGCTGTCCCATTTTGTCTTCAATACGAGTAACTAAGTAACCTTCTGTATTGGTCGGAACAAGGAAACACGAGATCCCTTTTTTGCCCGCTTGTTTATCAGTTACTGCAAACACCAGAGCGACTTGAGCATTTTTACCACTGGTAATAAATTGCTTTACGCCATTAAGTACCCACTGGCCCCCATCTCGCTCAGCTTTACATAAAATCGCACTGGCGTCAGAACCGACATGTGGCTCAGTTAAACAAAAGCATCCTAACCATTCACCCGATGCAAATTTTGGCAAATAGGTCTGTTTTTGCTGTTCTGAACCATATGCCAGTGTAATACCGCAAACCAATGAGTTTTGAACACTTACGATTGTCGAAATGGCACCATCACCTGCTGCAATTTCCTCAATTGCGAGCACTAAAGATACATAATCCATTCCTGCACCACCCCATTCATCTGGAACGGTCATACCCATTGCCCCCAAAGCACCTAAATCTTTTAATTCCTGAGCAGGAAACTCATGGGTTTTATCCCGATGAGCAGCTGTAGGTTTTAACTGATTTTGCGCATAATCACGCATCATCTCCTGAACCATACTTTGTTCAGCACTTAAAATCATTTCAACGTCCTTATTTTTATTATTTTGCTGCCATACGAATTGCACCATCCAAACGGATGACTTCACCATTTAAATATGAATTTTCAGCAATATGCCCAACTAAACGAGCAAACTCTTCTGGTTTTCCTAAACGAGACGGATATGGCACCATTTGTCCCAAAGCATCCTGAACATTTTGCGGCATACCTTTAAGCATCGGAGTTTCCATAATTCCCGGTGCAATCGTCATAATTCGAATGCCATGGCGTGCAAGCTCACGAGCAATCGGCAATGTCATGGCAACAATAGCGCCTTTAGATGCTGAATAAGCTGCCTGACCAATTTGACCGTCAAATGCTGCAACGGAAGCGGTGTTTACAATTACGCCGCGGTCCTCGTCCCCTGCTTCAACTGTGTTTTTACTCATCGCATCCGCTGCAAAGCGCAGCATGTTAAATGTACCAGTGACATTAATTTGCAGAGTCTTTGAAAATAGCCCCAAATCATGTACACCTTCACGGCCCACAACTTTAGCAGAAGGACCAATACCCGCACAGTTAACCAAACCATGCAAACTGCCATGTTTGACCAAAACATCCTTAAAGAACTGTTCAGCAGCAGCTTCATCGGTTACATCAAGTTTTACAAAGTCAGCTTTTGATCCTAATTGTTTTGCTTGCTGTTCACCTGCTTCTACATTCATGTCTACCAATGTGACAGAGGCACCTTGCTTTACCAAATACTCAGCTGTAGCAGCACCCAAACCAGAGCCACCACCTGTAATCACGAAATGTTTCCCTTGAATTTTCATTATGTAACGTCCTATAGAAATGTTCTTTAAACTTAGTAGTGAGAGTAAAAGTTGTTGTTTTCCGATACAATTTCAAAAAGCCTCAAAATGTTTGCAGCTTTTGATCAATCCAAATTTTAAATATGAAATATTTCACTTGAAATATATGAAGAAAATATGAGTCTTTGACATGGTTGTCCAATCTTCTTTAAGTAAAGGAACTATTTCGATTGCACTGGTACATGAAGCACTGGGTGCTGCTTATGCCAAAGGGCTAAATACTCAAATAATTCTAAATAAAGCGGGAATTCCTGCCGAATTACTTATGTCTCCCAAGGCACGTGTGCCTGTTACAACATATGCGCAACTATGGATAGAACTTGCCAATGCCATGAACGATGAGTTTTTTGGTATGGATAGCCACCCTATGCGTCGAGGTAGCTATAAATTACTTACCAAACTTGTCAGTACGGCGGAAACTTTAGAAAAGGCGCTTTACGATATTTTGAAGTTTTTTAACTTTATTTTAGATGATCTACAGGGTGAATTAATTCGGGACCAGCAAAAAGCCTATTTGGTCATTCGTGATCGTGAACAACCCAAACGTATGTTTACCTACGCAACCTTTTTAATGTTGGTGCATGGACTCATGTGCTGGTTGGTAGATCAGCGAATTGGCTTGAATAATATATCGCTACGTTGTCCTAAGCCCCAAGATATTCAGGACTATTTCGTACGTTTTGGTGAAGATATAAAATTTAATGCTGAGATAAATCAAGTTGAATTCGATGCTCACTATTTAGATATTAAAATTAAAAAAGATAAAAAGGCACTTTATGATTTCTTAGAGCAAACTCCGCAAAATCTTTTAGTCCGCTTTAAAAATGAAAATGCACTGAGCCTTCTTATTCGTCGTCATTTATTGAAACTTCATCCTGCACAATGGCCCGAACTTAAAGATGTTGCACAACAGCTCAATATTTCTGAAGCTACAGTTCAACGCCGACTGAAACATGAAGGTGTCAGCTACCAGCAAATTAAAAATGAAATTCGCTGTGATATTGCTGTTGAACGTTTAAGTAAAACCAACGATTCAATTCAAGATATTAGTGAAGACTTAAGCTTCCAAGATCCAAGCGCGTTTCACCGTGCCTTTAAAAAATGGACTGGCGTCAGCCCAGGCGCTTATAGGGAAGCTGCGCTTCATTCAAAGGCCTAATAAACTTTCAACTTTATTTATAAAGATGCCAAAGTGACTCGATCATTTTGGCCGTAATCTTGAATGGTTTTAATCTGGCTAAAACCATGCTCAGCAAATATATTTCGAACAGCGTGTCCCTGATCATAACCATGTTCAAGTGCAATCCAGCCTTGTGGTTTTAACCAGTTTTTTCCTTGAGCAATAATAATTTCAATATCAGCCAACCCCTTATGGTCTGCGACCAATGCACGGCGTGGCTCTGTCGCCAAAGCTTGCATGTGTTCATCTTCAGGATCAATGTACGGCGGATTAGAAACAATTAAATCAAATTGCTGTTTGTCTAAGGCATCAAACCAAGCACCACAAGCAAATTTCACTTGTTGTAATCCATGGGTTTGCGCATTTTCTTTTGCAACTTCTAAAGTAGGTGCATAAATATCAGTTGCTGTTACTTGCCAATCGGGATGCTCACTCGCTAAAGCAAGCGCAATTGCGCCGGTCCCCGTTCCCAAATCCACAATATTTGCATTCTTTGGCAAATTCAGACTTAAAACAGTTTCAACCAAAACCTCAGTATCAGGTCGTGGTACTAAAGTATCGGAAGTTACTTTTAAATCCAGCGTCCAAAATGGCTGTGAACCTGTTACATAAGCTAAAGGTTCACCATTTTGAATACGCTCAAGCCCAGCCAAGTAGTCTTGCTCTTGCTGGGTTGTTAACTCTTGCTCAAGTCTAAACTTTAATTCAAGCGAATTGATTTTTAGAAAATGCTCAAGTAACCAAGCATTTTCCTGACGTTCATAACTGTCAGGTTCACCACGAATTGCAAGCGCTTGAGCAATGTTCATTAGCCGCCATTTTCCTGAGCAAGCATTGCAAGCTGATCTGCTTGATATTCACGATGTAAGCTATCAAGTAATTCAGTTAAATCACCTTCCATAATGGCATCTAACTTATATAAAGTTAGGTTAATACGGTGATCAGTCATACGACCTTGTGGGTAGTTATAAGTACGAATACGTTCAGAACGGTCACCAGACCCTACTAAGTCACGGCGCATTTCAGAAGTCGCTGCATCCGCCGCCGCACGTTTCGCATTTTCTAAACGTGACACGAGTAATGCCATCGCTTTGGCTTTGTTTTTATGCTGTGAACGTTCTTCTTGGCACTCAACTACTGTACCTGTTGGAATGTGGGTAATACGCACTGCCGAATCCGTTTTGTTAATGTGCTGACCACCTGCACCAGATGCACGGTAAGTATCAATACGCAAATCTGCTGGGTTAATCTCGACATTTGTATCGACATCAATCTCAGGCAAGATCGCAACTGTACAAGCCGATGTATGCACACGACCTTGTGACTCAGTTGCAGGTACACGTTGCACACGATGCGCACCACTTTCAAATTTTAGGCGACCATATACTCCATCACCGTCCACACGGCAAATGACTTCCTTAAAGCCGCCATGCTCACCTTCATTTTCAGAAAGTACTTCTATACGCCAATTTTGTGTCTCGGCATATTTACTGTACATGCGGAATAAGTCACCAGAGAAAATTGCAGCCTCATCACCACCCGTTCCGGCACGAATTTCTAAATAAGCTGCATTAGAATCATTTGGATCTTTTGGAATCATCAAAATATTGAGCTGGCTTTCTAACTCTCCAAGCAACGCTTTATTCGCCTGAATTTCTTCATCTGCCATATCTTTAAAGTCAGGGTCAGACTTCATCATTTCAGCAGTTTCAATATCTTCTTCTGCTTGACGGTATTTGCCCCACACTTCGGTAATTTCAGATAAATCACTATGTTCACGAGACAATTTACGGAAACGTTTGTTATCGGAGATGACTTCCACATCTGCAAGCAATGCGGTAAGTTCTTCATGTCGATCACAGAGTTGATCAAGTCGTAAACGGAGTGACGCTTTCATAAGAGGAAATATCTCAAAAGTCCAAAAAGCTTATCGAACGGTATGTAAATATAGAAGATAAGCAAAATCGTAAAAATAGCGCATAGTTTACAGATTATGCCGCTCAAATGACATATATAATCAGCCAATTCATCAACTTTCACAGTAAGTGGCAACTTATAAATATAATGATTTCAGATGAGATTTATTTACTCGCCTATAATTTAGCTTTTTTATAGAAATTAATACGTCACCTTTTTCACCCAATCCGGCAATAGAGGCTTTATTCATAAAACCTCTTTACCATGTCTATTTATTTTAATTTTTCTAATAATGTTTTACCCACCAGAACAGCCGAGGCTGGATTTTGTCCCGTAATAAGTTCACGATCCACCACGACATTTGGAGTCCAAGCATTCGTATTACTTTGATATTTACCACCAATTGACTGTAATGCCGTTTGTGGATAGAACTTCATTTCACCACCTTTTAACAGAGCCTTCGCTTGTTCTTCTTCTTGGTTACTAATCACAGTCATCCGATAGTTCTTATAAATCCACTCTCCAGTTTTTACGGTTTTGCCTTGCTCAAGTTGCTGAACGACTTCAGAAGCATTAGGTAACGTTGACATCAATGCAATAGGGCCATGGCAAACCAGAGCTGTAGGTTTTTTAGCTTTATGAAAAGCCGTCAAAACTTTCCCAAGTTGTTTATCTTTTAATAGATCTTGCATAGGTGCATGCCCACCTGGAATATAAATAGCATCAAACTGATCAATACCAATTTGCTCAATACGAGACAGGCTTAAAACTGGAGAATCTTGAGGTGATGTTAACTTTAGATCATGCAATAAACCCGCATATTGCTTTAATGCTTTTTCGTCTTGATTAAAGTACATCGCATTATTTGATGACTCATCTAACGTCGGGGCTTTCCCTTTTGGTGTAGCGAAAGTTACTGTGTGCCCTGCATCTAAAAGCATTTTTGTAGGCTGCATTAACTCATTTAAATAAAAGCCTGTTTTAAAAATATGACCATTTTTTAGCTCTAACTGCCCTTCATCAGACAATACAACCAATACATGGGCAGCATTTGCACTTAATGCTGCTGAAGCGGTAACTACTGCAAGCATTATTTTATTTAGAGATTTCATCATTCAACCTTCATTCCAGCCTGTGCTAGATTTATAACTAGGATGGATATATTCTATTTTTGCCAGCAAGGTAGAAAAACAACCACATTTACAAATCTTTTTTGCGTTTGAGGACAAAATGTCTCGTCAATTTGACCATCTAGCCGATGTTGAAGTGTTTTTAATTGTGGCTGAAAAGCTTTCTATTAGTGCAACTGCAATTCATTTGTCTACCACACCTTCAGTCATTAGTAGAACAATTACACGGCTAGAGAAAAAGTTGGGTATCCAGTTTTTTAGAAGGACCACTCGTCATTTAAGGTTGACTGAAGCAGGTCAACTTTATTATGAGAAAATGCAGCACGCCTTTCAGCTAATCGACCATGCAGAACGTGTGGTTCAAGGTGAACAACTGCAAATTTCTGGAAAAATCAAATTAAGCGTTCCTACAACTTATGGACACTATCGCTTACCACCCTTATTAGAAAAATTTCTTTTGCAATATCCAGACATTCAAATTGAGATCAGCATCTCTAATCGCAATGTTGATTTAATTGCTGAGGGTTTTGATTTAGCCATTCGTCAAGGGCATCTCCCTAATAGCTCTCTTGTAGCCAGACCACTAGAACTTGCCCCTCTTCAACTGGTTGCTTCACCAAATTATTTAAAGCGCGTAGGTATTCCTCAAAGCTTAGAAGAATTAAATCATCACCAATGTATTGCCTTTGAATTACCAAGTAGTGGCAAGATAACCCCATGGTTCTTTAAAGATGTAGATCAAGAAATTCAGTGGACACCAACAAATCGAATTTTAGTAAAAGAAGATATTTTAGGCGTAGTTTCTCTTGCTGAAAGTGGATTAGGGATATGTCAGAGTTATAGCTTTATTGTTAATGAAAAAATTCGACAAGGAAAATTACTACCTTTGCTCGAGGCTTATGCAGGTCACACACGTCCCTTCTCTTTACTGTACGCACAACATAAACATATGTCTTCTGCTACAAGAGCTTTGATCAATTTTCTCTGTTCAGATGGCGAATAATGAACTCATTAAAACTAAATGAGACTCATATTTATCTATATGAGTATTAAACATTCTATTTTAATAGAAAACATACAAACCTGACACTAAACTACAATAATGAATTGATGGTTCTCCATATTTTAAGAAACGTGTTTTGTTACATTTGCCGTAACAAAAGATATAGGGTCCTGCTGCTAAGGACACGGAGTAAAAAATGAAATTAAATGCTTGGTTATGTAGCGCTGTTTTAGCAACTTCTATGGTTACTGTAGCTCATGCTGACAATACAACACATGTAGCAGCCGCTTCTGCTTTAGGTAGTGTCGCTGGTACTGCAATTGGTAAAAGCATGGGTGGTACATCTGGCGCAACAATTGGTGCGGCTTTAGGTGGTGCTGGTGGTGCAGCAGTTGCAAGTGACCGTCGTCACCGTACAGAATCTGCAATTGGCGGTGGTTTAGGTGGTGGTGCTGGTTATACCGTTGGTAAAAGTATGGGCGGTACAAATGGTGGTTACGTTGGCGCTGCTTTAGGTGCTGCGGGTGGTTCTGCTCTAGGTAATAAGATTTCTAAAGACCGCGATGCTGACAGATCTTCTAAGCACTGGAAGAAAAAACACCGTCGTCATCACTAATCAAATTTGATGAAACATCACTAAGCACCTTCGGGTGCTTTTTTATTAGGATCAAAAAATATTCACCACCTCTCTTTTGCTCAGGATTTATCCATAAATTAATAGAAACAATACAAACAGACACAAAACTAGCGTATCGCCTTTGGGGTTCTCCATAATTATCACGAAATTTTTGATTACATTTATCTCAAGATAAAAATACTGTCCTTTCAGTAAAAAGGACATGGAGTTGCAAGATGAAAATGAATATTTGGTTAGCTAGTGCATTAATTGCAACATCGTCTATGGTGACAGTTGCACATGCAGATAATGGTACCCGTGTTGCTGCAACCTCTGCGTTAGGTAGTGTTGTGGGTACTGCAATTGGTAAAAGCATGGGTGGCACAACAGGCGCTACAATTGGTGCGGCTTTAGGTGGTGCTGGTGGTGCAGCCGCAGCGAGTGACCGTCGCAATCGTACCGAAGCTGCGATTGGTGGTGCTTTAGGTGGTGGAGCTGGTTATACAGTCGGTAAAAATATGGGCGGTACCAACGGTGGTTACATTGGTGCAGCGGTAGGTGCTGCGGGTGGTTCAGCACTAGGTCGTAAAGTTTCTGAAGATCGTAACTACAATGATCGCTATGATCGTGGTAGTCGTTATGATCGAGATGATCGTAGATATGACGATGGCGACCGTCGTTACTATAAAGGTGGTCATCGCCGTCATGACAATGGTTTACATCGCGGCTGGTACAAAAACCGCTAATTCATATATGAATCAAAAGAGCACCTTCGGGTGCTTTTTTATTGAGAGATAAAACCTAATATCGAAAAAAAACGATATACATTAATCCCTATATATCGTAGTATTTCGATATACCCTTATTCGAGAATATCGCATGCGATCACTTCAAGATACCAAGTTTTCAATTTTGGAACTTGCTCCTATTCGTAATGATAAAACCATCGAATTTTCGTTACGTCACGCATTAGAATTAGCACAACATGCAGAGAAACTAGGTTATGAACGTTTCTGGCTTGCAGAACATCACAACATGGATGGAATTGCGAGCTCTGCTACGGCTGTCTTACTCGGTTTTATTGCAGCACATACACAGCATATTCGTTTAGGTTCAGGCGGAATTATGCTTCCTAACCATGCTCCTTTAGTTGTCGCAGAACAATTTGGAACACTTGCTACTTTATATCCAAATCGTATTGAACTGGGTTTAGGCCGTGCTCCTGGTACAGATCAACTCACCATGCGAGCTTTACGTCGTGGGCATCAAGAAACAGAAGATCAATTTCCAAGAGATGTTGTCGAAATTCTAAAATATTTTGATGTACCGCAAGCAGGACAAAAAATTATTGCAACGCCAGGGCAAAATACACATGTGCCTGTTTGGTTACTTGGGTCTAGCCTTTTTAGTGCGCAATTGGCTGCAAAACTTGGTCTACCCTACTCATTTGCGTCGCATTTTGCACCACGTATGTTAGGTCAAGCGATTCAGCTCTATCGAGAGAACTTTGAGCCTTCTGCTTATTTAGATAAACCTTACGTTTCTATGGGTGTACCTGTTGTTGTAGCAGAGACTGATGAAGAAGCACAGTTTTTAGCAACAAGTGCATACCAACGTGTATTAGGCTTAATTCGTGGTGAAAGCTTAAAGCTGAAACCACCAGTTGAATCAATGCAGGGACTCTGGAATACAGCAGAAGAGCTTTCCGTTGAAAACTTCTATGCAATGGCACAGATTGGCTCGGTTGAGACTGTTCGCACTGGTTTACAAAAACTTTTAACGACATACGATGTTGATGAGTTTATTTTTACATGTGATATATACGACACAGCGAAGCGTCTAGACAGTTTTACGCAACTCATGAATGTAAAAACAGAACATTAAAACTCTGCTTCACTTTCCCATACTTGAATTGATTTCAAGTGTGGGATGACCATCTATCTGAAAAGACTTTACCCCAACTTCCTGCTTGGTTATTTATATTAAAACGATAAAAACATCATGATTGAAAAACCAAAAGGACTTTTGGAAAATGAGTATTAATATTAAAAATAACGCTTCAAAATCAGTAATTTTTCAAAATACGGCTCAAGATTTTGAAGATTTTACTGGTCAAGTTATTTCATCAACCTCAATTAAAGAATTTGATTTTTCACATTCATCTGTCGCTATTATTGGTACAAATCAAGATACTGTGACCCATCTTGAAAAAATCTGCCAACAAGCAAAATTTGTGACTGTATTTCAAATTACACCTCACTTTATTTTGCCCCATAGTCAAATGGGCACACACAAGTTAATTACCCATCCACTCATTATTAAAAACCGGAGATTATTTAACAATCGTGTAAAAAGTCTTTTGGCCTTACGTTTTCTTGAGACTCAAGTAAATGAAACATGGCTTAAGCGCCTTTTAACACCCAATACTGCAACGACTAAAAAAGTATTTTTTAAATCTGATAGTTATTATGCTGCACTCCAAAAATCTAACTGTAAATTACAAACTTGGCCTATTGTTAAGGTAACCAATACATCAATTCAAAGCATGGATGGTGTAGAGCAACCCGTCGACATCATTATCAGAATAACTACATAAAAAGAAAAAGCATGGCTTTAGGCCATGCTTTTTCTCATTTACTCATATTTTTGCAAATTGCCATGATCATCGTAATGCAAAATAATGCGTTGTTTCTTTTGCAATTCACTTAACATCTCAGGACTAACCGAAAATTGGGCTGCTAGCAGTTCAACTGAACTATTCGGCGCTTTTACCCGTCGGTCTTCACCACTGAACCTAATCCAGTTATAACTCGCCCACAAAATTAAAATGAGCGCGCTAATTCCGATGAGTAATGCTAAATGAAGTAAGGTTTTAACTTCTGATATATGGTCAACCCAGACATAATCATAAATTAAGTGCCCTTCAAAAACCCATAAGAACAGTGAAACCAATGGAAATAGCAACCACATCAAACAAAACCAACCAATGGTTTGTAATGTATAGTTTGCCGTTTTATTTTTGACGTATTCTGGCTGGTCAATATATTCGGGGATATCTAAAATCTCTATATCCTTGTTTTCCTCAGTTTTCATGGGTTATCTCCACGGAAGCCTCGGTCTGGGCTCACCCAGCGGGCACGCTTTTTAGTGTTAAATAAAGTTTTTGGTACCGCGACAACACTTGTAAATAAAGTAAGTAACCAGAAAAACAACGGATACCAAATAACCCAGAAATAGTTTCTAAAGAAGCGACCACGGTCATAACGCTGGTCAATCCACAAACTCACCAAAAACTGTATTAGACATGTTCCACCTAATATTACACCGTACCACTGTGGCATCAGTGTTTTGATCTGCCATTGCAAAGGTAAATCAATAAATAATCCCACAAAGAACAGAGTGAAGATCATAATCATGACATAAGACCAGATAATACTAACTAGAGCTTCAAGCATTACTGGCCACATACGACGTACACGTAGCTTAAACATTTGTGGAATATATTCTAAAAGAACCTCTACCCCACCTTGTGCCCAGCGAAGGCGCTGTTTCCATAGACCTGTAAATGTCTCGGGCATATAGATATAGCAAAGCGCTTGCGGAATATACTGAATATCCCAATGGTCCAGCTGTAACTTCCATGAAATATCAATATCTTCAGTAATTTTATCGTCTGACCAAAACCCGACTCGAACGAGTGCTGTTTTACGGAATGCTGCAATCACACCAGACACTGTAAAAATACGACCATATGTACGCTGTGCACGTTTAATTAAACCAATAATCGAAGAAAATTCGCCAACCTGTAATTTTCCTAAAATACTTGAGCGGTTTAAAATTCGTGGATTACCCGTTACAGCACCAATTCGCGGGAAGTTAATAAATGGTTGCATTAACCAAAGTACAGCATGCGGATGTAACAGTGCATCGCCATCAATACAAACAAGATATTCGTATTTACTGACCAGTACTCCCGATCTTAAAGCTACAGCCTTACCCTGATTTTCTGCTAAGTGCACCACACGAAGTCGCGAATCTTGCGCTGACAATTCATCGAGAATTTCAGCTGTTTTGTCACTACTTCCATCATTGACGGCAATCACTTCAAAATTAGGATATTTAGTTTGCAGTGCATAACGAATGGTTTGTCGTACCTGAGCTTCTTCGTTAAAACACGGAATAATGATACTGCACCCTTCACTAGTTGGTTCAGGAAGCGCTTGTTCGCGGTATTCTCTTTTAAAAAAGAACCAAAGTCCTCCTACCATCCACGTCCAAGCCATGAGTAAAGGATATAAAAAGGCAAAAGCAAATAGAATATCGAGTAATACTCTCATTACTTTTTCCCCTCTACTAATCCGGCAAAAGGCTGATACATAACAGGGCTATAATTCAAACTAAGTGGATTATATAAATACTGATGTACATCTTTTGATTTTTCGAAACTATAGCCATCAATCCCGAATTTCTGAATCCCTGTTCGCTGAATCGAAAAGAGCCCTTGCTGTACTTCTTCCCAACTCGTCTTTGAAGCGTTTTCTGGCAACACTAAAGTCATCATTATTCTTTGCTTATCTTTTTCATTAAGCGTATTTAATAGTGCTAACAACTGATTAAATTGCTTTTTCTTGCCAATCATGTCGAACTTTAAATTGATCAAATCATGTTGTAATAAAAGAGTTTTCAAAAGCTCTGGTAGATTTCCTACATGATCTAAATCAGGAGTAAGCAATAAAATAAACTGCCCTTGGTTACTCATATTTAAATAAGGCTTTACAGCTTTTTTGGTAAGTTGGCTGAGTTGAGCAAGATGTTTTGATTGTTCAATACAGCTATTCTCTTGAGCGGTTACGGCTTGCATTTCGCAATTTAAAGATGTGCCCGCATTAAGCTGAATACCACTTAAATTACTATTTAAGCGTGCAATATCTTTTGCCAAATCTACTGCTAAAAATGGCTTATCTTTCTGAGGGTAAGCAGGTAACTCTAATATTACCGCTTGACCCGCACGAGTTTGAGCCTGCCATAAACTACGGTTTAAAATATCTTGTTGAACAGGCATTTTATCTGTAGGGAAATAAGCAACATCATATTGCCCATCTCCATCTTTGTCTTCCAAAGGTTTTAAGATTAAAGCATTGTTTTTTAAGCTATACAGTTTTGATAATAACTGTCCTAATTTTTCATCTGTTTGGGTATTTTGTGGAGCTTCTAACTGCTTTAAACCCATACTCACAAAGTGACGCGGTTGCTTAAATAAATCTGATTCTTCGAAGCTCAGAATACTTAACATGCCTTCAGTTAATTGTTCAGCTGTAGGGTTATTCACAACTAGGCTGCGTTTAAATGTTGAATCACCCACCCGATTCATCCCATCACGCCCCAAACTGAAAGAAAACTCAAAACCTGCCTGCTGCGCTAGTTTTTCCAATTGCTCATTCACGGCGCCATAAGGCCAAATAATTGCTTTAGGATTAACACCGACTTCTTTTTTTAAAGCCGCATAAGATTTTTTCAAATCTTGCAAAATACGTTGTTGATATTCTGCATCTGTTTCATAACGAGACTGCGATTTTAAATATGCATAAGAAGTCGCAGCCGGTTGCTCATTACCTTGAGGATTGGCCAATACGCCATGATGCAAATCATCACTATGGCTTGCAAACTCAGCTAAACCAGATGCTTGCATTTCACGAACTTGAGCCCAGTTCAGCAAGTTACCTTGACCATAGGCTTCATAACCGGCCTGTGTATTGCCATTCATCCAGCTGGTCGGAAGAGCAAAGACTGCTGGAATCTGATATTGCTTAAGTAATGGAAATACTCGGCTATAACTACTTAAAGCACCATCATCAAAAGTAAGTAGAATAGAGTTATGAGGCAATTCTTTACCCTGTTGACGGGCGTCCTCTATATCCTTTAAACGAATCGGCTTCCAGTTAGATTGGCTAAGCCAATCTAAAAACTGCGCTAGATTATTGGTCTGAATCGCATAAACATCTCGGTCACCTTCCTTTAACACATCATCTCGCACATCATGAAAAGTTAAAGAAACCGTATGATTTTTTGGTAGTTCAGTTTCAATGCGGGCATGAGAAAATTGTACGGGTAATAATGTTGAAGCAAATACACAGCTCAACATTTTTGACATCATATTATTCATTAAAAACGCCCTTCAAATCCGAAAATACCGTAGGTATGCTGTTCATCATGACCATCGTATGGGTGATATTGCCAACCAATTCCATAATTAAGTTGCCAAGTCCGTGAGAGCTGCCATTGATGCTGATATTGCAGAGAGTATGTCGGTCTAGCTGAGTAATCTGCTTGTTTATAGAGGCCCACTCCAGCTTCAAAATGCTGCTTAAATGAGCGCTCATATTCTCGCCAAGTTACCCAGTCATGACTTAAATTTAACTCAGCACTGTAATGGTTGCTGGGACTAAAATAAGCAGTCTGATCTTGGCTGTTGCTGCCATAAAATCCACGAACGGTTCCATAGGTAATATGGTGCGGCGCATCAAATAATCGTTCGCGCCAAAAAGTCGAAAATTCTTGTTGTTTATTACCATCACTAATATCAGTTAGGCCATAACTCGCTCCAATCTGACGTGACTCATCTTTTTGCCATGTCAAAGCAGCACGGTAAGCTTGTCCATCCTCACCAGCATCAATTGCTTGTAATGGAATATTAGCTTGGCTGTCATATTGCAATTGATACTGCCAATGGTCATTTAACCATTGCGACCAATCGAGACGAACACCTGCTTGCCCACCATCTGTACTTTGCGACAAAATCGCTGACAATGCCTTACGATTTGCTTGCCACTCAGCCCCGACACCATAGCGTTGGTCATGCACATCACCAAAACGGTATTCTCCGTAACGATCTTGATGCCAAGCGAATAAACGATAATTATCTTTGATCCATGGGCTATTAAGACGAGTTTCCATTTCACGATCTTTTAAACCATTCTGACCACTCACAGAATCGCTACTACTATCTGCCTTACTTTGTCCCCAAGTAGTTGAGTGAGAAATTGTCGGTCTATTGCGGTCATCTAATTCTTTTCGACTTTTAATTACTCCACCATCTTCAGGGTAATATTCCAAAAGACTTTCAGTATTTTTACGCCATTCCGGAATATCCCCTAAAGCCTGAGCATTTTGCATCTGGTTAATTCGAGTATCTTTGGCAACAGGTGTTAAACCATTTAAACGAGAAATAGTTTGCTTGGACTGTAGAGGTTTATCTCTCCAGCGCTCAACACGAGCCAGATTATTAATTAAACCTTCATTGGCAGGCGCAAGATCTACTTGTTTTTGAAAATGCTTTTCTGCTTGATCAAGATGATTCGCATAAGCTAAATGCATGCCCTGTAAAGTAATATAGTCATCACGATCAGGATGACTTGTTTTGTCTACCCCTTTTGCCTGACTATATTTATACATCGGAACAAGTCGATCAACCTCACTCAAAAATTGTTCAGCTTGTTTATATTTTTCTTGTTCAATATATGAATAGTACAGTCCAGTATATACCGTCATATCTGGATAGTTTTTTTCAGTAAGCAAGCTTTTAAAAGCAAGTTCAGCTTGTTGTGGCTGTCTTTCAGCTAAATAACTATCAGCTATTGCATGACGAATATAGGCAGGTAGTTTTTCTAAAGGTATATTTAATTTAGTAAATTGATCTAGGACTGTACGAGTACGCCCACGGAAATCTAACGCATATATATAGTCATAATGGAATCTTAAATAATTAGGGTCTGATGGTTGAATCAAAGGCTGCATTTGCTCGCCTTGCTTCAACACAGCATCAAGTTCGGCAAAGCCTTCACTATCTGACATGCCTTCCCGATTTAAATATTTATAGCGAGCAATTGCGTTATTTACACGTTGAGAAAACTCACTGACTTGTAGCCAGTGTTGTAAAGATTCTATTTCTGCATTTTTATCGCTGCCAAGCAATAACTGCTGAGCCTTGTTATAAGCCCCCACAGCCGCTAAGTCATAACTGTATTCTTGTAAAACTGCAAAAGACTTAGGTTGCTGCTTATATGCTTGTTCAATTGCAGATAAAGCATCTACAGGTAAATTGATAAGACGATAGGCATAAGCTATTTGCACAAGTTGATCAGTCTTCAAATTTTTACTATTAATTTTTGCTAACTGTGCTTTGGCTTTTACAACATCCTGAGCTTCAGCATATAAAACTGCTAACAAAATCTGCCCATCAAGTGTTTTCTGAATATTAAATTTGTTCGACCAATCAATCGCATTTTTAAAGTGTTTAAAATCACGAAAATTACGTATTAAAGGTAACTGTCCATATTGTGGAAAAGTAACCGGATTAATATTTGCTAAATGCTGAGAAAAAGTTATTAGATCTTTTTTTTCATTTGACATTACAACTAAATAATCAGCTAGCAATTTTTGATCATGCGGATAAGTTTTTAGCAATTGATCCAGTTGAAATATTGCTTGGTGAGTTTGTCCAGTTTTATAAGTGTGAATAGCCTGCTCTCTCAATTCATCCACTTGAGCAGCATATAAATTGAGAGGCAAGATGTATACCAATGAAAAAACACATTTTTTTAGCATTTTGATAATCGGATAGTCCCATATCGAGGTGGGAAAGTATAATTAAAAATAAATAAATAATCACACAACAGCAAAATAGTGTGATCTAGTTAACATTTTTGAATTATGGATTTTTTTTGATTGTTTTTAAAAAATATTTAGTAAAATTAAATAATTACTATTTTTCAGCACAATAAAGTACATACACTTCTTTTCAATAGTATTATTTAAACTTACAAATGAGTTGCAAAAGAAGTACAGCTTTGTAACCAATAAAAAACATTTAATAATGTTTGGTTTTATATTCAAAACTTTTATTTTTATTGTATTTATATTTAAAAAACCACTCAATTTATCTATAAATTAATATACATAAATCGAATGGTTAAAATAAGCAGTTGATTAAACTAACCAATACGACGTTTTAATCCTGTCATCTGCAAAACACGCGTTGAAATTTCTTCAATCGACATTTCAGTCACGTTTAAATATTTAATCCCTTCTGAAATATAGATTCCTTCAATTGCTCTAAGTTCCATTTGGCATTGACTAAAACTTGCATAACGACTATTAGCTTTACGCTCACTACGAATCGCAACTAATCGCTCAGCATCGATCATTAAACCAAACAATTTATTACGATGTGGTCTTAGTACTGCTGGTAAACGGTTATCATCCAAATCTTCTTCTGTTAATGGATAGTTTGCAACACGAATACCGAATTGAAGCGATAAGTAAATAGAGGTCGGGGTTTTCCCCGAACGAGAAACTCCAATTAAGATTAAATCAGCTTTATCATAATGGCGAGTACGCGCTCCATCATCATTATCAAGCGCAAAATGAACAGCATCAATACGGGCTTTATAAGACTCAGAATCAGTCACGGCATGTGTCTGTCCAACCAATGTGGTGGGTGGCGTACCTAGTTCTTGTTCTAATTTACTGATTAAACCTTCAAATACATCAAGATTAACTGCTTTAGCAGTATTAATGATTTCTCGCACATGTGGATCAACTAAAGTATCAAATACTAAAGGCAGACAACCATCTTTGGTTTGACATCGATTAATCTCGACTACAATCTCCATTGCAGCCTCTTCGGTTGCAATATACGGCATGATATGAATATCAAAATCTACATTGGGAAATTGTGCTAATAACGAATGTCCAAGAGTCTCTGCAGTAATTGCAGTTCCATCAGAAATAAAAAAAACGCTTCGCTTAAATTGTTTACTTTCTGACATTAAAATTCTCCTTAAACATTTGTCTTAGTACTATATAATCTTTATAGTAAACTGATCTTACATGACTGTCGCTTAGTATAATTCTCAACTAAGCACTTTATTTTTATAATTTCATGCCAAGATAGACATTAATACTGCAAAAGTGGAGTGAAAACTTTGGAAGCGCGCGTAATCGGTCTAGAAAAATTAGGGAAACACGATGTCGAACTCGTAGGTGGGAAAAACTCATCTTTGGGTGAAATGATCAGTCATTTATCAAATGCTGGTGTATCGGTACCAGGCGGTTTTGCAACTACTGCTGATGCCTATCGTGAGTTCTTAGATCAAAGCGGTCTTAACGCTCGAATTCAAGCAGAACTTGCTCAACTCAATGTTGATGACGTGAATGCTCTTGCAGAAACAGGTGCCAAAATTCGTCAATGGATTGTAGAGACTCCACTCACTGCAAGCCTAGAACAAGAAATTCGCGCCGCTTTTACAACACTTTCTAACGGCAACCCAGAAATCGCGGTTGCCGTTCGTTCATCTGCAACTGCTGAAGATTTACCAGATGCTTCATTCGCAGGTCAGCAAGAAACTTTCTTGAATATTCGCGGTATTGATAACGTTCTTATTGCGATTAAAGAAGTATTTGCTTCTTTATATAATGACCGTGCAATTTCTTACCGTGTACATCAAGGTTTTGACCATGACGTCGTTGCACTTTCTGCAGGCGTTCAGCGTATGGTTCGTTCTGAAACTGGCGCTGCGGGTGTAATGTTTACACTTGATACCGAGTCTGGTTTCCGTGAAGTTGTATTTATTACCGCATCTTATGGTTTAGGTGAAATGGTTGTACAGGGTGCAGTTAACCCAGATGAATTTTACTTATCTAAACCACTATTAAATGCTGGTAGACATTCAGTTTTACGCCGCAACCTTGGTTCAAAACACCAGAAAATGATTTATGGTGAAGAAGGTTCTGCTGGTAAATCTGTTGTCGTTGTTGATGTTGAGAAACAAGAGCGCCAACAATTTGCTTTAAATGATCATGAGTTACAAGAACTAGCTAAACAAGCGCTTATTATTGAGCAGCACTACGGTGCGCCAATGGATATCGAATGGGCGAAAGATGGCGATGATGGTCAAATTTATATTGTTCAAGCTCGTCCTGAAACTGTAAAAAGCCGTCAAAATGTAGGCACAATGGAGCGCTATCTTCTTAAACAAAGAGGCACTGTTCTTTGTGAAGGTCGTTCAATTGGTCAACGTATTGGTTCTGGTAAAGTCCGCATTATTAGCTCAATTAAAGAAATGGACAAAGTTCAAGAAGGCGACGTTCTTGTATCAGATATGACCGACCCTGATTGGGAACCGGTAATGAAACGTGCCGCGGCAATTATTACTAACCGTGGTGGTCGTACATGTCACGCAGCAATTATTGCACGTGAACTTGGTGTACCCGCTATTGTAGGCTGTGGTAACGCAACTGAAGTATTGACTGATGGTCAAGAAGTAACTGTTTCTTGTGCTGAAGGTGACACTGGCTTCATTTACGAAGGTGCTTTAGATTTCGAAGTTCAACGTAATTCAATTGAATCTATGCCTAAGCTTTCGTTCAAAATTATGATGAACGTAGGTAACCCTGACCGCGCGTTTGACTTTGCTCAAATTCCAAATGAAGGTATTGGTCTTGCTCGTCTTGAGTTCATTATTAACCGTATGATCGGCGTGCACCCTAAAGCCCTGCTCAACATTGATAGCCTACCTCGTGAAACTCGTGCTGCAGTTCTGACTCGTACTGCTGGTTATGCTTCACCTGTAGATTTCTATGTTGAAAAATTGGTTGAAGGTATTGCGACTCTTGCTGCTGCATTCGGTGATAAGCCAGTTATTGTTCGTATGTCTGACTTCAAATCAAATGAATATGCAAACTTGATCGGCGGTAAGTTATACGAGCCTGAAGAAGAAAACCCAATGCTCGGTTTCCGTGGTGCAAGCCGTTATGTATCTGATAACTTCCGTGACTGTTTCGAATTAGAATGCCGTGCACTTAAGAAAGCTCGTGATGAAATGGGTCTAACCAATATTCAAATCATGATTCCTTTTGTACGTACTGTATCTGAAGCAAAACGCGTTATTGAGTTACTCGCACAAAATGGTTTGAGACGTGGTGAGAACGGCTTAAAAGTAATCATGATGTGTGAATTACCAACTAACGCCCTATTAGCTGAACAATTCCTAGAGCATTTCGATGGTTTCTCTATCGGTTCGAATGATTTAACTCAGTTAACACTAGGTCTTGACCGTGACTCAGGTATTGTTTCGCATCTATTCGATGAACGTGATGCAGCAGTTAAAGCACTTCTTTCAATGGCAATCCATGCCTGCCGTAAAGCGGGTAAATATGTAGGTATCTGTGGTCAAGGTCCTTCAGATCATCCTGATCTTGCAAAGTGGTTAATGGAACAAGGTATTGAGTCTGTTTCTCTTAACCCAGACTCAGTTTTAGATACATGGTTCTTCCTTGCTGAAGAAAAAATCAAACAAATCTAATATGTTATAAAAAAAGGCCCATCCGTGGGTCTTTTTTCATCTTTAGAACAGAGAATTTTTATTTATGCAAATTTACTTGGCACGTAATAATCAACAAGCTGGGCCTTACACCTTAGAGCAAGTAAATCAAATGTTGGCTAGCCAACAAATTTTGTTAACTGATTTAGCTTGGCATGAAGGCATGACAGAATGGAAAGCTTTAGGAGAATTAACCCAAGGTAAACTTGTATATCAACCTATCGGTTATTCTGCACCTGTCACAAACACAAACAGCTCACCTAATGAAACGATTCGTCAAATTCGTGTAGAGCCTAAAATTCACGAACTTGCCTCTATTCCATCTCGAGCTTTGGCAAAAATTATTGATTTATTGCTTTGGTTACCAATAGCTGCAATTCCTTCTTTTTTCTTTAATGAGTCTCAGTATAAGCAATTATTTGAGTTGCAAAAACAAATGCAATCAACTGAAGTTGCTTCAACTAAAGCAGCAGAACTACAACACCAGCTTTTTACTTTAATCCCTATAGAAGCTTGGCATTCTATGCTTGTTTACGTCGTAATCATGCTTGCAATTCAAGCCTTTCTTTTAACAAAGTTTGGGCAAAGTATAGGTAAGAAAATTGTTGGAATTAAAATTGTAGATGCCGAGAGCAATGGTAAAGTCAATTTAACTCGCATCTTCTTATTAAGAAGCATTGTTTTCATCATACTCAACTTGCTGTTTATGCCTATTAGTACAATTATTGACTATGCTTTTGCATTAGGGCAAAAGCGACAAGCGCTACATGACAAAATTGCAAGAACAAAAGTGATCAAATGATAGCGAATGACTCATTCATTTAAGGTCTAAAAAAAAAGGAGGCACCCCGCCTCCTTTTTTCTATAGAGAGTTGATATTTAAATAAAAGCTCTTTAGAGATCAGATACCCTACAAAAAAAATCGGGTTTTAAAACAATTATTTCAGCCTACTTTATGTATAGCTTAGTTTGTCGATATGAGGCATAATGCCCTACAACGTAGCGGTGTCATATAATTGAGAAGTCTAAATTTAAGGATTAGCGTTCTCAATCATGCGACACTTTAATCGCTATCCCATATTTAATTAGGGAATGGGACTCTTCACCGAGGTTGTAAAATGAGACAAACGATTTTAGCT
>RCUL01000194.1_pt1 | contig 46887 bp, 47 predicted proteins | sample 2167521 | NCBI WGS metagenome assembly RCUL01 (sample SAMN09932745, study PRJNA488358) | compost metagenome | feature: garden; material: soil; isolation source: compost soil in acetic acid-enriched culture | place: Germany: Experimental Botanical Garden Goettingen | collected 2016-01-27
TGCACAGCGTCTGCGAAGAGGCCTCCTGCCCGAACCTGGGCGAGTGCTTCTCCGGCGGTACCGCCACCTTCATGATCATGGGCGACATCTGCACCCGTCGCTGCCCCTTCTGCGACGTCGGCCATGGCCGGCCGAAGCCGCTGGATGCGGATGAGCCGAAGAACCTCGCCGTGGCCATCGCCGACCTGCGCCTGAAGTACGTGGTGATCACCTCGGTGGACCGCGACGACCTGCGCGACGGCGGTGCCCGGCACTTCGCCGACTGCCTGCGGGAGATCCGCAAGCTGTCCCCGGGCATCCAGCTGGAGACCCTGGTGCCGGATTACCGCGGCCGCATGGACGTGGCCCTGGCCATCACCGAGCAGGAGCCGCCGGATGTGTTCAACCACAACCTGGAAACCGTGCCGCGCCTGTACAAGGCCGCGCGCCCGGGCTCGGACTTCGAGTGGTCGCTGGACCTGCTGGAGAAGTTCAAGCAGCGCGTGCCGCAGGTGCCGACCAAATCCGGCCTGATGCTCGGCCTCGGCGAGACGGACGAGGAAGTCATCGAAGTGATGCAGCGCATGCGCGAGCACGGAATCGACATGCTCACCCTCGGCCAGTACCTGCAGCCCTCGCGCAACCACTTGCCGGTGCAGCGCTTCGTTCATCCGGACCGCTTCGCCTGGTTCGCCGAGAAGGGCGCCGAGATGGGCTTCAGGAACGTCGCCTCCGGCCCGCTGGTGCGCTCCTCCTACCACGCCGACCAGCAGGTTCACGGGACGAAGATCGACTGATCCTTGCTGCATGCAGAATGGCGACCCCCTGGTCGCCTTTTTTATTGGCGGGGTGCCGGTCCGAGCGCCTTTCCGGTGGGGGTGAATTCATTTGAACCTGGGTAAGCGCGTCCCGAGGGCCAGGTAGGGTGCGCCGTGCGCACCAATGGTTGAGCAAGGCGCACGGGGTGATCCCGCGATCGGTGCGCACGGCGCACCCTACGGTGGGTCAGGTGCAGGCCGCGGATGCCTAGGGGCAAAGCCCCTCCACGCGCCCCTTGGCCAACGACTTGGCGCCTACATCGCCAGCCCAGATATATGCATCGGCGATTGTGGATGTAAGGCCTTTCCGGGCCGTTTTTATACTGGCCCGCCGCCGCCGAAAGGGCGGCGCACCAGCACTTCTATGACTGTTCCAGGCGGATGCGAATCGCCAGGGAAGAGGCAAAAACAAGATCAATACAGCCGGAATAGAAAGGTATCCCATGAAAATTTCCGTGAAAGCGCAGCCGGCCCAGCCGGACGCCCAGCTCCCCCGGGCGAGCAAGGACTATCTGCTGATCGTCGTCAGCGTCGTTTCCATCTTCCTCACCGTGATCGCCCTGGCCGCCTTTCCGGCGCGCTCGGAACAGGTGGCCAGCCAACTCTTCCAGTCCGCCACCGACCTCTTGTCCGCCCCCGTGCTGGTGATCTTCCTGGCTTTCGTGGTGGGTTCTCTGTTCATCATCTTCAGCAAGTACGGCAACATCCGCCTCGGCTCCGGCAAGCCCGAGTTCAAGACCATTCCCTGGATCTTCATGTTCATCTGCGCGGGGCTCAGCTCGGCCACCCTCTACTGGGGGCTGGTGGAGTGGGCCTACTACTACAACACGCCCGGCCTCAACCTCCCCGCGCGCAGCCGCGAGGCGCTGGACATGAGCATCGCCTACGCCTTCTTCCACTGGGGCTTCGGCACCTGGGCCTGCTACGCGGTGGGCGGCATGGCCATGGCGTACTACTACCACGTGCGCAAGCACGACAAGTTGAGCCTGGCCGGCATCATCGAGGCGGTCACCGGCCTCAAGGCCAGCGGGCCGGCCGGGCGGCTGATCGATATCCTCTTCCTGATCGGCACCTTCGGCGGGCTGACGGTGACCATGGTCGTCACCACACTGACCTTCTCCAATGGGCTGTCCAACCTCACCGGCCTGCCGAATACCTTCGTCATGCAGGCGGGCATCGTGCTGCTGATCGCCAGCATCTTCTCCCTGAGCTCCTATATCGGCCTGGAAGGCGGCATGCAGCGACTGGCCAGCATGGTCTGCTGGGGCGCGCTGTTCTGCGCCCTGGCGGTGCTGGTGGTGGGGCCGACCGGCTTCATCGTGAAGAACACGGTCAATGGCGTGGGGCTGATGTTCTCCAACTTCCTGCACATGAGCCTGTTCACCGACCCGGCCGGCGACGGCGAATTCACCCGCAACTGGACGGTGTTCTACTGGTTCTGGGCCATCTCCTACACGCCGGCGGTGTCCATCTTCGTCGCCCGGGTGTCCCGCGGCCGTACCCTCAAGGAGGTCTCCGCCGCGTTGCTGCTGGGCGGTAGCGTAAGCTGCTGGGCGATCTTCGGCAGCCTGAGCGGCTATGGCATCGACCAGTTGCTGCAGGGAACCCTGGACGTGCCGGCCATAGTCGCCAGCCAGGGCGGCGAGGTGGCCATCACCCGGCTGCTGGACGGCTTCCCCATGTCCGGCCTGGCGACTGCCTTCTATCTGTTCGTGATGGTCATCTTCCTGGCCTCCCACATGGACGCCTCGGCCTACACCGTGGCCGCCACCACCACCCGGAACCTGCCGGAAGGCCGCGATCCCTCACCCTTCCTGCGCCTGTTCTGGTGCGTGATGCTGGCGCTGGTGCCGCTGACCATGATCGCCAATCAGATTTCCCTGAAGACGGTGAAGACCTCGGTGATCCTCACCTCCATTCCGTTCTTCTTCCTGCTGGTGGTGATGGCCTACGGCTTCGTCACGTGGCTGCACCGCGACTACCGCAACCGCAGCAACGAGGAGATCGAGGCCGAATCGCGACGTTTGGGCGAGGAGGGCGCCCCGGACGGGATCGACGTGCCGGTCGCCGACCTGGCGGGGGCGGTGCGGACGTGAATCGACGGAGCGCACAGTGAGCTTCGGCTGCCCTCCCTGACAGGGTCGACGCCCGAAAGACAACGCCCTCCATGAGGAGGGCGTTCTCGTACCTGTGGATATCTCAGGGATTGGGTGCATGGCTTCCGAGAATTCCGCTGCCGGACTTCCTGGCACGCTTGGCCAGGCGCTTTTCCTGGGCGGATTTCTGGGGCTTTTTCTTCGCCTCGCGTTTCGAATCGAGACCTTTGCTCATGACGACTATCTCCGGAAGAGGGTGGATGGGTCAGCGCATCCCTGCCTTGAAGCGCTCTTTGGCCATTCCCACCTCCTGGGCTGCACGAGCCTGTGGTTTGCGAAACCGATAAAAAAAGCATAGCCGGGACACGGCGGGCTGCACGGCCCGGCAAATCCTCGACTGCTTAACACTTCATACGCCAGGCGGTGACAGCGCGGGGCCGCGGCAGCATCATGGGTAGTCAACGCTGGACGGCAGTAGAGAGTCCCATGCCCGAGTCCCTGGTATATGCCGCGCAGTCCATCACCGGCTGTGTGCGCGCGCACAACGAAGACGCGCTGCTCTGCGCCCCCGACCTGGGGCTCTGGGCCGTGGCCGACGGCATGGGCGGCCACCAGCGCGGCGAGGTGGCCAGCGCGGTCGCCGTCGCCGCGTTGCGGGATGCCGTGGCTGCCGGCCAGGACCTGGAAGCGGCCGTGCAGGCGGCCCACCGGGCGGTGGTGGTGGCGGCATCCGGCTCCGGCATGGGGACGACGCTGGTGGCGGTGCGGTTCGCCGGGGCGGACTTCGACCTGGCCTGGGCCGGCGACAGCCGCGCCTACCGGGTGGGGGCCGACAGCATCACCCGCCTGAGCCACGACCACAGCCTGGTGCAGTTGCTGGTGGACGCTGGCGAACTGACGCCGCAACAGGCCCGTCGTCATCCGCGGCGCAATGTGGTGACCCAATGCCTCGGCCAGCTCCACCAGGTCCTTGAAGTAGGCTGCGCACGAGGCACATTGGCGCCCGGCGAGCTGTTGCTGCTGTGCAGCGACGGTCTGACCGGCGAGTTGGGCGACGACCAGATCCAGGCGCAATGCGCCACGGTCGAAACCCTCGAAGACCTGGTGGCACAGCTGCTGGCCCAGGCGTGCGATGCGGGGGGGCGGGATAACGTCTCCTGCATCGTGATTGGCATGACCTTGCCTGAAACCACTTTGGTGGCAAACAGGTCGAATTCGTTCCTGAGCCGGTTGCTCAAATCCCGAAGACCCTGAATCCATGAACGACAATCTGCTTGAAATACCTGGCTACCTTGTGCACGGCCGCCTGGGCAAGGGCGGGATGGCCGAGGTCTATCTCGCTACCCAGGAGTCCCTGAACCGCAAGGTGGCGGTCAAGGTGCTGGACAAACTGGATGACGAAGCCTATCGCGCCCGCTTCATCCGGGAGGCGCGCATGGTCGCCTCCCTGCACCACCCCTCCATCGTCACCATCCACGATATCGACCAACTACCCGACGGCCGGTATTACCTGGCCATGGAATTCCTCGCCGGGGGCGACCTGGGCCGCTACAAGGGCCAGGTGCTGGAGCCCATGGAGGCATTGCGCATCGTGCGGCAGATCGCCAGCGCCCTGGCGGTGGTGCATGACAACGGGCTGGTGCACCGTGACATCAAGCCGGCCAACATTCTGTTCCGCGACGACGGCACCGCGGTGCTCACCGATTTCGGCATTGCCAAGGACCTGGCGCTGGACAGCGAGCTGACCCAGTTCAACGTGGCCGTCGGCAGCCCGGCCTACAGCAGCCCGGAGCAGGCCCAGTGCCAGGCGCTGGATGCGCGCAGCGACATCTATGGCCTGGGCGTGATCCTGCTGGAACTGCTCACCGGCGAGAACCCCTATCGCGGCACCAGCTACGCCGAAACCGTGCTCAATCATGTGCAGATGGACCCGCCGCTGCTGCGTCGGGGCCTGAGCGACTATCAGTACCTGATCGACCGCATGCTGGCCAAGGACCCGGACGAACGCTTCGCCGATTGCCGCGTGTTGCTGGACAGCCTGGCCGACCTGTTCGAACTCGATCTCGACTTCACGCGCATCGCCCCCGTCGCGACCCTGGACCAGCCGGCGAAGCAGCCGAAAGCGCCCAGGACCCCCGGGACGCCCCAAAAGACGGTGGTCCGCCGCCGTTACCGTGCCCTGCTCTGGAGCATGGCCGGGCTGATGCTGCTGGTGGTCTCCGCCGGTGGCGGCTACTACGTCGTGCTGCGGATGAAGATCGCCGACCTGCTGGAGCTGGGCGAGCAGCGCCTGGCCGAAGGCAAGTTGATGGAGCCGGCCGGGGACAACGCCGACTTCTACTTCCACGAGGTGTTGCGCCTGGATGACGACAATGCCAGGGCCGGCGATGGCCTGCAGCGGGTGCTGGTGGCGCGGGTCGCCAACGCGCTGGCGCTGGGCGGGCAGCGCCTGGCCGAAGACCGCCTGCTCGAGCCGGAACAGGACAGCGCGGTGTTCTACTACCAGCAGGCGCTGAGCTGGGCACCGGGCAACGAACAGGCGCTGGCCGGGCTGGAAAAGGTGGCGCAGCGCTTCATCGACCTCAGCGAAGAGGCCTACGGCCAGCGCGAGTTCGCCCTCGCGCTGGAATACATCGAAACGGGCCTCCAGGTGGCACCGGCGAACCAGACCTTGCTCGAACTCCAGGCCGTACACGAAGAGCGGGTGCGCAAGGCCAAGGCCGCTCGGGTGGCGTCCAGCCGTTCGGCCAAGGCGCCGGCCAGGCAGCAGGAGCAGCAGACCAATCCGATCAAGAAATTCTGGAATCGCCTGTTCAACTAACTGCCAACTCCAGCAAGGTCAGCCTTGGAGGCAAGTGGCTACTATTGTCGGGTGCCCTGCCTCCAAGGAATCCACATGCTCAGGATCCACTTCGCGGATAACCGCCAGGCGCCCATCTGGCTGGTGGACGAACGCTTCACCATCGGCCAGGACGGCCGCAACAGCCTGGTCCTGGCGGAGCCGGGGATCAGTCCGTTCCACGCGGAAATCCGCCAGGACCACGGCCAGTACTACCTCAGCGACTGCGGCACGCCGGGCGGCACCTTCGTCAATGGCGAGCGCATCGGCGCGCGCTTCCAACTGCGTGCCGACGACCGGGTGCGCATCGGCCAGCTGGAGCTGGTGCTGGTCGACCCGGCCAGGGCCCGGCCCAGGGCCGTAGCCGCGCAGCGCTGGTACCTGCAGGTGATCAAGGGCGAACATGAAGGGCAGAAGCATCCTGTCACCGGCTCCATGACCTTCGGCCGTTCGGTGAAATGCGAACTGTGCTTCAGCGACCTGGAGTTGTCGCGCCGGCACTGCGAATTCTTTCTCAAGGACGATGTGCTGGAGGTCAAGGACCTGGCCTCGGCCAACGGCGTGTTCGTCAACCAGCAGAAGGTGTCCAGTGCCGTGCTGCAGCCCGGCGACCAGGTGCGCATGGGGTCGGTGACCCTGCTGGTGATAGGCCCCAAGGTCGCGGCGCCCCAGGCGGTGGACGAGGACGCCACGCTGTTCATGCCGATGCTCCAGCTGCCCAGGTCCACCGCGCCCAGGCCCGCCAGCCGCCAGCCGGCCGCCAATCCGTTGCGCGCGGCGGCACAGAAGCACACCGCGCCGGCCGAAGAGGTCCGACCCACGGCCAACCGTCTCCTGCTCGCCCTGCTGGCGCTCGCCATCGCCGTGGCCACGGCTCTGGCGGCCAGGACCATGCTCTAAGGCCCAGAACCTAGATCCTATGCAAAGGCCCGTAGGGTGGGCTTCAGCCCACCATCGGAAGCCAGCGTGGGCTAAAGCGGATCGCCGCCCGGCCCACCCTACAAGGCCCCGAGCCCTGACCTGAACCTGTTAGCAACAGCTAACAGGGACATAGCCAATTCATTCGCCAAGCAGGACGCAGGCCTGTTCCTGGAAGTCCGCGCGGAACACGACGGGCTGCGCAGGCATTTGGCCCCGTGCCTTTCCTGTGGGAGCGAGTTCATTCGCGAAAAGGGCCGCGCAGCGGCCCCGGCTTTCAGCCCTCGATGCCGAACACCCGCGCCAGGTGCGCTTCATAGCGCGCCACGTCCGCCTCGATATTCGGCTGCTTCATCACATCCACGCAGAGGAAGGTCGGCAGGGCGCTCATGCCGAGGAACTGGTTGGCCTTGTGGAAGGGGAAGTACACCGCGTCCACACCCTTGGCCTCGAAGAAATCGGAGGGGTCGTCGAAGGCCTGCTGCGGCGCGTTCCAGGTCAGCGACAGCATGTACTGCTTGCCCTGGATCAGGCCGCCGCTGCCGTACTTCTGCGAGGCGTCCGAGCGGGTGCGGCCGTCGTTGGCATAGAGGCTGCCATGGCCGGCGGTGAACACTTCGTCCAGGTACTGCTTCACCGTCCAGGGTGCACCCATCCACCAGCCGGGCATCTGGTAGATCACCACATCGGCCCAGAGGATCTTCTGCACCTCTTCGGCAACGTCGTAGCCGGCATCTATCCGGGTTTCCCTGATGTCGAAGCCGGCACGGTCGAAGAAGGCCAGTGCGGCCTCGTGCAGGGTGGCGTTGTAACGGCCATCGGAGTGGGCGAACTGTTTGCCGCCGTTGAGCAGAAGGACTTTCTTCATGGCTTGGAGCCTCCACAAGTTGATGTGGGGGCAGACTACCGGCCAAGCCCTGCTGGAAAAACGGCCCGGAGCGCAATTGATACTTGCTTAAGAGTCATGAATTTAGCCGAAGGTATTGCGTTAAGGTTGATAAACCATTTCAACCAGAGGCAAGCACCATGACCTACGGCTTCATCCTCCATGCCCACACCAAGCCAGAGATGGCCGATGAATTCGAAGCGCTGTTCCGCGCCTATGTCGAGCCCAGCCGGGCGGAGGAGGGTTGCATCGAATACCACATGCTGCGCGATGCGCAGGACCCGACCCTGTTCATCTTCTACGAGGTCTGGCAGAGCCGCGAGCACCTTGCGGTCCACAGCGCGCTGCCGCATATGCGCCGCTTCCACGAGAAGCGCATGGACTACCTGCGCCGCGACTTCGAGATACGCGAGATCGAGATGCTCAGCCCGGGACGCATGCCCGGGCTATAACCCCGTGCGCAGTAGCCGCAGGTATTCCGGGCTCTCGCCGATATCGTTGTGCCCCGTGCCGGCTATCACCTCCACCCGCGCGACGCCGGGCCTGAACTGGCGGATGAGCTTCTCGGTGCTCCAGCGCGGGATCACTTCGTCGTGCCCGGCGGCGATGACCAGGGTGGGCACTGCGATGCTCGGGGCATAGCGCCAGGATTCGAACTTGTCGTGCAGCATCCAGCGCACCGGAAAGATGGGGAACTGCCGCTGGGCCAGTTCGAGGATGCTGTTGTAGGGCGTGACCAGCACCAGGCGCGAAGCCGGGCGCTGGCTGGCCAGGCGGATGGCGACGCCGCTGCCCAGGCTGCGGCCGACCAGGGCGACCTCGGCGTGCAGGGCCCGGACCTTGTCGAACAGCGCCAGGGCGTCGTGCTGGATGGCCTCTTCCGTCGGCTTGCCGGTGCTGTCGCCAAAACCCCGGTAGTGCAGCAGGTACAGGGCATGGTCGGGAAAGGCCTCGGCGAACGAGGGCAGGCTGCGCGACACATCCTCGGCATTGCCGCCGAAATAGATCAGCGCCTTGGCGCTGGCCAGCGGGCGCACGGTGACCGCGATCCGCTGGTCCGTCACCGGCAGCATCAGCAGCCGCTCGGGGCCGCCGATGGCGCGGGGCTGGGGGAAGTAGATCAGCGAGCGCTGGAACAGGAACAGGGCCAGGCACAGTCCCAGGTAAAGGGCGGCGGCCAGCAGGACGACACCGATCAGGCTGCGCGTCATGGCGTCGGTTCAGAACGCGGAACGGACCACGCCGCCATCCACCCGCAGGGCTGCGCCATTGGTGGCGGCCGAGGCTTCGGAGCAGACGTAGACCACCAGGTTGGCCACTTCCTCCGGGGTGGCGAAACGCTTCAGCAGCGAGCTGGGACGGGCCTTCTCGAAGAACTCCTTCTCGAAATCCTGGAAGGGCTGGCCGCCGGACAGCTTGGCGACGAAGTCGCCGACGCCTTCGGAGGCGGTCGGGCCGGGCAGCACCGCATTGACCGTCACCCCGGTGCCGGCGCAGGTCTCGGCCAGGCCGCGGGACAGTCCGAGCTGGGCGGTCTTGGTGACCCCATAGTGAATCATCTCCACAGGGATCTGGATGCCGCTTTCGCTGCTGATGAAGACCACCCGGCCCCAGTTCTTGCGCTTCATCCCCGGCAGATAGGCGCGGGTCAGGCGCACGCCGGACATCAGGTTGACCTCGAAGAAGCGCTGCCAGTCCTCGTCGGGGATTTCCTCGAAGGGTTTGGGATCGAAGATGCCCAGGTTGTTCACCAGCACGTCCACTGCCGGGTAGCGCCCGGTCAGCGCCTCGATCTGCCGCAGGTCGGAAAGGTCGCCGGCGAAGCCTTCGGCCTTGGCATCCGCCTGTCCGGCGCGCAGGCGGGCGAGGGCGTCGTCCACCGAGGCCTGTGAGCGGCCATTGATGATCACCCGGGCGCCTTCGCGCGCCAGGCCCTGGGCGATGGCGAAGCCGATGCCCTTGGTCGAGCCGGATACCAGGGCGAGCTTGTCGGTGAGTTTGAGGTCCATCGAATCAGTCTCCGCTTGGAAAAGGGAGGCGCGGCCAGCGGCGCGCCGGTCCGCCAAGGAATGGGTATAGACCCCTGGGCGGGTATGGCCAGTTTCGCGGCGTCATCGGCCCAGTCTTTCCTAAGCTGAATGGGCATGCCCAAGCGAGGTGGCCCCCATGGAACGCAAGCACGATCTCGAGACCTACAAGCGATTCAAGAAACAGCATCCGGCGTACTTCCAGGCGGTGGAAACCCTGGGCGCCGTGGTGCGCCAGGCCGGCCCGCTGGATGAGCTCAGCCTGCAGCTGATCCAGCTCGCCGCCGCGGCGGCCGTCCATTCCGAAGGCGCTGTCCACAGCCACGCCCGCCGCGCCCTGGAAGCCGGCGCCACGCCCGAGCATCTCCACCACGCCCTGCTGGCGCTGACCAGCACCATCGGCTTTCCCACGGTGGTGGCGGCGCTGAGCTGGGTGGGGGATGTGCTGGAGACGAAGGCGTGAACGGTGGATAGAGTGCTATCCAACGGCCAGCACCAGCAGGGTGAAAATCCGCGAGGCGGATTTCCACCGGCATGGGTTCAGCCGAGCGCCTCCGGCCTGGGCGATCCGGCGACCTCGGGTTCCTGCTGCTGCAGCATCCACATCTGCGCATAGCTGCCGCCGGCCTCCAGCAGCTCGCGGTGGGTACCGCTTTCGATCACCCGGCCGGCGTCCAGCACCAGGATCAGGTCGGCGTCCATCACGGTGGACAGGCGGTGGGCGATGACCAGGGTGGTGCGGCCGACCTGGATGCGGTCGAGGGCGGTCTGGATGGCCTTTTCCGACTTGGAGTCCAGCGCCGAGGTGGCTTCGTCGAAGATCAGGATGGCCGGGTTCTTCAGCAGGGCGCGGGCAATGGCCACGCGTTGCTTCTCGCCCCCGGAAAGCTTGAGGCCGCGTTCGCCCACTGGCGTTTCGTAACCGTCGGGCAGGCGCTGGATGAAGTCGTGGATATGCGCGGCGCGGGCGGCGGCTTCCACCTCTTCGCGGCTGGCGTCGGGGCGGCCGTAGCTGATGTTGTAGTAGATGCTGTCGTTGAACAGCACGGTGTCCTGGGGAACGATGCCGATGGCGCCGCGCACCGAGGCCTGGGTCAGCTCGCGCAGGTCATGGCCGTCGATGCGGATATGCCCGGCGTCTATGTCGTAGAAGCGGTAGAGCAGGCGGGCGAGGGTGGACTTGCCCGAGCCGGAGTGGCCGACCACCGCCACCGTGCCGCCCGGCGGTATCTCGAAGTCCACGCCGTGCAGGATTTCCCGGCGCGGGTCGTAACCGAAGTGCACCTTCTCGAAACGCACCCGGGGCCGGGTGGATTGCAGTGGCGTGGCACCGGGAGCGTCCTGCACGTCCTGGCGCTCGTCCAGCAGGCCGAACAGCCGCTCCATGTTGGTCAGCGCCTGCTTGACCTCGCGGTACATCATGCCCAGCACGAAGAGCGGGGCGGAGAGTTGCAGCAGGTAGGCGTTGACCAGGACCAGGTCGCCAATGGTGAGTTCGCCGCTGACCACCCCGGCCGCGGCGCGCCACATCATGGCGGTGACGCCCAGCGCGACCACCGCCGTCTGGCCCAGGTTGAGCATGGCCAGGGACTTGGTGGCCTTGACCTTGGCATTCTCCAGGTGGCGCAGGTTCTCGTCGTAGCGCGCGGACTCGTGGGCCTCGTTGTTGAAGTACTTGACCGTCTCGTAGTTGAGCAGCGAATCCACCGCCCGCTCGTTGGCGCGGGTGTCGGCCTCCACCGCGGCGCGGTAGTAGCGGGTGCGCCACTCGGTCACGGCGAAGGTCCAGATACCGTAGGCCAGCAGGGTGCCCAGGGTGATGAAGGCGAAGCCCCAGTCGTAGGCCCAGACCAGCACCACGGTCACCAGCAGCACTTCCAGCAGGGTCGGCACTATGGTGTAGAGGGTCCAGTCCAGCAGTTCGGAGATGGCGCTGCCACCGCGCTCCACATCGCGGGCGACGCCGCCGGTGCGCCGGCCGAGGTGGAACTTCAGGCTCAGCCCGTGCAGGTGCTCGAAGACCTTCAGGGTGATCTGCCGCGAGGCACGCGCCATCACCCGGGCGAACACCACCTGGCGCAGTTCGGTGAACAGGGTGACGCCGATCCGCGAGGCGCCATAGGCCAGCAGCAGCCCTATCGGCAGCACCAGCAGGCTGGGTTCGACATTCAGCTGGTCGACTATGTGCTTGAGGGCGATGGGGACATAGAGGTTGACCAGCTTGGCGATGAAGATCAGCCCCAGCGCCAGCGCGATACGGCCGGTGTAGGGCTTGAGGTAGGGCAGCAAGGTGGCGATCACGGCGGCATCGCCACGGCTGCCGGCCTTGCGCGCGACGGGCACGGCGCCGGCGTGCTTGTCGCCGGCCGCATCCTGCGGGTCCGGCTGGTTGTCCAGGGCTGTCATTGCGCCTACCTGCTTCTTTTACCGAGATGGGGCGACCTTAACCCAGATTCCGGGCGTGTAGCGAACCCCGCAACGGGGACTCGATGGCGTAACTCCAGAATAAATATAAAAGAGCTTTATCACCTCCGGGGGGCCTTCAGGTCGTTGCACTCACTCCTCTGTTCATAGTGCTTGAAGTGTTTTGAGAGGATTTTCTATTAAATTTTCTTTGGCCATATTCGTCTGCGAATTTCTTCGCATATTCCATCTCTTCTGCGGATTATTCATACAGGATAATTTGCCATTTGCGACATGTGTTCTTGCATTGAGACTGATAGTGTTCTCTTGTCTCTTCATCGAAATCTTGATTGAGGCGAAAAGCTTTTATTCATGGAGGTATTTTTATGGGCAAGGATGTTATTGAGCTCCCGTCAATTTATATTGGAGTAGACCCTTACCCTGTTCGAACTCCCACTTGGCGTCCGTCAAGTCCTCACGACTTCCCCGGGTTCGGCATTCCTGGTCATGCTTGGAAAGCATGGTCAATTCAAATCGCTAGTTTGTCATGCATATTAAGGAGGGTGATGTAATGAAGGCTTCACTGCTTAGCGCGATAGCGCTTTCGATTTTCGCCATTCAGAATATTGCCTTGGCCGAGTCGGTAAAAGATATTGCCAGCGAAGTCCAGAGCCAAGGCTGGTTTAAAACATGTAACAACGCCCTCCCCAGGCTCGCTAATATCAAAGAGCCTTTGCCAGACTCTCCTGACTGGAAAATTTATATAAAAATTAAGGCGGGTTGTCTTTCAGAGTTGCGGCGTGACGCTGAAGCCATAATCTACCTTGATAATAAATTCTCCGGCGGAAAACTCGACAGCGAAATCAAGGAGTACTTGGCCACAAGCCATATCCGGCTTGGAAGCTACGACAAGGCGACAAAAATTTTAGAATCTTCATTGATTGGGGCTACACAGAGCAGGCTCCCTGAAATATACAGCAAGCTGGCACTTTCCTATTCCCAGCAAGCAGCCCAGTTCGCACCATCCGCTAAATTCGCGCGAGTCAAGCTCTTGGAAAAGGCCGAGTCCAGCGTTTCCAAGGCGATTGAGCTAGGCAATCCTGCCCCTCCTCATTTTTATACTCAGCTCGGCCAGATTCAGACGTTCAAAGGCGACTTTGTTGCAGCTGAAAATACTCTTAACCGAGCGCTGAGATTAAATGAAAGCTATGAATGGGAAAAGCCGGGATTGAAGCCCATCATGGACGCTGAAATCCTAATGGCAAAGAGCCAAGTTAGAAGAATGCTGGGGGATGAAAAATCTGCCACCTATCTTGCTCAGGAGGCCATTCAGACTTCACCTACTGAAAGCCTTAAAATTGTAATGAAACAGATCCATGAGGCATCCCAGAAGCCCAGCACCGCATTAGAGCGAAAGAGCCAACAAGCTGCTTCTGATAAGTCAAATGTATTAAATCAGATTTACATTCCCCTCGACGAAGAGATCTAAGGAAGGCCCTTGGAAATGAGAAAAATTCTACTTGCAATTCTTGCTTCTTCAGCCTTATTGCCAACAACATCGTTTGCGGGCTATTCCTCTGCCATGGTTATGTGGTGTGGAAACGGGCCTGTCTCAGAGCCCAGAAACTCTCAGTGCTTCCCATACAACATGCCAGCATGGATCAATCCGCCTCCCATCATATTCTGATGTCTCTAGTGAATTATCCACTTCTAGTATTTTTCTTGGCTTCCTTTCAAACCATGGCCGACCCGGGAGAGTCGGCCAGTTTTCTGGGAAATACATCTTGCTCGTCAATTAAGGCTAGCTCACGGTCTACCTTGCTGCATGATTCAGTGACCTGGATTGAGGGATTCATGAGTGCGCAACATCCTGAACTTTCTGATTGGGATAGTTTCGTTAACGAGAGTCTTGATCGCAAACAAAGAGAAGAGTTCATATTTTCGTTCTGCAACAAATATACAAAGGCCATACTTCGTGATGTGGCCATCTCGTTGCTTGATTTCCTCGAACACGAGAAAGGGTATCGTGCGAAAAGACTTTAGTTAGGTATTGCACGAAAAATACTGGCGTATGCATCGCAGCGTGCAAGCCAGTGTGACCATCGCACCAAAACTCCTGGCGAGCTTGTCGTAGCGGGTGCCAATTCTCCGGCGCTCTTTCAGCCAGCCAAATTACTGGTGATGATTTTTCTGCGGTCACTACCGATGCTCATGGTTTCTTTCGGAATGGCAATGTTGATGGTTGTTGAGCATGACCATTAACAAAGTAGTGATCTTGATATCTTCGCTCTTCTCCTTCCTGCTCACCCGCCTTTCCCTGTTCTTTCTGTATTGATTGAGGCAAGCCCTGCACCAATCCGCCGATCTCGGAGACTTGGACGATCAGTGATGTGGAGCCCTCTGCATGCTTGCCAACTTTGGCGGGTATGGAAGGCCTCGGCCCGCGAGCCCGGCGGACCAGGCGCTATGCTTGTGCCTTCCAGCCGGCGTCGTGCCCCGGCCCCGGCGACAGGCAAAGGAGAGCGCCATGACCGTTCATCTGGATCACCTGATGGTGCCGGCGCGCGACAAGCTGGCGTCGGCGCGCCTGCTGGCCGAGTTGCTCGGGGTGCCCTGGGCGGAAAGCGGCGTGGGCCCTTTCGTGCCGGTGTACCTGAATGACGGCCTGACCCTGGACTTCGACCAGTGGAGCGAGCCTTTCCCACTGCTGCACCTGTGCTTTCGCGTGAGCCAGGAGGAGTTCGACGCCATTCTCGGGCGCATCCGCGCCGCCGGTATTCCCTACCGCAGTAACGTGCACGGGCCGGTGGATTACCGCGTCGACACCGAGCACGGCGGCAGCATCGTCTACTGGAACGAGCCGGACGGCCACCAGTGGGAAATCCTGACGGTGAGCTACGCGCGCCGGGAATAGGCGTTCAGTCGAAGTCCGTCGCCAGGGTGCGTTGCTGTTCGGCGCTGAGGACGGTCGCCACCGGCAACGCCGCCAGGGTCGAGGCCAGGCTCACGGCCGCGCCGGCCTTCCAGGCGCTGATCTGCGCGGCGGTCAACGCGAAGCGCAGGAAGTGCACGGCGGAGGTCTTTTCCTCGTTGCTGCGCGGCATGTCTTCGTCGGCGATGGCGACCACTGGCGGCTGGCCGTCGACGGTCAGCTCGATGGCATGTTCGATGTCGCGCAGGCGCACCAGTTCGCGCCGGCGCTGCTCCACATCGGGGAACTCCAGCAACAGGGTCGCCTTGAGGTCGTCGCCACCGGGAATCAGCGGGTTGTACGCGTCCAGCTCGTCCTGGATGGCCTCGGCTTCGAAGATGCGTTCGATGCGCAGCATTTCCTGCACCTGGTACTGGATGCTCAGGCGGTCTTCGAAGATCAGCGTCAGGTGTTCGCCGATGCGGATGGTGCGCGCCTTCTTGTGGGTGATGGCGCGGGCGCGGAAATCCGCGCGCTGCACGGCGTAGTTTTCCAGGCTGAGGAGGTCTTCGCGGGCGAGTGGTTTCATGGGCTCGGGCTCATCGGTCAGATGCCATAGGCCTTGCGCAGCAGACTCAAGGGATGTTCCGCCGCAGGGTGGTCGTCCAGGCCGTGGGCGATGTGGCCGCCGGCCATGGGACAGTCGCTGGTGAAGTGCTCGGGCTGGGCGGCGGCCACCTGTTTTTCAACGGGCCGCGCCAGCTTGCGCGAGAGGGCGTAGGTCTTGTGTTTTACGCCGTAGGTGCCGTCGTGGCCGGAGCAGCGTTCGAGGGTGAGGATTTCCGTGCCCGGCACCAGTTGCAGCACTTCGCGGGTCTTCGGGCCGATCTTCTGCACCCGCTGGTGACAGGCCACCTGCCAGGCGACCTTGCCCAGCGGCGCCTTGAAGTCGGTTTTCAACAGGCCGGCGCGGTGGCGCTCGTAGAGGTATTCGAAGGGGTCGAAGAATCGGTCGCGCACCAGCGCCACCTCTTCGTCGCCGGGGAACATCAAGGGCAGCTCCTGCTTGAACATCAGCACGCAGGAGGGTACGGCGGCGATCAGGTCCCAGCCCTCGCGCGCCATGCGCGCCAGCACCGGGATATTGAACGCCTTGAAGCGGCGCACGCTTTCCAGGTCGCCGAGTTCGAGCTTGGGCATGCCGCAGCAGCTTTCCCGCTCGACCAGGCGGGTGGGTATGGCGTTGTGCGCCAGCACGGCGGCCAGGTCTTCGACTATGCCCGGATCGGAGTGGTCGCAATAGCAGGTGGTGAAGAGGGCGACCTTGCCCCGGGTGCGCCCGGCGACCTCGGCGGCGCCGGCGCCGTCCAGGGCCTTCAGCCGTCTGCGCGCACTGGGGGAGTGGTAGCTGGGCACCCGCGCCTGGGCATCCACACCCAGGGTCTTTTCCAGCAGCTTGCGCGCGGTCGGATTGCGGTTGGCGGCATTGACCGTTTGCGCCACCACCGGGATGGATGCCAGCCGCCCGACCGCCCGTGTGCTGGAAAGTATCCGCGCCGACAGCGGTGCGCCGTGCTCGCGGAAGTCCACCGCCTTGGCGCGCAGCATCAGGTGCGGAAAGTCGACGTTCCAGGGGTGCGGCGGGGTGTAGGGGCATTTGGTCTGGTAGCACAGGTCGCAGAGGTAGCACTGCTCGCTGACCTTCGGGAAGTCGGCCTTGGCCACGCCATCCACTTCAAGGGTTTCGGAGGCGTCCACCAGGTCGAACAGCGTGGGGAAGGCATGGCACAGGCTGACGCAGCGGCGGCAGCCGTGGCAGATATCGAATACCCGTTCCTGCTCGGCATCGAGTGCGGCACGCTCCCAGAAGCCCGGACTTTCCCAGTCGAGCGGGTGGCGCGTGGGGGCCTCGAGGTTACCCTCGCGGGTGCTTTCCATCGGCGTGACCATGGGCTTCTCCCGCAAGCCGCCGGCGGATACGGGCTCCCTCCGGCGGGGCGGTCAGCGATGCGCTATCAGGCGGCCTGGTCGTGCAGCTCGTTCAGGGCCCGCTGGAACCGGTTGGCGTGGGAGCGCTCGGCCTTGGCCAGGGTTTCGAACCAGTCGGCGACTTCGTCGAAGCCTTCCTCGCGTGCGGTCCTGGCCATGCCCGGGTACATGTCGGTGTACTCGTGGGTCTCGCCGGCGATGGCGCTCTGCAGGTTCAGGTCGGTGTGGCCGAACGGCAGGCCGGTCGCGGGATCGCCGCACTGTTCCAGGTATTCCAGGTGGCCGTGGGCGTGGCCGGTTTCACCTTCGGCCGTGGAACGGAACACCGCGGAGACGTCGTTGTAACCTTCGACGTCGGCCTTGCCCGCGAAGTAGAGATAGCGCCGGTTGGCCATGGATTCGCCGGCGAAGGCGTCCTTCAGATTCTGCTCGGTCTTGGATCCTTTCAGCATGCTCATGACATCACCTCGTGCGTGGGCTGAGAGGGAAGTGCAGGAGACGGCCTTACGGTCGTGACCTTAGTAAGCCTAATCCCGCTTGCCCGGCAGCCATATAGATAATTCGCATCGGCATGATTGAAGGCCGCTATAAGTCGGGACCAGCGGTCGCAGCGGCAGGCCTTCACGCCATGGGCGGCAGCCGCCGCTTCACCGGCGTCTTCTTGACGATGGCGGTGCTGGTTTCCGCGTAGCCGTTGATGCGGTCGAGCAGGATGTCCAGCTGTTCCATGGAGCGTACGCACATGCGGGCGATGAAACAGTCGTCGCCGGTAACCTTGTCGCACTCGGTGAACTCCGGGATGCCCTGGATCTGCCGTTCGACTTCCTGCAACTGGCCGGGCAGGGGGCGGATGCGGACGATGGCCTGGAGCTGGTAGCCGAAGGCCTTCGGGTCCACCTCCACCGTGTAGCCCCTGAGCACGCCGCGCTCCTCCAGCTTGCGCAGCCGTTCGGCAACGCTGGGGGAGGAGAGGCCGCTGATCTGCGCCAGCGCCTTGAGGGAGCGCCGGGAGTCTTCCATCAGTGCGGAAATCAGCAGTTGGTCGATGTCATCGGTCATGGATGCCTCGTTAGGTGAATCGGGGAAGATGCCTTGATAGTAAAGGTAGATCGTAATTTTCACCTTTGCTTGATGATGGAGTTGCCCTGATCCGGCTCGTCATACTGTGCCCCATACAGAGGAGCCCCATCATGGACAAATCGATACAACGCGGTTCGATGGAAATGGTCGCCGCCATGCTCATCTCCGGGACCATCGGCTGGCTGGTCATGCTCTCCGGGCAAGCGGTGCTGGATGTGGTGTTCTGGCGCTGCCTGTTCGGCGCGGCGACGCTACTGGTGATCTGCGCGCTGATGGGCTTCCTGCGGCCCGGCATCCTGACCCGCACCACCTTTCTCCTGGCGGTGCTCAGCGGCGTGGCCATAGTCGGCAACTGGGTGCTGCTGTTCGCCTCCTATTCGCGCGCGTCGATCTCCATCGGCACGGCGGTGTACAACGTCCAACCCTTCATGCTGGTGGGCCTGGCGGCGCTCTTCCTGGGCGAGAAGATCACCGCGCAGAAGCTGTCCTGGCTGGCGGTTTCCTTCGCCGGCATGCTGGCCATCGTCAGCGCCCATGGCGGGCAGGGCGAAAGCGGCGGCGACTACCTGGCGGGCATCGCCCTGGCCCTGGGGGCGGCGCTGCTCTACGCCATCGCGGCGCTCATCATCAAGTGGCTGGGCGGGGTGCCGCCGCACCTGATCGCGCTGATCCAGGTCTGCACCGGCGTGCTGCTGCTGGCGCCGTTGGCCAATTTCTCCAGCCTGCCGCAGGGCACCGACGCCTGGTCCATCCTGCTGACCCTCGGCATCGTTCACACCGGCGTGATGTACGTGCTGCTCTACGGCGCGATCCAGAAGCTGCCGACGGCCCTGACCGGTGCGCTGTCCTTCGTCTATCCGATCGCGGCGATCTTCGTCGACTGGTTCGCCTTCGGCCATCGCCTCGATGCGCTGCAATGGGCGGGCGTGGCAGCCATCCTGATTGCCGCCCTGGGGATGCAGCAGGGCTGGGGCTTCAGGCTGCGCCGGGCGGCGGAGGTCGGTTCGTAGGACGGGGTAAGCGAAGGAACACCCGCGCAAAGGTGGACAGAAAAGCGCTGTCCACCCTACGGGTTCGTGCCTCAGTGCAGTTCTTTCGAGGCTCCACCGAACTGGCGGTGTGCGGCGCTCAGGCGCTCCAGCTCGCGGCGCACCATATTGGCGAACTCGGACGGCTTGAGCTGGTACAGCTCGGTGGCGACCCAGGCCAGCCAGCCGGAGCCGCGAGCGTCGCGCTGCTCCAGCAGGCGCAGCGCCTCGAGGCGAGCCCGCTCGGCATGTTCCTGGTGGAACTGCCGGCGACTCACAGGTTCAGTTGGCTTGCAGGCCGACATAGATGTTCTGCACGTCGTCGTGGCCATCCATCGCTTCGAGGAAGGCTTCCACTTCCTCCAGCTCGGCGCCGGACAGGCTGACCGGATTCTTCGCCTTGTAGCCGAGGTTGGCCGATTGCACGGTGAAACCGAACTCCGGCAGGGCCTTGCACACGGCGTCCAGGTCGGTCGGCTCGGTGTAGAACAGCGCGCCGCCGTCCTCGCCCGCCTCGAAGTCCTGGGCGCCGGCCTCGATGGCCGCAAGCTCCATGTCCGCGTCCGCGCTGGTCGCTTCGGCCTCGATCATGCCCAGGTGGTCGAAGTCCCAGGACACCGAGCCGGCGGTGCCCAGCTGGCCCTTGCGGAACAGCACGCGCACTTCGGCGACGGTGCGGTTCACGTTATCGGTCAGGCACTCGACGATGATCGGCACGCGGTGCGGCGCGAAGCCTTCATACAGGGTGCGCTCGTAGTTGACCACCTCGCCCGACTGGCCAGAGCCCTTCTTGATGGCACGCTCCAGGGTGTCCTTGGGCATGGAGGCCTTCTTGGCCTGATGCACGGCCAGGCGCAGCTTGGGGTTCATGTCCGGATCGGCGCCGTTACGTGCGGCGATCATGATCTCTTTCACCAGTTTGCCGAAGATCTTCCCTCGGGCATTGGCGGCGGCTTCTTTAGGTTTGGCTTTCCACTGGGCGCCCATGGCGGTTCTCTCGCGGGTTGCGGACGGGGAACGGGCGCTGCGGCCCGTTGGCAAATAGGTCGGCGATTCTACTGGGCGGGCGGGGGCGGCTGCCAGCTAGCTCGTCGGGAGGCATCCGTGGGGAGTCTTGCGTAGGGTGGAAATCCGCAAGGCGGATTTCCACCGGGAGCCAGGTCAGGGTGAAGGCTGCTCAGCACAATTGGTTGTGAGCGGAGGCGCGACCGATCATGCCTTGCATAAGCCGATTACTGCGGGGCAGCAGAGCCGGAAAAATCAGCCCGTCCTTCCTTATCCCCTCCTAGAATTGATGGGGCATGTCCCTCATGCACAGGGCCGCGTGATCGTTTCTCACCGATGGACAGACCAGCGGATGGCCCGACATGAACCACGTCCCCTCTGACGTGATGGGCAACGCATCTGCGCCGGATCTCCACGGCCGCGGATGGAACCAGCCGGCGAACCTGGTCGCCGGCTATCGGCCCACCTCTACGCCCGGGTAGAGGCTCACTCTGAATCTCCTGGAGGTTCGAGATGAACAAGGTACTCCTGATAACCGGACTGGCCGCCTGCTTGCCGCTGACGGCCCTGGCCGACGAAAGGGTCGCGAGTGAATTGAATGGCCTCGACATCGACACGACCCTGACCTCGCCCCCGATCCATGCGCTCGATTCCTCGGCGATCAGCCGGGGGGCCAGCCAGATCCTGAAAATCACCAACCGCGATGCCCAACCCGCCCTGTGCACGGTCAAGCCCGGCGTCGCCGATGCCTTGCGCCCCTCGGGCCGCAAGGTGCTGCTGGAGCCCGGCACCAGTGTGGTGTTGCTCGTCGACAGCCGGCCCATCGGCCGAAGCACCGAGGCCACGCTGGCCTGCACGCCTGATCGCAGCTCATAGCCGAAAAGGATGCTCCATCTGCAAGGCTCCAAGCGCAGTTGCGGGCGATTGGAACGTCCGGAACAGCAGGATGAAATCGGGACCTTCGGTAGAAGCGGGCCTGCTCGCGAAAGGTCATGCCCGGAGTGTTCGCGAGCAAGCTCGCTCCTGCACGTCCAGCGGTGAGCCATCGGCCGCCGCCGGGGGCCGGGAGGGCCCGCACTATACTGAGGCTGTGGACAGGCTTGCGCGGCGGGCGCCTCAGGCGGGCGCTCGGCGCGGGGCTGAATGACAGGCGGGACCGACGGTACGCCTGATTCCGCAACAGAGGATCCTGCCATGAAGACTCACTCCTTCCAGCATTACTCCCATGATCTCGGGATGGCCATTCACGACACGTGGATCACCACCAAGGTGAAGTCCGCCCTGGCCTTGGCCGAACCGACCCGCCGGCTGAACATCCATGTCAAGACCCACGCGGGCATGGTGGCGTTGAGCGGCCGCGTCAACACCCATAAACAGTGCGAGCAGGCCATAGGCACGGCCCGTTCGGTTCATGGCGTCACCGATATCGACTCCAGCGACCTGCAGACCTACATGGTCTCTCCCGGCAGTTTTCCGGAAGCCCCCAACGCGGAGGAGAGCGCTGAGGACCTATCACGATCGTCAGGGAAGATGGACGACAGATGAGGAGCGCCCGTCCCGGTAACGGCACGCGAGGGGCAGGCCGGCGAACGCTGCGCCGATCCAGGCTCGAGTGACTTGCCCTTCGAGGTCGCCGACCGTGCCCAGGCCTTTCGTATTCTCAGTGCTGCTCATCCTGCTCATCCTGCTCGGGTGCAGCGCCACGCCACCCGCCAGGCCGCCACCCGAGGTGCCGTGCGTTGCGACGCGAACCTTCCAGGTGGTGAACCACGGCTGGCATACGGGGATCCTGATCGCCGGCCGCGACCTGCTTCAGCGGCTGCCGACGCTTGGCAGCGGTTTCGGCAGCGGCGATCTCATCGAACTCGGATGGGGCGATGCAGCCTTCTACCGCACCCCGGAGGCCGGTGTGGGACAGGCGCTGGGCGCCGCGTTCCGCTCAGGTGGTAGCGTGCTCCATGTGGTGCGAGTGCCCATCGGGCGACGCGGTTCGGTTGCCGGCGGCGATTCGGTTTCTTTGACGGTCGGCGAGGACGGCTACCGACGCTTGCTGGACCATCTCGCCGCAAGCTTTGCCCGTACCCCGCAAGGCGATCTGCAACCGCTCGGCCCCGGGCTCTATGGCGACAGCCGTTTTTACCGGGCAAACGGGCGCTACTCGCTGTTCCACAACTGCAATACCTGGGTCGCCGAGGCCGTGGCCGCCAGCGGCATCGCCCTGCGATCGACCTCGGTGGTGACGGCCGAGGGCGTCATGTCGCGATTGCGCGAAGCGCAGCCGGCACGCCCTAGCGATGCCGCTGATAACGACCGATCAGGTCCGTCTGGGCGAGGATGTGTCCCTTCATCGTCTGCTCCAGCATCAACTTGATCGGCTGGCGCAGGTCGACGAGCACCTTGTCCAGGGCATACAGCTTGTGGAAATAGCGGTGATTGCCGATCGGGGGGCAGGGGCCGCCGTAACCCGTCCGGTGCCAGTCATTGAGCCCCTGCAGGGTACCGTGCGGCAGATCCGCTTCCGCCACGCCCACGGGCAGGCTGCCGGCGGTTGGCGGCAGGTTGTACAGCAGCCAGTGGACCCAGGTCACTTTCGGTGCGGCGGGGTCGGGCGCGTCCGGGTCGTCGACGATCAGCACCAGGCTCCGGGTGCCTACCGGCGGCTTCGTCCAGCTCAGTGGGGGAGAAAGGTTCCGCCCGTCGCAGGTATAGAGGGCGGGAATCAACTCGTTGGGGGCGAACGCTGTGGAGCTTAGCCTGAAGGTCATGGCCGTATCTCCTTGGTGCCAGAGTGGTTCAGCAGCAGGCCGTGGCGGCGACGGTGGACTGTGCCGTACCGGGGGCTCCATAAAAGAATAGTGGGCTGTCCCCCGGGCTTCTGGAAATTCGTTATATGGGTGGGTGATGGTAGTCATGCCGATGTGATGGGCTCACCTTCGTCGCACCGGGGGTGTGACGCCAGATTGCCATTATGGGTAGACTGCAATTCCCTATGGCCGATCAACGCCAGGTGCCGTCTTCAGTCCTGGCGAGACGGAGTCCCAAATGCAGCCGCTGTGTTCTCTCAGGGCGCCAAGCGCCAACGATGAGCGATTCGATGGCCTGGCCCGCCTGGCCAGGCAGCACTTCGGGGTCATGGCCGCACTGGTGACGACCGGTACCGAGGACCTGCAGCAGGTCCGCACCTGCGACGGCCTGGCTTTCGGCAATGCCTTGCGGTTCGGCCGCATCGGCGAACCCGGGGGCGGAGCCGAAGCGCTGCTGGTGGTGCCCGATGCCCATATCGACGAGCGCTTCCGTGACCACGACCTGGTGGTGGCCGCTCCCCATGTGCGCTTTCTGGCGGCTTGCCCGCTGCTGTCGCCGGATGGTGCCGTGTTCGGCATGCTGTGCCTGCTGCACGACCAACCGCGCGACCTGGACCTTTCGCAGCAGCATGTGCTGCGCGAGCTGGCCGAGGTCGTGGCCGGCCTGCTCACGCGGGAGGAGGCGGATGCCCGCGTGCGGCGGGAGCTGGATTGCCTGCGCGAAACCGAAAGCCGCATGGCGCTGGCCATCGACGGCAGCGGCACCGGTATCTGGGACCGCAACGTGGCCACCGGCGAGATGCATTACTCCAAGGGCTGGAAAGCGCTGCTGGGCTATGCCGAACACGAAGTCGGCAATCGCATCGAAGAGAGTTACACACGGGTCCATCCGGCAGAGCTGGACTATGTGAAAGCGACCATCCAGGCCCACTTCGAGCAACGGACCGAGGCATACGAAGTGGAACATCGCCTGCGTTGCCGGGACGGCGGCTACAAGTGGGTCTGCAGCCGCGGCAAGGTGGTCGAGCGCGATGCCGCCGGCAAGCCGCTGCGCATGATCGGGACCACCACGGACATCACCGCCATGCGCGTCATGTCCGAGCAGGTGAAGCAGACCGCCGCACTGATGACCGACCTGACCAACGAGATTCCCGGCATGGTCTTCCAGTACCGGCGCCTGGCGGACGGCAGGTCGTTCTTCACCTACGTCAGCGCCGGGGCGCGGGATATCTACGGGCTCACCCCGGAGCAACTGGCAGAGAGCGCGCAGGCGCTGCACACGGTCATCCACCCGGACGACCTGGCGCCGTACCTCGCGTCCCTCGACAGCTCCGCGAGCGAGCTGGCGCCCTGGCACCTGGAGTACCGGGTACAGCTGCCGGGGCGGGGAGTCTCCTGGCGCCAGGGCGATGCACGCCCCAGGCGGCTGGAGGATGGCAGCGTGCTGTGGCACGGCTTCATCACCGATATCACCGAGCACAAGCAGATCGAAGCGGAATTGCAGGTGTTCGCCACCACCGACTCCCTGACCCAGTTGCCCAACCGTCGTCACTTCATGCAGCAGCTCGAAACCGAGTTGGCCCGGGTGCAGCGCTCCGCGAGCCATTGCGCGACCATCCTGATGTTCGACCTGGACCACTTCAAGGCGATCAACGACCGCTGGGGCCATTCCGTGGGCGACCAGGCCCTGCGGCATTTCGCGGCCATCCTCTGTACGCAGCTGCGCAAGACCGACGCCGCCGGACGGATGGGGGGCGAAGAGTTCGCGGTGGTACTGAGCGATGCCAGCCTCGACCAGGCCATCATTTTCGCCCGGCGCATCCAGGGCGAACTCGCCAGTTCCCCCGTGCTGCATGCCGATGAGCGCATTCCCCTGGCCGTCAGCATCGGTATCGCCGCCATCCATGCCACCGACCAGACCGCCGAGGCCACCCTGTCGCGCAGCGATATGGCCCTGTACCGTGCCAAGCGTGGCGGCCGCAACCGCATCGAATGCCACTGAGCGCGTTGCCCCGGTCCGTCACCATCGCTGTCACCGCGGCAAAGGGCGCATGCCGATGCTGAAGATCCAGGGCCTGCACAAGAGCTACCCGACGCCCCAGGGGCCGCTGGCGGTGCTGCGCGGCATCGACCTCGAACTGGAGGAAGGCCACAGCCTGGCATTGATGGGCGAGTCCGGCAGCGGCAAGAGCACCCTGTTGCACCTGGTGGCCGGGCTCGACCGCTTCGACGCCGGCAGCATCCAGGTTGGCGGGCGCTCCCTGGCCGCGCTCGACGAGCACCAGCTGGCGGCCTGGCGGCGCCTGGGCATCGGCCTGGTGTTCCAGCAGTTCAACCTGATCCCCAGCCTGCGTATCGAGGACAACCTGGCGTTCCAGGCCCGCCTGGCCGGCCGCCATGATCCGCACTGGCAGGCCGAACTGGTTCGGCGGCTCGGCCTGGGCGACCTGCTGCAGCGCTATCCCGAACAACTCTCCTGCGGCCAGCAGCAGCGGGTGGCCCTGGGCCGGGCGCTGGCGTCCAGGCCGCCCCTGCTGCTGGCCGACGAACCCACCGGCAGCCTCGACGAAGCCAGCAGCGACGAAGTGCTGGAGCTGCTCCTGGACCTGCTCGACGGCAGCCCGACCAGCCTCCTGATGGTGACCCACAGCCCGCGCATGGCTGCGCGCCTGGAGCGGTGCATGACCTTGCATGGCGGCCGTCTGCTGGAGCGGGGCGAGGCCTGAGATGCGGGTATTGCGCTGGACCCTGCACAGCCTGGTCAGCCACTGGCGCCGGCATCCCGTGCAGTTCTTCAGCGTGTTGACCGGCCTCTGGCTGGCCACCGCGCTGTGGACCGGTGTCCAGGCCTTGAACAGCCAGGCACGGGAAAGCTATGCCCGGGTCGGCCAGCTGTTCGGCGAGGAGCAGTACCTGCTCGTGCCCCGCCACGGCGGGTTGGTCGCCCAGCGCAGCTTCGTCGAATTGCGCCAGGCCGGCTGGCCGGTATCGCCGATCCTGCAGGGCCGGCTGAACCTGCAAGGGCAGGGCGGGCAACGCCTGCGCCTGGTCGGCATCGAACCCCTGACCCTGCCGGCCGGCACCGCGCTGGCCGGCCAGGCCCTGGAAGCCCTGGACCTGCCGGGCTTCCTCGGCCAGCCGGGGCGTACCTGGATCGCCGCCGACACCCTGGCGGATCTCGGCCTCGCAGCCGGCGCGCAGCCGTTGAGCGAGTCCGGGCAGGCCCTGCCGCCGCTGGAGGTGCGCGCGCAGGTGGCGCCCGGCGTACTGCTGGTGGACATAGGCGTTGCCCAGCGGCTGCTCGACGCTCCGGAAAAACTCTCGGGGCTGCTGCTGCCCGCCGACTTCGCCCGCGGAGAGCCGCGCCTGCCGCCGCAGCTGGCCACACAGCTGGTGCTCGAGCGCCGCAGCGAGGGGAGCGACCTGGCCCGGCTCAGCGAGAGCTTCCACCTCAACCTCACCGCCCTCGGCCTGCTGGCCTTCGTCGTCGGGCTGTTCATCGTCCATGCCGCCATCGGCCTTGCGCTGGAGCAGCGCCGTGCCCTGTTGCGCACCCTGCGGGCCTGCGGGGTGAGCCTGCGCCTGCTGCTCGCCGCCCTGGCCCTGGAGCTCGGTGGCCTGGCCCTGCTCGGTGGCCTGGCCGGGGTGCTCAGCGGCTACGGGCTGGCCAGCCTGCTGCTGCCCGATGTGGTGGCCAGCCTGCGCGGCCTGTACGGCGCCGAGGTGGCCGGGCAGCTCAGCCTCGGCCCTGCGTGGTGGCTGGGCGGGCTGGCCATCGGCCTGTCGGGCGCCTTGCTCGCCGGCGCCGGCAGCCTGGCCAGGGCCGCGCGGCTGCCGCTGCTGGCCCTGGCCCAGCCCGAGGCCTGGCATCGCGCCCAGGCGCTCTGGTTGCGCCGCCAGGCCTGGCTGGCCGGGGCGCTCGGCGGACTGGCGCTGATCGCCCTCGGCGTCGGTGACAGCCTGATCGCCGGCTTCGTCCTGCTCGCCGCCCTGTTGCTGGGCGCGGCCCTGTGCCTGCCGCTGTTCCTGAACCTGTTGCTGGAGCGCCTGTTGCCCCGCTGTCGCGGGCCCCTGGCGCACTGGTTCATCGCCGACAGCCGCCAGCAGTTGCCCGGCCTGGCCTTGGCGCTGATGGCCCTGCTCCTGGCGCTGGCGGCGAATATAGGCGTCGGCAGCATGACCGAAGGCTTTCGCAAGACCTTCTCCGGCTGGCTCGACCAGCGCCTGGCCGCCGAGCTCTACCTGACCCCGCGGGACCCGCAGCAGTCGGTCGCCATGGGCGCCTGGCTGAACCGCCAGCCGCAGATCAGCGCCGTACTGCCGAACTGGCGCGTCGAGTTGCGGCTGCAGGGCTGGCCGGCGCAGCTCAGCGGCGTGCTCGATCACCCGGCCTATCGCGCCCACTGGCCGCTGCTCAGCGCCAGCCCCGATGCCTGGAACCGGCTGGCCCGGCAGGACGCGGTGATGCTCAGCGAGCAACTGGCGCGCCGCCTGGACCTGCGCCTTGGCCAGACTCTGGCCCTGGCCACTCCCCGGGGTGAATGGCCACTGGAAGTCGTCGGTATCTATGCCGATTACGGCAATCCGAAAGGCCACCTGCTGGTCGACGCCGGGGGCTTTCGACGGCATTGGCCGGGCATCGAGCCCGCCAGCTACAGCCTGCACCTGCCCACAGCCGAGGTTTCCGCGCTGATGCAGGCCGTGCAGGCGGAGTTCGCCCCGGGCAGCGGCCGGCTCATCGACCAGAGCGAACTCAAGGCCTGGTCGACCCGGGTGTTCGAGCGCACCTTCGCCGCCACCGCCGCGCTCAACAGCCTGACCCTCGGGGTGGCGGGCGTGGCGCTGTTCATCAGCCTGCTGACCCTCGGCCAGACGCGCCTCAGCCAGCTGGCGCCGCTCTGGGCGCTGGGCGTCGGGCGGCCGCAACTGGCGCTGCTCAGCCTCGGCCAGACCCTGCTGCTGGCCCTGCTCACCCTGCTGCTGGCGGTGCCCCTGGGGCTGCTGCTGGCCTGGTGCCTGGTGGCGGTGATCAACGTGCGCGCGTTCGGCTGGCGCCTGCCGCTGCATGTCTTTCCCTGGCAGCTGCTGCAGCTGTCGGCCATGGCCCTGCTCGCCACGCTGCTGGCGGCCGCCTGGCCACTGTGGAAGCTGCGCCGCAGCACCCCGGCCGAGTTGCTGAGGACCTTCACCCATGAGCCGTAGCCTGCGCGTAGTGCTGCTCGCGGCCCTGCTGCTGGGCTGCGATGCCGAGCCGCCCCCGGCGGAGGGTTTCGCCGGGCTGGGCGAAGCCTCGGCGCGCTTCGCCCAGGTGACGCCGGGCCGGGCCTTGCGCTTTCCCGCCGATCACGGCGCGCACCCGGACTACCGCATCGAATGGTGGTACGTCACCGCCAATCTCCAGGATGAGCAGGGCCGCGCCTGGGGCCTGCAATGGACCCTGTTCCGCAGCGCGCTGCAGCCCGGCTCCAGCGCAGCGGGCTGGAGCAACCAGAACCTGTGGATGGGCCACGCCGCGCTGACCGGCCCCCATGGCCACCGCTCGGCGGAGCGCCTGGCCCGTGGCGGCATCGGCCAGGCCGGCGTCGACACCGCGCCGTTCAAAGCCTGGATCGACGACTGGCGCTTCGGCAGCCGAGCACCGGCGAACGCGGAGCTGGATGACCTGGAGCTGCAGGCCGATGGCGGCAGCTTCGGCTATCGCCTGCACCTGACCAGCAATCGCCCCCTGGTGCTGCACGGCGAGCAGGGCTTCAGCCGCAAATCCGCCCAGGGGCAGGCTTCCTACTACTACAGCCAGCCGTTCTTCCAGGCCCGGGGCGAGGTGCGGCTGGAGGGCAAGACCTACCAGGTCAGGGGCCAGGCCTGGCTGGACCGCGAATGGAGCAGCCAGCCCCTGGCGCCCGACCAGCACGGCTGGGACTGGTTCTCCCTGCACCTGGCCAGCGGCGAGAAGCTCATGCTGTTCCAGCTGCGCCATGCCGACGGCCAGCATTACCGCGCCGGCACCTGGATCAGCGCCGCCGGCGAGCCCCGTGCGCTGGGCGACCGGGACATCCTCATGACGCCCTTGCAGCACAGCCGTGTCGCCGGCCGCGAGCTGCCGACCCGATGGTCGCTGCGCATCGCCAGCGAAGGCTTCGACATCACCAGCGAGCCGCTGCAGGAGAACGCCTGGATGGACACCCGCTTCCCGTACTGGGAAGGGCCGATCCGATTCAGCGGCAGCCACCAGGGCGTGGGATACCTGGAACTGACGGGGTACTGAGCCGGGGACAAGTCGGAGGGAGGGGCCCGCATTGCGCTCCCCCGTAGGGTGCGCCATGCGCACCGCCTGCCCTGCGTCACGCCCAACCGCCGGTGCGCGCGGCGCACCCTACCGGGGCGGCCTCGAATGAACCCCGGGGTTGCCACACGATGTCGAACGGCATTGCACAGAAGGGGGTCGAATCACGCATCATGGGCGCATTCGGCTCAAGGGAGGTTGCCATGCGCGTTCTGTCATTCGTTGTGCGTCTTGCCGCGTTGTCGCTGGGGCTGGTGCTCGCCACTGCCGCCATGGCGACCGAGGAAGCGCAGCTGATCGAATCGATCAACGACTACCGCAGCCAGGTGCAGCGCTGTGGGAGCCAGGCGTCCGAGGAGCTGCCGCCGCTGTCGGCCGATCCCCGCCTGATCCTGCAGGCCAGCGGCATGGGGGACTTGCAGGAGGCGCTGGCGCGCTCGGCTTATCCGATGGTCAACGTCCAGGCCATCAGCCTGACCGGGCCGCGTGATGCGCAGGCGGCCATGAAGGCATTGCAGGAAAGCTTCTGCCAGGTCGTGCTCGATCCGCAGTTCGTCGATATCGGCGTGAGCCGCGAGGGGCTCGACTGGCGCATCGTGCTGGCGCGGCCGCTGCTGACCAGGGGCCTGGGCAACTGGCAGACGGAAGGGCAGCAACTGCTGGCGCAGATCAACGCCGCCCGCGCGCAGGCGCGCCAGTGTGGCGGCCAGTCCCTTGCCGCCGCGCCGCCGCTGACCTGGAACGAAACCCTGGCCGCCGCGGCGGAAACCCATACCCGGGCGATGGCCAACCAGAACTACTTCAGCCACCGGGACCGCGATGGCCGCACCCCGAGCGACCGCGCGGAGCTGGCCGGCTATGCCGGCCTGCAGATCGGCGAGAACATCGCCGCCGGGCAAGACACCGTTCGCAAGGTGATCGACGGCTGGCTGGCCAGCCCCGGCCACTGCGCCAACCTGATGAACCCGCAGTTCCGCGAGCTGGGCGCGGCCTACGCGGTCGACCCGAAGAGCGATGCCGGCATCTACTGGACGGCGCTGTTCGGCGCGCAGTGAAGGGAGGGAGCACGCGCCCTCGGATCTACTTCGGCAAGCGATGCTTGTGCCTGGCGTTCCTGGCGGCGATCCCCATCAGTCGCTGGAATTTCGGGCAATCCAGGTGGTTGGCTTCGGGGCAGGACGCCGCGTGGCGCAGGCCATCGCGTATCGCGCACAGTTGCTTGATGGTGCGATCCACCTCATCGGCCTTGTCCTGCAGCCGGGCCCGATCGATGGCCGGCCCACCTTCGACCACCAGCATCCCGGCGATATCGTCGAGGGAAAATCCGGCGCTGCGACCGAGCGCGATCAACGACAGGCGCTGGATCACCGACTCGTTGAACACCCGCTTGAGGCCATTGCGGCCGATGGAGCGGATCAGCCCCTTCTCCTCGTAGTAGCGCAGCGTGGAGGCCGGCAAGCCGGACCAGCGCGACACTTGTCCGATATCCATCTCTTTCATGCTTGACCTCAAGTCGACTTGAACTGGTGGGCTGATGAAGACGCCTCTTCAGAGCAAGTTAAAGGGCAAAAGCATGGAAGGCGAGAAAATCCCGCGCGGGATCCCGAAAGAGTGCTCCTGCGAAAAACGGCACAGCTGTAGCGTACGTTTCGCTCCCCCCTTGATTAGTGTTCAGGTGAATGCGGCTGCGATTGCGGGCTAGCCCCAACGCAGCCTGGGGACTTCAACCGAGGCGTAGAAAATGCTCGAACCTGAAACGCTCGTGGTATTTGCCGGTGCCGTCGCCCTGCTGCTGATTTCACCGGGGCCCAACATGGTGTTTGTCCTGAGCCATGGCATGCATTACGGCTGGCGTGGAGGTCTGGTCGCCGCGCTGGGGATCAGCCTGGCGGACCTGCTCCTGACCTTGCTCACCGTTGCGGGTGTTACCGGGCTGGTTGCGGCCTGGCCGCCATCCTTCGACATCATCCGTTACTGCGGCGCGGTCTATTTGCTGTGGATGGCGTACAGGACGCTCAGGAGCAATGGCATGCCTGAAAAGGCTGCCTGTGAAAAAGCCCCGTTGAAGACGGTGTTCATCAGCGCCACGCTGAACAGCCTGCTCAACCCCAAGGCGTTGCTGTTCTTCATCGTCTTTCTCCCGCAGTTCGTAACGCCTGCCAACGGCATGATCGCGGAACAACTCCTGCTGCTGGGCGGCGTGCTGACGTTGCTGGCATTCGTCTTTCATGCGGGCCTCGGGTTCTTCGGCGGCTCGGTGGGCCGGGCCATCGCGGGGCATGGCAGATTCTTCAGCGTGCAGAAATGGGGGCTGGCGAGTGTCTTCGGGCTGTTGGCAATCCGCCTGGTGGTGATGTCCCGTCCGAACTGACCTGCGTCACCGCGAGACTTTTCCAATTTCCATTCCTTTCATGCTTGACCTCAAGTCGACTTGAACTGGCAGGCTGATGAAACGGCCAATCCGGGCCAGTCAGAGGGGAAGAACATGATAGGCGAGATAGCTCTGCGGGTAATCGGGATCGGCGTTGGCGCAACGCTGGTGGCAGATATCTGGGCGTACCTGCGCCGACGGCTCTTCGGCGCTCCATCGTTCGACTACGCGCTGGTCGGGCGGTGGCTGGGGCACATGCGCAACGGGCGTTTCCGCCATGAGGCGATCGCCAGGGCGGAGCCTGTGCGCGGCGAACGCTTGATGGGCTGGGCGTGCCACTACCTGATTGGCGTGACTTTCGCGGGGCTGCTGGTGGCGGTGGCAGGGGCGGGCTGGTTGTGCGCGCCGACGCTGTTGCCGGCGTTGGCGTTCGGGGTGGTGAGCGTTGCCGCGCCACTTCTGCTCATGCAGCCGGCGTTCGGGATGGGCGTTGCCGCTTCTCGCCTGCCGAATCCGGGCAAGGCCAGGGTCAGGAGCCTGGTCACGCACCTGGTGTTCGGAGCGGGGTTGTTCGTGGCCGGGTGGGCGCTTTCGGGGCTGCTTCCGGAGCAGCTTTGCTCGGGCTGAAGGTGGCGTAGCCGGATGGAATCCGGGCATCCCGTATCGCCCGAGATCGGATTTACAGCGAGCGAACGATCTGCTCGCGCAGCCACTGATGGGCGGGGTCGCGATGGGAGCGCTCGTGCCAGAGCATGGCCATCTCGTAGCCCGGCACCTCGATCGGTGCCTCCACCACGCGCAGGTTGCCGTTATCGCGCACCAGGCGTTCGGGCAGCATCGCCACCAGGTCGGTGCTTTCCAGCACCGAGCGCAGGAACAGGAAGTGCGGCACCGACAGCACCACCCGGCGCTCCAGGCCACGCTCGGCCAGGGCTTCATCGGTGATGCCGCGGAACCCGCCGCCATCCGGCGAGACGATCACCTGGTCCAGCCTGCAGAACTGCGCCAGGGTCGGGCGCCGCTTGAGGCGCGGATGGCTGGCACGGCCGGCCAGGACATAGCGCTCGGCGAACAGCGTGCGGCGACGCAGGCCGGGCGGCGAGCCTTCGCTGGTATGGAAGGCGAGGTCGATCTCGCCCTGTTCCGCCTGCCTGGCGATGCGTGACGGCACCATCTCGACCACGGCCACGCGGGTGCCTGGCGCCGCCGTGCGCAGCCCGTCCAGCGCCGGCAGCAGGATTGCCGATTCGCCGTAGTCGGTGGCGGCGATGCGCCAGGTATGACGGGCCTCGGCCGGGTCGAACGGGCTGGCCGGGGAGACGGCGCTTTCCAGGGCCTTGAGCGCCTGGCGCAGCGGTTCGCGCAGCTCCTCGGCCCGCGCGGTGGGGCGCATGCCCCTGGGGCCCGGCAGCAGCAGCGGGTCGTCGAAGATCTCGCGCAGCTTGGCGAGGTGGACGCTCACCGCCGGCTGGGAGAAGTTCAGGCGCTCCGCCGCGCGGGTCACGTTGTGCTCCGAAAGCAACACGTCCAGCGTCACCAGCAGGTTGAGGTCCAATCGTCTGAGATTATTCATCCGTATACCTGGAATGTTGGATATTCATTTCCAATATACCTGGAGGAAATCCATCCTGCGCCCATCTTGCAACGGAGGTTTCCCATGAACGTATTGATCGTCCACGCCCACCCCGAACCCGCCTCGCTCAATGGCGCGCTGAAGGATTTCACGGTCGAGCGCCTCGAAGCGGCCGGCCACACCGTCCAGGTCTCGGACCTGTACGCGATGAACTGGAAAGCCCCGCTCGATGCCGGCGACAGCCTGGACCACGAGCCCGGAACGCGCTTCGACCCTTCCCTGGACTCCAAGCGGGCGTTCGCCAACGGCCGGCAGAGCGCGGACATCGCCCGGGAGCAGGACAAGCTGCGTTGGGCCGATGCGCTGATCCTGCAGTTTCCCCTCTGGTGGTTCTCGATGCCGGCGATCCTCAAGGGCTGGGTGGAGCGTGTCTATGCCTATGGCTTCGCCTACGGCGTGGGAGAGCATTCCGACGTCCGCTGGGGCAACCGCTATGGCGAAGGCTCCATGGCCGGCAAGCGGGCGATGCTGATGGTCACCACCGGCGGCTGGGAATCCCACTACAGTGCCCGGGGCATCAACGGCCCCATGGACGATGTGCTGTTCCCGATCCACCACGGCATCCTCTATTACCCCGGCTTCGACGTGCTGCCGCCGTTCGTGGTCCACCGCACCAGCCGCATCGACGAGGCCCGCTTCGCGGCCATCCGCGACGAACTCGGCCAGCGTCTCGACGACCTCTGGCAGACCGCGCCGATTCCGTTCCGCCCGCAGAACGCCGGTGAGTACGAGATACCCGCGCTCACGCTGAAGGCCGAGGTGGCGCCGGAGCGCGTCGGCTTCACCGCGCATATCGCCTGAACGGGCGGTCGAGCCCGCCGGCTGGCTCTGTTGACTCAAGGCGTCTGGAAAGCCGGTAGGGTGCGCCGTGCGCACCAGTGGTTGGGCGCCGCGCAGAGGTGAATCCGTAATCGGTGCGAGTCCAGGATCCTGGAACTGGAATATCTACTGATTCATCTACTTCGCCTGCTCCGATATGAGCATCGACCATTGTTGATGGTAGGTTCATTTTTCCCGTTCCTATACTCGGCCAGCCCCTCTCAGAGGGGTTGAGTGTCGAAATTAATCGAGCCCTGATCAACTCTGGACAGCTGCTCGATTAACCAACTAATCCGAGACTTTTGACGAGGCAGGGTATGTCTCGGGAAGGGATGCTTTTGCGGGCGAAGTTGAGAAAGGAATATGGGTTGTTTAGGAGGATTGACAGTAAAGGAAGGCGGAAAGACGACGTAAGGCAAGCCTCTCGGCAGTGATCATTCTTTTAGTCGTTCAGGTATAAGGCGCTCGTATTCTGTTTAGCTGGATTACAAGAAATGCGCTCGATTGGATTCAATCCACGCGGCGCGACAATATCTCCTGAAGCTAGTAATCAGAGCCTGAAAAATGAAACTACACGAAATCATAGGTTATGATCGACATGGAACCGTTCGTGAACTGAATACCGCCCTCAACAAGGGCACTCTGAATACCAGGGATGTAACTTTCTCGGCGCTCGGTTTCAATGCGCCGGGTTGGATAGCCGCATCTTCGATGTCGATTCTCTACTCGATATCCGGCCACCATGCCCCGCTGGCGATCTTGATCGCGTACTTCTTCCCGATGCTGGTGATGGCCTTCTGCATGATTGCGCTCACTCGGCAGGCGCCGTCAGCAGGTGGGGTTTTCACATTCACATCGCGCTTTCTGCATCCCGGTGTAGGGACCGTCCTCGGCTGGGCCTATGCGGTGGCGTGCACGGCGGTGATGGCAATGTGCGCCGTCATTGGCGCCGAGTATGTCCAGGCACTGATCCCGGCATTGGCCGGCCCATTGAACGCCAAGTTGATCGGGACTGGGATGGTTCTGGTCTTCCTGGTCATTTCCTGCAATGGAGTCAATGCCACAGCCAAGGTAGCCAGCGTTTTCCTGATCTTCGAAATAGGCGTCGTGGCCGGGCTGGGCCTGATGGGGCTGATCGATCCCCAGGTTGAGGATCTGTCGATCACTTCCATGTATTCCCTGGAGGGAGCAGGTGGCTTGTCCGCGATTGGGCCAGCCGTGCTGTTCGGTGTCTGGATGCTCGCCAACTTCGACTCGGCGATCAACTACATCGAGGAGTCGCGCGTTCCGGTTCGAACGGTGCAACGCTCGATGCTGCTCGTGCTGACCTCGGCATTCGTCATCTACAGCCTCGCGGCCATCGGTTGGCAGTTTGCGGTGCCGGTAGAGGAACTGGCGGCCATTATCGAGGATGGCAACGGTGGGCCGATTGCAGCCGTAGCGAATGTCTACCTACCGCCCGCCATGGCCTGGATCGCCTTGTTCGTGGTGATCACTTCCGCCTGCGCGGGAATGCAGATTTCCTCCAGCGCGGCTGCCCGTACGCTCTACAGAATGAGTGAAGAAGGGCATCTCCCGGCAGCGCTCAGGTCTGTGAACAAAACGAAATCACCCTGGCTGGCCAGCGTCATCGTTTCGGCCGTAGCCATCGGGCTGCTCTGGTGGAAACCGCTGGACAAGATCCTCTGGTACTACGATGTGGTGACCATCACCCTGGTGATGTCCTACATGGCCGCTATCGCAGCGTTCATTGCCATGACCTGGCGCCGCCACAGTTTCCGTATGTCGTTGATGCTCTCGATTCCCGCATCACTCGCGATCTGTGTGCTTGGTTACATTGGCTATACCGCCGGGGCGAATCCGGTATCCCCGGAAGACATGTACACCGCCTGGTACCTTGGCGCGCTGACGATCCTGTCCGGCGTAATGATCCTGCTCTTGCGATCGCGCGCATCCAGGCGAGCCGAACTTTCCCAAGTTTGAGCCTGGCCGTGGTTCTGAGGTTTCGAAAGACCTTTCATCTCTGAACCTGACGGCATTACCCAGCTATCGAATATCCACGCAGATGATGCCTCTACGGAGTCCCCGGGGGCATCGGGGACTCGCTCTGCCTTCAATCAGGAAAAGGTGAACTTATGAAGCGCGTTGTAGTTATCACCGGCGCTGGAAAGGGTATCGGACTGGCGACAGCCAAACGCTTCGCCATGGCCGGAGACCATCTGGTGCTCAATTACTTTGACTCCAAGGACCAACTGGACCCGGTGATACGTATTGCCCGGGAAAACGGCGGAGACGCAATCACTGTTCAAGCCGATATCAGCGATCCCGAAGCGGCAACCGGCGTCATCCGTGAGGCCGAGAGTCGCTATGGCCGGGTCGACATCCTCGTAAACAATGCCGGGAGACTGGTGTCGGCCACTGTGGCGGAGACGAGCTGGGCACAGTGGGAGCAGATGATCAGCACCAACCTCGGGGGAACCTGGGCCTGCATGCAGGCGGTATTGCCGGGCATGCTCGCTCGCCGCGAAGGGCGAATCATCAACATCAGTTCCGAGTTGGGCTTGATCGGCTTTCCGACCTACGCAGCCTACTGCGCCTCCAAGGGTGGGGTGATCGCCCTGACCAAGGCGGTCGCCAAGGAGGTTGCCCCGTCCGGTGTGCTGGTGAACTCGGTGGCACCCGGCCCAATCGAGACCGACATGCTGATCAAGGACACCATCGAATACAACGACGAGACGCGACAGGCACTTCCATTGAAGCGCTTCGGCAAAGCCGAAGAGATCGCGGCCATGGTTGAAGCCCTGGCGGGGCCGGCTGGCGATTACATGGTTGGACAGATTGTCAGTCCCAATGGCGGAGCCGCGATCTGAGTCGACAGGTCGGGCCTCGAATGAATTGAGTTGGCCATTTTCAGCAAGTTGAACTGCTCCGATTCGATCAATAACAAAAGGAAAGAACGATGAGCGCTGTGATGATTACCGGCGGCCTTGGCTACGTTGGCCGATACCTGACAAAGAAACTCAGTGAACAGGGCGTCCGGGTCGTTAGTTACAACCGTGACTACTCCGAGGCAAAGTCGGAATTCATGACGCCCGTGCAGGGTGAGTTGTATGACATTCCACGGATCGTAAGGACCATTCGCGAGTTTGATGTGGATCGCGTCATTCATACCGCGGCAATGTCGCATCCCGACCTGTCCATAGACCTGCCCATCACGACGGTGGCGGCAAATATCGAAGGCACGATCCATTTGCTTGAAGCAATGCGATTGGCGGGAATCCGCAAGCTCGTCAATTTCTCCTCCGAAACCGTATATGGGCATGTCGAGGGAGTGGTCAACGAACAGGCTCCGGCTAATCCGACCACCCCTTACGGCGTTACCAAGTTGGCCACAGAGCATTTTGGTCGGGTCTATAACGAGCTCTATGGCATGGAGGTCGTTTCCCTGCGCATTGCAGAAGTGTACGGCCCTGAAAACAAGATGCCGCAGGTGCTCAGGGATATCCTCAAGACCGTCCAGCGCGGCGATACGTTCTCACTCCCTTCCGGCGGCGACCACCGCTTCCACTATGTCCATGTCGAAGACGTCGTGCGTGCCGTGCTGTTGGCTGCGCAGGCGAAGGATATCAAGGGAAGTGTCTTCAATATTGCCGGTGATCGCCCCTGGACGTTGCATGAGGCCGTCGACCTGATCAGGAAGCTGATCCCGGGGGCCAATATCGAAATCGGTGGCGGTTACTGGCATCTGGATCGACAGGGGGAGTGGGATCTCAGCGCTGCGGAGCGGGAGTTGGGATATCGAGCGGAATGGACCCTGGAGAAAGGGTTGGAACATTATTCCAGTTGGCTGATCGATCACGAATATTGATGGTTTTCCTTGCGAGCAAATCTTTTCGATCTGGAGTGATCACGCATGATCAGCAATCCGATTACCTGGCCAAATGGCGCCCGTTGTGCAGTTGCTTTCACTTTTGATATGGATGCCGACAGCATCCTTCATGTGGCACACCCTAAAGACTCGGCGACACGCGTTGCCAGTATCTCGATGCTGCAATACGGGCCTGACGTAGCGGTCCCGCGAATTGTGGAAACCTATCGGCGTTTCCAGATCAAGCAGACGTTCTTCATTCCGGCCTGGTGCATCGAGCAATATCCCAGGGCCATCGAGGCGATCGTCGAAGGTGGTCACGAGATTGGCCATCATGGCTATATCCATGAACACCCGAACGAGCTGAGCAGGGAAGAGGAGGCGTATTGGCTCGATCGCGGTTGCGAGACCATCAAGCGCTTCACCGGCCAGGCGCCACGGGGCTGGCGGGCCCCCCTCTACAACATGTCGGAGCACTCCGCCGACCTGCTGATCGAGCGAGGCTTCAGCTACGACGCCTCATTGATGGGCGATGATGTTCCTTATCTGTTGCGTACCTCTGCCGGGGAATTGGTGGAACTGCCCTCGAGCTGGGCTCTGGATGACTGGCCGCAGTACATGCACAGCATCGACCTCGATTTTCAGATGCCGATTCAATCGCCGCAGCGGGCTATCGAGGTGTTCAAGGCGGAATTCGATGCAGCATGGGAATACGGCGGCCTATTCATACCGGTTTGGCACCCATTCCTTTCGGGTCGGCTGGCGCGCTGGCATGAGGTCACCAAACTGATCGAATACATGATGGAAAAGGGCGATGTCTGGTTCGCTCGTCTTGATGAGATCGCGGCGCATGTCAAGAACAGTGTCTCCGATGGTCTCTACAAACCACGGATTGACAACTTGCCTTACTACCAAGGGCCGGTTACGGCTAATAAATAGCCAACTCTGATCAATATCTGCCCCCCTTTCTGGAGGGAATAACCCCGGCCAATGGCCGGGGTTTTTCCGTTGCCGATGGCTGGCAGTTCCCCGCAGGAACTTCGGGGCCGTGCCGTGGGTCGGAGATGACCGCCGTTCCAGGCCACTTGTTCATGCGTATCACAGCGGGCCACGGCGAACACCCCACAAGACCCATCACCCGTCGTTCCGGGATTTCGGCTCAGATGAAAATGCCCTCGATGCTCGCCAAGCGCTTCATGTCAGTCCTGATGCTGGCCATGTGTACGGCCGCTTCGTTGCCGTCATTGGCGGCCCAGCAGAACAACAGCGCCTCGGCTGCGATGCTGGAAGCAGCGGCACTGCAACTGGAGTTTGGCGAGGTGGAGCAGGCCGGCGATACGTTGGAGCGTGCCTTGCGCATCGAACCGAACAATCCCGCGACCTTGCATTACCTGGGGCAGGTGCGGCTCCGCCAGGGGCAGCATGAGCAGGCCGTCGCCCTGGCCACCCGATCCAATGCACGCGCTCGCAACGATGCCGGGCTGCGCGAGCGCAATCTCCAGCTGATCCGCACGGCCCGGCAGGCCATGGGGCCGGGCGTGTCATCCGGTGCGATGGCGGAGATGGATGAGCCGGCTGAAATCCGCGTGGGCCTGGATAAGGAAGTGGAAAGAGGGCGCGCGGCAGGAATCGCCGCAACGGAGTCGCCGGCCGGTGACTGGCAAGCCCCGGATGCAGGTGGCCTGCGAGCCGCGTCACTCCAGACGCAGCCAGCGGATGAAGAACTGCACATACCCCGTGGCCAGATGCCGCCGCGTGGCAAGTGCCGGATCTGGTTTCCCGACCGCCCGACAGGACGGCAACCCAAGCCCGACAAATGCAAGAAGCTGCAGGATCGGGTACCGCCAGGTGCCTATCTCGTGCGTGGTTGAGGCCAGGACCTCGCTCAAGGATCGAGCGCCGCGTCGAAGAACGACGAAATCAATCGGCTGTTGCGGCGCTCCGCCAGGCAGTAGAGGTAGGTTTCGGTATGCACTGGATCACCCGCGATGCGGATCGACTGGATGTGCGGATCGGGTATGAACTCCGCCTCGGACACCGCCCCCAGTCCGATACCGCGTACCACGGCTTCGCGCAGGGCTTCGCGGCTGCCGATTTCCATGGCGAGGCGCGGGGTCACGCCGGCCTCGGCCAGGGCCCGTTCCAGGGCGGCGCGGGTGGTGGAGCCGGGCTCGCGCTGCAGCAGCGGCTGGCCCTCCAGCTCTTCCAGGGCGATGGAGCCCCGCGTGGCGAGCGGATGCTCGCGGTTGGCGAAGAGGATGATGGCGTGGCGCGCATAGCGCACGGCGCACAGGCCCGGGTCGTCATGCCGGCCGGCGAGCACGGCGATGTCGGTGACGTATTGCTCCAGGTCCGCCAGCACCTCTGCCGAGTTGCCGACGCGGATCGACACCTCGATGCGCGGATGGCGCTGGCGGTAGCTGTCCACCATCTCGATGACATGGAAGGGGCCCACGGCGCCGAGCTTGAGCTGGCCGCTGTCCAGCCGCCCGGAGTCGCGCAGCAGGTTGTGCGCTTCCAGCTCCAGCGCCGCCAGGCGCTGGGCGATGGGCAGCAGTTGCCGGCCGACGTCGGACAGCTCGATGCGCCGGCCCCGACGGTGGAACAGCTCGACCTGGTGCTGGCGTTCCAGGCTCTGCACCTGGGTGGTCAGGGTGGGCTGGCTCAGCCCCAGGGCGCGGGCGCCGGCACTGAAGCTTCCGTGGCGGGCAACGGCCAGGAATGCACGCAACTTGGCGCTGGACATCCATAGGTTCCTTCAATAGTTGGCTGGCAAAACCCATATTGAATTGATCCTATGACTGTCACGTGACCTTCCTAGCCTGTGGCCATTCCAACCACAACCGCTGGGAATGCCATGAAAACCCTCGCCAAGTTCCTCCGTATCGCCGGTATCGCGCTTCTCCCGCTGGTCGCCGCCGGCCAGGCCCAGTCCGCCGACAAGCTGACCATCGGCCTGATCCCCTCCGAAGACTCCCAGGCCATGATCGAGACCAGCCAGCAGGTGCTCGACAGCCTGGAGCAGCAGCTCGGCATGCCGGTGGAGCCCTTCGTCGCCACCGACTACAACGGCATCATCGAAGCCCTGCGCGCCGGCAAGCTGGACGTGGCCTACCTCGGCCCGTTCTCGTACGTGCTGGCGACCACGGTGGCCGAGGTCGAGGCCTTTGCCGTGGCGGTGACCAGGAAGACCGGGCAGAGCGCCTACAAGAGCCTGATCCTGGCACGCAAGGACAGCGGTATTCGCGACCTCGCCGATCTCAAGGGGCATACCTTCGCCTTCGTCGACCCCAGCTCGGCCTCCGGCCACCTGTTTCCCAAGGCGGGCCTGGAACAGGCCGGTTTCGATCCGGACAGGCTGTTCTCGCGGGTGATCTTCTCCGGCTCCCATGACGCCAGCATCCTCGCGGTGGAGAACCGGAAGGTGGATGCCGCCGCCGTGGCCGACCGCATTCTCGCCACTGCCGTGGCCAAGGGCCTGGTGAAGCAGGAAGACTTCCAGGTGGTCTGGACGTCGCGGCCGATTCCCGAGTCCCCCATGGTCTGGCGCAAGGACATGGACCCGGCGCTGAAGCAGAAAGTGGCCGGCGCCCTGGCTGCCATCAAGGATGTGCCCTGGGGTGACCAGGGCCAGCTGGACGGCTTCCAGCCCACCAGCGACGCGGCCTACGACGTGGTCCGCGAGACCGCCAGGGTCCTCGATCTCGATCTGCGGAGCATGAAATGATCAGCGTCCGCCAACTGACCAAGCGATACGGCAGCAATGCCGTGCTGCGTGGCATAAACCTCGACATCGGGGCGGGTGAGTTCGTGGTGGTCCTGGGCCAGTCCGGTGCCGGCAAGTCGACCCTGCTGCGCTGCATGAACCGCCTGGTCCGGGCCGACTCCGGCAGCCTCGAAGTGGCCGGCATCGACGCCCTCGGCTGCCGCGATACCCGCGCCCTGCGCCGCCAGGTGGCGATGATCTTCCAGCACCACAACGTGGTACCGCGCCTGTCGGTGCTGAAGAACGTGCTGACCGGCCGCCTGGGCGCGGTCTCCACCCCGGCCTCGGTGCTGCAACTGTTCCGGCGTGAAGACATCGCCCTGGCCATGGCGTGCCTGGAGCGTGTGGAGCTGGCGCACAAGGCCCATGAGCGCACCGATGCACTTTCCGGCGGGCAGAAGCAGCGGGTGGGCATCGCCCGCGCGCTGGCCCAGCGGCCCAAGGTGATCCTGGCCGATGAACCGGTGGCCAGCCTCGACCCCAAGACCGCGCGCCTGGTGTTGCAGTACCTGCGCGATGCCACGCGCGAGCTGGGCATCACGGTGGTGTGCAACCTGCATCAGGTGGATTACGCCCGCGAGTTCGGCGACCGCATCGTCGGCCTGGCCCATGGCCGGCTGGTATTCGATGGTGACGGCCGGAACCTGACCGAAGCCGACCTGCAACGCATCTATCCGGGCCAGGCAGTGGCGGCGGGCGAGCAGCCCGTTGCCGACCGTGCGCGGCTGCGCTACGCCACGAGTCTGGAGGGTTGAGCATGCAACGGCACAATTACATCTGGGCGGTGGAGCTGCCGCGAGGATCGCGGGGTTGGCTGGGCACCGGCGCGCTGGTGCTGGCGGTGATCCTCGTCCTGCACTGGAGCGCCGAAGGCGCGCAGCTGAGCCTGGGCGAACTGGCTGCCGGCCTGCCGCAGATCGGCGACTTCCTGGGCCGAACCATGCCGCCGGACTTCAGCATCCTGCCGCGGTTGCTGGCGCCGGCCCTGGAAACCGTGCAGATCGCCATCTGGGGCACGCTGCTCGGTGTGCTGCTGGCGGTGCCGCTGTCCTTCCTGGCGGCACGCAACCTGACCCGCAACCGCTTCTTCTACGGCGCCACCCGGCAGTTCCTCAACCTGACCCGCAGCATCAACGAGCTCATCCTCGCCCTGGTGTTCGTCTCGGCAGTGGGGCTGGGCCCTTTCCCCGGTGTGCTGGCCCTGGCGCTGCATGGGGTCGGGATGCTCGGCAAGTTCTTTGCCGAAAGCATCGAGGAAATCGACCAGGGCCCCATCGAGGCGCTTCAAGCCACCGGTGCGCGGCCTTTGCAGGTCATCGTCTTCGGCGTACTGCCCCAGGTGATCACCGCCTGGATCGCGGTGGTGCTCTACCGCTTCGAGGTGAACCTGCGTTCGGCCACCGTGCTCGGCATGGTTGGGGCGGGCGGATTGGGTTTCGAGCTGGTCAGCAGCCTCAAGCTGTTCAAGTACCAGGAAACCGCCACCTGCATCATCGTCATCACCCTCATGGTGATCATCGCCGACACGGCTTCCAGCCGCCTGCGCAACGCCATCCAGCGCGGCGCCAGCCACTGACCTGCACAGCCAAGCCTCCGTCTCGGTTCGCCGCGGCGGCTGGCCTCCCTTTGCCGGGATTCCGGTATCGGCCAGGCCGATGCAGACCTGCGATTAATCGATTTGAGCCGTTGTCGAGGGACGCTGACTATGTGCCCACCTTCCGACAACAAGAACAAAGGAGCCATCATGACCGCCCGTTTCCACAACCCGGTCGATACCCGCTTCGGCTGTGGCAGCCTGCGCCAGCTCGCGTCCCTCACCGAAAACCAGAAGGTCGCCCTGGTGATCTTTCCCGAAGCCCGTGCCCTCGGCCTGCTGGACCGCCTGCAGGTGCTGCTGGGTGAGCGCCTGGTGCATGTGGTGGAGGATGTCCAGCCCAACCCGGATGTCGCCCAGCTGCGCCAGACCTACGAGCGCTTCTGGCGCGAAGCGGAAGATTGCCAGACGGTGATCGCCGTGGGTGGCGGCAGCGCCATCGACACCGCCAAGGCGTTGATCGTGGGCACCGGGTCCGGCAGTTTCGATGAGCTGCTGGCCCTGCTGTCCACCGGCAAGGCGTTCGTGCCGGCGCGCGCCAAGACGCTGATCGCCGCGCCCACCACCGCCGGCACCGGCAGCGAGGTCACGCCCTGGGCGACCATCTGGGATGCCGCTGGGCAGAAGAAATACTCCCTGCACCTGGATTGCACCTGGCCCAAGGTAGCTATAGTCGACCCCGAGTTGATGATGACCGTGCCGGCCGGGGTCACCGTGTCCACCGGGCTGGATGCCTTGTCCCACGCGCTGGAGTCGATCTGGAACGTCAACGCCAATCCGCTCTCCGACACCTTCGCGGTCTCCGCCATCGAGGACATCCTCGAATGCCTGCCGCTGCTGCGCCGCGATCTCGGCAACCGGGAGCTGCGCTCGCGCATGGCGCTGGCGGCGCTCAAGGCGGGCATGGCGTTCTCCAATACCAAGACGGCGCTGGCCCATTCCATTTCCTACGAGATGACCCTGCGCCACGGGCTGCCCCATGGCATCGCCTGTTCCTTCAGCCTGCCGCTGGTGCTGGGCCTGGCCTGGGGCCGCGACGAGGCGCGCGACCGCACCTTGCAGCGGGTCTTCGGCGGCGACTTGGGCAAGGCCCAGGAGCGCTTGCGGCAATTCCTCCACAGCCTCGATGTGAAGACCGAGTTCGGTGATTACGGCGTGACAGCGAGGGAGGCCGAGGAGATCATCGATTACGCCATGCAGGGCGCACGCGGCAGGAACTTCATCGGTTCACGAGCCGCCTAGGGAACTGCCATCCCGCACATAGCCGGGGCTCGGCGAGTCCCGGGACTTTCCTGTTGCACCAATCAAGAGTGCCACCCGCCGGCCCTGGGCCGGGGGCGACGTACAAGAAGGAAAACGCCATGAATCGCGCTGATACCCTGCCTGGCCTGGCTGTCCCCGCTCCATCGTTTCGTGTGGCCCAGTGGCGCATGCTGCTGGCCGCGATGTTCTGCTACCTGTTCTTCTACACCGGCCGGCAAACCTTCGGGTTCGCCATCCCCGGCATGCAGGCCGAGTTCGGCCTGAGCAAGGAAACCCTCGGCTGGGTTTCCACTGCGATGCTCTGGACCTACGCCATCGGCCAGGCGATCAACGGCAACCTGGCCGACAAGTTCGGCGGCCGCCGCATCATGACCCTGGGGGCGGTGCTGTCCTGCGGCGCCAACTGGGTCACCAGTTTCGCCGGTGGCTTCATGAGCCTGATCCTGCCCTGGGGCGTCAACGGCTACTTCCAGGCGCTCGGCTGGGCGCCCGGCAGCCGCCTGCTGTCGAACTGGTGGGGCGTCTCGGAGCGCGGCAAGGTCTACGGCTTCTATGTGTTCGCCGCAGGCTGCGCCTCGATCCTGTCCTACGTGACCTCCATCGTCGTCCTCGAAGTGCTGCAGCTGGAGTGGCGCTGGATCTTCCGCCTGCCGGTACTGCTGATGCTGGCCGGCGGCATCCTGTTCTTCCTGATCGCCCGTGAACGGCCGCAGGACCTGGGGTTCGAGCCGCTGGCCGATACCGGCGTGGCCAATGCCAGCGACAAGGGCCAGGAGGCGGGGCAGGGTGAGGTGGAGACATCCGCGCAGCGCTACAAGGCGGTGCTGAAGAACGCCAAGCTGATCATCGCGGCCGTCTCCCTGGGCTTCCAGAATGCCGCCCGCTACGGTCTGATCGTCTGGGTGCCGGTGCACTTCCTCGGTGCCGACTGGAAGAGCGGCGGAGACGGCTGGATCGACCCGAAGTGGATCACCGTGGCGTTGCCGGTGGGCATGGCGGTGGGCGCGCTGAGCAACGGCTGGGTATCGGACAAGCTGTTCGGCTCCAGGCGCTACCAGGCGATCATGCTCTACATGGTGCTGGGCGCCGCCACCAGCCTGTGGATGTGGAGCCTGCCGGCCCACAGCACCATCGGCCTGGTGGCGCTGTTCCTCTGCGGCTTCTTCGTCTATGGCCCGGCGTCGAGCTTCTGGGCGCTGTGCCCGGACCTGGTAGGGGCGAAACGTGCGGGCACCGCGACTGGGGTGATGAACTTCTCCTCGTACCTGTTCGCCGGTTTGGCCGAGCCGCTTATCGGACGTCTGTTGGACATCAGTGGCAATACCTCACTTATCTTCATGGTCGTCACCGCCGCGTGCCTGAGCAGTGCCCTGGTGGCGCTCTTCGTCAAGCGTTGATGGCCAGGCTCGACCCGTAACCAGTTGCCGACGACTCAGGAACAGGAAGCATCCATGTACCAGTACCACAAGTGGCTCCGCTCCTTTCATGCAGTAGCCAGGACCGGCAGTTTCACACTTGCAGCCGATTTCCTGAGCGTCGGCCAACCCACGGTGAGCGAGCAGGTCAGTGCGCTGGAGAAGCAATTCTCCGTCGAGCTCTTCCATCGTCGCGGGCGCTTCATCGAGCTGAGCGCGGCGGGGCGCCAGCTCTACTCGATCACCCAGGGACTGTTCGGCCAGGAGGATGAAGCGGTGCAGCTGCTCAAGAGCTTCAAGCAGCGCAAGGCGGGCATGCTGCGCCTCGGCGCGGTTTCTCCGCCGATCGCCATGAGCCTCACCTATCAACTGATGCAGCGTTACCCGGACATCGAACTGGAGACCTCCTTCACCACCGAGGGCGGGACCCTGGAGCGCTTGTACAACTTCGATATAGACGTGGCCATCCTCGCCCTGTCGGAGTTCGACCAGCGCCTCAGCACGCAGCTCTACCGGAGCTACCCCATCATCGCCGTGGTCCGCGATGACCATCCCTGGGCCGCCCAAGAGGTGGTGCACGTCGAGGAGATCAGCGGCCAGCGCCTGGTCCTGCGCGAAAAGGCCTCGCGGACCCGTCAACTGGTGGAGGAAGAGTGCCGGCGGCGTGGCATCGACCTCGATTGCGCGATGCAGCTCAACAGCCGCGAGGCCATCGTCCATGCCATCGCCCAAGGTATCGGCATCGGCTTCGTCTCGGCGGTGGAGTATGCGCAGACACCCGGTACGCTTCCGGTCACCTTCGTCGATCACCCCTTCCATATCGACTACTACCTGTGCTGCCTGGGCATCCGCCGCAATCGCCCGATCATCGGTGAACTGTTCGACTCGTGCGCAGAGCCGCAAACGCCTCCGCCCTGACCAGACCTGACCCTCGACACACCCGCTCGACTCTTCCCCCTGGGGTGGAGCGGCTTCCCTCATCCTCAAACTGGAGATTCACCATGCAATACAAGCAACCCACCCAACTCAAAGCTGTAATCCTCGACTGGGCCGGCACCGTCGTCGACTTCGGCTCCTTCGCGCCGACCCAGA
>RCUL01000195.1_pt1 | contig 46610 bp, 54 predicted proteins | sample 2167521 | NCBI WGS metagenome assembly RCUL01 (sample SAMN09932745, study PRJNA488358) | compost metagenome | feature: garden; material: soil; isolation source: compost soil in acetic acid-enriched culture | place: Germany: Experimental Botanical Garden Goettingen | collected 2016-01-27
TACTCATTCTGAATTATTGAAGTTTAATTGGTAAGTAGTTTTTAGCTACTTTTTATAAGGGTAAATATACTAAAAAAAATAGTAATATTTACCCTTTTTCTTTAATTTTGTGTATAAATAATTGTTGAAATAGATTTAAAAATCAAAGTAGTAAAAGTTTACTTGATTTAGTAACTTTGCAGAACTTCAAATAGAAAGAAATGAAGCTTCTGCTTCGAGTCTTGTTCTGGAAACTAGCACTTTTAAAGAACACAAGATGAGAAGTAAGAACTCCCATGCTATAAGTATGGGGTTCCCTTCTTATGTGTGTTCGGGGCGTGCTAGCCCTCCAGAACCATAGGTTGGGGCTCCTGCTTATAGCATTATACCCCCCTTGTAGACTCGTTTAACCAATAAAAACGAGCATGAAAAAACAACTTTACAAAAATTTAGTCCGTTCTCCGGAGTAGCTCTCGAGGCGAAAAGTCCATAGGACTTTTTTAATCGTGAAGAGCGTGACGACCCTACTATATACCTTTGAAAATTACCCACTCAAACGCCCTTCGATTTTTTATTAACCTTATTATTTATTTGTGACCTAAGCTAGGCTTAGGAGCAAAGGCGATGCGTTTGTAAGTATCAGGAAATTCTAATCCAGCAGGTCACAGCCCTATTAATACCTTTAAAAATGACTCATTTTTACAAGGGTGGGAGTGAACTGCCTATTGGTACACAATGCTCCTGCCCAAAACAAACTAAATCGAACTGCTTAAAATTGTCAGTCCTCTTCTTGAGTATTGTAATGTTTCATATGTTTAGTTTATCGGCTCAAACGCCCCGCAAGGACAGCGGGGCCGATGGGCTATATAATTTGCAAGGTATTGTGGTTTCAGCTACAGAGGGAAAGCCTTTGCAGGGCGTATCCGTGCGTGTAAAAGCCGAAAACCTTAAGACTTCTACAGAGAAAGACGGCTCTTTTAGCATGCACATAAAGAACCGAAGTGGTAAAGTAAAATTTACCTATGTAGGATACAAAGCCTTGGAAACTGTATATGCCACCGGCGAACCATTGAATGTCAGTCTCATCCCTCTGGAAAATCAGCTCGAAGAGGTGGAAGTTGTCTCTACGGGCTACCAGAAGATCCTCAAGGAACGGGCAACGGGAAGCTTTGAACTGATCAATAAAGAACAGTTCAATATCAATAAATCGACAAACATCCTATCCCGTCTGGAGGGGCTTTCCCCGTCATTTATCTTTGATAAACGCTCCACCGCAAGTACCCTGATGCAGCAGATGCGCCTGCGTGGACGTACAACATTCTATGGTAAAGCAAGTCCTCTGATCGTATTGGACAATTTTCCATACGAAGGCGATATCATGAACATCAACCCTAATGATATCGAAAATGTTACGATCCTAAAAGATGCCGCAGCAGCTTCCATATGGGGGTCAATGGCCGGTAACGGTGTTATTGTATTGACGACAAAAAAGGGAGCGACAACAGGAACAACAAAGGTCGATGCGAATATTAACCTACAGCTGACCGAAAAGCCGGACCTGTTCTATAGGCCTGATGCGAGCAGCCGGTCTTTTATTGAAATGGAAGAGTTTCTTTTTGATAAAGGGTTTTATGACTGGCAGCTGGCTGCGCCCGAGCGGACCATGTCCCCAATTGTGCAGCTCCTGGATGAGCTGAAAAAGAACAGAATTGATCAGGATACCTACGACAGGCAGAAAGCAATTTTTTCGGCACAGGATGTCCGAAAGGATTACCTGAAATACATCTACCGTAAGGGATTCAATCAACAGTACAATGTTAATTTTTCAGGCGGAAACCGCCTCCTGGATTTTGTAGCTTCCGGAGGATACAACAAGAGCCTCAATTCTTTGCAGTCCTCTTCGGGTGACCGCTATAACTTTCGCACCGCCATTAATGCACGGCCGACCGAACGCCTACAGCTAAATCTGAGTACCGTACTGAGCCGTAGCAGCGCAAAGAACCTGGGCAGCGAATCTTCAATAGCGTATGGTGCGCTGTATTCCGGTGACGGGAGGTCCAATTACCCTTATATCAGATTAGTGGATGACAACGGAAATTTTAGAGACCTGGAAACAGTGACGTTTAAAGGTTCTTTTATCGATACACTTTTTAATGGGCAGCTGCTCCCTGCAAGATATAATCCGGGGAACGAACTGCAGGCCAGTGAAAATGTAAATACCACAACCGATATCATGCTCAATCTGGGCGGGCAATTTAAGATCAACGCATACCTGCAGCTGATGCTGAACTACCAATATCAGGAGTCAACAAATAAAGTTACAAACTGGCAGGGCCTGCAGTCCTATTTTACACAGCACTATATTAACCTATTCTCCCAATATTCCCACACTGCGGGACTAAAACACATCATTCCAATGGGGGATATCTATACCACGCAGGATGGAAAAGTTCATGCCAATAACCTGCGCGTGAATGCGCAGCTCGACAGATCGTTTGGAAAAGGGGAACTTTTTCGGGTCAGCGGCATCCTTGGCGCTGAGCTGAAGGATTTTCGGAACAGGATCGATGGCAATAGATTGTATGGATACGATAGGGAAACACTGAACTATCAGCCTGTCGACTTTCTTGGTACATTTCCCCTGCTGGGTGGACTCGCCGGATCGGGTGTTATCCCAAATGGCACTATGCTCGAGGAATATAGGCAGCGGTTTTTATCTGTTTTTTCCAATGCTTCGCTGACCTACAAAAATAGATATGTGCTGAGTGCCAGTGCCCGGCAGGATGCTTCTAATCTCTTTGGTGTATCGACAAATGACAAATGGCAGCCGCTATGGTCATCCGGACTGAGCTGGGATATTTCGCAGGAGCCTTTTTATAAAATTTCTTTTCTACCGTACCTAAAGCTCAGGATGACCTATGGCTATAACGGTAAGGCGGTAAATGATTACTCGGCTTATCCGACGATGGAATATGGCGGTACAAACAGTATCACAGGCTTGCCCTATGGGTATATGGTCAATCCGCCCAATCCCAGATACCGGGCGGAACGTGTGGGAATACTAAATTTTGGGATCGACTTTGCTTCCCGCAACCAGCGTATTTCCGGTGCTATAGATCTGTACCGCAAAGAGGGTAAAGATATCGTCGCACGGGCAAATGTGGATCCTACCGTTGGATTTGATAATCAGGTGCTGAATGTCGCCAGCTTTGTCAGCAGGGGATTGGAGGCCTCCATCAGATCAGTAAACATAAAAACCGGCAGCTTCCAATGGTCGACCGACTGGATCATCAATTTCAATAGGAACTTTACAAAAAAATATAACTATAGGTCTACTTCCGTGTCAAGCTATATGGACGTCGGTATTGTGCCCAATCCTATTGTCGGCAATGACCTGTATGCCATCTATGCTTATCGCTCTGCTGGCCTTGATCCCGAAACTGGCGCTCCGCGGGGATACCTAGGTGGTGAAGTAAGTAAGGATTATTCAAAGCTCACCTCGGTGTCGATAGATGATGTGCGGTTTATGGGGTCAGCGATACCGCTCTATAATGGTTTTTTGAGAAATACTGTTCAGATAGCTGATTTTAAGCTGTCCTTCACCTTACAGTATAAGTTCAAATTTTTCTTCAGACGTACGGGGGTGAGTGCACTGGCATTTGCAAACTATTGGATGTCGCATGAGGATTATGACAGACGCTGGCAAAAACCGGGTGATGAACGCATCACTGATGTGCCCGCTTTTATGTATCCGCTCAACCTGGCGATGGAGAATTTTTATAAGGCCTCGGATGTCCTTGTGGAACGGGGTGACGCTATCAAGCTGAAAGATATCAATCTTGAGTACAACCTAAAGGGGAAAATACCGGGGGTGAGGCAGGCATCCCTATTTTTAAATGCCGACAATATAGGTCTGATGCTGTGGAAGAAAACAAAATATCGGATAGATTCCGACTATGGTACGGCAATTCCTTTACCGGCTATCTATACCCTGGGACTAAATATTTCACTTTAACGAATCTATCATGAAAAAAATAAATCTATTTAGGGCGGCAGTGTCTATCTTGTTTTTTACAGCATTCTTGGGCTGTACAAAATACCTCGATATGAAACCCGACCTGCGCAAAGCAGTGCCCACGACCTTAGAAGACTGCAGTGCCCTGTTGAATAATTACAGTATACTCAATCAGGGCTATCCATATATAGGCGAACTGGCATCGGACAATTTTATGATGACCAGCTCCAATTGGCAGTCTGTTTCCATCGTTGAGGATAAGGAATTATTTGTCTGGAACACGGACATTACCCCGCCAGCTACCCAGTGGTCCGCACAGTATAAAAAAGTATATGTGGCCAACCAGGTGCTGGATGTGTTGAAAACGTTGGATGAAACCCAGCAGTCTAGAACATTAAAAGGTGAAGCACTTTTCTTTCGGGCCTACGCGCATTTTTCACTGGGCGAATTATTTGTGCCGATACCGTTAACCAACGGTACCAATAAAGACAGCGAAGCTATTCCGTACCGGAAAACGCCAAATATCGAGGATAGGGTAGAACGGTCGACCATAGGTGAATTTTATCAGCAGCTATTGCAGGACGCGAATGACGCAGCAATATTGTTGCCACCTACTGGAAATGTGCCTTCTACCCCGACCAAGGTTGCCGCCAATGCTTTGTTGGCGCGAATCTATCTTTATCTGCAGGATTATCCAAGAGCTGTACAATATGCCAATGCCTGTCTCCGGGAAAAATCTGACCTGCTGGATTTTGAAACGCTCAACGCTGCAAGCAACAGCCCCATAGCAAGATTCAATAAGGAGGTGATTTTTCAGGCTATCGCTGTAGGGAGTGCCACGTATACCCGGACACGATGGAAGGTGGACAGTACACTGATGGAAAAATATGACGATGCCGATCTGCGGAAAGCGGTTTTCTTTATTAAAAATGGCGACGGAACCTATTCCTACAAAGGAAACTATGACGGTCAGCTCAATCAGGCCCCTTTCAGTGGCCCGGCGGTAGATGAAATACTGATCTCGCGTGCCGAAGGTTACCTAAGGACGGGAAAGGTCGATTCCGCTTTAATGGATCTCAATATGCTCCGCAGGTCTCGCTGGGTCAAGTCGCAGTTTACACCCATTACCGAGAAAGATCCTCAAAAATTGCTGGATATTATCTTAATGGAGCGTAGGAAAGAGCTGATCATGAGGCAGCGCCGCTGGCCGGATCTGAAGCGCCTCAATCTGGATCCTTCGACGGCACAGGCTCTCTATCGAAATATAGAAAATAAGGAATATGTATTGCCTCCAAATGATGCGAGGTACACGATGCTGATTCCGCTTGCTGTTTTAGAAAACTCAACCCTACAACAAACAAAAAGATAGTTATGAAAGGTATATATAAATTGATGTGTATGGTGATGGTCGTCTATTGTTCTGTAAGGACAGCAGTGGCCCAGCATAAAGCCGTTGAGGAAATGGATCTGCCAAAAATAGGTCAGGCTGTGGAGGATCTGCATATAGGGACACTGCTGAATGGCAGACAGGGGCAGAAATTGTCCGCGTATAAAAAAGACCTTGTTGTCCTGGATTTTATGACAAGTACCTGTACGAATTGTCTGGCATCCATCCCTAAAATTAAAAAACTTCAGGAGTCTTATTCCGGGCAATTGAAAATTATTCCCGTGGCCTATGAAAGCAGGCATGTTATGACCGAAGCGTTAAAACGTTCTGGAAACCCTGACAATTTATCATTGGATTTTGTTGTGGACGATACGGTTTTCAACCGGATGTTCCCGCATCGTACGGTGCCCCATCTGGTCTGGTTGTATAAGGGGAAAGTAGCTGCGGTCACCTATGGCGAGTATCTCAATGAAAAGGTTATTGAGGAACTGCTGAACAATAAAACTATTGATCTTCCCATAAAAAACGATTATCTGGAATTTGATTATACGATACCGCTCCTGCCCAGATATACAGACAGTACCAGATCATATTCAGGTATCATAGGCTACCTGGAGGATGCCGATACAAAATTTGGCGTGCAGGTGGATTCTTCGGATGGGACTATCCGTGATTACGCGGTCAATGTCACGGCACTGCCGTTTTATTTCTATTGCTATGGAAAAATGCAGAAATTACCCTTTATGAAGCCTTCGCGGATAAAGCTGATGGTCCGCGATAAGGATCGTTTTATCCACAATCCGGATGTTGAACTTTTCGAAGAGGACTGGAAAATTAAAAATAGTATTTCCTATGAGCGAACGGCCCGTTTAACTGACAGACCTGCTGATCGCATGATGGCCATTGTACAGGATCTGGACAGCTGGTACAATGTCCGGACCAGTTTTGTAAAACAAAAGATGCCGGTCTGGGTGATCAGGGAAGGGGAGCCAGCCACCGTAGATACTGCACAGATGCGTTCCTTTGTGTCTGATTTTGCTTTTATGGCAGACTTAAACGTAGATTTTCCACCGCTTATAAATGAGGTGGATAAAAATAGGAAGATGCATAGCGGAAAATGGGATTCATTCAAGTCTTTAAATAATATGCTCAGGCAGAGTGGTCTTCAGCTGGTTGCAGAGGATAGGGAAACAACTGTTTTTTTAATGGAGGAAAGACCATAGACACAGAAGGGGCCACGCGTGGCCCCTTTAATTACTTAATGGATGATGCCATTAAGATTTCAACTGAACGTTTGTAGAAGAAGTTCTGGTGTTGAGCGCTGTAAGCATCTCATTTCTCAGATCTTCCGTGATTTCAGGATGGTTGCTACCGTCATTATCTGCCTGAACTGCACAGATCTGATTATTTCCAGAACAACTTGGCGATCCCACCGGTTGGTAACTCGAAGGTTGCCCAGGATTGGAGGGATCAATTAATGAAAACCATGCCATAACTGTATGATTTAAATTTTCTAACTTTAGATTTATAAACTGATCACAATGCTGCTGCCCCATATCGGTCAAAACGTTGGACAGCACATTGGCCCCGCGTCCGCCCATAGCGGACGCTCTGGTCTGGCGATGGGACTCCTTATTCTGCCAGACCATTTTCTCTATACCGCCCAGGCGGGAAAGTGGTAAACCTACGGCCATGTCGGTCTCTGACTGGCCCGGCGCAGCAACAGCTTCCCGGCAGGATCCATTGATCCTCCGCAAGGTGACGCGCACCCTCCCGCAGCATAGCTGCATGGCCCCATAGCTCGTTGCCCACTGGTGAGCAGCTGGAGCATCCCGTCGATTGATGCCCGTCACCCTGTCCTTTGCCGTTTGTCTGTGCCTGCTTCATTGTCATCATTTTTGTTTCATTTCTCCGGCCTTATATCAGGTATATGTAGGGTGCGCAATTTCTTTTTTTCTGTGCCTGGCCCCGTCATTACCTGATCTTGTTTGCCTATATGTTGATCAATCATCCAATCACCAATGGGAGAGGAGACATCCGTAATTGTCCGCCCGATCAACTACAGTAAAGTTAGTAAGCAAATCAGCCTGTCAGATCTCATATTTATGAGAAAATGACTTCATATTTCTGAGGTTTTCATTTTATATTCCTCCTTTGGAGCTATAAACTCGAATAGGTATTGGGGTTGATCCCCAAAAAAGAGCAGATATCTTTGATGCGGCAATAGCGTGCCGCAACAGGATAATGCCGCTTGAATGCTTCTTTTTTTTCTTTGGAGCTCATGTTGATCAGCCCGCCCCGAAAGGTGCGCTCCGACAGCAGGTGGGCGAGAAAGGCGTTGAGCTGCTCGGAAAACCGGGGGTGCTGCTGGACAATGCTGACAATATCGGGCTGACGGATCAGAATGGCCATGCTGTCCAGTTCGGCCTGAAAATAAATGTCACCCGTGCTGAGCGTATGATAGATCGCCTCATCTGAGCCGATAAAATCAAGTACCTCCGAGCGGATATGTCCCGCGACGCTGTAATCATGGCGTTTGATCACCATGCCTTCCAGTAGGATATGCAGATCAAAAGGCTGTGACGTAAGGATTTTTCCTTTCTTAATGGACTGGATCTCTATAATGTTTTGGAGTTCATGGCGAAGGGACGGTCCTACAGGACCGGTCTTCTCCAAAATAGCATAAAATTGGTTTTCATAAGTTAGGTTTTCCATTTGCTAACTGTAGTTAAACTTGATTATTAATAGCCTGCTATACACTTGGGGAGTACTATTTACTGGTGTAAAACGCTGTGTGACACTGCCGGTCTTGCTATTGCCGCCGCCTTCTTCGGCAGGTTCGCGTTCCAGCACAATAGGAATGCGTAATGCGACCGCTTCGGCTATCTGCGATGCAAAATAGTCCTGTGCAGCGCTGCCTAAATCGGCTGCATACTGCAGCTGGGAAGCCGTCAGCTTAAAACGCTCGGGGAGCCAGCCCAGTAGGTTGGTCTCAATAAAGATTTTTTCATCTTCGATCACGATAGTATTTTGCGTGTAAAGATAATTTTGCCAACCCTTGACACCTGGTCCATCGAAATTAAATTGTTGATTTTTCATACCTATATTAAATTAAAACTGCCAATATACAGTCGAATTCGTCGTTTAACGAATATTTTTGATGATAAAAAATCAAAATATGATTTTTTATCATCTAATCCGTTTGATGTTTTATCCAATCGGGTTTGGATAAGGTGTTATTTATAGTTATATTGTGTGCTTATAAGTGATGATGGGTTAACGTGTTTACTTTCTAACTAAACCATTTTGTGTTTTTCATGGGGCCTTCTATTAAATCCTATCTGCGGGTTTTTCCGATTTTGTGGTGGTGCAGTTTATTGCTGATCGCATCGGGGGCAGTGGCCCTGTTTCCTTTTGACAATATGTCCTTTGGTTATCTGATTAAACCTAATGTGCTGGCTGTAATCGCCAAAACAATGGGCATTGGTTTTATCATCCTGAGCCTCGAGTTTTGGGTGGGCTATCAGATTTTTCTGTCGGGTTTTTGGCAGCATTCGCCCGGCAGGGCCATATTGATTCATGCCCTGGGGGGAGTTGCCCTACCCGCTACCATTGCATTTGGACTGATTTTGCTCGTTTATCCGGCGTCTATCGTTGAGGATGAGCGCTTTCAATGGGATATCCTATTTATGCTCCTGTTGCTGATTATATTGAACTACTGGCTGTCCAACCGAATGCTCCAGTACAAACTTAAAATGATGGATGATAGCAGGCATCAGCTGGCCAGCGATAAAGAAAAATTGGAGCAGCAGGTGGAATTTTTACAATCTGACATAGCGCATTATAAAAGTGATGCGCAGCAGTATGAACTGCTGGTAGCCACTACCGATAAAACGGTCAATGGTCTACTGAAAGGTAAAAATATGCTCGCTGGGCAGCTAAACGAACTACGGAGCGAGAACAAGCGTCAGGCAGATCGTGCACAGCAACTCGAGAACGAAAGAAACCTTGAGGTCCAGGCCCGTAAGCAGGCCGAGGGCCGTAATCAGGAATTACTGCTGGAGATAGCGGAGCTCAAAGCATTGACTCATCAGGGTAGCGAGGCGGGCATCAATCACAGGGACCGGTCAGATGCCGTATTTCACTTTAAGGTTAATGGTATCGAAATTGCTATTTTCGAACAGGATATTGCCTATTGCTACGGTCATCACCGTAAAGGCGAGGATTCTTTTCAGGAAATCGTACTGATGGATGGGACCAGATATCATCCCGGCTTAAAATCGTTGAGTGATCTGCTTAAGGTATTCCCCGCACTCAAGCACGTTTCGCGCAATTACCTGATATCAGGACAGGCAATAGCAAAATATCAGATGCTCCCGGGGAACACGCCCCTACTGACGATTTTACATCATAACGAACAGATTGAATACGGTGAATCGTACCGCAGGAAGCAGCCTGGCTGGAAAAACTGGCTTGCGGTGCAGATCGCCATTAACCAGAAGAAAACTACTGTACTGCCCGCGAGGAATGTTACCGCTGGCATAGACAGTCCCACGACGGATTAGCTGCCATGGATTCTCGGTCTGAGTGCTGCTATTGAATATGATCAGTGCCGCGATTGCCGATGCTAGATTGCCAATGGACATCGTCACATGAAGGAAGGGGAATCAGCCCTCTCCTGCTGATCCTGTTTGTGTGTTAAATCAGGCTGTCTTGTACCTGCTGCTCATCCAGATAAAAATAGTCGGCAAATAGTTTTATGGGGATCGCCGTCTTTGGCGGTAGGTTGTAAGCCATTCGGATATCCTCAAAAAGTCGGTAGCACTGCCGCTCGGATTTGCCCAGCAGGGGAGCGGCCTCCCGTGGGTAGATCAACATTCGATTGTTTCTTTTCATTGTTCTGATTTTTGGAGGCTCCAAAAGTCATATCAGACCGGGATAGAAAGGAGGATCAGGTATGGATAGAGCATCGATCAAGTGTTGCCTAAGCGTAGATACAGCGTCAATAGTGCGTCAAAGGTGCACTTATAACACACTTACCATACACTTAGTTCATTCCGAAACGGTACATGGCACAACAACGCTTATCAAATCTGTGTTACCGGTTTATCTACGCTTGGTCTATACTTAACGGCTAGTTTGAACAGGGGCTGCAGCTATTGGTCTGATTCCTCTCCATGGCTTCAAGAGGCCATGTTAACAGCTTTAAGGTACCTGTTTTTTTGTAATTTACGACCTTTTTTAACCATTTTTTCCATCCATTGCCATCTCTTCCCGATCGTTTGGGCACCTTATGCATCTTCGTATTGTCAACATCAGATAATGTCATGGCAAAACAAGTAAGTTTAATCAAATTAGAAGGAAACGTCGGGGACCTTTCCTTCTTTAAATCAAAAACAACCGGTTTTCAGGCTCGCATGAAGACCGGAGTCTCGGGCGACCGGATCGCCTCCGACCCTGCATTTGCCCGCACCCGGGAAAATGGCAGCGAATTTGGACGCGCGCAGCAATATGGTAGGCGACTGCGGGATCTGCTGCGCGATGCTTTGTTCCAGAATTCGGACAACAAATTCAGTAGCCGCCTGGCCAGTAGATTTTTAAAAGTGATCCAGAGCGATACGGAAAGCGCCCGTGGCGAACGCGTCCTGAAGGCCGAAAACCTAGTGATGCTGCAGGACATGGAATGCAATGACCGCACGAAGCTGGGGGCTATATCACTGGTGCCGATCACACTGGTTTACGACCGCCTGAGCGGTGACGGCACGCTGGAATGCATGGGGCTGATCCCGCACCTCAACATCGCCAAACTGCAGGGGGCCACGCACGTGCGCTATACGATCGTGCTACAGGAATTTGGCGGCGATGACAGTGACCAGCGGCCTGCGATAAATAGGTCGCCCTATGTACTGCTGCGCGAGACTACGCCGATGAATCTGCAGCTGACTGCCACCCTGGAGGCTGATACAGCCAGATCTGTCTTGCTGCTGGCGGGGATGGAATACTTTCAGCTGGTCAACGGAGCCTATTATCCGCTTGCCAATGGACAGTATAATGCCCTCACTATTAAACGGGTCTATGTGCCTTAGGAACGGGGAAAGCCGGCAGAAAGCGAGTCAATAATACTGCGCGGCGTTAAAGTGGCGCCGTTGTGTAAAGACCGTAGATGGCGGGGATATTACCCAAAGTCTACGGTGCTTTGCTTCCCTGATCGCCGCAATCTATCGGATGAATATTTATTTCAAACAAAGATTACTTTAAAACATTAAGAAAATGTCAATTAAACACACCTTGAGGCTCCACCGGACTTATGGAACCCTGGGCACCAACGGAACCCTATATTACAATAACCAAAAGGTCTGTCATACCATCGAGCTGCCGGACCGGAACAATCTGCGGCGCCTGAGCTGTATTCCGGCAGGTACATACAGACTCAAAAAACAACAGTTCAGCAAAAATGGTGAGCAGATCGCTATTACCAATGTGCTGGGCCGCGAGGCTATCATGTTCCATGCAGCAAATGATGCCCAGCGGGATCTGCAGGGGTGTATCGCACCAGTGACAACGATAAAAGGTGAGGGGAGAGGCGAGGAAAGCCAAAAAGCATTGATTAAGCTCAAAGCGCTTGTATATAGCCTTTGGGATATGGGCGATGAAGTGTTTCTCCAGATCCGCTAATCTGTTGGATATCAAACTTGAGATCCAATTGGCGTCTTATGAACTTATTTCGAAGAGACAGGACACTTTAATGATGCCTCCATTAAAACTGAAACCGCGAAGGTAACATGAACCGAGTGCAACGAGGTCATGAATACCATTGAAAATAAATACGTATGAATAATACCCTGGTTAAAGAATAAATGATTAACAAATGAAAAAAATAATCAATAAAATTGGGCGAGTGCTACAAGTGATCTTGCTGGCACCTGTGAAATTGCCGGGGAAGGCACTGGATATTTTAAAATACCTTTCTATTGGTGTGGGGATTATTGAATCCGTGATTGATGAAAAGAAAGAACCCGAAAAGGAGGAGACTGACAAGGAAGGAGAAGGGAAGGATGAAAATCAATGATATCCGCATAGGTGCAATTGGCGGTACGCTATGTTCGCTGTGGGCGAGTGTTTCTTTTGGCGATATCCTCCAGACACTCTTGACCGCAGCCTTAGGGACACTGGTCAGTTTCGCAACAAGCCAGTTGCTAGGGAGATGGATTAAGCGAAAAAAGTAAGGGAGAAGAAAACCTATGTGACGTATTTGTGATGGTTTTACGTGAAGTTCAACAAAAAACTTTGCAAAACATACCATTTCGAAGGATTGAAAACGGGAAGGGAGAAAGTTCCAAAATCGTCATAAGGAAAAATAAAAAGCCGTTTTACGTGAGTAAAAACGGCTTTTTTAGCAAGTGCCCCCACTGAGGCTCGAACTCAGGATCCACAGATTTTGAGTCTATAGGACTGCGTGCTTCAACAAGGTTAAAAATCTTTGTTTCCTGCTTGCCAGAGCAATGATAAACAATTTCTCAATATTCAAAATTTAGGGCCGTGACGTATCTGTGATGTTTTTTAAGGTACGTCATTTGCTGTCCAGCTAGCGTAATACGCTTATTAGCTGATCACTTAAATAAAAAATTGAACCTTATTGTTTCAACGTTGCAGCAGGATTCACCAATATCGCCTTCACGATCTGGTAGCTTACTGTGAACAAGGCTATCACCAAAATACTAATTCCGGCCAATCCGAATGCCGAGAGCGGGATGGGCGAACGGTAGGGATAATGCTGTAGCCAGCTATCCATATAGAAATAGGCAACGGGTGATGAAACGATAATTGCCATCACGTAACATCATCGCTGAACTTCTCGGCGTACTGATCATCGACGAATTGGTATTCGAAAGGTTCGGAGGGATTATAAGCCGTAAATACCTTCCCCACAGCGGCGAGTCCCGCATTGATACTTCTAGCTGGATTCAGGCGTACGGTAACGGCCAGGTTTTCTTTTCCGGACATATGATAGATGGAGGGTGTAACTGCCCTATACGGTGATTCGAACACAATATCCTCAATTACGCCGATAATATGGTACACCATTCCGTTCCATTCGATCATCTCCCCGATAGGGTGTTCGAAACCGATAAGTTTTCGGGCTGCTTCGTTGATAATGACACCAGACGAGTCGGTTGGGTAATCTTTTGAGAAATCCCTTCCTTCCTTGATACGCCACCCGATAGTTTCCGTACCCGTGTGTTACGTTACTGACTGCAAAACCTGCCCATTTTTCCGACAGCTGCGATTGGATTTTTCCAATTGATATTTAACAAAAGTCCCAGTTCAGGACACATTACCAATCCGGATCTTGTAAACCGTATTAAGATGTAAGCCAGTTTAAATAGATCGATAAATTAGAATCTGTTTTGATGGTTCATGCAAGATTTATTTTGTTAATTTTGAAGTTATAATTATTTTAATTTGAAAAGAATACAAATATTAAAGGCGGGCCTGAAACTTTTTGTGACCCAGGGCGTTCATGCGGTTACCATCGCTCAGATCGCAGCCGAAGCGAAAGTGGGAATAGGTACGGTTTATCGAAACTTCAATAGCAAAGAGGATATCGTTCAACAGATATGGATACTGCAGAAGTCCGAGGAATCTGCCTATGTTTTCCAAAATTATATTCCGCAGGGTAGTATCCGCGAGCAGTTCAATTTTCTCTGGGAAAGGGTAATCCGGTATTTTTTGGAACATCCCCTGGAGTTTCATTTTTCCTACCAGTTTGCAGCATCACCTATTCTCACAAGAGAGATTCACGAGGTAGCAATGAAAGATTTTCTACAGTTTGATGAGTTGTACGAGAGGGGTCTAAAGCAAAACCTATTTAAGCCATTAACCGCAAGACGTTTAAGGCTTTTCACCTTTAGTACAATAAACGGATGGATTTTGTGGGCCTTGGATGAGAACATGACCCTTGATGATGCAACACTTGCTATGTTTCTGCAGATGTCTTGGGATTCGATCAGTGTAGCATAATTTTTCCTACAAAAACTGACGGAATATTCCGTCAGTTTTTGTAAATTCGTTTTAACTTAAAAAAGGATATTATGTCAAAAAATGATTTGAAAGGAAAAGTAGTACTAATTGCTGGGGGAGGTAAAAACCTTGGCGGATTACTAAGCAAAGATTTTGCAGCTAAGGGGGCAAAATTAGCAATACATTACAACAGTGAAAGCTCAAAAGCTGAGAGTGAAAAAACATTAGCTGAGGTTGAGGGATTAGGAGCCGAAGCATTTTTATTTCAGGGTGATTTAACTAAAGTAGAAAATATTACCAAGTTTTTTGATGAAACGATTGCTAAATTCGGAGGTATTGATATTGCTATCAATACGGTCGGTATGGTATTAAAAAAGCCGTTTACCGAAACTACTGAAGAGGAGTACGACAAGATGTTTGGGATCAACTCCAAATCAGCCTATTTCTTTTTACAGGAAGCAGGAAAGAAGGTTAATGATCACGGTAAAATCTGTACGATAGTGACTTCGTTATTGGCCGCTTATACAGGTCTGTATTCAACATATGCCGGAGCAAAAGCTCCAGTAGAACATTTTACCAGAGCCGCTTCCAAGGAATTCGGATCAAGAGGTATTTCTGTGACGGCCGTAGCCCCGGGTCCTATGGATACTCCTTTCTTTTATGGCCAGGAAACGGAGGATGCAGTAGCATACCATAAATCTGCCTCAGCGTTGGGCGGGTTAACAGACATCAAAGATATTGCGCCATTAGTTGAATTTTTAGTGACTGACGGCTGGTGGATCACCGGGCAGACTATTTTTGCTAACGGTGGATACACAACAAGATAAAACATTTAGAGGCAGTTGAAGTTTCACTGCCTTTTTACAATTTAAATTCACAATACTTATGAATGCACTGAATGTCATCAGAAAACAGCCTGCGCATAATTTCCCCAAAAAAAAGATTTTGTGTCTGGTATCCAATCCGGCACAGCTTCACGGCATGGAAGTGGGATTTTTCGCTGAAGAAATGACACGGCCATTTTTTGACTTCATTAATGCCGGTTATGACGTAGATGTTGCTTCTCCGGATGGAGGTCGCGTTATTTTTGATGGTCATAGTAACCCAGAAAACCCAAAAGGAGCTTATCCGAATGACCTGATCAGTATCGGTTTTGTACATCACGCAACATTTGGCAAATGGATGGAGGACACCATTCCGATTGCAGCGATAAATGTTGCTGATTACGATGCTATTTGCGTAGCTGGCGGAGGTGCACCACTGATTACATTTAAGGACAATGTAAAATTACACCAGCTCATCGCTGACTTTTATGAAGCCGGAAAAATTACCTGTTTAATCTGCCATGGCACATCTTTACTTCTATGGACAAAATTAAGCGATGGGACACTTTTGGCTGATGGCAAAACCTGGACCGGATTTGCCGACAGTGAAGAAGAAATGATCAATCAGATGTTCGGAATGACGGTAAACGATTATACGATCGAAACAGAAGCCCGGAAAAATCCAGATACCAACTTTGAGGTGCTGGCTCGCTAGAGCCATTTGCGATCAGAGATGGTAGACTGATTACCGCACAGCAACAGCACAGTAGCTTTTTGGCATCCCAATTAGTTATTGAAGCTTTATCTGACTAATCTGCTTTCTAATCGAAAGAAAAGGAAACGTTGAGATCTGTTAGGAAATCATGACACAATACCAAAAAGAACAATAAATTATGAACAGGTACCAATCAATATTCGATAAACAAAAGGAGTTTTTTTATACCGATATCTCCAAAACTTACGCATGGCGGATGGAGCAGCTCGACCGATTGGAAAGAATGCTTACTGAAAACCAGGAGGTATTTTGTCAAGCCTTGAAAACCGATTTCAATAAGCCCCCATTCGAGCAACTGTTTGAGATAACTGTGCCGTTGGGCAATATTAAATATTACAAAGAAAACCTTAAACAGTTAATGGATCCCGAATCCGTTGCCATTCCAAAGGGATTGGAAGAAACCGGGAATAAAGGGGTTATTTACAAAGAACCTTTCGGGGTGACGCTGGTTATCGGACCGTTCAACGCACCCATTTTATTGTTGCTCGACCCTGCCATTGCAGCGCTGGCAGCAGGGAATCCGGTTATACTAAAACCTGCCAATGTAACACCTACAGTCGCAACCCTTTTTCAGGAGCTTATTCCTAAATATTTTGCACCCGAAGCGGTAAGTATCGTTACAGGAGGAAGAGAAGAAATTACGGCGTTATTGGAACTTCCTTTTGATTTTATTTTCTTTACCGGAAGCTCTGCTGTAGGTAAAGTGATCATGCGTGCTGCTGCAGAAAACCTGACCCCTATTATTTTAGAGCTGGGGGGGCAAAATCCAACAGTAGTTGATGAAACTGCGAATCTTGACATTGCTGTTGACCGCATTACCTGGGGGCATATGGCGATTTCAGGTCAATGGTGTATTGCACCGGGCTATGTGTATGTTCACGAAAGCATAGCCAGTGAATTTATTGATAAACTGAAAGCTTCCGTAAAAAAAATGTATGGTGAGGATCCGAGCCAAAGTCCTGATTTCGCAAGGATGATCAGCGAGCACGACACCGAGCGAGTGGCTTCTTATATCATTCCCGAAAAAGTGGTCCTAGGGGGACGATATGATGTGAAGGAGAGATATGTAGAGCCAACTATTTTATATCCGAGCAGCTGGGAAGATCCAGCGATGCAACAGGAAATTTTTGGGCCTGTATTTCCGGTTCTGATATACAATGATTTAAAAGAAATTGTAGAAATTATTAAACGTAAGCCGAAGTCTCTGGCTGCCTATTTCTTTAGTAAAAATCAGCAAAATATAGATTATTTCTTAAATTCAGTTTCTTTTGGAGGCGGCTGTATCAATCAGACCAACTTGCATTGCTGGATAGACAGCCTGCCATTTGGCGGGGTTGGTTATGCCGGTATGGGAAAATATTATGGAAAAGCAGGCTTTGATGCCTTGAGCAATACCAAAGCCATGCTGATTGGCAATCCTGATCTGGAACTGGATGTGTTTCCACCTTATGAAGGAAAAGACATTGCGAAAAATTTAAGTGTTTTTGGATAAATATGGAGCAACAAGAAGCTATTGATTTGATTGGAAAAGCTATACCGCAGCGTGAAAGTCCTCAATTATGGGCAGATCTGGGTTGCGGAAGGGGAACTTTCACTGGCGCATTGGCACACTTACTGCCAAAAGGAAGTCATATATATGCAATAGATGCTCAATCGCAAAACTTGTCAAAGGATATAGGGGACAATGTTTTCATTGATTTTATAAAAGCGGATTTTGAGATATTTGATTTTGATTTCTCGAACCTTGATGGAATTTTAATGGCGAATGCTTTACATTATATAAAAAATAAACAGTTGTTGATCCATAGGCTGGAAAAGTATCTGTCGGCAGATAAGAAGTTTATCATTGTAGAATACGATACTCAAATTGCGAATCAGTGGGTGCCGTATCCGATAGATTTTACAAACCTAAAAGAGTTGTTTACAGCCCTCGGTTATTCAAAAATTAGTAAAGTAGGAGAACAACGATCAATATATGGAAAAGGCAATCTGTATGCCGCTGCGATTGAAAAAACTAATTAGAAAATAAAAATATGATCTTAAGAATTATTAGTTCGATATTGATGCTTATTGCAGTATTTATGGGTTTAAAGCAAGGTTGGGCGATGTTCTCCGGAAAACCTGAAATGTTAGCCATGTTCGGTAAATGGAATATCAATAAAATAGGCTTAATGGCTATTGGAGCAGTCACAATGTTAAGTGCATTATTGATCATTTTCCCAAAAACATTTGTGTGGGGGAACTTTTTGATGGCAGCGGGTATCCTATTGATTATCTGTTTTCATCTTTTTGACAGAGATCTTAAAGGAGTAGCCATCGAATTACCATTTCTCTTGCTGAATCTGATCATTATCTATTTACAGCATCCACTTAAAAACGGGTCATTATGAACAGTAAATTTCCAACGATGAAAACACTTCCGATCAGTCTTGTTCTTGCTGTTGGTCTGTCATTTACGGCCTGTGGACAATCAAAAACTCAAAAATCAGAAACAATAACTAAAGAAAAGCAAAAAATGGACACGAACCAACTGACAAACGAAACTGTAAAAGCAGCTTTTGGTGCATGGCAAAAGGGCGATAGCAAAACCTTTTTATCCTACTTTGCCACAGATGCAAAACTTTACGATGACGGCAATCCCCGCAACTTTCAAAATTTTGTAAAGGAAGCCTGTGGGCGTGAACGATTTACCAGCATAGAAAAGGTAGAAAATGAAGGAAAAGATATTACCGGAAACTTTCATACGGAAAGCTGGGGCGATTTCAAGACCTATTTTAAGTTTAGCATCAATTCGGATGGTAAATTTGACAGATTAGATATTGGGCAGGCTAAATAATTGAATTCTAAAGTCTATTTCTGCTTCGATGAATAACACGATAGCTTTTCTTCAAAATAGAAAATACGAATTATTGCTTTTGGCATTACTTCAGCATCTTTTTATAGGCATTTTTCTGACCGATCTTCATTTTTACACAAGGGTCGTGTGGCCGATAAATATGTTGATATTGGGATTGGGAAGCATTTTTATATTTACAGGCAAGCACAGCTGGAGACATTGGTTCAGGAACATTCATTTTATAATCGTACTGCTCCTGCCTATTGGCATTCCTTTTTTTAAAGATGTACCTTGGTATTTCACATTCCTGAATATCAATTATGTCATATTTTTTGTATTCCTGTTTCTAGAGTTATTGCGCTTCTTAATGAGGCCGGGATATATCAATAGTGATATCATTTCTGCTTCTGCATGCGGATATTTTTTATTGATAGAAATTTCTGTATTCCTCTTGCAGACTTTTGAGTATTCCGATCGCAGTTCCTTTAAAGGACTTGATACAACGTCTCCGGCAGGCATTTTTATAGACTTGGTCTATTTTTGTTCCATCACTTTCACCAGTATAGGCTTTGGAGATATTACGCCATCTACTCATATTACCAAATTGATTACAGCTTTTATCGGTATAGCCGGTCAATTTTATACCGTGGTGCTGGTCGGAATTTTAATAAGCAAATTTTCATCAAAAAATTAGTCATATGAATATAGGTTCCCATTATAAACTTTATCATTTTATTCCCTGGACAAGGGTAAAGATTTATAAAATGCTCGTTTTGAGTATTATTCCCACATTGCTGTTTTGTTTTGTAGGCTGGAACTGGCTTGCTATCCCCTGGGTTCCTGTTGCCTTACTGGGAACAGCGGCAGCATTTATTTCGGGGTTCAAAAATACCCAAACATATAACCGTAGCTGGGAAGCCCGTCAGATCTATGGGGCTATCATCAATAACAGCCGTAGTTTCGGTATTTTGGTAAAAGATTTTATAAGAACGGATGATAAGGTAGAGGAGTCCGCTTTACATCAGCAGGTTATTTACCGTCATTTTGCCTGGCTTACAGCATTACGATTTCAACTCAGGGAAACAAAAAGCTGGGAACATGTAAAGACAAAAAGCTACAATAGAGAATATCTACAATATTATAAAGTCCCTGAATGGGAGGGGAAAATTGAAGATGAACTCAAAGCTTATTTAAGTGATACTGAACTACAGTATGTGTTTTCTACCAAGAATAGAGCGACGCAGATCATTGCCCTACAGTCTGCCCAGTTGAGAAAACTAAACGAAGATGGTAAAATTTCAGATTACAATTATACGGCACTGGAAAATCAGTTCAAAGAATTGTATGATCAGCAGGGAAAATGTGAAAGGATCAAAAATTTTCCTTATCCAAGGCAGTTTTCAAGTATCAACCTCTATTTCACGAATGCTTTGTGTTTTTTGCTTCCTCTAGGGTTTTTAGGGGAGTTTTCAAAAATGATCGAAAAATTTGGAGACAATATAGTATGGCTTACCATTCCGTTTAGTGTGCTTTTAGGCTGGGTATTTTTGGTTTTAGAACAGATAGGGGAGAGTACGGAAAATCCATTTGAAGGCAATGCCAATGATATTCCTATTACCCAGATCAGCAGGAATATCGAAATTGATCTACGTGAGATGTTGGGTGAGAAAGAGCTTCCACCTGCCATACAGCCCGTTAATAATATTGTCATGTAAAAAAATAAAAAAATATGAGTATAGCATCTGTAAGAAAATGGTATCCGAAGGCGTTAACGTCTATTGATACCGTCAATCGGTTGTTGGACACGATTGAAACACATCTGGAATTAAAACCTAATCAGTTAATGCACGCGGACAGTATGTGCTGTGATGATGTCAATGCGATACAATATCCACCCAGAGCTTATGAAATGCTTGGCCCATTTCACATGGGTGGGCTTGACGGCTTTCCCTTTGCAGGTATTACAGGAATGAATGCCTTTGCACATCACGTTCCGGAAGACGGAGCGGTTGTCATATTTTATGCACCGCACATTGGGATTACCAAAGATGGAAATATAGGCGAGATAAGCAGGATAGGGCAGCGTAGTAATTCCGCCTGCTGTGGTGCAGCTAAAGGTGCTTTGGGAAAACTTTCTGCGGGTCAGATTATTGAAGGAAATGTAACATCACTGGATTTTCAGATGAATACTATTGAACAGATTTTCCTGCACAGCAAAGAAAGGATACTGAATGCAGAGAATCAGCTATTTGAGGCAACTGAAGTAATGTATGAAGCTATAGATGAACGCATTGAAGTATTGGTAAAAGAAACCAGATATCCTTGCAAATACGTAATCCTTGTAGGCGGCATTTTTATTAATGGCGATAAAGATATGGGATCATTCTGTCAATACAAAAAGTTTGAATACATCAATCTTGAATCGGGTGAAAGAAAAAGTCTGATGACCGAATATTATGAATAATTAAAAACTATCATCCAAAAATATCAACTGCGTGTGTTGGTTTTTTGATGTAAATAAGTAGGCAGAATAAAAAGAGCATTATTATTGATTAAGTATCCTTAAAAATGTTCTCTATTTTTATGATAAATTATGCCATTGAAATTGTTTAATAGTGAATTAGAATTTGTAAAGCCTGATTGGAAAGGCAATACGTTAAATAGTGACGGCTTGTATACTAACTTGTATGGCGATGATATTAAGGGGTTTGGTGATCTGTGGCGTTGGATGTCCAGCACCAGGCCACTTACAAAATTTAAAAAAGGACAAGCATCGCCCTTAAGTTGGAAACCTATAAGCAATATTATAGATAAAAGTAGAAATGGAATTATTCCTATAGGCCACGCCTGCTTTATTATTGATTTAAATAATATCCGGATATTAATTGACCCTGTTATTGCTCCTAACCGTTTTATGAAACGATATACAGAAGTGCCGTTTCAGATAAATGAGTTAGTTAATGTTGATTACCTTTTACTGTCACATAATCATCGCGATCATATTGATAAAAATAGTGTTATTCAGTTGTGCAAGTATAATCCTGGAGCCATTATTTTAACAGGGTTAGAAATCGGAAAAATTTTAAAAGGTTGGGGCCTAAAAAATGAAATTCAGGAAGCAGGATGGTATCAACGATATAAAACGAAAGAAAACCTTGCTATTGACTATTTACCAAGCCAGCATTGGTCAAGACGATGGATTACCGACACAAACCTAAACCTGTGGGGTTCGTTTATGATACAGGATAAGGTAGCCCAAAAGAATATTTACTTTGCAGGAGACAGCGGCTATGGGGATCATTTCAGTGATATTGGGTATGACTACAATATAGACTTGGCATTGATAGGAATTGGAGCTTATGAGCCTCAATGGTTTATGCACTCAGCACATACAGGGCCATCAGATGCGTTTAAAGCATTCAAAGACTTAAAAGCAAAGTACTGGATGCCTATGCATTATGGAACATTTGACCTTAGTGATGAACCCATTTATTATCCTGAAAAAATACTAAGGGAAAAACACCCTGAAGCACTTACCAATATAATCTGGATGCAAATTGGAGAGAAGATAACTATATCTTAAGTAGTTCATCTACAGCTAGCCAATATCTGAAGCTAAAAAACTCCATAACAGCGAGATGATATGCAATATATTTATCATTTCTGATTTAAAAGCAAATGCATTACATAGCGTTACCATTCATTGCATTATAAAATTGCTATTTTAGTATAGCAAAGATAAAAAGCACCAAATTGGATAGAATTGAAGAGTTTAAACCGGACAATTTTAAAAAAATAATCAATGTCGACCGACTGGCTACCAAAGGTATTTTCAGCGATTTTGTGATTGAATCCCTTACTTCTTTAAATGAAACGGCAATTCTACCTTCCGTTCCTCATCGTAAGACAGTGAACGATTTTGTTTTCATAACAAAGGGTGAGTTGTCAAAAATGGTCTGCTCGGATGTATTCATATTAAAGTCTGGAATGTTGATGCTTTTGCCTGCTTATAAGATCCGGACGATCTTAAAAAAAACAGGAAATATTGAAGGCTTTTACGGTCATTTTTCAGATGATTTCATCAGTGATCTTTCGTCTCAAAAAAAGTTAAAAGAAATTTATAATTATATTGAACTGATCTATAACCCTATTTTCAGTTTTGATAAGGAGGCTGAAAATCGAATTCAATATTTGCTACAGCAGCTCTTTTTACTTTATGAAAAAGATATGGGAGGTAGTCTATTAAAATCCTATTTAAATACCGTCCTGCATGAAATTGCCAATTTCATCCAAACGCTACCGTCGCCTGTATTTTCTCCGAAGGAAGCATTAATACAACGCTTTAGGAGATTAATTACTGATAATATTCAAGAGACCCACAAAACACAGGTGTATGCAGAAATGCTCAATATCACACCCAATCATTTAAATAAATGTGCAAGATCTGTAACAGGGAAAACGGCATCAGCTATTATAAACGAAGCACTAACCATGGAGGCAAAGGCACTTTTGTCATTACCCAACCATACGGTTTCTGAGACTGCATTCGTCCTGGGATTTGAAGATGTTTCCTATTTTTCCCGGTTTTTCAAAAAACATACCAGCCTTCAGCCTAGCGAGTATCGAAAAAAGATTGATTTATCCTAGTCTTTGATTTTTTTGTTCTACAATTATGATTAGGATCTGAAGAAATTTGTACTGTCATAAAAGTTAAGAACAAAAAATCAATGGACAGGATATTTTTAATTAATGTATTATTTCTTTTTTCCTTCAAAATTTTCGCGCAGGAAAATGCTGTTCGGGAAGTGAAAAACCCGCCTGTTGTGTTCGAAATTTTACCGGGAACAAGTGGATATGCGGCACAAATGACAGTTAATAAAACATTGCGTGACTTTCCTAAATTCGGATTTTTCAGTGTTACCAATTTTTCCTCGAAATGGAGGGAGACCTATTCCAGAGATATGATGAATCAGATTCATCTCACTTATCAGTTTGCCAAGGGGCTTAAGATTTTAGTAGGAACACATTATACACCCAATTCCGGTTTGCGTCCGAATACGGCGGTTTCATATACTTATTCCTCCCGAACACTTATGTTTTCCCTGATGCCAAGGATTGATTTGTCTAAAAATAGTAATTGGGAAGGATTTGCTATGCTGGAATATAAGCCGCAATTGAATCAGCACTGGAATATTTACACCCGGGTGCAAGGCCTGTATTGTGCAACGGTGAAAAATAGAGATCATGCAAGAAGCTATCTGATGCTCAGGGCAGGATTGAGTTATAAAGATTTTCGTTTTGGTTTAGGAGTCAATTGGGATGCATACGGACCAGAGAAAACAAGCAAAGAGAATTACGGAATTTTTATAGCTTCCAACGTCTTCAATTAAAAATGATCGGTAAGCAAAAAACATCTGCATTATTATTCCCAGCGAAATATGGTCATCAGTTGAAGCATAGGGGGGCGGATTATCAATTGTTTCAGATGCTGCTATAAACCGGGATACAATTTCAATAGGGTCACAATTAAATATTCAAAATAATGAAACACATAATTTTTAAAACTTACAGCACATTCACCGGATTAATATTACGGTGTACATTGGGCCTCATTTTTCTGCCACACGGCCTGCAAAAAACAGTAGGATTGTATGGTGGTGCAGGATTTACCGGGGCGATAAAAGTCTTTACCGAGCAGCTGCATCTTCCGGCAATTATAGCATTCGCGGTCATTATGATAGAATTTTGTGGGGCTGTTTGCCTCTTGTTGGGACTGGTTACACGATTCTGGGCAATTGCTTACGTAGGTTTATTGTTAGGTATCATGTTTACAACACATTTTGAAAATGGTTTTTTTATGAACTGGTTTGGAAACCAAAAAGGGGAAGGCTGCCAGTTTGATTTATTAGCCATAGGAATAGCAGTCGCTTTAATTGTGGAAGGCGGGGGCAAATATTCAATGGACACAAATATTTTTCGAAAAATATCTTTAATATCAAAATAAAGTAATATAGACTTGAACATACAATCATATTTTGAAAAGATTCAATTTCAAAATATTGCCAAGCCAGATTATGAAACACTGACACAATTAATAAAATTGCAAACGCGGTTTATTCGATTTGAAGATGTTGATGCGTTTACTGGCACATCACCATCCCTGCAAATAGAACCTATTTTTGAAAAATTGGTTTATCAACAGCGTGGAAGTCCGAATTCTCTACTTTTAAAATAATCCAGTTTTTTTGGGAGAGGTCAATTAAAGTTCCGAAAAGTTCACCATAAAAAGTAAACATGGGATGAACATATTTGTGCTATCAATTTTAAAACATTAAAATAAAGAGAAAAATGACAAGAAACGATTTAAATGGAAAAGTAGTTTTAATTGCGGGAGGCGCAAAAAACTTAGGTGGATTACTAAGCCGTGATTTTGCAACAAAAGGTGCAAAAGTGGTAGTTCATTACAATAGCGAAAGTACAAAAGTAGAAGCCGAAAAGACTTTGGCTGAGATTAATAGCATAGGGGGGGAAGCATTTTTATTTCAAGCAGATCTCACCGATGTAAAGAATATCGTTAAGCTTTTTGATGCAGCAATCGAGAGATTTGGAGGTGTCGATATCGCTATCAATACAGTTGGAAAGGTTTTGAAAAAACCTTTTGCCGAAACGACTGAGGAAGAATATGATAGCATGAGCGAAATTAATTCCAAAGTGGCATATTTTTTCATACAGGAAGCAGGTAAGAGAATAAATGACAATGGAAAGATCAATACAATTGTAACATCCTTGCTTGCAGCATTTACTGGGTATTATTCTACTTATGCAGGAGCTAAAGCCCCAGTAGAGCACTTTACTCGAGCGGCTTCCAAAGAATTTGGAGGTCGGGGTATTTCAGTAACAGCTGTTGCTCCGGGACCGATGGACACTCCTTTTTTCTATGGTCAGGAAACAGATGATGCTGTTGCTTATCATAAATCAGCTTCGGCACTGGGTGGACTGACAGATATTAAAGATATTGCTCCTTTAGTGGAATTTCTCGTAACCGATGGTTGGTGGATTACCGGACAGACCATTTTTGCAAATGGTGGATATACTACTCGATAACTAAATAAAGAAGACGATGTGATACAGAAGTGTGCGCATTGTCTTCTTACTAAAAATTAAAAATTATGGCTAATCAGAATAACGTAATCAAAAAGCATGGGCGACATGTTTATAAAAAAAAGAAGGTATTATGTCTTGTTTCCAATGCAACTAGCCTTCATGGGATAGAGGTTGGATTCTTTGCAGAGGAAATGACCAGGCCTTTCTATGATTTTATTATTGCGGGTTATGATGTTGATGTTGCATCACCTAAAGGCGGGGAAGTGAAGTTTGATTCCCATAGCAATCCTGAAAATCCCGAAGGAGCTTATCCGAATGATCTGATTAGTATTGGTTTTGTACATCACAAGGAATTTAGTAAATGGCTGCAAAATACTAAGGCCATAACTGAAATTGATGTAAATGATTATGATGCAATTTGTGTGGCGGGTGGAGGTGCTCCGTTGATCACCTTTAAAGATGATATAGCGTTGCATCAACTTATTGCGGATTTTCATGAAGCAGGAAAAGTGATCTGTTTGATTTGCCATGGTACTTCTTTGCTTTTATGGACTAAATTAAAAGACGGAAAATTTCTAGCAGACGGTAAGACATGGACTGGATTTGCAGATAGTGAGGAAGATATTATTAACCAAATGTTTGGAATGACCGTCAATGACTATACTATTGAAACCGAAGCACGTAAAAATCCAAATACCAACTTTGAGGTGGCGGGACCATTGGAACCTTTTGCCATAAGGGATGGGAGATTAATTACCGCTCAACAGCAACATAGCAGTTATCTTGCGTCACAGCTCGTAATTGAAGCACTTTCTGAATAATTCAGCATACTTCTTCTATGTGCTAAGACCCTATCTATTGTAAAATGGTAATGTGACATATTGCCATAACTGGAGAAAAGGTATATTTTACATCTAATACATACTATATGTTTCCAAAAATTATCAATTCGATTTTAATCCTTGCAGCGGTATTTATGGGCTTTAAACAAGGCTATGCCATGTTTTCGGGCAAGCCCGAAATGATGGAAATGTTTGGGAAATGGGGCTTTACCAAAACCGGCTTAACTGTAAATGGTCTTATTACAATAGTTGCCTCGCTACTGATTCTATTTCCAAAAACCTTTATATGGGGCAATTTTTTGATGGCAGCGGGGATTTTATTGATTATTTGCTTCCATTTATTGGACAAAGATTTGAAAGGAATGGCGATTGAAATTCCATTTCTATTATTGAATCTTATTATTATCTATTTGCAGCATCCTTTAAAATCAGCCGTTTAATTTCGCTTTAGATCATTATGTTGCGGTAACCACCGAGGGAGAGTCAGCAGGAGTAGAGCAGATATTTGCTAGCGATTTCAGCCAAAAGGTTCAAGTTTCCAATGCACATTCTATCAGCCGAAGTACTGTAATCAAATCCCTGAAAAAAACAAAAGGGAGAGAAACTGAACTGTGAGGTCAACACGCAGATCATTGAAGAGTCAGCAGATTATATGATTGCTAAAGTGACCCTAACATTTGAGAATTTCAGCAAAACTGATCTTGTGACTTTGATGCGTGAAGATAACAGCTGGAAAGTATCCAAATCGATCAAATCGTATAAATAGATTTTAAAGACTAGATGTCTGTCATAGCATGCTCAGGAGAGCCATCAGTGAATCCTATGTTTATGTAAAGCCACATCGTGAGATGTGGCTTTTTACGTCAAAAAGGGCCTGATGTTGATTACATACTTTCTCTTTGCATCTTCTTGTACAGCAATTATTGGACAGATCCTATGGCTTTCAAAAGCCAATGTTGTTATCGTGAGACTTTACCTTGTTCATCTAAAGCCTTGACGATGGCCATGCCTACAGCCTTGGCCGATTGCGGATTTTGGCCGGTGACCAATCTGCCGTCAACGGTAACATGGGACTGCCAAGGTTCGGATTTTTCATAAATTCCACCTATTTCCTTTAGTCTATCTTCAAGTAAAAAGGGGACGACATTGCTTAGTTTTACAAGCTCTTCTTCTTCATTGCTAAAGCCATTGACATTTTTTCCTTTTATCAAATATTCACCGGTGCTCAGTTTGATGTTGGTTAAGCCAGCAGGTCCATGACATACAGCTGCAACAACGCCGTTTGCCTCATAAATTTCGCCAGCAATCTTGGCGATTGCCGAGTCGAAAGGCAGATCCCACATCGCACCATGTCCTCCGGCGTAGAAGATGGCTTTATATTCTTCAGGTTTTACCTCAGAAGGTTTTAGTGAATGGATGATTTTATTGTGGTAGTATTTATCCTTCCAGAATTTTTTGTTAACGGGATCATTCAGGTCAAATCCATCCACAGGTGGATTCCCGCCCTGTGGGCTAAGGAAATCAATCTCATATCCAGCCGCTGTTAAGACCTCCCAGGGATGAGAGACTTCGCCGAGATAATAACCTGTTTTTTCGCCTGTATTGCCTTTTGTATCGTGGCTAGTAACAACAAATAAAATTTTTGGTTTTCGGTTTGTTGCAAAGGAATGCGTCACCATTAGAGTTAATAAAACCGAACATATTCCTATTTGTCTAAAGAGTTGTTTTGCTTTCATATCATTTTTATTTTCTTTTTGTTGGAACAAATTTCTTGATTTCATATAATAATTTACCGTGACCCACATCACAAAATTAAAATTCACCTTACCATTCCTGCCATTCACCGAGTTTTCCTTATCGATTAATTCGTATAAATAAGAGCCATCTCAAGTAAATATATAAATGTTATAAAGTCACATCGTGAGATGTGGCTTTTTGTTTATTATAAGATGTTTGATTGCTAATTTTTTTTAGATTTTTGTGTATTTGGGAAATAAATATTTATACATGGAGCAGCGTTTTGTAGAAGTAATTCAGCTTATTAAAGAATCTCAATCTAAAGCTATTAAGGCGGTAAATACCGAATTAATGAATTTATATTGGCGTATTGGAAAGTATATTAGCGCGCGGATTGAAACTTCCGAATGGGGGCAGTCGGTTGTCAAAGAATTGGCTTCTTTCATTAAGCAGTACGAACCTGATTTAAAGGGTTTTTCAGATAAGAATATGTGGCGAATGAAACAATTTTATGAAACTTATCGCAGCAGTGAAAGACTCTCGGCATTGACGAGAGAATTGAGTTGGACAAATAATGTTTTAATCTTTAGTCGTACCAAGACTGTTGAAGAAAAGGAATTTTATTTGAAGCTAACTATCGAGGAAAAATATAGTTCCAGGGAGTTGGAACGACAGATTAATAGTTCTGTCTTTGAGCGGCAGCCTTTCACCAACTGTTGTAGCTGAATATAAAACGCAATTACCAGACAAAAAGCTACTTCAACAAAAGTTACACGAATTATTTAAACAGGCTGATAATAGTGATATTTAGATAGTTATTTGCATACTATATATATTGGCGGTGAAATCATAGGAATTTTTATTTTCTTCAGTGTTACGAACGTAAAATCAACAAAAATTTAATCTTGGTTTTTTATACGTCAAAAGGGCCTGATTCTCATCAGACCCTTTCTCTTAGCGTTTATTTGTACAGTAATTTTTATGTTTCCTATCGTTTCCTCTTTTTTGTTTCGTCATCCAATGCGTTTTGAATACTATTGGATTCTCACTATACGACGCCAATTTTTATGTTGATCCTTCCTTTCGAAAGGTAGCTAATAGCCGCTTTGTATAATAAGAACAATAGCTGATTTAAAATAGTTTTACTGGAGGCAATTATTTTGATCACCTGAGCTGATTTATCTCTTCCATTAAATCTTGTTCTGTACTTCTGTAAGCTGAGCATTATCCATCATGAATTTAACTAAACATTTCGGTAAGTAAATATACCTTGTTTCTTGCCTTATGATAAGTGCTTAAAAGTTCTTATTCTATAATTTTATGCTAGTCAATAATGGTTGGAGGGCAATAAATCGTTTATTATCCAAAAAACATACACAAAACTAAACTAATTATGAGAAAAATTAGTGTCTTAAACTGGGTATCGATTGATGGTTTTATCGCCAGTATTCATGGGGAAACAGATTGGTTTCCCTGGGATAGCGAAATTGAGGATTTTTATGAGCAGCGGCAGAATAAAGCGGATACCATTATCTATGGTAGGGAGACCTAATGAAGTAATGTCTCAATACTGGTCCGATGAGACTTTGACTGCATCGGATCGGCCATCATTTGTTAACTTCATGAATCGATATTCTTATTTACGGCAGCGGTACTATTGTCTCTCAGCTCGCAAAACTGGATTTAATAGATGAATATGCATTAATGCTATATCCTATTGTTCTTGGTTCGGGAAGGGCATTATTCCCCAATACGTCAGATCGGATCAAACTCAATTTAATTCGTACTACGCGCTATTCTTGTGGTAGTAATTTGCATATTTTCCATCCTTATAATAGAATTTCATCCACCTTTAAATCTCAAATCTAATTTCATATAGATAACGAATGAGAAGAACTCGACATTAAAGTCGGTTAAACATTATATTTCTTTACCCTTTTATTCCCGTCATTCACCGAGTTTTCTAGCCTGTTAGTCTAAAGCCCATAGGCTAGGGGCGTATTGTGTCGTAGTTTTGAGTCAACAAATAAGAACAAATACAACTAACACAATAAAAAAAGACATTATGAAAACTCTAGTAAAAACATTCGCAGCAGCAGCCTTAATCGCAGTATCCACTTTCACTATGGCAGCTGAAGGACCGGGTTCAAAATCAGCAAAAGCAAACGTTAACCTTTCAACGGCAGACTTTGCTCTTGAACATTATGTTGCGGTAACAACCGAGGGCGAGTCGGCAGGAGTAGAGCAATTGTTCGCCGCTGATTTCAACCAAAAGGTCCAGGCTTCCAATGCACAATCTCATAGCCGCGGAGCGGTGGTTAAATCCTTGAAAAAACAAAAAGATGAGCGTTTGAACTGTTTAGTAAGCACCGATATCCTTGAAGAATCAGCTGACTATATGGTGGCTAAAGTAACGTTGAAATTTGAAGATTTTACCAAAACTGATCTGGTTACTTTGGAGCGTGTGGGAAGTGACTGGAAAATATCTAAATCAATCAATTCGTATAAATAGTACCTTATCACTGGTGGTTTGCCATTCATAAAAAGGCAAACCACTAGTGAATCATATGTTTATTTAAGGCCACGTCGTGAGATGTGGCTTTTTATATTTAAGTGGAGTAATATTAATTTGCCCATTAGCTTAATATTATTTTTATTACTCTACGACAAATTATAGGCAATAGTAAAAGTTTAACAGTTACTATGATTTAAGGTTAAAGGAAAATATTTATATTAGCCGAACCTAATTAATTTGGGAATGAAAAGTGTTATGAAACGATTTTATAGAAGACGATTAAAGGCTTATAGCCTCACTGAAATTCTTGTTGTAATGGTAATTATAGGGATTTTGGTATTATTAGCCTTACCCAACCTGATGCCATTGATTACGAAAGCAAAAAGTACAGAAGCTAAGGTCCAACTGCAACATCTGCAAACTCTCCAAAAGAACTATTTTTTTGAAAAATCGAAGTATAGTGGCAATCTTGATGATGTTGGTTTTGTTCAAGAGAAGCTGAGTACCGATGGAAAAGATGGCAAAGCCAATTATCGAATTGAGGTAGTTCGTGCAGATCAAAATACATTTTTAGGGCGTGCTACTGCTGTTGTCGACTTTGATGGGGACGGTACATTCAATGTGTGGGAAATAGACCAGGATAAAAACTTAAAAGAGGTAACTCCAGATTAATATGTGGTGGAATATCGCCATTTGTTTTCCCTTGCTTTGGATCGCATTTCAAGACTTTAAGCAACGTGCTGTCAACATCATTTTGTTTATTGTTTTGGCGCTTCTATTGTTAGGGTTAAATCTTTTTACAGGCTTTTGGCAAGATAGCTATCCTCAATTATTGACTAATTTGCTGTTTTTGACTTTTCAACTAGGAATTATTAAGATATATTTTCGAGTGAAGACTGGCCGATGGGAAAAATTGATGGACAAAAAGCTTGGCTGGGGTGACGTAGCGTTTCTATTTTGTTTGACTTTGTATATGCCATTTTTAACTTTTTTTGTCTTCTATGTGGTTAGTCTTTTTTTTGTTCTCCTTGTAACCATGATTCGAGTAGACTGGCGAAATCCCGAGAAAGGTATTCCGTTGGCTGGTTGTCAGGCATTACTTTTTATTGTATATTTTATGACGGAAAGGATGGGTTATATATCGTGGGAACATACCTGCGAGAAATTTTTGCCATAAAAAAGAAAAGTATATAAATTATTAACGACGTAATTTTGTGGGGATAATAACAAATTTTTCAGGGGAAATACTGCATGTAGTATCAAGGGATCTTGCATGGCACTATCGTATTATCCCATTCAATAAGAATGATAACGCTATTTTCTTTTATTCCGATGAGTCAAATAACCTGGTCCAATTGGAAAATGAGCTGGGCATTCTTTTCGATGAACAGATCATAATAGAAACTACAACATCTGGTCAAATAGAAGAATGGCTGAATAAATATTATTTCGGTGAAAAACAGTCGGAAGGGAGCGAAGCCGTCAAAAATTTAACCTTTAATGCTGATTTTCTTGATAACCTGATTTATGAAGCGAAGCAGCTCAAGAGTAGTGATATCCATATTGAGACTTACGAAAACCGCTGTCGTGTACGGATTCGGATTGATGGGATGATGGTTGAGCGGTATATATTGCAAAGAGAAGATTATCCAGCATTAATTAATAAGATCAAGATCATGTCCAATCTGGACATTGCGGAAAAACGTTTACCACAAGATGGGCGCATCCATTATCGGCGTAATCAAGATCAGTTTGATATTCGGGTCTCAGTATTACCGACACTACACGGGGAGAAAGTTGTATTACGTCTATTAAATAATAATGCAACTAACATTCAATTGGACAAACTGGGCATGTCGTCTGAGGATTACGAAAATTATCTTCATGGGGTGAAAAAACCAAACGGCATCCTCCTAATCAGTGGCCCTACAGGATCTGGTAAGACAACCACACTCTATGCTACTTTAAAACATCTAAACAAGACCACAAATAATATACTTACCATTGAAGATCCCATTGAATATACTTTAGAAGGGATCAACCAGGTGCAGCTAAAAGAGAATATTGGATTGAGTTTCGGAGCTGCATTGCGGACTTTTCTAAGGCAGGATCCGGATATTATTATGGTCGGTGAGATTCGTGATCCCGATACTGCAAATATGGCAATCCGTGCAGCATTGACAGGACACTTGGTCTTATCTACCATACATACCAATTCTGCATGGGGAACTGTTTCTAGGCTTGTGGATATGGGAATACCTAATTTTTTGATAGCTAACACACTGAATACTTCGGTGGCTCAGCGGCTTGTACGTACACTCTGTCCACATTGTAAACGAGAAGAAGAAATGACGGATTTGTTATATCCTCGACACTTTAAACCCTATTTTTCGGTAAAACGACATGCAGTAGCAGTAGGTTGTGCCTCTTGCTATTTTACCGGCTTTAAAGGACGAAAAGCTGTGTATGAAATTATTCCAATGGATCAGGGGCTTGTTGAAGAGATTAAAAAGGGAAATATGCGCGTAGACGAACAATTGAAGGAACGGAACATTAAAACACTTGGTGAAAATGCTTTTGAGCTTTTTGCCGCAGGGGAAACAACGATAGATGAAATCTATCCATTACTATTCAATTATTGATGATGAGATTGAGAATACTTTATTTTACAATACTGTTTTTGCTGTGCTTATGTACCAACGGTATTGCACAAGAAACTACGGATAATTACGCTCGTGTTGAACAGCGACTTAATGCATTAGCAGGGACAGTTCCGGGATTGGAGAAAAAAGTGAAACTTTCTGTGTCAGGTGTTACCGCACAAGAGTTTTTACGCGCATTGGCACAGTCCAATGATTTGAATATTAATGTCGATCCAACTTTGGGGTTTTCTATCGTCAATAATTTTACGGGAGAAACAGCTAAGAATGTACTTTTATTTCTTGCTAAAACTTATGGATTGGATATCGATGTCATTGGTTCTATAATGACCATCAAAAAGCTACCGGAGCCACAACCTATCCAAATAGAAAAAGAGATTAAAGTCCAATATAATACGTCGAGTGATGGGTTGAGCTACGATCTGCAAAATGATTTATTGGGTAATGTAGCGCAAAAAATCAGCTCTCTTTCAGGGAAAAACTTAATTGTACCGACACCACTACTTCAAAAGACAGTAACAGGGTTTATGGCAGAAGCCCCTTTCGAGACAGCCCTAGAAAAATTGGCTTATGTGAATGGCCTTAAGTATAGAAAGACAAATGACAATGTTTATGTTTTTGAGTCTTTGGTCCCTGGCGAGGAACTATTTATAAATGATGATCGCCAGACAGATGTCCGTTTTCGCCCCGATAATTCGACTAATCCAGTCAATGGGATGAATCAAGGCATGGGAGGAGGTCAGCCTGGCAATTATGCTCTTTACGGTAAAACTGAGGAGGGTAAAGGTAAACGTTTTACCATACAAGCGACGAATACACCTATTATCGAGCTGATCAAGCGCGCTTCCGAAGAAGCAAATGTAAATTATTTTATTTACAGTCAGATTGATGGGAATATCACGACCAATGTGAAAGATATTTCTTTTGAACAGTTTCTGACTTCTATTTTTCAGGGGACATCCTATACTTTCCGTATGGACAAAGACACCTATCTGATTGGCAACCGCCGAAATGAAGGCCTTCGTGATAATAAGATTATTCAATTGCAACATCGATCGATTGATACCATTATGATGATGATTCCTATGGATTGGCGTAAAGATGTAGAGATAAAGGAATTTAAGGAACAAAATATGTTGCTGCTTTCGGGTTCTGGTCCACAGATCCGAGAAATCGAGACTTATGTAAAACAATTAGATAAATTGGTTCCAATGGTTTTAATTGAAGTGACTCTATTGGATATCCAGAAAGGAAATACGTTAAAAACTGGAATAAAAATGGGGATTGCTGACTCTATTCCAAAGACAGGGGGAAGTTTAACCGATGGCTTTACTTTTGGAGCGGGGTCTGTCAATCGTTTTTTATCCCAGATAGGGAAAAATAATTCTTTTAATCTCGGGAGGGTAACCCCTAATTTTTATGTTCGTTTACAAGCTCTCGAAGAAAATAAGAATGTGGAACTACGTTCGGTTCCTAAGCTTTCTACATTAAATGGACATAAGGCAACATTGAGCATAGGAAGTACAAGATATTACGAAATAAAAACACAGAACGTATATCCAGGGATCAATAATACGAACGTCTTTACTTCACAATATATGCCGTTGAATGCCGATCTAGTGATAGACGTTACACCTGTAGTTTCTGGCGATGATCAGATTACCATGAAAATCAAGGTGAAAATTTCGGATTTCATTGGTACGCCTAAAGAGAATGAGCCATCACCAAGTTCGAACAGCAATTTTGAGTCTATTATACGGGCAAGAAATGAAGATATGATAGTTTTGGGAGGGATCGAGCGTACAGAAAATAGTAATAATGGGCGAGGGATTCCTATATTGTCCCGCATTCCAATATTGAAGTGGTTGTTTAGTAGCAGAGAAAAGAGCACGCAGAAAGTCGTTTCTGTAGTTTTTATTAAACCAACAATATTGTATTAACCAATGTTGAATAGGATCAAGGCAAAATATCGACTAAACAATTGTATCGGAATTTCATTTCGACAGGAAGCCGATAGCCTTTCGTTTCGTTGTTGCAGAGTGCGGCTTGAAAAGGATAATTTAGAAATCGAGGAGACCTGGGAAGCTGCGGACTGGGAAACACTCGAAGGAAAAAAGATAAAAGATATTCCGTTGATCTTACATTTAGACGCAAGACAGATTCTCATCAAAGAGAGTTTAAACAACGATCTAGGGGATGACCAATTAAAGTCGATTTTTCCTAGTTACGATAGCACTAGATTCTATACAGCTAAACTAAATGGAGAAGGAAAGAGTTGGATAGCATTTGTTCGTAAAGATTATATTTCGGAGATTTTAGACAGATTTGTCGTCCTAGGATATCAAATAGTTAGCGTGTTTATTGGCCCATTTGTACTAGACAATATTTTGGCTCAGATCAATGACTATGGTACCGAATATACTTTTGATACGCATTCCATCCAGCTCGTTGGAGAAAATAAACATTGGTTAAATTATCGCTCAGGGAAAGAATTTACAAGCCGATTTGCTTTAAAGATTGGTGATCACCCAATCAAGGAACAATTTTTAATGGCCTATGCAGTTGCTTTTTCTGCCTTAATGATAGGTTACGTGAACGATTATTCCCTTGCAATTCCCCACGTAAATGAGCAGCGCGAAATCTGGCTTGAAAAAAGAAAGTTCAAATTGAATTTCATTGCACTTGCGGCAATCCTTTTCTTACTGCTTTTAATCAACACTTTTCTGTTTACACACTATTATGAGCAAAATCAAAAGTTGGAAGGCCGCGTAAACACCCAGCAGAATACGGTAAAAGATCTAGATAAATTAGAAGACCAAATAAGGGATAATGAGCATTTGTTAGCCGATTTGGGGTGGAATGGAGGTATCTCCAAAGCATGGCTTCTAGACCAAATTGGTTATTCCATACGTCAGTATGCTCAAATTGCATTGACGCAGATCCAAATTAATCCACAAATAAAAGGACTAGGCTCCAATATCATTCAAAAACCTGATCAGATTTTGATCCAAGGGACAAGTCCCACACTAGAAATACTCAATTTGTGGCTACGTGAACTGAAAAATAATCCTTGGATAACTAAGGTGAGCATAGAGGAATATGGCAATAAACAACAAGGTGAAACCCTAGACGCTTTCACAATTAAAATAAATTACAATGATGGGGTGGAAAGAAATTGACTTTAAGAAACGAAATAAATTGTTATTTGTGGGGGCTGGTGTCGTATTAGTGGTTGCCTGGTTTTTAGCTTTTCGAAAGACTTACGATGCTTATCTGGAAAATAATAGGTTAAACCAATTAGTGGGCAGCGATATCAGCAATAGTACACAATATGATTTTGATCGAAAAAATAATTTATTGGATAGCTTGAGCAGTGTATATGAAAGTGACTCGGCAGTTTGGAATGATAATTTTCTTTCAGAAGCAAGCCGTGCAGTCAATTCTCCACGTATCCAAATTTATTTTAATAACCTATCAAAAAATATAGTTTTGGTTGATAGTGCTGCTGTCAAATTAAAGAGTTTAACAGTCAAGGGGGATTACAGATCTATTGTGGAATCTGTAACGGAACTGGAGAAAATAAATACATTGGGCTATCTAAGTTCTGTTACATTAAAATTTGATAATAAACGCGTGTCAACAACTGATCGAAAGGTCATAGAAGGAGAAGTTGGGTTCAAGATTAAATTGAAAAAATAGCTAAATAATTATGAAAAAAAACAGCATTTTATTTGGAGCATTCCTGTTCGCGGCTACCGCAGTGAATGCGCAAACTTCTCTTTTGCCAGTTACTTCCTATAGTTGGCAGATCTCCCAACTTCCTCGCGAATTTAATGGCAAGTTGCAATTTGGGTTCGTCAGTGGTGGACAAGGTTTCCCGAGTTACGGAACAGTGTTGGCCGGAGGAGGATATAATAATACACAAGATGGAGCTTCATTTCAACTCTATTTTCCGTATTCTAATCTCTATGGAGGCGTAGCACCCAAGATTCGACTTGGTAGCTATAACAACCAAGGCTGGTCAGAATGGCAATCTTTTTATACAAGTGCAAACGCCAACAATGAAACAACTGACTGGACAGCCAAATCAGTTTACGTGATCGAAAAATTGGGAATCGGCACAACATCTCCAAAAGAAGCCCTGTCGGTAAAGGGGAAAATTTTTGCACAAGAGATTAAAGTGACTACAGCTGCAGCAGATTGGCCGGATTACGTATTTGCTGAGGGATATAAATTGCCATCTCTTAAAGAAACAGCCAAATTTATTGAAGAGAATAAGCACTTGCCTGGCGTTCCCAAAGCTGCCGAGATCGAAGAGAATGGATTATCATTAGGAGAGATGAATAGGATCTTAATGCAGAAGGTTGAGGAATTGACCCTTCATATGATCGACAAAGATAGGCGAATAGAGGCTTTGGAAAAGAAATTAAATCAGAAAGGTCAAAATTAAAAATACCCAATTATGAGAATCATTAAATTTTACGAGCTAAGCACAATTGGAGCTTTCTTTGTTTTTTTGCTAAACGCGGGTTTAGTTAATGCACAAAATATTTATCCCGCAGCCAAAGGGACATTCTTAAAAATTGATGGTGGAGGGGTAGATTTTACAGCACCCGTGACTACTGGTGGCTGGGCTCGCGGCATGCGATTCTATAATTCGGATATGTCTACTCATTTTTTTGGAATGGGAATGCTCGGCTCAGGAAATGAACCATCACGATTTTATTTGGGCTTTGATTCACAATCTCCCTGGGCGAGTCAATTAGGGTTACATATTTTAGCTGATGGCAATATTGGTATAGGTACCACAGCTCCTGTTGCTAGACTAACTGTAAATGGTAATATTCTCGCCAAAGAAATAAAAATAAAGACAGATATTACAGTGCCTGATTATGTCTTTGATCCCAGCTATCAGCTTCCGACATTATCAAGTATTGAAGAATATGTGAGAACATATCGACATCTTCCAGAAATTCCTTCTGCTGCAGAAATACAAAAAACTGGTGTTGACTTAACGCAGATGAATTTGGCTCTACTTAAAAAGGTTGAAGAACTTACGCTTCATTTGATATCCAAAGAGAAGGAAATAGAAAAATTGAAGGAAAATCAAAAAAACAGCTTGCAAAAAATTTCTGAGCGGTTGGAAAAGTTGGAAAATGAGAAAACGTGCAAATAATTTGAATATCCATAAAGAAAAAGAACCAATATTTATTATTGGCTCTTTTTCTTAAAAAAATGCTTTATTTTAGAGTAGCCTTTAAGCCGCTAATTTCATCTTTTAATACTTTAATCTCTTTGTTCTGCTGGATTAAATACAATGTCATTTCCTCAATCTTTTGAAGAAGCTGGCGATTAAGTTCCCCTAGAGCAACCCCATTTTCTTCGACAACTTTTGCTGAAGGGATACTTGGCAAATGTTTGTTTTCTTTAACAAAGTTTGCGAGTGAATCCAATGGCATCAATTGATGATCGTCATTGAAAACATAATCTGGCCAATCCGCAGCAGCAGTCGTTACCTTGATCTCGTGGGCACGGATTTTGCCGTTAACCGATAGTTTGTCTAGAGCAGCACTAGTTCCGATCCCCACATTACCATTGTTAGCTGCGTGGATAGCAAGAATTCCAGATCCACTTTCGATGGTATTTCCCACGACTAAACTCCAATTGAATGTCATTGGAAGAAGTCCAACAGTGTTTGTCTCATTGCCCGTAATGTTATAGCTATTGTATCCCGTATTAAAATTAATAGAACGAATTTTAACATCTACAACCAATGGCGTAGCTATTCCTAAGGTATTGGTTGCTCTGATACGAAATGCCTTTGTTCCCGTATTATGATCAATCGTAAAATTTAATCCTCCTGTTGTATATACGTTATTATTTACACGGCCGGCTTCAAGCCATCTTGTAGGATTAGAGTGTGTGGAAGAAGCGATATGTGTAGCTGCGGAGGCAACGTTTCCCCTTGTGTAAGCTATTGAGACTTCATAATAGCCTGATGCACCTACGGCAATCGGCTTGGCTGACGCAAATTCGATATAATCCCCTACTTTGAAATCTGCTGGAAATGTTACTGTCGTCTGGAAATAATCATTTGCATTTTGTGCCCTGGCAGTGTAGCTATATCCCAGCCATAGCATGGTAAAAAATAAAATCAACTTTTTCATAAAATGTAATTTATTGTGATTAAAAACTATTGCTCATCTGAAACATTGGTAAATACATGGCTATCAAGATCAATCCAACAACTAATCCTAGAAAGATAATTATAAAAGGCTCCAACAGACTGGAAAGGGTCGACGTCTTATATTCGACCTCTTCAGTTAGCTGAGTGGCAATCTTTTCAAAGAAAAAATCCAGTCTATTGACCTCTTCACCAACACGGATCAGCTGTACCGTTTTTGCTGGATAAAATGGATATTTAGCTAGGGCAGCATGTAAGGACTCACCTTGCAATATTTCTCGTTCAGCGCCCGCTAGGGAGTGTGCAATCGGATAAAAGTCGGTCATCTGCTGTACCAACTGGATGGATTGCAATAATGGTGTATTAGTACTGACCAATAAACGCATAGTATTCGCAAAGCGCGCAAGGTGGACCTTGCGGATGATATCCCCAAAGAGTGGAAGCTTAAGCATGATCATGGAAGACCATTTTCGCCACCAGAGCTTCTTACGGTTAATCTGAATGAAAACGATTAATCCAATAATAACTAGCACTCCCCACCAAAATGTCTTATCCATAAATTGAGATACCTTCAAAATAAAAGCGGTGATTGCAGGCAACTCTCCCCCAAAGCGTATGAATATATCCGAAAACATTGGAACCACAAACTTGAGCATAAACAGCACTGCTCCCACAGAAGTACTTAGTACAATTACTGGATAAGTAAGTGCCGAAATGATCTTTCGTCGTTGGCTAATCTTACTTTTATAGAATAATGCCAACTCTTTCATCACCTCACCAAGTTTCCCTGTTTCTTCTCCGATCCGTAAGCTGAAGAATTCGTAGTTGCTAAATTTTCTGCTTTTCCGTAAAGCATCCGAGAGACTATCACCTATAAGGACATTTGCTTTAACCTCTTGAAATAGCTTATTATCCTTACTGTTTTTTTGATCCAGTAATACAAGGTCAAAAGCCGTTTTTAAATCTACACCGGATAAGAGTAATGTGCTGAATTCTACATAAAACTCTTCTTTCTTTTTGTCTGACAGCTGGCCATTTCCAAAGCTGATATCTTTGTTCAGAAATGCAAAAATACCCTCCGATCCTTCTTTTTTTTCTTTTGGAAGAGGAGCCTCAGGCTTTTTCTTATATTTTGATATGTCGATTGGGGGCATAGGCCGAATAAATTAATTAGTGTTGGACGGCTCTGCTTGTAATAATTGCTGTGCCGAATAGGTTTTGTTGTAATTAAACTGATGTTCTTTATTTTCAAACCTGATTTTTAGATTGACATGATCCGTCAGATCCTCAGAAGGAAGATGCTGAAGTCTTGGTGTCATGTCTAGGCTAATGGTCTGAATCATAAAGGTATCCTTTTGATTGTTATATTGATCCCTTACGATAAAAGCTGGATCAAATTGATAATCAATATTTCCATTTTCTCCTTCGCAGTGGAGGCCGTTCTCGCTGGTTTTTAGCCATACGGCTCTGTTGATATCCTGTTGAATTAGGTGTTTAAATAAGCTATATGAAAAGCGTTCCTGTCGTTGTTTTTGCTGACGAAGGAATAACTGCTGAAAATATTGAAACATATAAAAAGCCATTCCGATACTAATTGCTGAAATTAACATGGCAATGGTTAGTTCCATCAATGTGAAAGCTCTAAACTTCGGATTTTTCATCGCTGTCCTTCATTTTCTGTCTTCCTCTCGATATAACGCACTACGCTGTCTGTTGTCTTTCTATCTTGGATTCGCTTAGAATAAATAACCAGTCGCAGTCGGTCCTCATATTCTTTGAGATTGCTTACCTCGTAAATTAATAGGATGCTGTCCTGAAGCATTTCTCCAGTCAAATTTCCGTCAAAGCCGGTTGCTTCCAATTGCTGGCTCCAAGAGGTCATCAGCTCATTTGTATTTTTATACATTTCGCTTTTTGAAGCTTTGGTAATATTAACAAAAATCAGCATACCTATACCAAAAACAATGAGGATGATCACCATGGAAACTAAGGTTTCTATTAATGAGGATGCTTTCAGCTGAATGCTTTTAACTCCCATATCCATACCATTTTAAAGGTTTATTAAACTGCCTTTTTTGATCCGAAACGACTAAATACGAACTTAGAAAGTGCGGTGATAATTTACTATGGTCTAATTTCAGATTGACCAAAAAATTCTCATACATCGACGAGGGGCTTTTGTACAAAAAACGGTAGCAGGCTGTGCGACCAAAAACCTGCAAGCCTTTGCTATAGTCCAAAAGACCATAGGCAATAAGATCACCCTCAATACGGCAATCTTTGCCGAGGCTAAGGGCTGCAGGTATATCCGAGCGTTTGGGCTCGTACAATAATACCGTTCCTGCAACTTTGCAATTGTTACCGATACGTAAGCTCGTACTTTTTCCTTCTTCACCTACGACGGCGGCAGTTGAAGGGTATTGCAGAATTACGTTATCCTCCAAAACCAAGGAATCCCTTGCAAAAAATTGAGCAGATCCGACAAATCCTTTCTCAATACGTATACAAGGTGCTATTATTAGGACGTCCTGTAATACTGCTGCTGCAGAAATGGTGATCGTAGTGTCCGATATCACCTGAACATTGCCCAGCAGGCTATCATTAAGGTTCGCTTGCCCGGCTAACAATTTGTATTTGGCTGTGCGGTAATTAAAAGTATTTTTGGTTGTTATGCCACTGGGTAGCATATTTGCGATTGTGCTATCCCCTTTTACGAGCTTCTGTAGATAGGTTATCCGACTGGTATTGAGCGCCTGCATTTGTCGGTCGCTATCTCTGCTTTTTCCTTCCACAATATTTTCGTTCCCCTTAAAATATTCGCCGTCAACATAGGAGGGACGAATACCGGATTTGGGCAAAAAAACAGCTCCTTTGATGACCGTTTCCCCACTGACAGATACAGGCCTATCCTCATCTGTAATATAAAGCACGGTAGAGTCTGGGACTTTAGTGCCTAATAGTGCGTTCTTCATCAGCGAATCCTGCAGTATCTGTGCTTGGACTACCGCAATGTCATATAACCCCCATTCGTATTTGGACAGGTATACCGAATCTCCTTGTTGGATAACATTGGTTAATACACTATCCAATACATACGGAAAGTTTCTGGACGTAACTAAACTAAACCCGGCCTCCACCTGCTGTCGTAGCCTATCTTTTCGAAAGAATCTGGCATCTTGATCACGGTAGAAAAATGCCAAATAGATTAGACTTCCCAGAATTACCGATACAATCAGGGAAATAACTAATACCAGATATAGTGCCGCTGCCTTAAGCATAATTCACAGATTAGGGAGTAGTGGCCTGCGGTTGGTTTTCTTTTTTTCTGAACCATTTGTTGATCTGATTACCGATCAATTTACCAGTCTTGCGAAAGACATTATTGTTTTGGTAAGCCTCCTTTGTAATTTCCTGACCTTGATCAAAATACTGATAACTGACAGTGCCCTTATCTTGATTTTCTACACTACCATGTAATTTACCTTCTTTAAGATAGCCTCTCTGGATCCAGTTTCCCTGCTCATCATAACGTACAAAAGGCCCTTCTTCGATATTGGCCATCCATTCGGACTCGTTCTTTAGATTACCATTTATATACCACTTGCGCCACACACCTTGTTTTAGCCCTTTTACATATAGGCCTTGTTCGGAGAGGTTTTTATTTGGAAAATATTGCGTAAACTGCCCGTTAAGTAACTTACCGGCATACCCACCCATTGTCGTGTGCAATTGGTTACTTTCGTACCAGGTATAACTCTTGTCACTATTGGGGCTTATTTTGATCTTGTCCGCATAAAATATTGATTTGCTTCCATCTTCAACAGCAATTGTAAATCTTCTAAAAATAGCCAGTTCTCTCACTTGCGCTTGGCTAGCGGTTGAAATGATTAGAAAAAGTAGGATATAAAAAATTCTCTTAGTTGCCATTTTTAAATATAGTCTTGTTTTTACCGTTTACTTTGATCAGAATATGGTCCTGTTGAATCGCTATTAATTTAATTTCATTCTGCAGATCACCTACGTTCATCATATATTGTCGATCTGTTATCATTATAATTGCAGTAGGCTTTTTATCATTTAGATTTTCAATAAAACCGATATACTGCACATTTACCTGAGGCTCGGGTTGATAGTCTTGCACTGGGGCAGGAATGTAATTTAATGGAGCCTGAGGGGTAGAATTGACAGGAATAGGTAGAGCATCTACGGTTTTCAGCATCGGATCTGGATAGTTCAATAGGAGTGCCGTTGTTTTCTTTTGTCTATAGAAACTTAAGTCACTAACATTTTGGGTGAAACTCTTTTTTGCAGTTTTTGGACCTAGGTCCTCATCCGATACAGCAGCAAAAATTTTATAGATAATATAACCCCAAAGCCCTACAACCAGAGAAAGCAATATATATGTCATCGCTTTATTTTTCATCCTTACTTTGCGCTTGGCAATATCGTTATCTGACGCTGTGTAAATAATCCCACACTACCTTTATTTTCGGGTCTGACACGCCACGTATAGACTCCTGGGCTTACTGTAAGCAGAAGATGATCATTGGTCGTGACAGTATCGATGACAATTTTCTGTACGGAATCAAAATTTGGTGTCGCTACCTGCAGTCGGTATTGATCAGCATCTTCATGTTGTTCCCAATAAAAGCTGACTACACTGTCCTGCGTCCTTAAGCTATCCATTGGGGCCGTGAGTTGAACACTTTTCTTTTCAAGTGGATATTCAATGAATTCCGAACAAGCAACAAAGCAACCGGAAAATAATAGAAATATAGCTAAAAATCTTTTCATCAAGCATTAAAGAGTTAAGTGCTGTAAATCTACATAAAAAATGACTTATTAAGATTATTGATATTCGAAAATATTTAACTTTGAAAGTTTTATTTAAAAATTTTATTAAAGTATTTCGTTGATTAATTAACTTTAAACCCAACAGTCATTGTATATCTATTTTTTACCCTAAAAAAGGAAATAATGAAAAGTAAAGTATTGCCCCAAATCATTTTTATGCTTGCCTTTACGCTTGGAGTAGCACAAATGCAGGCGCAAACATCAACATTTATAAAGACATTGAATGTCAATGCGACTGTAAAAGCTGAATTGACCGACGCGAGCAATCAGTCGCTAAAAGTTGGCGGGCTTTACCGCGTGAAATTATCTGTTAGCCCCACTGCCACTCGAACCGGAGCTGAATACCTCGTATGGTATGATTCACAAACTACCGCTTGGAAGATAAGGGCAATAACTATTGCAGGCTCTTCTTCCAATCATCCTCTACTTATTGTAGAAGATAATATCGTTAAAGTATATACCAACCATGCTAACCCATATTCAGTGAAAGTATTTGTTGAATTCTACGATACTGGCAATGGCTATGTTGTACCTTACTTATTTGGATCTTCTTTTCAGTGGCAACGCAATTCGTCTAATCTTTTTTATCTGGATGGAAGTGTAGGAATCGGAACAGAAACTCCACGTGAAAAATTATCGGTAAATGGTAAAATACGAGCACATGAGATTAAAGTAGAAACGGCGAATTGGCCTGACTATGTGTTTAAGGAAAACTATCCCTTAAAAAGCCTGGATTCGCTGCGAGCATTTATACAAGAAAATGGACATTTACCGGAAGTACCCAATGCTGCCTCAATTGAAAAAGATGGACAATCTTTAGGTGAAATGAACAAAATTCTCTTGAAGAAGATTGAAGAGCTCACATTGTATCTGTTGGAGAAAGATAAAGAAATATCAGAAATCAAAAAGGAGCTGAAATATAGCAAACTCTAAAAGTAAATAGAATTAGATAATAAATAGCCACTCATCAAGGAAAGGACGGAATTAATTTCTGTAACTAATAGATTGATCTTCTACAGAAAATTGAGGAACTGACTTTGAATGTAATTTCTTTACAAAAACAGATGATTATTTAAAAATTAAAAAATAAAATTATGTATAAAACAATCTCATTAATAGCCTGTACGTTTGTTAGTTTACAATTGTATGCCCAACAGAATACATTTGTTAATAATGGAGTAAAGGTCGGAATCCATACCTTACAGCCAATTGCTGTTCTAGATGTATCGGCAGATCTTACGGATGGAAAATTGGGAACCGTAATGGGCAGGCTTCCTGAAGGTAACCATCAAAACGAAGGTACTTTTTTGGGTGTTAGAGGTTATGATACCCGTTTTAGTGCTGTTTCCGGACTTAAAAGTTTCGCAATTGAGCATTCATTTTATGGATTTATCAATAGTTCGATCAACTTCTTTAGAGGCCCAGATACGAAAGGAGGGTTTATTACCTTTAACACATCTGATAATATTGAGCGAATGCGGTTGGACAAGGACGGAAATTTACTCTTAGGAGCGACAGCAAGTGGAGGAGAAAAACTTTCAATAAATGGAAATATTAGGGCCAAAGAGGTCAAAGTGGAGACGGTAAACTGGCCTGATTACGTGTTTAAATCCGACTATAAATTACTTAGTTTGCCAGAAACAGAAGAATTTATTAAACAAAATGGACATTTGCCTGAGGTTCCCAAAGCTTCAGAAGTAGAAGAAATGGGTGTTTCGCTTGGAGAAATGAACAAAATTCTGTTGAAGAAGATTGAGGAATTGACCTTGCAAGTGATCGAATTGAATAAGAAAATCGACCGTCAGGAAAAATGAGTGAAATCGAAGCAAGATTAAGGCTGTTCAGTTACAGATCTATTTTAGCAGTAACGATTATAA
>RCUL01000196.1_pt1 | contig 46502 bp, 38 predicted proteins | sample 2167521 | NCBI WGS metagenome assembly RCUL01 (sample SAMN09932745, study PRJNA488358) | compost metagenome | feature: garden; material: soil; isolation source: compost soil in acetic acid-enriched culture | place: Germany: Experimental Botanical Garden Goettingen | collected 2016-01-27
AGTAAGGACTTTTTTTGTATTGCTGGTAATCTTATAACGATTATCCATACGATAATTGGCTAGCCAAAGGATATCGCCATTACCATTCACTACAATGGGAATATTTTCCTTTTCGAATAAGCTGATTTTTTTATTGATGAAAAAATCGCTCAGTTTTTTCCGACCTTCCATACCTAAAGGGTAAAAACTATCCCCGATCTTCCACGAACGAATCGTTAAGGGAAAGACAAGCAAATCGTAATCGAGTTTTGCGATCTCTTTATTGTTGGAGATGGTAAGCTCAGTAGATACCCCCGCATGGAAACAATACTGCTTCCACTCCACAGTTGATGTTTCCGAGGTAATTATTGCTTCGTCCGAAGATATAAATTCCTTTTCTCTGATAAAAAGTTCATTTCTATCCAAAAGCATATTGTAACAATCCGATTGAAAAATACGACCTGATTCCTTGGTCCAAGCCTGTTGCAAATCACTTAACACTGCTTTTGAAAAATTAAAACCAGAGAACAATTCGTATAATAAAGGTAAATTATCTAAATATTCTTCCAGGTCTTCCTTACGCACGACCCAACCATCGCCCGTTGTCTGAAAAAGTTTGTTACGAATGGGTTCGACAAATTGTTGTAACAAGAGATATGATTCCTTAAAGTGTGTAATATTCTGTTCAAAAATCTGTTCAAAATCAGGTTGTAGTTTTTTGAAATGAGGAATAATATCTATTCGTATTTTATTACGAGCATACTTTGTCGAAAAATTAGATTGATCATCCCGATAAGCAATAGCATATTCCTGAACGTAATATTCAATTTCACTTGCTTTGAGAAATAACAGCGGTCGAATGATACGATCTCTTAAGGGCAAAATTCCCTGAAGACCTTGTAGTCCAGTTCCACGTGAAAGATTTAACAGTACGGTTTCAATGTGATCATTGAGGTGCTGGGCAACAGCAATTCGGTCAAACTGAAGTTCCTCCCGAAGCTGCTCAAACCAGGTATAACGGAGTTCACGTGCGGCCATCTGGATAGAAATCTGGTTTTCCTTGGCATAGGTCTTGGTATCAAATTGATTGACAAATATTGGAATTCCATTATCACAAGCAAACTTTCTAACCAAGGCTTCATCCAGTTCAGAGTCCTCCCCGCGCAATTGAAAGTTACAGTGTGCAATGGCGATCCTAAAACCCGCTTTTGCGAATAAATGTGCCATCAACATCGAATCTTTCCCACCACTTACTGTAAGCAATATTTTGTCATGAGGCATCATTAAATGCTCCTTTTCAATATATCCCTTTAATCTTTCCAGCACATTCATATAACAAAGTTACGGTATATTTTGCCCGAATAATAAATTCACATCTTAAAATTTGTGAAATCCAATAAAGTAGCAATTAAAATCCATATTTTTGCCCTTGTGAGACAATACATTTTTACCCTTATTGTATTAATTTTAACTGCCTTGACGGTCCAAGCGCAGAAACAGGACGAATTAAAGTTACTTTCTTCGTCGCATATTATTACTGGAAAAAACGGTAACGTTGTTTTCTACCGTCCGGTTTATGAGCATGTTGGTTCGACCCTATCGTCAGACAGTGGGTATTTACATAATGATAAACTAGGTCGTCAATTCTTTGAAGCCTATGGAAATGTAATCATCACCCAACCTGATGGCACACAGATATTTTCCAATAAACTGCATTATGAAGCGGCCATGCAGTTAGCCACATTGACTGGAGCTGTCCGTATGGTCAGTACCAGTGGATCAATATTGACCACCGACCATCTGGTTTATAACATGCGTAGTAAAATTGGAAACTATTATAGCGGTGGACGTATTCTCTCCGGAAGTGACACCATCACCAGTCAACGCGCAACTTATTTCGAAAATACTGGTGAATCCTATTTTAATCAAAAAGTTGTTGTCCGATCAACCAATGTTAAAGTCTATACAGACTCAATGAAATACAATGGCAACACCCGCATAACGGATTTCTATGGCCCTACGAATATGAAAGGAAACAAGGGTGAAAATCTATATACTGAAAAAGGCCGTTATCATATGGCAACTGGTCAGGCTTATTTTTCAAAAAACAACCTATATACCGAAGGTACTAAATTCCTCAAGGGAGACAGCCTTTTCTATGACAGACAAGTCGGCATCGGCAAGGCCGTGAAAAACGTTGTCTTTGTAGATACGCTGGATAAATTCTATGCTTATGGTGGATATGGACTCTATAATGGAAAAAACGAATCCATCACCATGACCGATAAACCTCTGGTTGTTTCGGTGGTGAAGAAAGATTCCACCAAAAAAGATTCTGTCTCATCCCTCTCGCCTATGCAGCAAAAGTCCGAAAAAGAGCTGAAAAAAGAAGCTAAGGAATTAAAAAAAGCTGAAAAAGAAGAGCAAAAGGACAAGGAAAAAAACAATAAAGCTGAAATTGTTGCCAATAAGGATTCTAAAAAGAGCTTAACGGCAAATAAAAATATCATCGGCAAGGATGAAAATTTAAAGGAAAACGCCGAAATGGACTCTGTCTTTATGACTGCTGATACCCTATTCTCCCAAATGATCTTCCGTCGAGATTATATTGCCCGAGATTTTAAATTAAACCGTGAAGGGGGAGCCATCGAAGAAGACAATGAGGTCGATTATGGCGATAAAGACTCTATTTCTGCGGATGTAGATTCAACCAATACCCTACAACAAGCAGCAGATAGTCTTAAGAAAGGTATAGATAGCTTGCACAAAAAGGAAATCAAAAAACCAGTCCTTGACAAGGTGGGTAAGAAATTACCGGATACGGTTACAACCAATAGGCAGAATATTCCAAAAAAACAACCGGTAATAGTGGGGGATCAAAATCGCATCGAAATTGAGAGAAACCTGAAAGCCGATAGTGTCTTACGTAAAAAAGCAATCATTCCTAAAGGCGGGGAATCAGATAAGATTATGGGCTCAGCGCTAAAAAATGCACAAGAAGGAAGAAGAGATTCCCTATCCCAAGATACGGCTAAAACAAGGATTCTAAAAGCCTACTATAATGCGCGGCTATTTAAATCCGACCTACAAGCCGTTGCCGATTCGATGTATTATGGCATGCAAGATTCGATGTTTAGGTTAATGGGAAAACCGATGATGTGGGCTGAGAATTCGCAGATATCGGGCGATACGATATTCCTACAGGTGAAAAATCAGAAGCTGGATAACTCCCTATTGGTTGGAAATGCGTTTATGGTAAATGCTACCAGTGATTCATTAAAGTTCAATCAGATTAAAGGACGAAAAATCACCAGTTTCTTTACAAATAACCGTATGGAGCGTCTCTTTGTTGATGGGAATGCTGAAAATATCTTCTATAATATCGATGAGAAAACCAATGTAACGACAGAACTCGTTCATGACCGAAGCAGCCGTTTCAAAATTCTGATGGAGAACAATAAACTTCAAGAATATGTTTCTATCCGAAAAGTCGATGGAAAAGTCTATCCGATTGCTGAAGTTACAGCGGACAAAGAATTTTTACCAAACTTTACATGGCGTCCTGAGGATCGTCCTAAATCCAAAAATGATCTATTAAATAGGAAACGTGATCTTTCCAAGTCTTCTTTTACAGCTCCAACAGAAAAGGAAACCGAGGACAATGGAAAAATGAAATCCAAGCCTAAAGAGGACAAGGGAAACCCTCAAAAAAAGGCCAGCGATACTAAATCTGGGGTAGATGTTATTACAGACAAGACAAAGGCTAATGCTAAAACAGCCAAACCTGAAGCGACAACAGCTAAATCTCCAGTAAAAAAGGACACTGCTCCCATGGCCGATAAAAAAACTATTAAACAGGATTCAACGAATCTAAAACCATCAGTACTACCAACACAAGATAGTACCCAAACGTCCAACAAGAAAAAAGTAAAATAGTCCGTATACAAGATAAAAGCAAGCGGGGCAAAATAAAATTTTGCCCCGCTTGCTTTTAACGTCAACAACAAAGTTAATCGACTAAAACCACATCTTAGTATTATCTCGTTTTTAGATAATCGGCAAGTTTCCCAACAGCAATCGCACGATGGCTGATCGCATTTTTTTCATCTGCGCTCATCTCAGCAAAAGTTGTATCATACCCTTTTGGAATAAAAATCGGATCATACCCAAATCCATCCACTCCTCTACGCTCTTTAGTGATCTGCCCCTCGATACTTCCTTCAAAAAAATGCTGCCGTTCATTCAAATAGAGCGAAATGACGGTTTTAAATCGGGCTGTTCGGTTGGAGGTGTCCCCCAGTCTTTCCAAGACGAGATCAATATTCTTTTCCATATCCCTTGAGCCCGAGTAACGTGCCGAATAAACTCCAGGCTCGCCATTTAATGCATCAATTTCGAGACCCGAGTCATCACCAAAACAATAAAGTCCATATTTGTTTACCAAATAATCCGTTTTTTGCTGTGCATTTTCTTCAAATGTTACTCCAGTTTCCGGGATATCATCCTGACAATCGATATCGTTCAAACTTTTAATAACAAAAGTGTCTCCCACTATTGCTTGGACCTCTTCCAATTTATGGGCATTATTTGTTGCAAACACAAGTTCTAGCATCTTCTTCAAATTTAAAAGTTCATTTGTTATCTCCCTCCAGCTAATAGTTTGTCCCTAATTGCACTATCAGCCTGTTGAATCGCAATGACCAAAAATAAGCATTAGGATATAGATAAGCATAAATAAACCTATATTTGGCAAATATTAACCCAATAAAAAAATAATGAAAAAGTTCTCTACAGTCGTAAAAGTACTGTTTATTCTAATGTTGGTGTCACCTTACACCTTATTTGCACAAAAAATGAAAGTCATTAAAGGAAATTTTGATTTCTTAAAAGGACAGCAGGAATTGAATGTTATATTTGATTATGCCCCCATGACCTTTTATAATGAAAAGATGTCCGAAAACGATTATTTAGAAAAGCGAAACAAAGACATCAGCTCCAATAAAGGTACAGCTGAAGCTGAAAATTGGAAAAACGACTGGGATTATTCAAAATCTACGGCATTTCCAAATAAATTTTTTGCTTCGATGAACAAAAACTGTGATATCGTCACCGGTAAGAAAGAGTCAGCTCCATATACATTGATAGTTCAAACGACATGGATTTATCCGGGTTGGTTTGCAGGTGTAATGAAACAACACGCAAAAGTTAGTACATTATTAAGATTTATCGAAACAGCTAATCCATCTCATGTACTTCTTGAAATCAACAGCGAAAAAGCACCGGGCGATTTTGATTTTGTTGGGATACCAAATACGAATGATCGAATAGCTGAAGGTTATGCAAAAACCGGAAAATCCCTTGCCAAATTTATAACGAAGAAGATTAAATAACGGGATAACTACAGGGATTTAAGAGCCTATATTGTCTCTTGAATCCCAATGTATGGCCTAATCGACCATCCAATAATCTAAGAAACAATAAATGTTTTAAACTCGTTCCAAAACAGTTTCTTTTTATTGACATCGGCAAACATTTCTTCAAAGCTGAACGTGTTGAACACCGTTGCTATGCGCCCCTTCATATAGGAATTATGTTCGATCGGTGGAAGTTTTAACGATGCGGGTTCAACACCTAATAGAATAATCTTCGTCGGTTGAAAAAACTGCATAATCTGTTTAAAATCGTTTGGATTATGCGTATTGGCCAAATTAACCACCGCAACAGTTTCCTTAGTTAATTTTAGGGCGCCAATCGTTTTTTCAAATGCTTCGAGTGCTGCCGGAGAGAAATAAGGATATTGTACATAGCGCAAGATAAAAAGTATGCCCTGATCTTTGCTACCCTGATAAATAAATTTTCCACCTAATACTTCAAGGGCATTATTACCTTCTTCATTGCCAATATAACCTGATCCTGTGGTTTCGTCTGTTGCAGACGGTTTAGCAAGGTGATCAGCAGCAGGAATTCCAACAACGACATATTCTGTATCCTTTGCTTTAGATACAGCTTCCAGCTCTGATTGAAAATCAAAGCCATTGGCAAAAATCGTCTCATCCATCAAGGTTTGTAGGGCGACAGGATTATCTGTTGTTAAATTGCTCATCGTTCGAAAAAGAAATAGTAGAAAGTAAAGATAAACAAGAAAAGAGTATAAGAAAAAAGGAGTAATGAATAAAGAAATTGCTAGAGACAAATTCTTCCTTCCTCACTCCTCTTTTATATATCGAAAAAATTAATGTCCTAAGATATAAGAGAAAATCAAAGGTGCTACGATTGTAGCATCAGATTCTACAACAAATTTAGGCGTATCGATATCCAATTTACCCCAAGTGATTTTTTCATTTGGAACTGCTCCAGAGTAAGAACCATAAGAAGTAGTTGAATCAGAAATTTGACAGAAATAAGCCCAGAAAGGTACTTCTTCCCACTCCAAATCTTGATACATCATCGGAACAACACAGATTGGGAAATCACCGGAAATACCACCTGCAATCTGGAAGAAACCTACACCTTTTCCAGCGGAATTGTTACGGTACCATTCTGTCAAATAAATCATGTACTCAATACCTGATTTAACTGTGCTCGCTTTCAATTTACCTTTGATCACATTTGATGCGAAGATATTACCTGTAGTTGAATCTTCCCATCCCGGACATACAATTGGCAAATTTTTCTCAGCAGCAGCAACAATCCAAGAGTCTTTTGGATCAATTTCATAATATTGTTCCAATACACCAGAATTAACTACTTGATATAAGAATTCATGTGGTAAGTAACGCTCGCCTTTCTCTTCTGCGGCATGCCACACATCTTCAAGATGTTTCTGCAAACGACGGAAAGCCTCTTCTTCTGGAATACAAGTATCTGTTACACGGTTGTAGTGATTATCCAATAATTCTCTTTCTTGTTCCGCTGTCAAATCCCTATAATTCGGAATTCTTTTGTAATGTGAGTGAGCAACTAGGTTCATCACATCCTCTTCCAAATTAGCCCCAGTACAAGAAATAAAGTGTACTTTATCTTGACGGATCATTTCTGCCAAAGAAACACCCAATTCAGCAGTAGACATTGCACCTCCAAGAGAGATCAACATTTTTCCACCATCCAAAAGATGTTCCTCGTAACCTTTTGCAGCATCTACTAATGCCGCTGCGTTAAAGTGACGGTAATTATGCTCAATAAATTGAGAAATAGGTCCTTTTTGAGTACTCATGATATTTTCTAACTTTTATAAAATAATAAGTACCGCAAAGGTACTGAATATTATCTATTTTAGGCTCCCTATCCCACCAAAACAGCTATTGACTGCTTATTTTTTAACAAATGTAAAAAAAACAGACAATTTCTACTTCTTTAGTAATCTTGAAAAGAAGAAATATGCAGCCACTAAAAAAATGATAATAACAATAAGGACGGCAATCTCCTGGCCACCTATCCCCCAGTTCATACTATTCATACCTTTTGTATAAAAGTTAAATCACCCATTTCTCACAGCAATCCAAAAATGCTTGGTCTATATCCGCACCGATACCCGGTTCATCCGAAATATGGATTTTGTATCCGTCATATTGTATCCCGCCAACCACAGGATCCTCCAGATGACCAACCATGCAGGTATCTAAATCAAAAAATTTGACATTGGGAGCCGCATAGGCGAAATGGACTTTAGCGGCTAATGCCAAACGAGACTCCAGCATCCCACCGATCATACAATTAATACCATATTCCGCAGCAACTTTATTGATTCTAAAGGCTTCTTGAATCCCCCCTGATTTCGAAAACTTGATATTGATGTAATCACAAGCATCTGCTTTACAAAGTCGTTCAGCATCATGATGCGAATAGACCGACTCATCAGCCATAATTGGGACGATCGTCTCAGTGCGCAATTGAGGTAATAATTCATCATTCCAGGTCCGCATAGGCTGCTCACAAAATTGAATTTTAAACGGTTCTAACCCCTGTAAGGCTTCTACCGCATCTTCATAGGACCAACCTTGGTTTGCATCGATCCGAATAGGCATCTCAAAACCTACCGCTTTACGGATTTCACGAATACGAGCCACATCTGTTTTTGGATCCTTGCCCAATTTTACTTTCAACATTACAGCCCCCTCTTCCTGCAGACGCTTAGCTTTCATTGCCATTTCCGCTGGAGACGCTATACCCAGAGTTATATCCGTTGTTATCTCCCGTTTAGTTCCACGCAAAAACTGATACAGAGGAATACCCGCATGTTTGGCGGCTAAGTCATGCAATGCAATATCAAAAGCAGATTTGATCGTCCGATTTCCCGCGATATACAGATCTAGCTCAGCCAATCGTTCTTCGATGGCCAATGGATCCTTTCCTTTCCAAATCTTAGCAAAATCACGGGCCAAAACCAGACAGGTATCCTGTGTTTCTCCCACAATCATCGGAAAGGCAGAGCATTCACCGACGCCGTAAATAGTTGTATCGGTATGTACGCGTATAAAGGTATTTTGAGCATAATCCATGGTTCCGGTCGCAATAACAAATGGTTCCATCGGGATGCTTAGCCGGTATATCTCAATTTCAGTTATTTTCATCTTATTGTCTATAAATTAAGTCATTTTGATATAGCACTAACGATGTGCAATACTTTGCCTAATTTATACATATTATTGCAATCCCACGATGCTTTTTCCATATCCAATAAAAATTTATCGCCAAATGATGCATTATTTGAGGATCGAAAAAGCGTGTTAACACAACAAAACAATAAATACAATATCCATAATAAAAACAACAAAAAGAAACAATAAAACTAAAACAAACACATTTTTATTAGAATATTTATAATTTTATTCATTTTTATTCCTATATTAGCAATGTATAATATTTGAAAAGGAAAGATGATTCAACAAAGACCGAAAACGGAGGGCCTTTACGACCCTAATTTTGAGCATGACGCCTGTGGAGTAGGCTTTGTCGCCCATATCAAAGGGAATAAATCACACGCACAAGTAAAGGACGCTTTGACCATGTTGGAGAACATGGAGCATCGTGGTGCCTGTGGTTGTGATCCCGAAAGTGGTGACGGAGCCGGTATCATGATTCAGCTGCCACACGAATTTTTATGGGAAGAATGTATCAGCTTAGGAATACAGTTAGAGGAACCAGGTTATTATGGAACAGGAATGGTTTTTCTTCCTAAAGAAGAAGGCATGAACAAAATATGTCGGGACTTGATTGAGGAAGCGGCAGCCGAAAGGGGTATGAAATTCCTTGGCTACCGTCCAGTACCAGTCAATCGTGAAGGTATTGGACCAACAGCGCTCAGTGCCGAACCTGAAATCGTCCAGTTTTTTGTTAGCAGACCGGATGGAGTTTCAAACACGGAAGAATTTGAACGCAAACTTTTTGTTCTACGTCGCCTGATCATTCAAAAAGTTAAACAACAACAAGAATACCCTCTCCCACTTTACTTTGCATCACTTTCTTGCAAAACTATCATTTATAAAGGTCAATTAACAACATACCAAGTCGGCACCTATTACCTTGATTTACGCGATCCTCGTGTGGTATCCGCATTTGGATTGGTACACTCACGCTTCTCGACCAATACTTTTCCTTCCTGGTCACTAGCACAGCCATTCCGTATGTTGGCTCATAATGGTGAAATCAATACCCTAACAGGTAACCTAAATTGGTTTTACGCTGGAATGCGTGCCCTTTCGTCACCTTATTTCACCGAAGACGAAATGGAAATTCTGCTTCCTATCGTTGATCGAGGCCAGTCAGATTCAGCATGTCTTGACAATGTCGCCGAACTCCTTTTACACAGCGGCCGTAGCCTAACACACGTCATGTTAATGTTGGTTCCTGAAGCATGGGATGGTAATACTCAAATGGATCCATTGAAACGTGCATTCTACGAGTACCATGCAACTTTAATGGAACCTTGGGATGGACCTGCAGCACTGTGTTTTACTGATGGTAAACATATCGGGGCAACATTAGACCGCAACGGTTTACGCCCATTACGTTATGCTGTCACCTCGGATGATCGTGTTGTAGTTGCTTCCGAAGCCGGCGCACTTCCAATCGAAGAATCTACCATTATAAAAAAAGGCCGTCAACAGGCAGGCAAGATATTTCTCGTCGACATGGAACAAGGTCGCATCCTGACGGACAATGAAGTAAAAGATCAATTGATCAACCAACAACCTTATAGTGATTGGTTGGACAACTATAAAATCAAGTTAGAAGAACTGGAAGAACCTCGTGTCACCTATACCTATCTTTCCAAAGAATCCGTTTTCAAATATCAAAAGACATTTGGTTTCTCTAGAGAAGACCTCGAAACAATCCTGACGCCTATGGCATTGACCGGATACGAACCAACTGGCTCGATGGGCTCGGATGTTCCGCTCGCAATTCTTTCTGATCAACCACAACATATCTCCAGCTACTTTAAACAGTTTTTCGCACAGGTAACCAATCCACCGATCGATCCGATCCGAGAACGTTTGGTCATGAGTCTGGCAACTTTTATCGGAAACGCTGGGAATATCCTGATCGAGGACAAAAAATTCTGTCACTGCGTGACATTGCCACACCCGATCCTCACATCCAAAGAACTTGAAAAATTGCGTTCTATTGATACCGGATTATTTCAGGCAAAAACCATACAGTCTTATTTCCGTTCAGATGGAAGACCAGGTTCGCTAGAAGCAGGTTTAGAACGTCTATGCAGATATGCAGATGATGCTGTACGTGATGGTTTTCAGGTATTGATACTTTCAGATCGTGCCATAGATTCCAAACACGCTGCCATCCCTTCTTTACTTGCCGTATCAGCAGTCCACCACCACCTGATCAAAACAGGTAACCGTGGTGCTGTCGGTCTAGTTGTCGAAGCCGGTGATGCTTGGGAAGTACACCACTTCGCTTGTCTATTGGCTTTTGGAGCTACAGCAATCAACCCATATATGGCGCTTGCAAGTATTCGTACCATGAAGGAACAAAATACTTTAGATACCGAACTTACTTGGCCCGAGCTATCCAAAAACTACGTAAAAGCAGTTAACAATGGGTTATTGAAAATTTTCTCCAAAATGGGGATTTCAACATTACAATCTTATCATGGCGCACAGATTTTTGAGGTGCTTGGTATCGATAAATCTGTTGTTGATAAATTCTTCTGTGGTGCAGTATCCCGTATTGGTGGTATGACACTGGATGATCTAGCTAAAGAGGCTTTATCTAAACATTGGCGTGGATTTGAAAAAAGCCGTACGCCACAAAATCTCTTACCAGAAGGTGGTATCTATCAATGGAAACGTCGTGGCGAAGGGCACTTGTGGAATCCAGATACCATTCACTTATTGCAGCAAGCTTGTCGGACCGGAGACTATGCTACCTATAAAAAGTACGCTACCAAGATCAACGAGCAGAAAGAACATATGTTTACCCTTCGTGGGCTATTGGATTTTGCCAAACACCGCAATTCCATCCCATTGGAGCAAGTCGAACCAGCAAGTGAGATCTTAAAACGTTTTGCAACTGGTGCGATGTCCTTTGGATCGATCTCCCATGAAGCGCATAGTACACTTGCCATTGCGATGAACCGCATCGGTGCAAAATCAAACACCGGTGAGGGAGGTGAAGATGAATTGCGTTATCAACCACTTCCGAATGGTGATTCCATGCGCTCGGCAATCAAGCAAGTCGCTTCTGCACGTTTTGGTGTGACATCCAATTACCTGACGCAGGCTGATGAGTTACAGATCAAAATGGCTCAGGGTGCCAAACCGGGCGAAGGTGGTCAATTACCGGGTCCTAAGGTAGATGCTTGGATCGCAAAAACCAGACACTCCACACCTGGTGTCGGTCTGATTTCACCGCCACCGCATCACGATATTTACTCCATTGAAGATTTGGCGCAGTTGATCTTCGATTTAAAGAATGCCAACCGCCAAGCAAGGATCAACGTAAAATTGGTATCTAAAGCTGGTGTAGGAACGATTGCTGCTGGTGTTGCTAAAGCACATGCTGACGTTATCCTCATCGCAGGTTTTGACGGCGGAACAGGTGCTTCACCGATCAGTTCGATCAAACATGCTGGATTACCTTGGGAACTTGGTCTTGCCGAGGCACACCAGACTCTTGTGAAAAACAAGCTACGGAGCCGTGTGGTCTTACAGGCAGATGGTCAGGTAAAAACAGGCAGGGACATTGTCATTGCTACATTATTAGGCGCCGAAGAATGGGGGGTATCCACAGCTGCATTGGTCGCTGGTGGCTGTATTATGATGCGCAAATGTCACTTAAACACATGTCCCGTCGGTGTCGCTACACAAGATCCTGAATTACGCAAACTTTTCTCTGGGAAACCCGAAGATATCGTCAACCTATTCACCTTCCTTGCCGAAGAAGTACGTGAGACCATGGCGTACCTTGGTTTCCGCACCATCAACGAGATGGTAGGTCGCGCGCAGTTCCTGAAAAAACGTGAAAATATCGACCATTGGAAAGCAAAGAAAATCGACTTTACCGATATCCTTCATGTTGAACGCAATGAACCGGGACAATCATTATACAATACGGAGGAGCAAGATCACGGCATGGCCATGATTTTGGATTGGGGATTATTGAAACAATCCAAACTAGCGTTGGAAAGCAAAACACCAGTCTTTGGAACTTTCAAAGTAAAAAATACTGACCGTACTATCGGAACAATGCTATCCAATGAGATCTCCAAATTATACGGATCTGAAGGATTACCTGATAACACCATCAATTTCAAATTTGAGGGATCCGCAGGTCAAAGCTTTGGTGCATTTTCAACAAAAGGACTTTCCTTTGAATTGCAAGGAGAAGCCAATGACTATGTTGGTAAAGGCTTATCAGGTGCACAATTGGCTATTTATCCAGCAACAGAAAGTGCTATTGTACCTGAAGATAACATCATCATCGGTAATGTGGCATTATTTGGAGCTACATCAGGACACCTATTCGTCAATGGACAAGCGGGCGAGCGTTTTGCTGTTCGTAACTCAGGGGCTACTGCTGTCGTTGAGGGAGTAGGTGATCACGGCTGTGAATATATGACCGGCGGTCGCGCACTGATTCTTGGTGCAACAGGACGCAATTTTGCTGCCGGAATGAGCGGTGGCATCGCTTGGATTTACGATATCAACGATGACTTCCGCGAAAACTGCAACCTAGAGATGGTTGATTTGGATCCATTGGAGAGTGAAGATGAAACAGCGATCATAGCTTTATTGAAACGCCATGTATTGTTGACCAATAGCCGTAGAGCAGATTTCATCTTACAGAACTGGAGCCGGGAGAAAAATAAATTCATAAAAGTGTTCCCAAGGGAATACAAAAATGTCATTCGTCAAAAATTAGTTGAAGCATAAAATAGGAAGCACAAAACATGGGAAAAATTACAGGTTTTAAAGAATTTGAGCGCGTGCTTCCAACAAAAGAAGCTGTTGAAGGCCGTGTACAGCACTTCAAAGAATTTAATAAAGGATATTCTGAGAATGAGCTAAATAAGCAAGCTGCACGTTGTATGGATTGCGGTATTCCGTTTTGTCATTCAGGCTGTCCACTGGGCAATGTTATCCCTGAATTCAATGATGCTGTATATGATGGAAAATGGGAAGAGGCCTATCAGATCCTGACCTCAACCAATAACTTTCCAGAATTTACAGGTAGAATATGTCCAGCACCCTGCGAATCTGCTTGTGTGCTTGGAATCCATAGCACACCGATCACAATCGAAGAAATTGAAAAACATATCATTGAGATAGCATTCAAAAAGGGCTATGTTAAAGCCCATAAAAGCTATCTAAAAACAGGTAAACGTATTGCTGTGGTCGGTTCCGGCCCCGCTGGACTTGCTGCTGCCGCACAGTTAAATAAAGCTGGTCATGATGTCACCGTTTTCGAGCGTGATGACCAAGTAGGTGGTTTACTCCGCTATGGTATTCCGGATTTTAAACTAGAAAAGTCCGTTATCGACCGCCGGATTAATTTAATGAAGGAATCAGGAATTGAGTTCAGCGTAAATACAGAGGTAGGTAAAGACATTAGTTTTTATGAACTAAAGGCTTATGATGCTGTTGTTTTGGCGACAGGATCGACTGTGCCTTGGCACATGCAACTACCCGGTCATGAAGCTAAAGGGATTCACTTCGCCATGGACTTTTTGAAACAGCAGAATAAAGAAGTAAGTGGCATCGGCATTGATCAAGAACGCATTTTAGCGACAGACAAACATGTGGTCGTTATTGGCGACGGTGATACAGGTTCGGACTGCATTGGTACCTCCAATCGCCACCGGGCTAAGAGTATTACCCAAATTGCCCGTAAACCAACACCTGCGAAAGAGCGTCTAAAAAACAATCCCTGGCCGATGGATAAAGTGACATTCGGCACTTCCTCTTCGCAAGAAGAAGGCTGTGAACGACTTTGGGCAACGGAAACACAAGAGTTCGTTCATGACGAAAATGGTCATATCACAGCGGTCAAAATCAAAGAGGTTCAATACGAAGTCGACGAATTTGGACGCCGTACAAGATTGGGTGAATCTGAAATTCGGGAAATCCCAGCTGATCTCGTTTTATTGGCTATTGGCTACAAACATACGGAGCAAAAACTATTGGAGCAACTCGGTGTACGCGTAGACGAAAAAGGAAATATCCTAGCCAATGATAAAGATTATCAAACCTCTGTGGAAAACATCTTCACCGCAGGTGACTGTCGTAAAGGGCAATCATTGGTGGTCTGGGCGATTTCTGAAGGCAGGGAGTGCGCACGGAAAGTAGATGAATACCTTATGGGTTATTCCGAACTTGAAAGCAAAGATTTCCTAGCAGCCCAAAATGCCTAACTATTGCAGATCTAATGTCTCCCTTTGCCTAATAAGAAAGGGAGCAAATAAGCAACAGTCGATGCCTTAGATTTTTCAATCAAATACAAAAGCGCCTGCTGATATGAACTATCAACAGGCGTTTTTCCGATACAACTAAAATAAATAATTACTTCAATGGAGTCTTTAATTTAATGAAGTATATGCTATTCTTATCAACAGTATTTACCGCTGGTAATATCTTCGATTTATAAGTCCCCTCTCCCGTAACGCCGAAATCATCATCATTACATACCGCGATTAAAGATGAATTGATAACCGCCAAACCCTCTGCTTTGTCGTGCGGATATAACTCTTTGATATCCGTCATTAAATCAGCAACCAAAGTTTTGGTCACAGGTTTAATATTATATTTAGCCAAAGTAGTGGCATCTTTTAGTTCTTCAACGCTCTTATCATCAAACAGTCTCCCCTTATCGCCATTATTAGGATCAGAAATATCTGTTGCTCCCGCAAGATCTATCTGATAGATTTTTTTGAACACATCGCCACGTGTTGCCTCTGTTGCATATTTATCATCACGTTCCAGTACAATAAAGGTAGAGTTAGACACCGCAGCAATCTCACTTATCGCCTGCAAATCGGTCCGTTCCATCATATACACATACTGCTTGGTATTTCCTGTTGCAATATCCATGGTTACAATACGGATAACCAAAGAATTCTTCACCGCATCTTTTGAAGGATTATAGAGTGGAAATTGCATAATACCGACCAAGGTCTTACCATCTGGCGTAATCGTCAGACCTTCCATTCCACGATTTGGGCGTCGCTTGGCAAATACCAATGGTAATTTCTTTCCTGTCGTCCAAGGATTAATACGCTCAATCTCCTTTCCAGAAGCATCAAAGTGAACAATATGTGGTCCATACTCATCACTTACCCACCAAGAGCCGTCAGTACCTCTTGCCAATCCCTCTGAATCGATACCGTCTTCACTTTTTCCCAAATCTTTTCCATTCGTATCCAAAGCTTTCTCTCCCGAGCCACCTTTACCCTCTGGGTTCGGTAAGCCATTCAATTTTACGCCATTTTTATTCTTTAATTCAATTGCTGATTCAAAAACCAGCGCATTATCCTTTAATCGAAATTTACCGATCTGAGGGGTAAACATCGGGTTGGCAAAAACTTTACTATTTTTTTCTGTACCATCGATATTCGGTCCCCGATCCGTCAATAGATAAAATACTGTTTTATCATTGGGATCCTGAACCATAGAAGATCCATATCCACCATTATATACCTTGACTTCACCAACCGTACCCAATACTTTTGGATCTGCGGCTACAGCCTTATCCGGATAAACTAAATTGACTATTGGATCAATAATCTTTGATACATCGTCCTTACTGCAGGAAGCACACAAAAGAGCAATCCCCAATGCGCTGTATAATTTTCTCATAATTTGTTCTATTATTCTGCAAACATAAACCTCGCATATTAGGCAATCATTAACAAATGTTTAAATAACTTACATCCACCGACCAAATCATAATGACAAATAAAAATAGATTGCCTTTATGGAATTTGCTTTTTCATTGCATCAAAGAAAAAATAGACAAGGGAATTGGGTGACGAACGGTATTGACCATTGTTAAAAACCAGACCCAAATTCTGATGGAAACAAGCAGATAAACAATTATCCAAATGAAACCATCATGATTTATTCAAACCGAGCAAAGTTAGCTCATGAATGCCTTAAAGAGAAAATCGAATAATTAATAAACAAACCGAGTGAAACGAGCTCATTTATACCGATGAGACCAACACTTATAAATAATTTATACGGATGAAAAAGACAATATTAGCACTCCTCACCCTATTGGTATTTTCCAATGTGGATACAAAGTCTCAAATAAAACCCAGCCGTGAGGTACCCAGCTTAAAAATAAAAAATGAGCAACGTGTAGATGCAGTAAAACTCGTCGACCTAAAAGTGGCGGTCAGTATTTTTGGAAATATTGCCAAAACATCAATGACCATGACTTTCGAAAACACGACAAGTCGGGATCTTGAAGGGGAACTTACTTTCCCGATGCCTGAAGGTGTTTCCGTTAGTGGTTATGCCCTGGATATCAATGGGAAACTACGTCAGGCGGTACCAGTAGACAAAAACAAAGGCACCGAAGTTTTTGAAAGTATAGAAACACGACGAGTAGACCCCGGATTGCTTGAAAAAGTAGAAGGAAACAATTTCCGAAGCCGAATCTATCCCCTACCTTCAAAAGGACGACGTACGATCCAGATTAGTTATTCCGAAAACCTAACACCGGAATCCGATCAGGCATTATATTATTATCTGCCTTTGAACTATAATTCCATTATTGAAAATGTCGAGCTGAACATCAACGTTTATCAAGGCAATAAAAAGCCAAGCTTTACTGAGCAGCCCGATGGTTCCTTGGCATTTTCTGAACAAAACCATAACTACGCTGCCACATTACACAAGCAGCAGTTCAAATCCTCAAAAAATCTCGCGATTAAACTCCCTTTAAACGAAAATGCCGTCTCAGGATTAAAACAATTCAATCAGGATAGCAGTTTCTACTTTCTAGCCAATGCAAAATTGGAAATACCTAAACAGACACAAAAAAAATGGGGCAACAGCCTCGCCATTATCTGGGATCGTTCATTAAGTTCTAAAAATAGAGACCTGGAAAAAGAGTTCAGCCTCCTGGATCAGTTTTTCAGTGAAAATCAGAATATATCAGTGGATCTAGGCTATTTAGATATACGTTTCAGCAAAGCCCGGACATTTCAGATCAGTCAGGGAAACTGGGAAGAGTTGAGAAATCAGCTGAAACAAACAGTTTATGATGGTGGAACCGACTATAGCCAAGTAAAGAGTGGAATACTGCATGGCGCAAATTATCTCTTTTTCAGTGACGGACTTTCTACATTTGGCCAAGGTAAAATTGTGCTTGATCAGCCTACTTATTGCATCACCTCATCAACCAGTTCAGACTATGCTAATCTCAAAAAAATTGCCCAGACCCACTATGGGAAAATGGTTAATTTAACAAATACAACGATCACTCAAGCCTATAACACCTTAAATTCGATCGACCTGCTCTTTTTGGGCGTAAAAGAACAATATTCTTTTACAGAAATCTATCCCGAGAAAGGCACACCTATTCAGTCCTATTTTTCTGTTTCAGGACTTGGAAAAGACAGTGAGGCAAAAGAAATCACACTTTTAGTCGGTGATGGAACACAGATAATTAAAGAGATCAAAGTTCCGTTAAAGTCCGACAATGGCGAGATCGATCTGCAACAGATCTGGGCACAAAAGAAAATAAATACACTGGACATCCAATACGACGACCATCAGGATGAAATCGAAGCAATCGGAAAGCAATTTGGCATTGTGACACGGAATACCAGTTTAATCGTTCTGGAAAATGTGGAAGATTATATACGTTATGCAATCACGCCACCAGCTGAGTTACTTCCCGAATTCAATCGACTCAAAAAAGAAGAACGCATAGAAAAGGAAGAACGCGTAGCAGATTTATTGACACAGGCCCAAAATATCACCGAGCAACTCCAATCTTGGTGGAATACCGACTTTCAGCAAAAAACGAAATATCCACAACGGGATCAGTCAGGTCGGTCGACTCATACAACTATTGCCCAAGACGCTCCCACTGTAAATATCGCTGTTCCCCCCATGCCATCCCGTCCCTCTGCAAGCCCGGTGGCCACACCGCCGGCCGTGGAATCTAGATTATCAGAGAGGGCTCGTGACGAGCGCATGTATGCGGCAGCCAATTCAAAAACTGTTAACGCAGCGGCCAGCGAAATAAAGCTGGAGGATATCTCATCCAACGACGCACTTAAAGAATCCGTTACTGTAAATGCTGTTCAAGCACTAGAAGGACGCGTTGCTGGAGTACAGCCCACCAGTACCCTCGGCAGCACAACCGGCAAAATAAGTATTCCCGAAATTAAGGAAGACAATGCTTACCTAAAGGAGCTCAATCAATCCAAAGATCCTTACAAAAGCTATCTTCAGCTACGGGATCAGTATATGGGAACACCTACCTTCTATTTCGATATTGCCAACTTCTTTTTCAAAAAGGGAGATAGGCAAAAGGCCTTACTTATCCTAAGTGCGTTGGCAGACCTGCAAATTGAAAATGCAGATCTTTACAAGACCATTTCCTACAAGCTCCGGGAATGGGGAGATGTTGACAACGCATTATACATAACCGCTAAAGTACTAAAATGGCGACCAATGGATCCGCAAAGTCATCGTGATTATGCCTTGGCATTACAGGATAAAGGTCGGTACAAAGAAGCGCTGGAACAACTTTATGGCATTTTGACACAAAGTTATTCACCCGAGGCCGCCAATCGGGACGATGGCATCGAGGAAATCCTTGTGATGGAGATCAACAACCTTATCAAACTCCAGAAAAGTGCAACAGCTAAAGCTGCTGTGGAAAAGAAACTTGTCGCTGACCTACCTATTGACATACGGGTAGTCCTCAATTGGAATTCCCAAAATACCGATATTGATCTCTGGGTCACAGATCCAAATGGAGAAAAATGCTTTTACAGCAACCCCGCAACAGCAATTGGAGGTCGATTAAGCAATGACTTTACGGGAGGTTACGGTCCAGAACAATTCTTATTAAAAAAAGCATTGAAAGGGAAATATAAAATAGAAGCTGATTTCTATAATGATAGCTCATTAACTTTAGCAGGTCCTGCGGCTGTCCTAGCTGAAATCTTCACCTATTATAATTCAGGAAGACAAGAGCGTAAACTCACGACAATCTACCTTGATCGTGACAAAGAAAGAAATATATTAGTGGGGGAATTTGTGTTTTAGTTCACCCGAAAGATAGGATTACTGAGAGATTCAAAAAGAAAAAGTAGGCTCTCTGCGAATTGGATAGTTGCAAGAGAACAGAAGCAGATGGTGAAAGAAAAAAGGTGTCCGGAGTTGCCGGACACCTCAGTAATCTTTAGTGCAATTTGCGGATGATTAGCTCTTTTTGTCTTTTCTCCAGTTTCGTTTTCACATAAGGATAGGTAAACACAGCTCCGAGAACGATACAAGCACCAAGATAAAACCCACCACTCATCGTTTCTTTCTGACCAAAGATCAACATTGCTAAAAGTATACCATAGACAGGCTCCAGATTAGTGGTTAATGCAACAGTAAAAGCGGATAATTCCTTCATTACTGCTACCCCCATCACATAGGCCACCGCCGTACAAACTACACCTAATAATAAAAGATAAATCAGATCCTGTTGTCCCAATTTCATCTCAGCATTAAAATCTCCTGTAAACAGCATAAGTATACTGATCCAAAAACATGCTCCCAGCATCTCATAAAATGTGATCAGCGTTGGGCTGGATTTCTTGACCATTCTTGCATTGGCAATGGAAAATATACTTGCACAGAAAGCGCAACCGAGGCCAGCCAATAAACCAACCAGATAATGTGTCTCAAACGAAAATATGGTATAAATCCCTACAATAATCACCAGACCGACGACAATATCCAGTAATGCAATACGTTTTTTGTTTACAATAGGTTCCAATATAGCCGTAAACAATGTCACCGAAGACAAAGTAACCAGCGTTACCGAGACGGTAGATACCTTAATGGAATAGAAAAATAAAACCCAGTGTAAACCGACAACGGCCCCGACCATAAAAAACTGCAGAAACTGTTTTTTAGAAACCAATATCGATTGTTTGGTCAACAGAAAATAGACCAACAAGGAAATAGACGCAATCGCCACGCGATACCACACCAGATGGATAGCAGAAACAGAAATGAGGCTACCCAAGATCCCTGTAAACCCCCAAATAAGGATTGTTAAATGCAGAATTAGAATATTCCGATTTAGTTGAATTTTAGACATATTCAATAGAATATAATTTATTTTGTAATGGCAATCAAAACGATTAGGAGCAGCACTTATTTTTCCCTTTGATATAAACTGCTTAAGCTAATGATGATATGAATTGGAATTATTTTGGAGCCTTTATCGTCAGATAAATTGCCACCAACAAGAAAGTCACATTAGGGATCAATACCGCAACCAATGGCGGTAATCCTCCTTTCAGCGAAAACATGGTCGCAAATTGAATAAAAACAATATATGTAAAACTTAAGCCGATTCCGATACCCAAACTTAAACCAATCCCCCCTCTGACCTTTTTGGAAGAAAGAGCCACACCCATTAAGGTCAAAACAAAAGCGGAGAATGGATAAACATAACGTTTATATTTCTCCAGCAGCAGATCATTCATCACCCCAGTCCCCCTTGTTTCCTCTTTATGAATACGAATATTGAGTTCACGGGTATCCATTGCAGTAAACATATTATCCCGTAATTCAAAATCCGATGGTTTCATGTCCAAAGTCGTATCTTTGACCGTTCCTTTGTCCATTCGCTCATGTAGTCCGTTAATAACACGATTGGTGTATCCCTCAATTTTCCATTTTGTAGCTACGGAATCCCATGTGATACGGTCAGCCATCATCTTTTCCTTCAATGTATCCCCTTTGAAAATCTCCAATACAAAACCATAACCGGTCTTGGTTGTATTATCAAAATTATCAATATACACATAGCTGTTTTTATCCAGTTGCATATGCGTGGAGACACGAGAATTATCTTTCAATGGCTTCACATAGATGTTCTCAAAATCCACCTTCATTTTATTGGTATGCGGAATAATGAAGATATTGAACACCAAAGAAACGATAAAGATCAATGTTGCAGCTATCATATAAGGCCGCAGCAAACGGTTGAAACTGTATCCCGCACTTAATATTGGAACAATCTCCGTCTGATCCGCCATTTTTGAGGTAAAAAAGATAACCGCAATAAAATTGATCAGTGGACAGAGAAAATTAAGATAGAATGGAATAAATCCAGCGTAATACTCAAAGATAATCTTATCTAAAGGTGCCTTATATTTCAAAAAGTCATCCAATCTTTCGGACACATCAAAAACAACCATAACCACGGTGAATATGGCCATCGTGAACACAAATGTTGTCAGGTACTTTTTGATGATGTAACGATCGATTAACGAAAGCATATTGTTAGATTTGAGACTCTACTTCTGCAAGCCTAGGGCTTACATACTTTATCTATATTTTATTCTTATGTGACTCTATTACAAACGTTGATCCAAAATTTTCACCATTTTATTTTTCCAGTCATAGAATGTACCATCTATGATTTTCTCCCGGGCTTGATTGACCAACCAAAGATAAAAATGTAAATTGTGTAATGAAGCAATTTGCGCTCCTAAAATTTCCTGTGATTTTATCAGATGTCTTAAATAAGCCTTTGAATAGAATTGATCGGTATGTAAATCACTTTCTGCTTCAATAGGTGAAAAATCATCCTTCCATTTTTCATTTTTGATGTTGATGATACCATTTTGTGTAAACAACATACCATTTCGCGCATTACGCGTTGGCATTACACAGTCAAACATATCAACCCCCAAAGCGATATTTTCCAGGATATTTACAGGAGTACCTACCCCCATTAAATAACGTGGTTTTTCTTGCGGTAAAATATCACAAACCACTTCGGTCATCGCGTACATTTCCTCTGCCGGTTCACCCACGGATAATCCACCAATTGCATTTCCATCCCGATTAAAGGATGCTATTGTCTCTGCGGATTTTATCCTTAAATCTTTATAAACCGATCCCTGCACGATAGGAAATAATGTCTGATCATATCCATAAAGAGGATCAGTGCTATCAAAACGATCTACACAGCGTTTCAACCAACGATGGGTCATATCCAAAGAACGACGTGCATAACCATAATCACATGGATACGGTGTACATTCATCAAATGCCATAATGATATCTGCACCGATAATACGCTGCGTATCCATCACATTTTCTGGTGTAAAAAGATGTTTTGAACCATCAATGTGCGAACGGAAAGTAACTCCCTCTTCCTTAATCTTACGCACCTCTGTCAACGAGTATACTTGATAACCGCCAGAATCCGTCAAGATCGGACGATCCCAACCATTAAACTTATGTAATCCTCCGGCCTTATTCAGCACATCCAATCCCGGACGCAGATAAAGATGATAGGTATTACCTAAAATAATCTGTGCTTCAATATCATTTTTCAACTCATGCTGATGAATGGCTTTCACCGTACCAGCGGTGCCAACAGGCATAAAGATTGGAGTTTGAATGGGACCGTGTGCAGTTTCGACAACACCCGCACGTGCTTTTGACAGTGTATCTTGTGCTTGTAGCGTAAATTTCATTAATATTTTCCTCTGTGACTAATTATATTCTAGTAGACAGATTTCCGCGTATGTTTTTTCATAACGCCAGTAAGACTGTTTTTCGTAACGGAAATAAGGTTCCGCTTACGGATATGTTTACGCCCGTCTTTTCCTAAAATATGTTGCAAAAATACTATAAAAAGATTTGCAAACAGGATGTTTCAGGAATAAATTATCATTTTCCTTTATAAAAAGATTACGAATGCGCTTATCTTTGTGGGCTATGCTTGACCTACATGTATTTTTGGCCAATCTTCCATATATCATATTTGGGATATTAGGTCTTTTCCTATTGGCACAATTATATTACATCTTATTTGTTTACAGCAAATTGAGCAGATATCAAATTGAAACGAATCAAACGGAAACTGATCTTCCTCCATTATCTGTCATTATCTGTGCGCACAATGAACAGGACAATCTTAGGGAATTTCTGCCCAGTATCCTCAATCAAGATTATGCCAATTTCGAGGTCATTGTCGTAAATGATTTTTCTACGGACGAAACCCCTTGGGTACTTCAGGAATTTGATGAGCAATATGCCCATTTAAAGATTGTCGATATCAAAGAGCATATCCGGTTGAAACATGGTAAAAAATTCGCTGTGAGCATGGGGATCAAAGCTTCGAAATATGAGACTTTGGTATTTACCGATGCAGATTGCGCACCTCAATCTGATCAATGGTTGAAAGAAGTTGCTTCTGCCTTTAGACCCGAGACCGAAATCGTATTGGGCTATTCACCCTATTTTAAGAAAAGAGGTCTACTCAATCTCTTAATCCGGTTCGAAACGAGCCATACTGCTATGAGTTACCTCTCCTATGCACTCAAAGGAGATGCCTATATGGGAGTCGGTCGGAACATGGCCTACAAAAAAGAACTCTTCTTTCGAAATAAAGGATTTGCTGCACACATGCATATTAAATCTGGTGATGACGATCTTTTTGTCAATCAAAATGCAACAGCAATAAACGTCAATATTGCCCTTGCACCAGCTGCTATTGTTTACTCAGCTCCCAAAACAACCTGGAAAAGTTATTATAAACAAAAAGCAAGACATTCCGGTGCATCCACCATCTATAAAAAACGCCATCAACGCATGTTGGGAACTCAACTGGTTTCTGCGGTATTATTTTACCTGACTCTAATCGCTGCTGCTGCCGCATTTCCTACTTTTTGGTATGTTCCCCTTACAGCTTATCTACTGCGACTATTCGCCCAATGGGCCGTTTTTACATCTATTTACAAGAAACTCGAAGTGAAAGAGCTGATTTGGTGGCTTCCATTGGTAGACTTCATCTACTATTTCTATATTTGCGTCAATGGTTTGTTCAGCCGAAAAAAGAAAAAAATAAGCTGGAAATAATTCACCTTTAAAACATCACATTTTGAATCCGACAGTCGATATAATCTACACCTACTTTCCGAAATTAACGGATGTACAGAAAGAACAGTTTGCCAAACTTGCAGACCTCTACACTTTATGGAATAGCCAGATCAATGTAATTTCACGTAAGGACATCGATAGTCTATACCTTCATCATGTATTACATTCATTGGGTATTGCCAAATTTGTGCAGGAGTTGGCTCCAGGAACACAGGTTTTAGATGTGGGAACTGGCGGTGGCTTTCCAGGCATTCCCATGGCGATCCTGTTTCCAGAAGTTAAGTTTCATTTGGTGGATTCGATCGGAAAAAAAATCAAAGTAGTTCGTGAGGTCGCAGCAGCATTAGGACTTAAAAATGTAGAAGCCGATCATATTCGTGCCGAACAATTAGACGACAAATACGACTTCGTTATATCACGGGCTGTAACCAGACTCGGAGATTTTACACCTTGGATCCGAAACAAATTTGCAAAAAAAGATAAAAACGGAATTCCAAACGGGATCCTCTACCTCAAAGGTGGCGACCTAAGTGAAGAAATCAAAGAATCCAAATTAAAAGCCGAATTGCACCCACTCTCGAGTTACTTTAAGGAAGACTTCTTCGATACAAAATATTTGGTATACGTACCTATGTAGTTAAAGTTTTGCATTATCCATAGGAAACTGAAGTCGCCTATGGATAATGTCTACAGAGTCTAGATAATATGTTAAGCACTTATGTATATAAGCGATCTTTTCATACCGATCATGCTCACGAAACCACTTTATAGTGGGTTCATAATATATCCTAAATTTGCGTAACGAATCTCCCGACAGCTTACTGTATTCCTTCGTCAGCGGATACCATTCCTCCCGAATCAGATCCTGTTGATATTCCTTTTCAAACTGTCGCTGAAGCTTTCTCGCATTCCGCCCTTTTCGACTCAACTTATTATAAAGCTTATTAATACTCAGCCCTACCCCACCTTTCTTGGGCAAGTTAACCATCTCCTTGCTATCCCCTAAGACGTAAATGGATTTGTAAGTTTCTTTTTTTTCGTTAAGCTTGTCCTCGGCTGGGTTATTTTTACGCTTAACCTGGATTGTATCTAATCGGAGCGTATCTTTTCCATTCTTCTTTTTTACAGTATCCTGCAAAACGAATTTTACAGGCTGAGCAAAAATCGGCCGATCAGAAGCCAAATAAACACAAAAAGCGATTAAAAACAGGAAAACAATACGTGCCATACCTATAATTGATTACCCTAAGATAACCAACAGGGAATAAGGCCGAAATGACTTTAACGATCTTTAACTTATATGACTTATTGCCCCAGTTCTTTTTTGATCTCCTCACCGATCAGGTTAACCTCTTCGTCCATGCCGAACATTGGCAACTCAGTTTCAGGATTCAGTTTCAACCAGGTGGTATCTGTATCCTTAATAATTTTTACATATTCCGTTCCATCTTTAAAGACAACATAGGTATCCTCCTCTTCCGGAAAAACAGAATAAATCACATCACCTAACTCGATATCAAAAGGTTCTTTCATTTCCATGCTAAAAATATTGTTAATCAAGCAAAGCTACCAAATCCAGCACATTTTTTCCAAACAGGACCTCCATTTCTTCCCCATAAAAGAAAGTTTGCAGACTATATTGCATCAACTGCAATAAAACAAATGGACATTCCTGCTCAAAAAGCATCAGTCAGCGGCAATGATATGAAACGTTCGGTACAGAAACTATGCAAGACCTACCATCTCGTCGGTACCACAAAACCCAAGGGATGTCATAATCCAGCCTATTTCTGTTGTGCTTTCATCTAATTAAAGATTATACATGTTGTTAAAAACAACCTTCAACACGAATTGCTTATTCTAATGAAAAGTCATACAAGATTTATAATTTTTCACTATATTTAAAGTACCCAATTATGAAACTAATCTATCCCATAGCTTTGACTAAGATCAAGGGCATTGGCCCTAGAACAGCCCGTAGTATCATAGCCCATAGTGATAGCTTAGCGGATTTCTTTTCCTATTCAAAAAAAGATCTGATGCAAATCCCCGGAGTACGGGAATCAATTGCAGACGCAATACACAACAAAACATACCTGGAAGCCTGTGAAAAAGAACTCGCTTTTATTGATAAACATCGCATCAAAGCCTTATGGATCGAAGATAAGGACTATCCTGATCGACTCAAGCAATGTGATGATGCTCCTCTCATGTTATATTACAAGGGACATGCCGCACTCAACTCAACAAAAGTGATCAGTATCGTTGGGACGAGAAACGCAACACATTATGGACAGCGGCTATGCGAAGACTTTATGCAAGGCTTAAATGAAAATCAAGATCTGCTGATTGTCAGCGGTCTCGCATATGGCATTGATGCATTGGCACATCGCAACGCCCTAAAGAACAATATACCAACGGTTGCAGTGCTTGGACATGGATTGGATCGGATATACCCTGCCTCGCACCGTGAACTAGCATCAAAGATGCTCGAACATGGTGGCTTATTGACCGAATTTACATCTGAAACCATACCTGAGCGGGTTAATTTCCCGATGCGTAATCGCATTATCGCTGGAATGGCAGATGTCACGATTGTTGTAGAAGCAGCAATCAAAGGCGGAGCTTTGATCACAGCCGAAATAGCAAATAGCTATAATAGAGATGTATGTGCCTTTCCGGGATCAATTTACGAAAAGAGTAGTGAAGGAACCAACTATCTGATCAAAACAAATCGGGCACATATGATCAGGAATGTTCAGGATCTCGAATATCTGATGAATTGGGAAATCAGTAAAAAAAATGAAGCCAACCAACAATTAGCACTTCCCTTTAAATTGGATAAGGATCAGGAGCGCCTTTTTAACCTCATTCATGCAACAGGACAACTGGAGCTTAATCAGATGATCGACCAGCTTAAATGGCCACAGAGTAAATTGGCTTTGGTCTTATTGGAATTGGAAATGCAATCACTGATCCATTCGCTGCCCGGAAAAGTCTATAAATCGCTTGGACAACCACTCGTGGCAACCAAATAAATTATCTGGAGGTTACGTAACAAGATTTTAAATAATACATATAATATTTCTAAAGTAAGCAAACATAACACTAAACCAATTATTAATGAACGACAACAGTACAAAGAGCATCTGGAAAGTCATCGGTGCCTCTTCCATGGGGACACTCATTGAATGGTATGATTTTTTTATTTTCGGAAGTCTCTCCATCGTGATCTCAACGAAGTTTTTCCCCTCCGACAATCCGACAGCAGCTTTTCTATCTACATTAGCCACCTTTGCCGCTGGATTTGTCGTACGCCCTTTTGGCGCGTTATTTTTTGGTCGACTAGGTGATATTATAGGACGCAAATACACCTTTATGGTGACACTGATGCTCATGGGTGGTGCAACATTTTTGATCGGTTGTATCCCAAGCTATGCAAGCATCGGTTTTTGGGCGCCATTAATTGTACTGATCCTACGTCTTTTACAAGGACTCGCTTTGGGGGGTGAATACGGAGGCGCAGCCACTTATGTGGCAGAACATGCGCCAGTGGGGCAACGCGGTTATTGGACATCCTGGATACAGACCACAGCTACATTTGGTCTATTTATATCTCTTGTAGTGATTCTTTTAACCAAAAGCTTGCTGAGTGAAACACAGTTTGACAGTTGGGGCTGGCGCGTCCCTTTTCTACTCTCTCTAGTTATGGTCTACGTATCATATCTCATCCGTAAGAAGATGAAGGAATCACCCGAGTTTAGCAAAGCCAAAGCGGAAGGGAAGACAAGTACAAATCCATTAAAAGAGAGTTTCGGGAATCGCTATAACCTCAAGTTTGTTTTATTAGCCCTATTTGGTGCAGCGATGGGACAAGGTGTGGTTTGGTACACCGGTCAATTCTATTCCATGAGTTTCATGAAAACAGTCATGCATCTCCAGTCCGATCAGGCTGATACCATTTTAGGTATTGCACTGCTGTTAGGCACTCCTTTCTTTGTCGTCTTTGGATGGCTTAGTGACAAAGTCGGCCGTAAGTGGATCATGTTGGGCGGCATGCTCCTTGCCGTGCTGACCTACCGTCCAATCTACGAATCCATGTACCAGCTATCGAATGTTCAACAGAAAACAAAATTAAACGAAACAACAACAACGGGCACCGAACAAAATTCCACCATTGTTACCGTCACCAAAAGTCAATATGACGATGGAACAGAAATGACCCGTTCAAAAATCCAACATCAGACAGGTGAGCTTAAAGGAAAAGAAACGATTAAAACAACCACCCATTTGGCCGGTAAAAATTATATCATGCTCGTTGCCCTTATATTTATTCAAGTGATCTATATTACGATGGTATACGGACCGATTGCGGCATTTTTGGTTGAACTATTTCCCGTAAAAATCAGATATACGTCCATGTCTTTGCCCTACCACGTCGGTAATGGTATATTCGGAGGGCTCCTACCCGCAGTTTCCACCTACCTCACCACTAATGCTGAAGCTTCCAATACCCCACAATTCTATTTAGCGGGATTAGGATATCCCATCATTATAGCCGCTGTCTGCTTTATCATTGGCAGTCTATATATCAACAACAAATCAACACCTCCAAACCATGAATAATCTAAAAAAGCTTCTTGGTATTGTATGGATCCTTTTGGCCATATACACCGCATACTTTTCCATTTTTGAACTGGCTTTGCCTAAGATTTCAACAGGGCACCAAGAGGATCTGGTCTTTGGTATTATTATACTGTGCATCTTAACGCCGATCATTTCCCTCGGTTTAGGTCTGTTTGGGTACTATTCTTTGCTAGGCGAGTACGACAGAAAGAAGATGTAATGCGTTAAAAAATACTTTATGGCCATCTTAATGGATTATTTATACCAGCAAGATGGCCCTCTGAACAATTTATTCTCATGAGAATCAGCACCCTATAATAAAAAGGGATTTTTTCTTTCCTAAAACTATTTTTTTTTCTACTTTTGTGGCGGGTAAGTCTTCTACGACCAGCTCCCATTGACTCCCCCAGGTTGGGAACAAAGCAAGGGTATTTGGTTGAGCGGTGCGATAGGAGTAGCTTACCCTTTTTTTGTGCCCAAATTTTTGGTTCAATCCTCCTGCTTAACCTTACTTCAGCTCCTTTTTTAACAAAACAATTTGCGTTCTAAACTGGTCTATTATTATACATCGGAATATTAACAATTAAGCTTTATAGACAAATACACTGATTTACTGTCATTTACATTCAACGCAATTATAATTGTATATAAAAGCATTTTTATCTAAGTTTGTAATCGAATAAGAACTATCGTATGAGTTGGTTTAAAAGAGAAAAAGCTGGTATTAGCACAGCTACCGCTAATAAAAAAGAAGCACCAGATGGCATGTGGAACAAGTGTCCCACTTGTAAAAAGCCGTTGTTGCATCTTGAACAAGTAGAAAACGACTATGTTTGTCAATATTGTGACCATCATTTAAGAATTGGCTCCAAAGAATATTTTTCAATTTTATTTGACAATAACGAATTTACTGAACTATTCCCTAATCTAAATTCTGGTGATCCACTGGAATTCTTCGATTCAAAACCATACCCTGAACGCTTAAAAGAAAGTCAAGCAAAAACAGGTCTGAAAGATGCAATACGCTCAGGTCACGGAAAAATGAATGGCAAAGACATCGTGATCGCTTGTATGGACTTTAGCTTCATTGGTGGATCAATGGGATCTGTTGTAGGAGAAAAAATCGCACGTTCGATTGATTATTGTATTGAACATAAAATTCCATTTATGTTGATCTCAAAATCAGGTGGGGCGCGTATGATGGAAGCTGCATTCTCTTTGATGCAAATGGCAAAAACTTCAGCTAAATTAGCTTTATTGGCGCAAGCAGGACTTCCTTATGTTTGTCTATTGACGGACCCAACAACAGGCGGTGTTACTGCATCCTATGCGATGCTAGGCGATGTCAACATTGCTGAACCAGGCGCATTGATCGGATTTGCTGGCCCTCGTGTTATTAAAGAAACAATCAAAAAAGATCTTCCAAAAGGATTCCAAACATCCGAATTTGTCCTTGAGCATGGATTTTTGGACTTCATTGTTGACCGTAGACAATTAAAAGACAAAGTGGCTACTTATCTCAAATTGGTCGGATAAAACGGACAAAAGGAAAGCTAAATATAAAAAAGCTCTTAAAATATATTTTAAGAGCTTTTTTGTGCTATAATTAATTCCAGATTCACAATATTTATAAGTGATGCCAAAATGCCCAAATCTTCCTTTTTGACAAGTAATCGGGATCATCTTCGTGACGATAAGCTTCTCGCTCGAAAGAAATACTGAGATAGGCCTGATCAAAATCGCGCAAGCGAACAAAACGGATGACAAATTCACACAAATACCAAAGGTAGAATAACACAATCCCCAATTCCAATGCTTGACGCAAATGGATGCGCTCATGACGGATTAATGCCCTATTATCTTTAAAAGAGCCATATTTTAGAAATATAATAGGAAAAATAGTAATCGCATTAGCTTTACCAAAAGAGAGTAAATTTGTCCAAAACTTGCTAACTATAATCATACGATCGATCAAAATAGGTTTCAAACCTAGCCAAACTTAGCTAATTTAGTCTTCATTTACAATGATAACCATAATGCACAAATAGACACAACATAGACTCAAGATCTACAACCCCTACAATAAGGCACACACCAAATGTTCATCACTTTTAAAATCTGTTTGGAATCAGAAAACAATTCGCTATTACCGACTCATTTTCATAGCTCTATTTCCTCCTGAACTAAAATAAGAAATCGCAAAATTTCTTTTTGAACTGGAATTTTTATTAAGTTTGCTATAGATTAATTGCGAAGATATGCCGTACAAAGAGCGTGAAATAAATAAATTGTATTATACAATGGGAGAAGTGACAGAGATGTTTGATGTAAATGCATCCCAGATACGTTTTTATGAGCGTGAATTTGATATTCTTCAACCCAAGAAAAATAAAAAGGGCAATCGTCTCTTTACGCAAGAAGATATCGCAAACCTCAAAATCATCTTCAACCTAGTGAAAGAAAAAGGATATACCCTGCAAGGTGCCAGAGACTACCTCCGTGACAATAAATCCGAAGCAAAAGAAAATCAACGCGTAGTAGACTCTTTAGAGCGGTTAAAAAGCTTTCTTCTGGAAGTACGTGACTCCTTATAACCTGTCACACCCTCAGAACTCCGTATCTGGTTTCACCAAACCCCAGATCCATACACACACGTGCCACAATTTTGCAGCAATATCTACAGGATCTTCAATTGACTATGTAATCGATATGCTTACGGATTCCTGCATTGGGCTAGCGGCAGCAATTTTTCTGGCAAATAAAATCTGATCTATAGAAGTCTGTAAATAGATCTTTTATTGGCTATCGCTCATTGAGTTCAATAACTTCTAGGTTTTCGATCTTATCTTTATTGATATCAAAGCGCATGAGTGTTCTTACTTTATGCCAACCATGTTTTCCTGCAGCTCCGGGATTGAGATGAAGACAACCGATTTTCGGGTCAAACACAACTTTAAGAATATGAGAGTGTCCCGTAATAAACAACTTAGGTGGATTTGCTATTAACTCGGCCTTTATCCGTCCTGCATATTTGCCAGGGTAACCACCAATATGGGTCATAAAAACCTCCACCTCCTCACAGGTAAACCGCAAATCTTCGGGAAAACGTAACCGCAGATCTCTTCCATCTATGTTTCCATAAACCCCACGTAAAGGCTTAAAAGCTTCCAATTGGTCCGCTACATCAGCATCGCCAAAATCCCCTGCATGCCAAATCTCATCACAATCAGCAAAGTACTTGAATACAGATTCATCTAAATAAGAATGTGTATCCGAAATAAGTCCAATTTTTGTCATAGTTTAAAAAGCTAAAAAATAAGGCGCCAAGGCATTCTTATAAGATTCCGAGTAAACACCCTTAGATTGATAAATCACAAATTCAGCTTGATCAATCGCTGTTGTTTGCATACGCCCGAAGGTCACAATCTTTCGAATAACAGGATCCCCATCAAATGATCTTATCTGAATTTCAGCAGTACAATGCAATCCATGATCAATCGCCAGTGCGGTTAGGGTTTCTGCAAGTTGGGTAGGGAGAATCAAAACGAGTCTACCCACGGAAGTTAAATGCAACGACGCGAAGCGTAGCAATTCACGGAAAAAGTCCAGATCACTGTGCCGGGCCAATTTCTTCCGCGCATCTGGGTTATGCAATGAATCTGTATAAAAAGGAGGATTCGATACTATCAGATCATAGAACACACCTGTTTGCAATTGTTGAAATGACTTGGCATGCAATACAAGACGGCTGCCAAAAATCGAATTACTGAAGTTTCTGCTCGCCATCTCTGCGGCCAACGCATCTATTTCCACAGCCTCTATCTGGCTATCGATCAAGCGCTGAGCCAACATGAGCGCAATCACACCAGTACCGGTACCCACATCCAAAACACGCTTCGCATCGCTTGTATCAACCAATGATGCCAGCAATACTCCATCTGTATTGATCTTCATCGCACAATTGGATTGATCAACTTCAAATTGTTTAAATCGAAATATTGACGCCATGAGCCAAAGATAAAACTTTTGGAATGTTTGCTGCAAAATAACGGCAGCATCATACAATTAATTTGTTAATTTAGTCTCTGATAAATCCATAAGCCATGATGATCCGTCAGTTCATTTTTGCAGTATTTCTATTAATCTGTTTCCCTGTGACACAAAAGGTATGGGCACAGGAAACATGTGAAAAACACACCGCAGAAATCCTCCCCTTCCTAACAAATTCACTGAACAGCAACGAATTCGACAAAATCGGACCATTATTAAATACACTACAAGCCAGTTGTGGTGTAACAGAATTTGGCCAACGTTTGCGGATTCTCCTGCTCATTATCGAAAAAAAGAATAGTTCCACTGAAATTGAACGTTATATCAACAATCAGTTGGATAAGACATTTGTTCAACGCTTAGATGCGGCCGACCGGGATGACTTTGCGTCTCAGTATGAACAAAATAAAGAAAAGTACAATTTCTACCCCTTGCGACATCCCTTGGATAATTTAATCAAGATCAGAGCCAAGGCACTTTTATCATCAGACAATTATAAGCTCAATAATAATGAAAGAGATATTCTTCACCTATTTGCTGACACGGATACTCCGGAAAATGAGCAAGCAGATCAAGATTATACCCAAGATATTGAAAGACCTCTTACCCCTCCTAAAACCTATGGGAACAGAAGCAAATCCAAATTAGGTTATGTCCCTTTGGTCGGTGTAATGAGTCCCCTAGGTGGTTCGAATAAGATCTTTGGCAGCAATGTCACCTTTGGGTTTATGTTGATGAGTTCATTGGAACGTAAATTTATCTTCGAGGGTGGTTTTAAAGTACGGATCAATTCAAATGATAGAAATATCGACTATAATTATGAAGGATCCAATGTTACAGTCAATTCATCCGCAACTGGATTTATAGGTGGCGCTGTAGGATACAAAATTTTTGATAATGAAAAATGTATTCTGATTCCCAAGGGAATAATAGGAATAGATATTACAGATACGGGTATTACGGAAAGTATCTATTCAGACGGATATTATGACCCAGATGGTTACTATTATGAGGGTGGTTATAACGATCGCATGGTAACCATTAATAATGTACACTTGGGATTAGGTTTTGCTTCTCTTTTCCAGATGAAGAATAAGAAATATGTCGGTATTGAACTTGGTTATCACTATGCACCTTATGACGCGAGTAGCAAGGTCCTGACACCGATACAATCAAACTATGGGAGTGTAGAAGTCTTTTTCAGATTTTAGTCTAAAATAAAACGTTTGTGCTTTCACAAACACCAGCACCAATGAAAATTTACTGAGAGTTCTTTCTGGTCAATAAACCGAGCATAGTGAGTTCATTGATACCTTAAAGAAAAAATACGGATCAATAAAAAACAGACAAAAAAATACCATTCATTTAGCTAGAACAATGGTTCATGCTAAATGAATGGTATTTCCTCGAGCGGCTATATCACGCGTTAATTTTTTAACAAACGCTGGATTTCATCCAGTTTCATCAATGCTTCCACAGGAGTCAGTGAGTTAACATCGAGGTTATTCAACATATCGCGAATTTTATTTAAAACAGGATCATCAATAGAGAACATCTGCAATTGGTAAGCCTGTTTCTGAATCTTACGCATACTATCTTTGATCTGCTCTCCACCAGTACGCTCCTGTTCCAATCGTTTTAAAATCTGATTGGCACGGTTCAACAACTTTGGCGGCATCCCCGCCAGCTTGGCAACATGGATACCAAAACTATGCTCGGATCCCCCCGGTACCAGTTTACGCAAAAAGATCACTTTATTATTGACCTCCTTTACGGTTACATTATAATTTTTGATACGGTCAAGCGAAGTTGACAGCTCATTCAATTCATGGTAGTGTGTAGCAAAGAGGGTCTTCGCTTTAGCGGCAGGATGATTATGCAAATATTCTGCTATCGCCCAAGCGATTGATATTCCATCATAGGTACTTGTTCCACGTCCAATTTCGTCCAAAAGGATCAAACTCCGATCAGAAAGATTGTTCATAATACTGGCTGTTTCGTTCATCTCCACCATAAATGTAGATTCACCGGAAGAAAGGTTATCTGAGGCCCCTACACGGGTGAATATCTTATCCACCAAGCCTATTTTAGCTTCCTTGGCTGGCACAAAACAACCGATCTGCGCCATCAATACGATCAAGCCAGTCTGACGGAGCAGAGCCGATTTACCGGCCATATTGGGACCAGTAATTATAATAATCTGCTGCGCTTTCGGATCAAGATAAGTATCGTTGGTAATATAGTCCTCCCCTATGGGTAGATTCTTTTCGATAACAGGATGACGTCCGCCCTTAATATCCAAAATCTTGCTATCGCTAATTACCGGTTTAACGTAGTAGTTTTTCTCAGCGACGATGGCAAAGTTGAGCAAGACATCCAACTTGGCAATAAGTTGTGCATTTAGCTGAACCGGTTTGATATATTCTGCAATGGCAACCAATAGTTGGGCATACAATCTATTTTCCAATGCCTGGATCTTTTCCTCCGCCCCAAGAATCTGCTCTTCATACTCTTTGAGTTCCTCTGTGATATATCGTTCGGCATTCACCAAAGTCTGCTTACGTATCCATGTTGTTGGAACCTTGTCTTTATGCGTATTGGTTACCTCTAGATAATAACCAAAGACATTGTTAAATGCGATTTTTAAAGATGGGATACCCGTCAATTCAGCTTCCCTCTTTTGGATTTCCAGCAAATAATCTTTACCACCAAAAGAAATCTTTCGAAGACGATCCAGTTCAGCATCAACTCCCGCAGCGATTACGCTACCTTTATTGATTGCCACCGGAGGTTCTGCCTGCAATTGCTGTTCAATCCGTTCACGAATCGCCACGCAGGCGTCTAATTGATCAGAAATCAGGGCGAGAGATTGTGCGTCCTTACGGTCGGTCAATTCCTTGAGCTTCTCTATAGCATGTAAAGCGCGTTTCAATTGGACGATCTCTCTGGGATTGGCTTTTTGGAGTCCAATTTTTGATATCAACCGTTCCAAGTCACCAACTTGCTTGATCTGGCCGATTAGGTCGTCTCGCAGTTCACGGTTGTTAAAAAAGAAATCCACGACATCCAAACGTTCCTGGATACCCTTTTTATCTTTCAATGGCATTACAATCCAACGCTTTAGTAGCCGAGCACCCATTGGACTGGCTGTATGATCGAGGACATCTGATAGCGTAACTGCATTTTCATTCATGGAACCGATCAGTTCCAGATTACGGATCGTAAATCGATCGAGCCACATAAACCGGTCCTCTTCGATCCGCGAAAGCGTAGAGATATGTTGTAGGTTACGGTGTTCCGTCTCATTGAGGTAATGCAGTGCAACCCCAGCAGCAACAATGCCAGCCGGCATCCGGTCCACACCAAAGCCTTTCAGCGAAGCGACTTCAAAGTGCTTGAGTAAAGCTTCGGTAGCATAATCTCCGGTATAAGGCCACTCATCTAAAAAATAAGTATAATAATGTGCTCCGAACTGTTCAATAAAATCCTTGCTCTGTTTCTTTGGCAAAATGATCTCAGTAGGCTTGAAGCCCTGAAGCAATTTATCTATATAGGATGTACTTCCCTGAGCAACAAGAAATTCACCTGTCGAAATATCCAAAAAAGCAATTCCGATCTTATCCTTATCCGTAAAAATAGAAGCGAGATAGTTATTCGATTTCTGTTGAACAATATTATCATTGTAAGAGACACCCGGAGTAACCAATTCGGTGACACCGCGTTTAACGATCGTCTTAGTTGTTTTGGGATCCTCCAGCTGATCACAGATTGCTACCCGTTGACCTGCACGCACCAATTTAGGGAGATAAGTCTCCAGAGAGTGATGTGGAAAACCCGCCAAAGCCGTTTCGGATTCCGAACCATTTCCTCGTTTCGTCAAAACAATACCCAAAATCTGAGCCGCCTTGATTGCATCCTCACCAAATGTCTCGTAAAAATCGCCAACACGGAACAACAATAACGCCCCAGGATACTTGATCTTGATCGCATTATACTGCTGCATTAACGGAGTTACTTTCTTTTCTTTTGCCAACTTCTAAAATCAAATTTGTGAAGCGTAAAAATAGGATAATATCATCGCTTTGGCAAATTACAATATCGAACAAATTTTAACATTAATTAAGAGAGATTGATTTTTTTTAATTAATATATTTGGCTTACATATAAACCACTTGTTATGAAAGTCTATATTTTTGCTTTATTGCTTACGTTATGGCTGCCATGTATGCTTTATGCGCAAAAGGATCTTGAACCAATTTCCCTAACAGATAAATCCTATGATCAATTGAGCAAAAAACAACTGGCTAAAGTGACTGGTAAAATCTTAAATGCTAATCAGGAAGAACTATCCAAAATCCAAATACAATACAGTATCGTCAATTTAATAGGAACTCATCAAAGTAAAGCAACGATACCTGTAAACGCTGATGGCACATTCGAATTTAGACAAACGCATAATCTCCCCTATCAGCAAGTCTGGTTTAACTTGGGTGATTATGATGCCTATACCTGTCTTTATCTTCACGAGGATTTAGAACTCATCTTTGATTTAGAGAAGCTGAAGAAGAACAAGGTTTACATGATCGGTGATGGCATTTCCTTCGCTGGAAAAGATGCAGAAGTAAATCGACAGATGAATGAGTATATTTTATTCGATAAGAAAAATAATCCTGATTTTTACAAACTCCTGCGAAAGCTCGAGCCCAAAGATCCCCAATTTCAGCAAAAACTAGACTCATTATTTACGATTCAAAGAAATACAAATACAGCATTTTATAAAGCTTATAGTACAACCTGCAAACCGCTAATTGATGCGGCAACTAATGCGCAGTATACCTATAGACTGCTGGATTACCATCTGACTAATAAAATCAAAAAAGAAATCGGCGATGGTCTGTTAATCCCAATTTATTCCATTTCCAATGAAGTTAGCGATTATTACCGATTTTTACATTACTATACCAAATATGTCCTCTATCCTGACAACGCAAGTCGTAGCGATTTTGTAAAAGTATCCGAATATATTGCCAAAACTTTCCCAGAAAACTATGCGGATATCGTCAACCTAAGATTCGAGGATGAAGATATTCAAACACAAAATGCTATCAATAGTATCATCCTGCCCAAATTAAAGAGTGCATGGGCCAAAGAAAACCTCCGTATTGAGATAGAAAATTTAACAGCCAAAGAGGCAAAATTGAAAGATATAATAGACTCCAGTCCTACCGAATCAAAGCAGACCTCTTTTGGCACCCTAATAAAGGAACTCCCCTTTGATGCTACGTTATTAGTGAACAACGCGAAAAGTGGTGCCGAACTTATTCAAACCATAAAAGCAAAATATCCAAACAAACTAGTTTTATTAGATATATGGGCGACCTGGTGTGGTCCCTGTCTTGACCAGATGCCCTATGGCAAAAAGCTGCATAACCAAGCAAAAGAGGCAAAACTTCCTGTAGAATTTATTTATCTATGCACCGACGCTTCCTCTAACCAACAAAAATGGGTCAATAAAGTAGCAGAACTAGAACAGCCAGGTAGACATCTGTTTGTCGCAAATACTGTGATTAGTGAACTATTCACTTTATTTAATCGTTCCGGATTTCCAACATATGTTGTTATAAAACCAAATGGCGAAATAGATACAAAAGCTATATCTTGGATGAGTGGTGTGACTTTGGAAAAATTAAAAGAAATGATGAAGTAATGCATGGAAGTATAACTTTTTGATGTTATGTTTGCACAAATATTGTAATGATATGGCCATCAAGAGATCTGGTAAGCAAAATACAGCCAGTAAACAAAAAAATACCTTTAAGAAAGTTTCCTTCAATCCGTTGAAGTCTATCAAATCGCCCATTCTCCGCATTATAAGCAGAGTAGTTCTTTATTTTATCGGTATTAGTCTTTTTTGGGTTATTAACTTACGCTTCATTAATCCGCCTATTACCTGGTTAATGATTCAACGAGGTTTTGAACTCAAGGAACAAGGAAAAGGGTTTAAATTGAAAAAAAACTGGTTGAGTTACGACGAACTTTCGGACAATTTAAAACTAGCGGCCATTGCAGGGGAAGATGCTCATTTTATGACCCACTGGGGTTTTGACCTCAAAGGTATTCAAAATGCCATCAAGAAAAATGCGCAGGGGAAAAAACTGCGTGGCGGAAGTACAATCAGTCAACAGGTCGCTAAGAACGTCTTTCTATGGCCAGGACGCTCCTGGTTAAGAAAAGGTTTCGAGACTTACTTTACCGTTTTAATTGAAACATTTTGGAGTAAAAAACGTATTTTAGAAGTCTATCTTAATGTCATTGAAATGGGACAAGGAGTTTATGGAGCAGATGCAGCTGCTGCATATTACTTTAGCAAAACAGGAAGCAATCTTTCCAAAAAACAGGCCGCATTGATTATTGCGATCTTGCCAAATCCCCGCGAATGGGATGCCCGTAATCCTTCTGCTTATGTCAACAGAAGGGCGAATGCAATAGCTAAATATTTACATCATTACACTATTCCCGAATAGTAACACGTGTATTAGATCGTTAGCATTAAATATAAAGATTTCAGTGATGTGGTATAGCAGATGGGATTCAGATGACTCGCTTTATCATATGGTTCATTGCTATCTCGTAACAACATAAAAAAAACGCCATTGATGAAATGGCGTTTTTTTATACATGTTCTTTTTGTTATGCAAATAATCTTTTATGCCAGCTTTCCTTAAAAGGGACCACCCAAGCATTATCCAATTGATGCTCGTAGGTAATTGTATTATCAAACACAAGCGTGTTATCATCTATTTCACCTGCCGCCAATAACCTTTCAAAACCTGAACGGTTGACTACCGCGACGCCGCTCGTCGATTTATACGCAAATTGCATACGATCGAAGAGTTGTACTCCGTACTTTTCTTCTATTCCTTTCAGAAAACGAACAGAGCTATCTACAGAGCAACCTGAAGCAGCAGCAATATCCTCGTCCACCTTTAGGATAATAAAAAGATGATCACGGAGCTCTGCAGAAGCAGACAAAGGCTTTCCATGAACTTTCCACTGCTCAGCAAAAGCGGCTAGTTCCACCGAAATTTGCTCTCCTTCATCAACCGAAAGTATACGATCAGCCTGATAAATCCAAATACGTTTCATAAGTACACTCCTTTCCTTTATTAAATTAACCTATATAGTAGGGTGAAATCATCAAATAGACAATGACACCTGTCACAGCGACATAAAGCCACATGGGGTATGTGATCCGTGCCAACTTTTTATGTCGCGCATAAGATCCCGAAATACCTCTTACAAAAGTAAAAAGAACAAACGGTATGATTATAATAGACAAGAGAATATGCGTGATCAATATAAAGAAATAGATCGGTCTCAAAATTCCCTCACCCCCATATTTTGTTTCAATAGACGTCATGTGGTAAGCCACGTACATTGCCAAAAAAGCCAAGGAACAGGCAATACAACATTTGATCAAACGTTCATGCAGCGCTTTGTTACCTTTCTTTATTGCAGCTACTGCCCAAAACAGCAAAATCGCAGTAACACCATTAATCGTCGCATAGATAGGCGGCAAAAAAGTCAATGGCTTCACATCATAACCCAATTTTTGTAGATTGACTGTAAACAATACGGCCACGACGACCGGTATCACAACAGACAGTATCCAAATCCACTTACTGTATTTTTTTTCTTTGATAAGACTCTCTTCCATGTTTCTAACTATCTCTTTTGTTCTATCGTAGCAGGATGATTTCGGATCTCCTCCACCAACAATAATTTAATTTCATCCTCCAATCGATCAATATCCGTTTTGACATTGATATCATAAATACCTCTGATCCGTCCCTTTGTGTCCAGCAAAAGATAGTTGGATCCGATGATAAAAGGTTTTGTTTTGTCGTTACTTGCGATAGCATCCTGCAATAAACTCTCTTTGGCAAATTTAAAGATATCAACAGAAGGATCTGTCACAAAAAACCAAGATTTAGTCCAGGGTTTGTAAACTTTAGCATATTTCGCAAGTACCTCTGGTGTATCGTATGTAGTATCAACTGTAATGGAATACAGTGTTACCTTTTTGTTATGAATAAAACGATTGGCAATCTGATCCAATCTTTTAATCATCGTTCTTGACAGCGATGCATCCCGCGAATACATCAGGTGAACGACCGAAAGTGTTGTATCATTATCCAATAACTGTACAGGCTTACGATCGTAATTAACAAAATTTACCGAAGGCACAGTATGATAGATTGTATCAGGGATATCCCGTCCCCATTTACGGTGTGTTGTTCCAGGAACTTCCTTCTTCCCAAAAATAGGTAAGGAAACGTAGCTATTGGAACCACTTTTATTTAGTATAAAATATAAAAATCCTGGCAATAAAAGAATTACTGCCAGGATCAATATAGTTTTAATACCTTTCTTTTGTCCAGTATTATTATCCATTATTCACTTTATCTATTTATTTGGAAACAATTGATGCTCCTGAAAAGCACCAGCCAAGAAACCTCCCTCAACTAACATCAGGACGATAAAATAAATAATAAAAATAAAGACTATTGCTACGGTAACGATGAAACTCGATTTTTCGAATTTCAAGTGCATAAAGAATGCAACGATATAATATGCTTTAACCAAAGTTAAAACGATATAAATAGTATTTACCAATGCACCTTTGGCTAAAATTTGCCAGTGGTGAACAAAACCTAATGCAATTAAGAACTCTAGACAAGTAAGCGCCAAAAGTACGCCAAATACTCTCCAGATGGCTTTCTTATCCATCCCACCTTCGTGAGCATGCTCTCCGTGAGCGATATTATCTTGATATTGTGACATAGCGATCTAAAATTATTAATTCAGTGATTAGATTAAGTAGAAGAATGTAAATACGAATACCCACACCAAATCCACAAAGTGCCAATATAAACCTACTTTTTCAATCATTAAGTAAGAACCACGATTTTCGAATGTATTATTTAACGTCATGAAAAGAATGATGATGTTCAAAATAATACCAACTGTAACGTGGAAACCGTGGAAACCTGTAATCGTAAAGAACAAGTTTGCAAATTGCAACGCTGAAGTATAGGAAATATCGTGTGTAAAGTAAGGTAATAATGCCGTCTTAATTGCATCACCTTCTAAACCAGTCGCTGGGTTTTTACCAAACCAGAATCCCATGTGGTGTAAGTGGGTCCACTCGATAGCCTGACAGCCTACGAAACAGATACCACCCAAAATCGTCCAAAGCATCCATTTAACGACTTCATTCTTTTGATTACGGTGACCAGCTTCAACAGCCAAAACCATCGTTACCGAAGACATAATCAAAATAAACGTCATCAAACCAACGAATACCAAAGGTTGACCATGATCAGCAATACCCGGGATAGATTGGAAAATCTTATCAGGATCCGGCCATGTTGGGTGAGAAAAGCGTTGCGCGCCGTAATAAACCAAAAATGCAGAAAATGTGAAGGCATCCCCTACCAAGAAAAACCACATCATGATTTTTCCATACTCTAAGTTCCAAGGTGATTTTCCACCATTCCATGGACCAGTTTTTACCTTATCCAATTGCGATACTGTTGTACTCATTGTTTACTATTATTGATTCAAAAGTAAGAAAACATATATATAAATCCATAAAAGATCGAGAAAATGCCAAAAAATACTGGCAAGATCCATGCGGAAAAGATTGCCGTCCTTAGGAAGTTTGTTAACTCCTATAATCGCGCCAATCAAAACGATCAAACCCGCAATAATATGTGCCAAGTGCATCCAAATAAAAACGTAAATAAACGATTGGGATGCATTGTTATTCACAAAATAAACACCTCTTTCGATTAATACGTTCCAAGCATGTACTTGTAACGCAAAAAACACGATGCCCAAAACAAAAGTGACCATTAACAAGGCCTTTTGTTTGGAAGAATCACCATTTTTAGCCGCTTTATGTGCTAAAAACATCGTAAGACTACTTACCGCAATCACAATTGTACTATACAATAGTGCATTGGGTAATAAAGTCTTGATCCCTTTGTCCACGCCACTCGCTGTATATACAATGAAACCACTGGATAACGCTGCAAACATCATGAACATACCCAACATACCCAACCAAAGGTTGAATTTCTGAGCTTTTCTCTGTACTAACTTCTCGTCAGTCTGTGCTTGTATATCTAACATTATTTCAAAGGAATAAAGTTAAGCAATAATACGAGTTGTGTAACAGGTAAATAGATGAACGATGTAAACATAACTTTCTTTGCCGAAGGAATATCACAATTCTTAAAAAGCAAATAGCCATAATAACCAAACATCAATCCACCGATCACTGACACTATCGTAAACCAAATTCCACCAAAGCCAAAATAATAAGGTATAAATCCAGCAGGAATCATTAACAATCCTGTAACGAATACCATAAAGGCCGATATCTTATCCCGTTTTGTAGTTGGTAACAGCCTAAAACCAGCCAATTTATAGTCATCATCCACAACCCAAGCGATTGCCCAGAAATGTGGAAATTGCCATAAAAACTGAATCGCGAACAAAACAAAGGGAATAATAATAATTGCGGCTTCGTTGTGTCCACTGTAATAGGCTAGATCATCCTGTGAAAAGGCAGCATAATAACCAATTAATGGCGGAAATGCGCCCGGGAATGCACCTACAAACACGGCTATTGGTGATTTTCTTTTTAAAGGTGTATAGATGAATGCATAAAGTAGGATACAAAAAACCGATAGTAAGCCAGCGACAAAATTTAAGCGGACCAATACCAAGGTACCCAAGATGCCCATAAAGACACTCATTACCAAAGCTTGACCTGTTGTCATCCGACCAGAAGGTAGCGGTCTATCCTCTGTACGTTTCATCAATTTATCTAGATCTTTTTCGATGATTTCATTAAAACCATTGGCAGAACCTGTTACCAAAAAACCACCTACAGTCAACAACAACCAATTGATCCAGAAAATTTCACCTTGTTGTTTTGATCCTATCAGAAAAGCAATTGACGCGGAGAATACCACCGTCAACGTAAGTCTTAACTTAACTAGCTTTTTAAAATCTGAAATAAATTCTTTCATAATTAAAAGAGACCTCCTACTACCAGTGTATTCAAACACATAGTTTTTAACATAAACATCTCGAATTTCAAAATTAATGCCTTTGCTTATTCAACAGCAGCAACAGATAAAATTGAGCACCAAATAAAAGTGTCCCAACAACCAGATGCGTTGTCTGCGCAAATGCAGGTATTGCAAATCGAGCTAAGATAATTCCTGATAGCATTTGGATACCCACGAGGATCAATGCGATTAAAGCAAATTTAAACTGCTTAGATCCCGTATTGAAACTTGTGCGGACCAAAAAGAATAATACAATAACTAAAATCAAAGAACAATATGCCAACCATCGATGTACTTCGAATTGTTGGCCAATAGCTGTTATAAAATCGGCACGGGCAATGTTGGAGCCAGTCAATAGATCAACTTCCTCCCGAACTCCCGTTCCGACGATCACCTGCGTTAACATCAACAAAATGGAGATCAACGCAAGACCTTTTAATACGCTTAAAGAACGATTAACCAATATGGTCTTGTCACGTAGTGTAACCGCTTTAAAGTATGTATATATACTAATACAAACAATTACAAGCGCCAAGAGCATATGTACAGTGATTATCCAAGGCATTAAATTGGTTGATACAACGATCGAACCTAACCAGGCTTGAATGACCACAACAAAAAGATTAACCACTGACCAAACAACGATCGAACTTTTTGATTTTATATACGTGAAGGAATAAATTGCAGTAAACAATAAACAGAATCCAGAAATAACTCCTACCAAGCGATTGATATACTCCGTCCAAGTCTTCGCAACATTAAATTCCTCATGCTGCAAAATACTTTTGTCGGTACGAAGCTTGTAAGCCATTTCCTTATCACCAAAAAATTCTACAATCTTGGCGAAACGTTCATTCTTCTTTGCTCTCCCTTCAATATAATGTTGTTCGTATCCTTGTGGTAATTGGGAAATATCTGTGGGTGGAATAATACGGTTAAAACATTTAGGCCAATCTGGACATCCCATGCCTGAACCTGTACTCCGCACAACACCCCCAGCAATAATGACCATAAATAGTACGATAATCGTAATAAAATTGGTCTTTATAAATCGCTTTTCAGCAGCTGGAAACATAATACTACCCCTACCTCTTAAAATACAAACTTGTATAAAATAGAGTAGGTACAAGCCCTACTCTATTCTACTAAATCTTATTAGTCTTTTCTACCATTTTGAGCATTCCATTCTGCTTGGATACGCTCAGCTTCCTCATCTCCTTCAAAATCATGAGGCAAATTCGAGCTCATCGTTTCAGAGAAAGGAACATCTTGAGGAATGAAATCCTCACCATGACCTGGCTTACTGTAATCGTAAGGCCAACGGTGTACTGCCGGAATTTCTCCAGGCCAGTTACCATGAATATGTTCTACCGGAGTAGTCCATTCCAAGGTATTCGATTGCCAAGGGTTTTGTGGTGCTTTCTTACCGAAGAAGATCGAGTAAAAGAAGTTCCATAAAAATGCAACCTGTCCCAAAGCAGCAATGATAGCAGCCCAAGTAACCAATTGATTCACAGAAACCCATTTTGCCATGAAAGCAAACTCAGTAAATGCATAATAACGACGTGGCACACCATCAATACCCATAAAGTGCATTGGGAAGAATACCAAGTAAGCACCGATGAAAGTCAACCAAAAGTGTAAATAACCTAATTTCGTGTTCATCATACGACCAAACATTTTAGGATACCAGTGGTAAACACCACAAAGCATACCAAAGATGGACGCAGATCCCATTACCAAGTGGAAGTGGGCTACAACGAAATACGTATCATGCAAGTTGATATCCAATGCCGCGTTACCCAAGAACAATCCTGTCAAACCACCGGAGATAAAGAACGATACCAAACCGATAGCAAACATCATTGCTGGCGTAAAACGGATGTTACCTTTCCATAACGTTGCAAGGTAGTTAAATGCCTTAACAGCAGAAGGAACAGCGATAATCAACGTTGTAATCATAAATACACCACCTAAGAACGGATTCATACCCGTCACAAACATATGGTGACCCCATACGATAAATGACAATACAGTAATACCGATCAAAGAGTAAACCATGGCATGGTAACCAAAGATCGGTTTACGAGAGTTTGTTGAGATA
>RCUL01000198.1_pt1 | contig 45451 bp, 56 predicted proteins | sample 2167521 | NCBI WGS metagenome assembly RCUL01 (sample SAMN09932745, study PRJNA488358) | compost metagenome | feature: garden; material: soil; isolation source: compost soil in acetic acid-enriched culture | place: Germany: Experimental Botanical Garden Goettingen | collected 2016-01-27
GTGGTACACCTGCCAAATTGATGGGGGTGCAGTTACCTCCACTAACTTGATTGTGGTTCAGTTAAATATAGTTGCTCAATTATTGATAGGCGAGTACACTTAATTTTGTTGGTGGTTCACTTATGGAGGCTTTATGGCTGATTTCGACATGACCAAAAAAGAGATTGCGGACTATTGCCGTGATATCTACCTGGACGAGAGCTTGACCAAGAAGCAGGTGACAGATCGCCTGCGGACATTCATTCACCGTCACCTGCAGCGGATCGGGGTGGCAAAGCAGACCAGCAAGGCAGGTGGGCTGGTTGAGGATGACTACACCCTGCGCGGGCCTGACAGCATCCATAGCGTGTCCAACAACCTGCGCCAGTGGATAGACGCCATCATGGCCCTGGATATGAAGCATCACCTGGTCGGCAAACACATCGAGAAGGCAGCCAAAGACCTTGCAGAGTTCATCCCTGATCTTGCCAGTCGCCTTAACCCAGAGCTGCCGGTCCGGGAGTTGCGCAACCGGCTCACCGTGCTGCGCAAGAACGAGAAGCGTGGGGTGGTTAAGAAGATACTGGGCGGCATCCGCATCGAGCATCACGCCTACTATCTGCTGCAGCCTGCATATGAGTGGTCGCGCAAGGTGGCCACTGCCAATGACGGCGCCAGCCTGGCCAAGAAGGTATCGGCACAGATAAAGGTCAACCCGGAGTTTGCGGTCGCTGAGGCAGCCAGGCTCGTGAAGGAGGGGATCGAGAAGCAGTCTCAGGAGGTCAAATACTCTCTGGCTCTGGGGCTGGCCATCGCCACTGGCCGACGCCGCAGCGAGATATTCAAGACAGGCAAGTTCTGGGCGACCGAGACCACACCGGAGGGCCACGTCATGTTCAGCGGCCAGCTGAAGACCCATGACCGGCAGCTGTTTGATGACGTCAAGCCGTACCCGATCCCTACCCTGATTTCGCCAGAGCTGGTCATCGAGGGGATGAAGGTGCTGAGGAAGCTGCAGCGAGCCGATTTTATGCGGTACCAGGATGTTACCGGCGCCGTGCTGGATGGGGTGTCCCCGCTCGATGAGGGCAAGGATGACCTCTACCATAACCGGGCTGTCTCCTATTACTACAACCATGGTGCCCAGCTGATCATTCGCAAGACCTTTGATAACCCCGAGCTCGAGTGGCGCCACAGCCGTGACATGTACTCGGCCATCGGGTACCAGAAGTTCAAACGCCCGGGTGAGGCCGAGTCCGTATACCGCACGAGGGTCTATGGTCATGCGACAGCAGGCAGCAGCGGTGACAGCCAGAAGCACTATGAAAAATTCGAGCTGGATAGCTCGATCGAAAAGGCTGAGTTTGTGTCTGGCAGCGGCCCAAAGCGGACGGGGGCAAACAAGCAGCTGGTGGCCGCTCTGGTGCAGAAAGACGCGCAGATCGAGCAGTACCTGCGCTCCCCAAATATGAAGTTTATCCACGCATGGATGAAAGAGCAGCTGGATCTGGGCCTGTCACCAGCGAGTGTGAGTGCCTCTTACATTCGCCGGTACTGCCTGGTCGATGGGAAGGTTCTGAACCTCAGAACCTGCAAAGTATACCTGGAGGAGCAGGTGGACTGGCCGAAGCTGGTGGCCGAGATCCCGGCCGAGCCGCTTCCTGATCTGGATCTGGGTGATGAAGATGAAGTCGACGCCGAGGTCGATGGTGATGGCGACCAAGATGACGCTGAGGAGCCGGTGGCCAGGGATGAAAAACCCAAGCTGGTTGCCACCATGGATGGCGAAAGCTGGCACGTTATCATCACAGTGGCCGGGGTGGTGGAGCATGAAAGCAAGCAGACCGGTTCCAAGATGGCGGCGATGCGGGCCGCTTGGGACGCTTGGGAGGATAGCAAGGTGCCACCCAAGCCACGGATCAGCAAAGAGGCCGGCGGCTGGCGGGTGCGCCTGGAGAAAGGCGGTCAGGTCGTGCTTGAAACGTGGCAAAAGGGGACTCAGAAACAAGCCGTAGATGCCGCCCTGGATGAATGGATGAAGGCGAAGAAGTAGGGACAACGAGCAGTTTTTAGGGTGGGGCCAGTGGCCCCACCCTTTTTTTTGTTACCATGGCTGGGTTTCAAATGGAGGGTGTTCAATGAAGAAGATAGCGGCGGTGCTGGTGGCCATGGTGTTGGCAGGTTGTTCAGGTGAGCCGGATTCCCCATCATGGGTGAAAGGGGCTCAGATGGACATCGAGCAGGACATTCGATGGGACACCGACGGTTCGGCAGACTGCAAGCGGCTGACGTTCAGCGACCGCTGGTTCATCATGTGCAAGAGCGGCGGGAAGTTCGGCGGGCTTGCCTATGCCGTGACAGAAGCGGCCAATTCGCGGGGGTTCATCGCACAACCAGCAACAGGCAAGGCGGCACAAGCAGCCGCCTCGTTCAGGGCATCGCCAGTGGTTGGCGATATGGTCAGGGTCGATGTGGAGGCGTTGAGAGGGGCCTTTGAGGCCGCCTATCGTTAAGCCATGATCCCCAGGGGCTGTCTTATCGCCCCAGTCAGATACTGGGCCAGCTCTTGCTGGCTCAGCTCACCAGTCATCAACTCCATCATATCGCCATCAGATAGCAACGACAGGGCCTCTGTCATGCCGCAGGAGGCCATGGCGGCCCCTGCTCTTACCAACCCCATGGCTGAGGAAGGGATAGCGCTGGATCGCTTGATATGGCTAACCAGAGGCACCAGCTCACCGGCAGCGATTACTTGAAGGTCTGCCCGGTTTAGCCATGGGGCGGCCACGATGGCGGCTTGGTCGTCTGTCAACTCAGGCTGATCTGTTGCACGTCGCACGGCCGCCGCGATCCTCACTCTTCCCCCGTGCTGCAGGATGTCTTCCGCACCCAGAATTTCAGCCTCCGGGGCACTCTTTTCTGTACACGACGGCCCGTCCTCAGCAGTGTCGAAAGCCAAGTGTGGCGCGGCTTCAACGCGAATATTAGGTGTCACACCTTGAGCCAGTTGATCATTAATAACCAGCTGCGCAGGGTGTGACACTTTGTCGGAGTCTAATGTGGCGGCCTGGATGCCACTGATCCGCAATCCGGTGAGGACGCGAACAGATGACAGGCTGTCACCGTCGATGCCGTAAACGTGCACCCGCTGGCCGTTAACGCGCTTCTGGCCATGGCTGGTCACCTCTATCGCTAATCCGCGCAGGAAGCCGTGTAACCACTGTAGGGGCTCCTCGATGGCGGTATCTGTCAGGCTGACGCCACTGTACTTGTAGAGGGCTTCCCGATTGCGGGTCATCCAGGTTCGCAGGGCCTTGGTGATCTGCATGGCATTCCAGGTCGTGCCGTCGTAGTTCAACTGCTCGTCGATGCCGACGGCGGCCAAGATGCGCAGCAGGTGTTGGCGTTGCTTGGCATAGTGATGGAGGTGGGCGCGGGACTGGGCGAACTTGCGGTCTTTCAGATCGAGGGCCTTGACCAGTTCATCCGGCATGGCGGCGATGGCCAGCTTCTTGAGCCGGCTGACAAGGCGTTCCTGCTGCTGGCCAAATGCCAGGGCGTTGATGATCAGTTCGCGCCTGCTGGCTGGCCACACGTTGACGATGTCGTCGCCGAACTCGGTTTCCAGTGCAGTGACCGATTGGAAGGTGCTGGCAGCATCCCACACCAGTTGCTCAGCCTGCTCGCTGGTCATGGCCTCGAGGTTGAGTTCTTGATACACCTTGGATTTGACGATGGCGGCCTGGGTCTGGTCAGCTTCGCCATGCATGGCCATCCGCAGTTGGTCGTCATCGAGCAGGTTGGCATCGACCATCGAAAGCATATCGAGCCGGCGCAGGCGTTCACTCGCTTCCTCGGCGTCTTCCTTGCCCCAGGTGACCAGCTGCTTGTTCTTGAGAACGTGGACGATGCTATAGCCCTCGGCTTCGGCCTGAGCCAGGAAGCGGGATCGGAACTGGTTCTTCGATTCGTTGACCGCCGCCTTGACGTGGCAGTAGATCCACTCGAACAGATTGGAGGAGAAGGCCAGCTGGCCGTCTTCGAGCTTGAGGAATTTGGCTGTCTCGGCATCAGGTTCGGCCAGGTTGAGGCGCAGGATCTGATCCGGGTCGGTGGGCTCGGCCCGCTCGGTCGGGTCGACGTAGACATGGTACTCGGTGATCCCACGAGCGCGGGCCAACTGTTGGTGCGCCTGCTCGACTGTTCCGGTGCTGGAGTTGAACCGCCCCCAGGTAGCCTGGAACGGGTGCCCCACGTCGATGGAGATCCCGGTGCCCCAGCTCGGGGAGGCCAGCAGGGTGGCCCACTGCCCGACCCGGTTGTTGATGTCGCGCACTATCTCGCCGGTCTGGTCATCGGTCGAGTTGTCAGAGCAGACGCTGAACCATTCGCCGTTCCAGTGGCCACGACGTTTGGCTATCTGCAGCACCTCGTCGAATTTGATGATCTGGGCCTTGGAGTTGGCGCAGAAGTAGTGGCGCTCGCCGGTCAGCAGCTTGTCCTTGAGGACGGTCTGCATATGGTTCGGCGATTCGTACACGAACAGGGTCGATCCCTGACGCGGTTTGAACTCGTTGATGTGATAGGTGCCAGACTGCAGGCCGATGTAGTTGCAGAAGCCGACGGTCAGGTCTGACAGGTCGGCATCCATCATTACTTGGAAGCTGGAACGACAGAGCAGGTGGGCGAACATCTCACAGTTGAGCACCTGGCGTCCGGACTTGAGCATGGTGTCGGAGAGGAAGTGCATCAGGGTTTGGTCTGCCTCATCGACGATGACGGCATCCCACTCGCTGCCCTGCAGACGCCACAGCGAATCCGGGGTGATGACCAGGCGCATGGACTGGCGCAGCAGCACGTTGCGATCGGTGTCGTTGCTGCTCTCGCCCAGGATCAGATGCTCGTAGTAGTCAGCATCGAAGTTGTCATCTTTTGCCAGCGACTGCAGCAGGTTGCGGCGATAGCTGATGATCAGGGTCTTGAGCTGGCGGTTTTCCCGACTCCATGTTGCTGTCGAGTAGGTCTTGCCGGTTTCCTTGCCTGACTTGATCAGGTTCAGCCCGGGCTGGATCTGGATGTCGAGTTTGGGCTGGTTGACGACGTTATAGACGAGGCCGCGGATGTTGAGCAGCTGGCGCTGGACTTCCTCGGCCCCCTCGTTGAGGTATACATCAGACCAGTCGGCTCCGGCCTTTTCTGGCAGAGACCAGAACCCACCCGCCTTCTCGACCTGGGCGATACCCGCCTTGTCGTTATCGGGGGAGACCACCACGATCAGGTTCGGGTAGAGGCTCTGCAGGCGGGTCTTGATGTTGGGGATGTTGCTCTCCCCAACTACGACCACAATGGTCTCACCGGTCGCAATGTGGGCTGAGTATCCATCGGCCAGACCGCCGCAAATGAAGACCCGCTTGACCTGGTTTAGTGGCTTTCCAATAACGCCGAAGCCACGGTCATTTCTGCCGTGGCTTGAGAGGAACTTTCCGCGCCCCTGTTCGTTCTTGCGTTCGTAGATCTTCTCGTAGCCGCACCACTGCGCCTGCGGGTTGACTCTTGGGTCATCATCCCAGAGCGCCCAGGCAAACATTCTGCCGAGGAAGCCACCCTTGCGCTGGAACCGGATATCGAGGAATTCAACGATGCCCGCCATGTGCTTCTTCAGCATGTATTCGGTGGCTGGCAGGTTGTTTGGCATGGCAAAGAAGTCTGCGCGATGCTGCTCAAGGCTGCGGTCGGCTTCTTCTTTCGCTACCGCTTGTTCCCGTTCGCGGCGAGCCGCTCGCTCAGCCAGCTCTTTTTCGCGTCTGGCGAGTTCTTCCGGTGAGAGGGTAGTGTCACGATCAGGCACCCAGCCGCCCGACTTGGCTTCATACGCCAGAGAGGAAAGGTTTGGACGATTGGGGTTGTTGTTGCGGAGCCAGCCTTTCCAGTAGTTCTTGGTGGCTTTGGCATCATAGGAAGACCCGGTGGATGACCAGGAGTCGAATATGTCGAAGGCTTGATCGCCAAACTCGCCCGCCAGCGCGGTACCGAGCTTCATCCAGTAGTTGAAATCCCCATTGGGATCGCAAAAAGACAGCGCACTCTCTGCATCCTGCAGGGTGACAATTTTTTTCTTAGACATGATAGTCCCGTAAAACCCATCAAGTGGGGCCACTGGCCCCACTTGCACTGGGATCTGTTACTGACTACAATGTCCTCGAATTGTTTGAGGGTGGACATTGTAGCCATTCCGATTAAAGGACCGGTCGCCACAACCGGTCTTTTTCTTTTCAAGAAGCCAGCCGCCACGCTGGCTTTTTTCTTTTCTATCTGTTGGCTAAGTGAGCTGTTCGCCACTGAACAGGTCAACGCCTCGGATCCTACCCAGATCCTATATAAAAATCAATTTCCGTATAAACTTAAATACAGTATAAATCATGCTGAGTGAATGATTTTTGAGCCAGTCACCTTACCCACAACCTGGTGCATGAACTGCACGTCCTCTTGCTTTCTGAGTTGCCTGCTGTAGCTGGTGTTCATGCTGTCCAATACTACTTCTCCGTTGCGGATCCCCGCGAACACTTTCAGCATGACCTCATCATCAGCCATCCGGACAACGACCACCTCTCCCGTCATGGGCTCCGCCTGTGGGTCTACTATTACAGCCTCGCCCTCTCTGTAGTAGGGGTCCATCGAACTGCCAACGACCATCAGGCCATAGGTGTTGCCACGTGACGGGAAGTCTATGTAGGTGTCGCTGACGCCATCAGGGTATCCCATGTCGAACCAGACGCAATCTGGGCCGGCCTGAGTATTACCTACAACTGGGATCTTTCTCCCAGAACTCGGCTTGTTCCCTCCACCGATCAGCCACCTAGCGTCGTAACCAAACGGCTCAACGAGCTGGCCAATATGATGAGCTACTTTGGCGCCGATGTCAGAATAAGCATCGTTCTCCACTTTGCCAATCCAAGCCGGGCTCATGCCGAGCTGATCGGCCAGTTGCGCCTTGTTCAGTTTGAGTACCTTTTCCCGTAGGAAAGTGAGTCGCTGGCCAAGAGAGTCGGTTCGCATAGAGCATCCAATTATTGATTTTAGTTTATTCAAAAATAAACTTGAGTTAACATTACTCCACCCTATCAAATGGAGTCAGATGATGACCAAGTCAGACGTTTTTGATTTTTATGCGGGTGGCCATCCCCGCGGTGCAACCAAGGTAGTTGCCGACGCACTCGGCAAGACCCCTGTTGCTGTATATCGATGGACAGAACAGCTGCCAGACTCCGTCCAGTTCGAGATCGAAGTGAAGAGCGGCTATCAACTTATATCCGAGTTTACAAAAGAGCGCTTGGCGGGGGAACAATAAATGAATAATTGTCCTCAGTCGGACAGAAAGTCTGAACTCAAGTTTATCCTCAATACCTCTATCGAGTGGATTAAACGCTCGAGGATGTCTGATGTGGAGTTCGCCAACGAATGCCTGGTGCCGTCGCTGGAGGCCGCAGGCCTGATCGATGACGCCCCTACCACCGCAGATGATCTGTTCCGGGTTCGCAACAAGTACGCCAAACGGGTGGCTCGGATCCTCAGTGGTGACTCTCCCCTGCCGTTTGGCTGGCGGGAGGCCTGGCTGGCGGCCTTGCCTGGTGATGTTGCCGCCAGCATCATGCGCTGCACTGCCAGGATGCATGGCTATATGCTGGTGCATATCCCGACCACGACAGAAACCGGCAGTATCGAAGCAACCATCGACGTTCTGGCCGGTGCCTTCGCTGATGTGATGAGCAATGCTCACCCCGCCTTTGATGGCACCTATGGCACTGAAGATGAGCTCAATCAGCTGCTGAGGCTGGAGCAGGAGCTGGTTGACCTGAAAGAGGTCACAGCGGGTGAGATTGCCAAGGTTCGTGCTGGCCTGCAGCTGCATAAGGGGGCTGCGTGAAGAGATCCCGCAGAGGAGAGGCCCATCGTCTTGACTGGGCCGCAGAACTGGTCAGGGCCAGCTTTGAGTGCAATGCCTTTACCCGTGGCCAGCTTGATCCCGATTTCACCGGACCGGCATTGATAACCGATCGCCGGAACAGGCCAGAGCGCGACAACGGCAGCGAGTTGTGGGCTTTGTCGCCGCAGCACATCACAGAGACCAGACCTCGCGGCCGTTCGTCATGTCCTCTTCCCCATCACGCTTACGAACTGACGAAGGTGAAGCGGACGGTGGAGAGCACGCCTGACTGGATGCGAGAGGTGTTGAAGGGACTGGTGGCCGGACACGGTGACGAGTTCGATGCTGCGTTGTCTGAGCTTGAGTCACGCTTCCTCAGCCGGTGCCGTCCATCATTGGCGATCCGTCATGAGTTGAAGCAGCTGCACCCGATCGTGCTGGCCAATGTGCATTACGCCCTGGTCGAGCAGCCCCGGATCAGCTTGCCGGATGCCGCAGTAAAGAGCGGTGTGAGCGCCTATTATGAGCGCCGATATGAAGACCAATGGCGTAAGAAGATCGACAAGTCAGTCGGGACACATTGGTCGGCCCTGCATGAAGTTGGCGATGACATGGTAGTGGAGGCGCTGCGATATGTGCTCAGCATCATCCCTTCCTGAGTCGACCCACTTTTGCCTGTGCCACACGGTCTGGCCAGCAGCGGTTCCAGCTCCACGTTTGCCGCAGTTGCGCCAGCTAAAAGGACGCTGGTTCTGCGTCTGCCCGAACTGTAACTTCTACGTTGGTGATCTCGATGGTTTCGAGAACTATCAGGCGGCAGTGGCCATGTGGCAGCGTTGCTGCCGCCCTGGTGACCAGCATATCCAGACGCTCTGGATCCGAGACTACGCCGCCCAAGGTGTAAAGACCGAGGCAGCAGCATGAGCCCGATCTTGTTGGCCGACCGATGGCAAGGCAAGAAGGGATCACTGATCCACCTGGTGAGTGACATCCAGTCAGGTGTCTATCGCCAGAACAGGGATGAACTGATATGGGCTGGCCTGCTGCCGCTGGTCAGCCTCGATGGGGTAGCCGGTGAGATGGCCCCCATTCGCCGGAGTACCGTGCTGCAGGTGATCGCCATGACCTGCCCGAACTCGCTGCCGACCGCGTGTGCCGGTCATGACTATAAAAAGGAGAGACGATGTTCTCGCAAATCAAAACCATAAGCCTGTATCGGCTCACCCGTCAGATTGACCTGGTGAGCGAGGCCGCGGCCAGCCAGTTCCTGGCCACCGAGTTCTTTCCGCGTTTGCCGAGCTCTTATTCGTCGATGGGGTGGGCGCCGGTGCTGGCTAACCTGACAGAGCGTTACTTTGGCGAGCGCCACATCGTGCGCAAGGCCGCCGAAGCCGACCCGGTGTATGCCGTCACCCTTCCTCTGCTGGTCCATCAGCACGAGGGGCACGTCATGCTGCGCCTGGTCGGTGACCGTGCCCAGATCCCCCCCATGCAGCTCAAGCAACTGCTGGCCAGTCGGATAGAGGAAATCGAAAGCTCGCAGGGTCGAGCTCTCAAGAAGAAGGAGAGGGAGGCTATCAAGGATGACATTCTTGCCTCCCTACTGCCCACTGCATACACCAAGCGCAGCAGCACATACCTCTGGTATCACAAGGAGAGTGGCCTGCTTGTCGTCTTTGCCAAGGGTAAAGCTGCCGATGATGCGCTGGCTATGCTTCGAAAGACCATAGGGTCATTGCCGGCCATCCCTGTTGCGGTCAAGAACCCGCCAGAAGTCACCATGACCACCTGGCTGCAGGAAGCTACGATCCCCGCCGGTTTCTTGCTTGAAGACCAAGCCGAGCTGCGCAGCGCGATGCAGCACGGTGGGATCGCCCGATTCAAGCAGCAGGATTTAATGACCGATGAGGTGAAAAACCACCTGGTCAAGGACAAGCTGGTAACCAAGCTGGCCCTGAACTGGGGCGATACCTTGAGCTTTGTGCTGTCTGATGACTTGTCTATTACCAGCATGAAGTGGAGCGACGAACTGATGGAGAAGAACGACGACATCAACGATGAAGACCCGCTGGCCAGACTGGATGCCGATATCGCGCTGCTGGCCGGTGAGATGTCCCGCTTCGTTCCCGCGCTGATCGACGCCCTTGGTGGTGAAGAGCAAGCCCCCATGTAAAGGTGGGGCCAGTGGCCCCACCCTGTTATAGGAAAGACGGCATATGGAATCCATCAGTGAAGCAATCGGATTTGACCCTTTCGAGGGTGATTTTGGTTCGCCAGGCGACCGGACGATCAAGGATAAGATCGTCAAGTTTCGCAAGCCTCATCTCTGTCACATCTGCAATGGAACTACAGCGGTTGGTGAGGTTGGCAGAAACCGGGTAGATGTGTTTGAGGGGGAGCTGTACTCATTCTATTTCTGCCATGAGTGCTGCGTTGCGATGGTGGCCAGCCTGGATGATTGTGATGAAGAAACAATCTGTCAGCGCTATGCGCTAGGTGAAGAACGCCGCGCCTCATCCGCAGCGGCATGAGTTAGAGGAAAAACAGGCTATGGATATGAAGTTTTCCGCCCTGATTGCGATGGGCATGAACCAGTCCAACGGCGCAGTTATTGAAGTTACTGCCGCTGATGAAACTGTTCGCCAGATCGTCATTGAGGACATCAGAGGTGAGGGGGATCGGGAGTTTATTGATGTGCTAGGCGATGGGTTGCCAAAAACTGGTTTGGTCAGGGTTGAGGTAGAACTGCAAGATTGGCCGAGTGAACATGATGCCACGAGCTACAAGCTGATCAGTGCGACTTCCGTGCTGTTTTCCAGTTGCGACACGGCAAAGGCGAGGCGGTTTCAAAACAAAATTGAGGGTTGCCCGCCATCCCCAGAGAAATATAAACTAAAGTAAATTTTAAAATAAACTAAAGTTGACAGATTGGGGATGGCTGCGATAAATTATCCAAGCTGGAGAAATCTGTGTGTTCAGTAGCGAATACCTAAGAGACCCTCATAAAACAAAACCGCCTTAATGGGCGGTTTTTTATTGCCTGTAGAACGTGGCGGCCACCCCCTGCTGTAACAGGAAGTGACCATCCAGCCACGCGCACTCGGTCACGGGCCGGACTAAAGCCACGGCGCTTTGCAAAGCGGCCGGAGCTTATCACATAAGCCGATCCCGATGAACCTGAACGATATTCGCTGTGGGAATTGTTCCCGCAAGTTGGCCCGCCTTTGCGGCGCTGCCGAGATTAAGTGCCCGCGCTGCAAGGTAACAAACTACGCGAGCACCTCCGAGTGCCAACTCGGAGAAATAGTGAATGGAAAAACTGTTGATGGACGGGCAAGCCCGCCTGATCAATGCAGACAGTCTGGTCTATATCAAGACCCTGCCTGATGCCTCTATCGACCTCATTGCAACCGACCCTCCCTACTTTGGGGTGAAGGCGCTCGACTGGGACAACCAGTGGAAGTCCGAACAGGAGTTCCTCGCCTGGCTGGAGCAGTTCGTGGTGGAGTTTCGCCGGGTGCTCAAGCCGAACGGCTCGATGTACCTGTTCTGCTCGAGCCGCCTTTCCTCGGCCGTTGAGTTGATGATCCAGCGCCATATGCGGGTCTTGTCCCATATCGTATGGGCCAAGCCGTCCGGGCCATGGAACAAGGCTCGCAAGGAGGACTTGCGCAGCTTCTTCCCCGCCACCGAGCGGGTGATCTTCGCCGAGCAGTATGGGGCAGACGGTAGCGCCAAGGCCGGCAGCGGTTATGCCGCCGCCTGCAGCGACCTGCGCCGCCAGGTGTTCAGCCCGTTGATCGAGTATTTCCGGCATGCCAGAGAGGCATCCGGTGTGACGGCCGCCGAGATCAACGCGGCAACCGGCACCAAGATGTCCGGTCACTGGTTCGGTTATTCACAGTGGCAGTTGCCTAGCCAGCAGCAGTACGAGCAGCTGCAGGCGCTGTTTGCGTCGAAGGCCCCCTCTCTCAGCCAGGACTATGCAGAGCTGACTGAAACCTATCAGGGGCTGAGCTCTACCTATACCCGCCTGGTTGCCAGCTATGACCAGCTGAAGGAGGAGTTCGAGCGCCTGCGCCGCCCCTTCTTTGTGACCAAGCACGTTCCTTTTACCGATGTCTGGATGTACCCGTCGGTACCGGCCAGACCGGGCAAGCACCCCTGCGAGAAACCGGCTGCGATGATGCGCGACATCATCATGGCCAGCTCTCGCCCCGGTGCGGTTGTCGCCGACTTCTTCATGGGGTCTGGCCAGACCGGCAAGCAGGCTGTGCTGTGCGGCCGTTCTTTTATCGGGGTCGAGCTTGAGACCCCACGTTATGAACAAACGTGTCGGGAGTTTGAAGAGCTGCCCGAGCACTGACCCTGCGGGGTGGGGACTATGAAGATGCCGATGAAAGATCCTGGCTTGTGGGCCGTGATTCTTGGCTGGCTGGCTGAGCACCAGCCGGTCATCTACGGGGTGGTGCTGTCTATGGGCACCGCCGCTTTGCGCGTTGTTTACGGTGGTGGCAAGCGCCGCCAGGCACTGCTGGAGGCCATCATGTGCGGCGCTATCGCGCTGACCCTGATGTCTGGCATGGACTGGATGGGTGTTCCCGCGTCGGCCAGCGGCTTCGTCGGTGGCATGGTCGGCTTTCTCGGGGTTGAGACGGTGCGTGAGTACGCCCAGCGGATCCTTGGCAAGAAGGCCGGCATGGTAATGGAGAAGGGTAGCGATGAATAAACCACGTTGGATCTTGCAGGCCGAGAACCATATCGGTGTAAAGGAGGTTAAGGGCGCGGCCCATAACCCGGTGATCGTTCAGTTCTGGAAGGATATTCGCCGGGGCGGCATCAAGGACGACGAGACGCCTTGGTGTGCCGCGTTCGTGGGCTCCATGCTGGAGCGCAGCGGCATCCAGTCTTCCCGCTTTGAGTCAGCCAAGTCCTACCTGAGTTGGGGTGAGCAGCTGGACCGGCCGGCATATGGCTGCGTTGTGGTGTTCTCCCGGGACGGCGGCGGCCATGTCGGCTTTGTTGTTGGCAAGGACAAGGCGGGCAACCTGCTGGTGCTCGGTGGCAACCAGGGCGACGCGGTGAACGTGAAGGCATTCCCCCTCAGCCGGGTTACTGGTTATCGCTGGCCAGAAGGCGAGCCTGTGCCAGCCGGTGAGTTGCCGGCGGGTGACTCGGTGGCCATGTCGAGGAACGAGGCATGAAGACGCTCGCGGCTATTGGTGGTTTCCTCACTGGTCATACGATGTGGCTCGTCCTAGCCGTCGGCCTGCTTGCTGGCGCTGCGATTGGCTGGTCAGCCACCGACATGATCTGGACGACCAAGTATTCGATCGCACAGAAGGAGTGGTCAGAACAACAGGCCGCCCAGGATCGCGCGAACCTCTCTCACGCTGAACAGACAGTGGCGTGGGAGCGACGCTCCGCCGAGCTGGCAGCGGCGGCCGACAGTGCTTATCAAAAGGGAATTGAAGATGGCAAAAAGAGCCTTGATGCTGATGTTGCTGCTATCCATGACGGCAGCAAGCGGGTGCGCGACAAGTTCCGCTGCCCTGCCCCAGCCAAACGACCCGACTCTGTGCCCACGGCCAGCCCCGCCCCCGGCAGCGGTGATGAAGCCCCGCAAGGCGGACTTCAGCCAGCGGATGCAGAGTTTCTTGTTCGACTCGGACACGAAGCCAACGACGTCGTCAGGCAGCTGACGGCCTGCCAGGACTACATCACCCAGCAGCAGAGGCCAGTCTCGCCGTGAACATGACCCAGAAAGTTTTAACCAAGATATTCGAGTCCCTGCTGAATACAGCAGCCCAAGCACCAAAAGACGACATCGTGAACAGGGATGGGATCAGTCTGATGAAGCAGGGATTCGAACTCATTATGCAGGCCCACCGGGAGGGTGGGGCCACTGGCCCCACCAAAGGAGCGTGAATTGCTTGGCTTCATGACAGAGCAGAAGGCAAAGGAGCTTGGCTTTACCCATCACGGCAGCTATTTCGGCGTCCCTATCTACATCGGAGACCCCTATGGCCAGTGCATGGTGACCGTCAAGCACCCCATCCTTGACCCACTCTTCGACCTGATGGGGGTATTGGAGGGAATCTTCCGACCCCTGCTTCACCCTGAAAACCCTGCTGTATTCCAGTTCAGGTTGAAGGGTCGCATCAAGTAATAAAGGTGGGGCCAGTGGCCCCACCCCGCAATGACTTTCACCCTTGCCCTCTGTACCAGCGGCTTCGGCTGCGTGTGCTGGGGCGATCAGTGGGCAAGGCTGAGAGAGCATCCGACTGTTGACCCATTCCTCTCCGTGGGGGAATGGGTCCTTTTTTGGACCTTTTTACACTGCGGGGCGTTAGACCCGCATGAAATCACTCGTTTTATAAAATTTTCGTTTTTGGCATTTCCGGTTCCGGTTGGGGTTTTTCATGGCAACACAAGGTGAGATCGCCCGGCATCTGGATCTGTCGGAGCGGCAGATAAATAACCTGCAAAAACTGGCAGGATTCCCCGTGCCACAAGGGCGCGGGCAGTATGACCTCGATGCATGCCGTCACTGGTACATCCGATACCTGCGAACAGCAAAGCCTGGTAGCGGCGAACCGGAAATGGAGGGGGATGAATCGACCAAGACGCTGGATCGACAGAAGGCTGAGCTGGCGAACGAGTACCGGCAGGAGCAGATAGAAAACCTGCGGCTGCGTCGAATGGTGCTGTCCAAGCAGTACGCCCCCATCACCGTGCTCTCAGCCGTCCTTTTGCAGTGGTGCACCGGCGCCAGAACCCGAGTCGACTCCTGGTTGCCCAGGTTGAAAATGGTGTGGCCAGACGTCCCCCATCACGTCATCACGCTGTTCCGAAATGAGATAGCAGCCCTGATGAATGAGTTGGCCGATGTTGGAATCAATCCCGAAGATTACTGCGACAGCGATATCGAGAGCGGTTTCGCAAGTGATCCAGACCTTGAGGATGAAGAAGCTGCTGACCGGGGTTCAGTGGGCGGATAAATATTTCCGCTTGCCAGAGGGCTCAAGCCAGATAGCCGGTCAGTGGGTGACCCAACCAGTCCAGGTTGTGATGTTGAACCTGATGACAAACGACCGTTGCCGCGAGTTTGGGATCCAGAAGTCGGCCCGCTTGGGTTACACCAAGGTACTCGTCGCCGCCAAGTTATACATGGGTGAGCACAAGAAGCGCTCGAGCGTTGTGTATCAGCCTATCGATGATGAAGCCGAGGGCTTCGTTGTCGATGAAGTAGACCCAGTTATCGCCGAAATGCCCATCATCAAGGCGATTTTCCCGAGTTGGGATAGGAAGAGCGAGAAGAACAACAACAAAAAGAAGGTGATGCAAGGAGTCATCATCGACTACCGGGGGGCGAATGCTCCCGGCAACTTCCGACGACTGACCAAGCAGTGCGCGTTTGGTGATGAGGTGGATGCTTGGCCACGCGAAGTGGGCAAGGGGAAGAAAGGGGAAGGTAACCCAGTTCAGCTTGCCAAGAAGCGACTGAAGGGGGCGGCCTATCCGAAGTTCGTGCTGGGCACTACCCCGACAGTAAAGGGGCTGTCCCACATAGAGGATTTCCTCTCCTCAGCAGAGATTGTCATCCGGTTTTATCTCCCATGCCCGCACTGCAAACATGAGCAGGTGCTGGTCTGGGGCGGCCGTGATGCCCAGTTCGGCCTGACATGGGACGACACCAAGACCACCCGCGCTGGCAAGGCTAACTCGGCTCACTACGTGTGCGAGAGCTGCCATGACCACTTCCATTACGCCGACCTCTATGAAATGGAGATGGCCGGCCGCTGGATAGGTGAGGATGGCACATGGACACGCACCGGAGAGGATGACGACTGGTATACGGAAGATGGGGAGCGCATCCCCTGCCCTGAGTCAGTCGGCATGCACGTCTGGGCTGCCTATTCGCTGAACCTTGATGGGTGGAGCGAGCTGGTGATGGAATGGCTCAAGGCGGAAGGTAAGCCGCTCGATGAGAAAGCCTTTATCAACACCACGCTGGGCGAGCTCTACGAGGAGGAGATCGGCGAGCCGACCGAGCACTCGATCCTGCTGGAGCGCAGGGAGAAGTATGCAGCCGAAGTGCCAGATGAGGTGGTTTACATCACCGTCGGAATCGATAGCCAGCGTGACCGCTACGAGATCCGCATGTGGGGCTGGACGGCTGATGAACAGGCGTACCTGATCGACAAGATCGTGGTGATGGGCAAGTACGACGACCCTGACACCCTGCAGCGCACTGAAAAGGCGCTGAAAGTGACCTACCGCAAGGCGGACGGCACCCAGATGACATGGCAGCGGGGCTGTTGGGATACCGGTGGTATCGACCAGACCTACGTCAACAACATGTCGAAGCGGTTCGGGATATTCAAGCTGATCCCCATCAAGGGTGCCAACGTCTACGGCAAGCCAATCGCCAACTTCCCATCCCAGAAGAACCGGGCTGGTGTCTACCACACCGAGGTGGGGTCAGACACGGCCAAAGAGCTGCTTTACAGCCGCTACCACGTCGAACTCGGCAAGCCCGGCAGCGTCCACCTCCCCCTCGGCCCGATGCCAAGCGGCGAGATGTGCGATGAGGCAGAGTGCCAGCAGCTGACTGCCGAAGTGAAAGTGCTTGAAATAGTGGCAGGCAAGACGGTGGTGCGCTGGCGAGCCAAGGGGCGAAACGAGGGCACTGACTGCTTTGCCTATGCACTCGCAGCCTTGCGCATCAGCCAAGTCCGTTGGGGATTGAAGTTGCCGACACTGGCGGCCAATGCGAACGACCAAGAAAAAACAGCCCCAGCGAAGAAGCGAACACTGGCTGAACTGGGGCAGCAACTGAATGGATAGTGGGGCCAGTGGCCCCACTTTGTTTTTGGGGATCCCGATGACCGATGAACAGCGCCTAGATCAGGCGAAAGAAGCCCGGCACCAGCTGCTGATGGGCAAGAGTGCCGTGCAAGTCGGCCATGGCCAGAGGCAGGTCACCTTCTCTCAGCGAACCATTGCTGAGCTTGATAAGTACATCCAAAAGCTTGAAGTGATTTGTGGCCAGAGCAATCGTCGCGGCCCCGGGAGATTAGCCTTATGAACAAAATCCTCTCGGCCGATGGAGTCACCCCGCTGCGCCAGCAGTCGGTCTACACGGCAGGGGGGCGCGGGTTCGGTGGCCAGATGGCGGACTGGAACCCTCGCAGCAGGGGGCAAGACGCCGCCCTTCTGCCAGTGCTAGGCAAGGCAAACGCCCGCGCTGACGACTTGGTTCGCAACCATGCGACGGCCAGCAACGCAATCCAGATCCACCAGGATCAGATAGTCGGACACCTGTTCCGGCTGAGTTACAAACCGATGTGGCGCCGCCTCGGGATCTCCGAGGAGGATTGCCGGGCATTTGCCCGCGACGTGCAGGATGCCTGGTTTGAATATGCGGAAGACCCGCACGGCTGCATCGACGTTGAGGGGCATCGTACCTTCACAGAAATGATCCGGGAGACGGTCGCCGTTCACGCCGGTCAGGGCGAGGCTATGGTGCAGCCAGCATGGCGGGAAGAACGCGGGCATCACCTGTTCCGAACCCAGTTCGCCATGGTCTCGCCGCGCAGTGTCAGCAACCCGAAGAAAGTGCGCGACACCGACAACCTGCGTAGCGGGGTGGCGTTAGACCGCAACGGTCGCGCTCTAGGCTGCTGGGTAGAGGAAGCAACTTACCCCAGCGGCAAGTCAGAGTGGCGCTTTATCCCCAGAGAGCTGGCCAACGGCCGCCTCTCATTCATCCATATCTTCGAGAAGAAGGATGCTCGCCAGACGCGCGGCGCCAACCTGTTTATGACGACGCTCGAGCGGATGAAGATGCTCGACAGCTTGCAGCATACCTGGCTGCAGAACGCCGTAGTGGGCGCAATGTACGCGGCGACCATCGAGAGCGAGCTTGGCACTGAGAAGGCGATGGAGTTTATCGCCGGTGCGGGAGCCAATGGCAACGAGCCGAGCGCGATGGAGCAGTGGATTAGCGAGTATGCGGGCTACTACTCCGGCTCGCAGGTGAAGATGAACGGGGTGAAGATCCCGCACCTCTTCCCCGGCGACAAGCTTAACCTGCAACGGCCAGGCAATGCTGACAACGGCATGAGCCAGCTGGAAGAGTCAATCCTGCGTTATGTCGCGGCGGGCACAAATACCGAGTATTCGGCCCTCAGCCGGGACTATAGCAAGGGGGCATATAGCGCCCTGCGGGCCAGCTCGAACGACAACTGGCGCTATGTGATGGGCCGTCGCAAGTTCATCGCCGGTAAGGCGGCCAGCCTGATGTTCGGTTGCTGGCTGGAAGAGGCGATCGTGCGCAAGGTGATCACCTTGCCCCGCTCGGCCCGCCTGAACTTCTACGAGGCCCGTCATGCCTGGTGCTACTCGGAATGGATCGGCATGGGCCGCATGGCCATCGACGGTTTGAAAGAGGCCAAAGAGGCTGTCCTGCTCATCGAGTCGGGTTTGTCCACGTATGAGCGTGAGCTGGCCAAGCTCGGCGAGGATTACGAGGAGATCTTCGCGCAACAGTATCGGGAGGCGCAGGAGCGCAAAGAGAAGAACCTCCCGCCACCATCGTGGGTTAAGGCCCAACAGATGGCACCCGACGAGCAGCAACAGGGGAATGGCAATGAAACATAACCTGCCGGGCATCATGTCCCGGCTTTTTAATACCCCGTTGATGATCCGCCCTACCGAGGCCCAGATCATCATCACGGCGGTATCCGAGCAGATGGGGGTCGGCAGCTTGCTTGATGCCTCCTCGGGCAAAGTGATCGACCTGAGTGGACAGGTCGAGCAGAACGCGGCGAGCTTCTCTGAACGTGGCGAGAGAAGCCGCAGCTATGCCCTGGTTGATGGAATCGCAGTGCTGCCGATCTCCGGCACTCTGGCGCACAAATGGGGCGGCTTACAGCCCTCCTGTGGCGCTACAGGATACGACGGCATTCAGGGGCGCCTTAGTCAGGCACTTAAAGACCCCGAGGTGCGCGGGATCATGCTGGACGTTGATACCCCGGGCGGTGAAGTAGCTGGTGCGTTTGACTGCACTGACCTGATCGCCAGAGCCAACAAGATTAAGCCGGTCTGGTCTCTTTGCTACGACATGCACTGCAGCGCAGGTCAGCTTGTTGTGTCAGGTGCTGGACGTCGGCTGATCACCCAGACCGGTATCGCCGGCTCTATCGGTGTGGTGATCGCCCATATGGACGTCAGCGAGATGCTGAAGCAGACAGGCCGCAAGGTGACGCTGATCCATGCCGGGTCCAACAAGGTCGACGGAAACCCCTACGAGGCACTGCCTGAACGGGTGAGAGCCAAGCTGCAGGCCGATGTTGAGGCTACGCGCTTGCGCTTTGCCAATACGGTGTCCAGGCACACCGGCTTGGCAGTGGACCGCATCCTGGCTCAAGAGGCAGGGACATTTGAGGGGCAGGCTGCGATCGAGCAGGGGCTGGCCGATGAGCTGGTCAATGCGGCCGATGCGGTGGCAGTGATGGCCGAGCGCATCTCTCACAAACAAACTTTTGCAACAGGAAGAAACATGAACGTGACAGACAAGAACGCCATCGCAGAAGGCACCGATCCCAAGGTTTCAACCACTGAACTGAACAAGCCGGATGCGGCCGCGCCGGTTGTAGCCCCGGTCGCCTCAGCCCCTGTGGTTGACGGCGAGCAGATGGCCGCTGCAGAGAATGCCCGGATCATGGGGATCCTCGAGCTGGATGAAGCCAATGGCCGTGAGGCCGCCGCCAAAGAGCTGGCAAAGAATCGCGCGATGACAGTTGAAGGCGCCAAGGCAGTGCTGGCGGCCATCCCGCAGACCGCGCAGGCAGCCAGTGAAACCGCATTGGACAAGTTGATGGAGACTTCTCCCGCAGCTGTTCAAGGCAATGCCGACACCACCAAGAGCGACCGAGTTGCTCGCCTGACCCGCTTTGGGCGTAAGGACTGACGATGAAAACTGAGTTCAGCGTTCTGAACATTTCGGCTGGCAGTGAGCCACTGCCGACCATGACAGGCCACATTGCAGCTGGCCAAGGGCAGCTGGCCGCCCGCACTCCGATGATGCTGGGAGCTGACGCCAATGCTGGCAAGTTGGTGAAATGGGACGGCGCAGCAGGCAAGGCAGTCACCATGACCGTCGGCTCCGTTGATGCTACCACCGCCAAAACCGCGCCGGTACACAAGTCCGGCTGCATTAACGCAGCCGCCGTTGCCTGGCCCGAAACCGTACTCACCATGGAAGCCAAACGCGCCGGCTTCCTCGGATCCCCCATCTCTATCGAGGAAGTGAAGTAATGGCCGAATTTGACCTGTTTACTCCTGGTGAACTGATGGCAGCTCGTACCGAGACCCTCAAGTTCAGCCAGTTGTTCAAGACGTTGTTTTATCCGTTGGTGATGACCTTCAAGACCAAGAAGGTGTACCTGGACGAGATCCCGGGCCAGGCGGCCATGGCGGTTTATTGTGCCCCGCGAGTATCCGGTAAGGTCGACAAAACCCGTGGCCACCTGACCAGCTCCTTTGAGCCGGGTTATGTGAAGTCGAAGCATACCGTCGATCTGCAGGCAACGCTGGCCCGTCGTGCTGGTGAGCAGCCCATGGGCGAGCTGAGCCCGCAGGACCGATTCGAGCAGTACACCATGCAGAACCTGGATGATGAAGAGCAAGCCATTCTGCAGCTGGAAGAGTATCAGTGTGTGCAGATGGCGCTCTATGGCAAGTACACCATGAACGGTGAGAACCTGCCCGAGCCGATCGATGTGGATACTGGTCGCAACCCCGAGAACCATATCGTGCAGGCTGGTGCTGGCCGCTGGTCTCAACAGGATGCAGACACCTACGACCCGACCCACGACATCGACGCCTATGCGGACAAATCCAGTGGCACTCTCGATGTGATGGTGATGGGAAGTAAGGCGTGGCGTGAACTCAACCGCTTCAAGCTGTTCCGCGAGAAGTTTGATACCAAACGCGGTTCCCTGTCGCTGGCCGAGTTGGGTCTGAAAGACCTCGGTAAATGGGTGTCCATCAAGGGGTATTACGGTGATGTGATGATCATCGTAACTAAAAACAAGTTCATCGACCCGGTCGACAAGAAAACCCAGCGCCTCTATGTTCCCGAGAACGGCTTGCTGCTGGGTTCCCTCGGCATCCAGGGTGTCATGATGTATGGCGTGATCCAGAACATCAAAGCGGTCAAGGAAGGCATGGAAGAGGGAGATCGCTTCGTTAGTCAGTGGGAAGAGGGCGGCGACCCCGCCGATATCTACACCATGACCGAATGCTCCCCTGCTGCCGTGCAGCCGGACACTAACGCCTTCGTGTTTATCGAAGTCAACTAAGAAAAGGTGGGGCCAGTGGCCCCACTTTTGTTTTCCGATTTTTCTGGAGAAGATTCCATGACTGAAAAAGAGCAACTGATCGCTCGAGTAGCTGAGCTGAGCGCGAAGCTTGGCCGTGAGACTGACCCCTCCGGCACGGTGCTTGAGCTGAAAGCCCGTATCGAAGAGCTGGAAGCCGAGTTGGAAGACAACGCCAGCACCCTGAATGAAGGCCATAGCAACTTGGCACAGCCGTTCAATGAGCTGGCAACCAAAGCCGGATCCGTGCAGCGCATGGTTTGCATCATCCCCAAGGTCACACTGCACCTGCGCCTCGGCAATGAGCCACTGCTGGCTGTGAAGGATAAGCCCTGCTTCATTGACGTGGATCAGGCCCAGCAGGTTGTAGAAGTGGAGCAGCTGGCTCGCTATGCCGATGAGTAGCGACCCGTTCTCAGACCTGGTGGCTGATGCCGACATGGCTATCAACGCGGTCATGGCCAACCAGTACAGCCTGCTGCTGAAAAGCGGTTCCCCGCTGGCGATTTCTGCCATCTGGGACACGAGCCTGCAGGAGGCGAAGGTGCCAACCGGCAGCAGCAATCCTCGCGGGGTTCGTGTGGCCAGCGAGCAAGGGGTGCTGACAGTGCTGCAAAACCGCCTGCGCCGCGAGGATGTGATGGGGGCAGAAGTGGAGACCCCGCTCGGCACTCGCTGGGTAGTAGACCTGGATTACACCGATGCCACCACGACAGTGCTGATGCTCGGCTTGGCCGGTGACGCCAACCTGCCGGCAGGCACAGGAACCCGTTTTAGCAAGACCAACATATGAGGTGGCGGCTGTGATGTACCTGTTTATCGACGATGCAGACATCGCAGCCGTCATCGACCAGTTTGCGGACCTCGACCCGAAGGTGATATCGCTGGCCTTCCATCGAGCCATGAAGCGAACCGAACAGAGCGTTATGTCGCAATCGCGCAAGGTGCTGCAGCAAGAGCTGGCGCTGCGCAACCAGAAGTCGATGAAAGCCCGTGTCAGAACCTATATCCGCCCTGCAGCGTCAGATATGGCGGAAATGAAGTTCTGGTTCGGGATGAACGACCTGAGCCCCAACGCATTCAAGGGTACCCCGAAGAAGACCCGGGGCGGCCTGATGTTCAGGGGCAGCTATTACGACAAGGCGTTCGTCAGCCTGCGCAAGGGCCGCAAGGTTTTTATGCAGCGCGAGACAGACATGAGATACCCGATCACCAAGCTCACTATCCCCATCCCGGACGACATCGTCGTTAAGATCGAGGATGAGGTGCTGGAGCGGATGCCAGATATTTTTATGCGCCACTTCGAGACTGACCTGCGCGGCCGAACCAAGAGCAGCCAGTGGGCGTCGGTGTTTGGCAGTGGCCAACATGGCAGCCTGGACAAGGCGTCCACGAACATCATGAGCCCCGGTAAGCGACCTCGCGGCGCCAGATAGGAATCCCCATGCATTACGACATCACTACCCCCAGCCAGTATCACACTGCGCTGGTCGAGCGGTTGCGCGTCAATCTGGTCGAAGGGCTGGCCATCGAGTCATACGACGAGTGGGGCAAGGTCGAGATCGCCGGCCCAACCATCCTGATCCAGTGGGAAGACGGCCACCCTGGCCAGCGTCAGAACGATGGCCGCTACAACCACCAGTACATGATCACCGCACACTGCATCATCCCCAAGGGCCAGCCAAATGCGCTGCTGCAGGCGCTGGATCTTGCCGCCGAGGTAGAGCGTCTACTGGAGCGCCGAGCCCTGTTTAAGGCGCCTGCGGCAGAAGCAGGGCTGCCTGATGTGCTGCTGGTCAGTTCGGATCAGGTCGGCATGCCACAGATACAGGTCAACGGTGACACCAGCTACCTGCTTGGTATCGACGGGGTGGAGTCGCGGGGCGTGCAGTGGCTGCAGCCCCTTTACCTCGGCCTGTCTTTGAATGGTCCGACAGAAGTGAGGGATGGCATCAGTCACTCAATATCCTGACGAGGAGCAGCTGAATGCTGGAACAGTTTATCGAGCAGAAGCTGGCTCCCCTGATAGACAGGCTGGCGGAGCTGGAAGAGCAGCTCGAATCAGGCGCCCGCCGTGGGCGCAATGCCATTCAGATGGGGACAGTCGCCAAAGTTGTCGGGCAGCGAGTGGTGATTGCCATCGGCAAGGCCAGAACTCCTCCGATCAAATGGTTTGCCTGCGCAGCTGGCGATGTCATCGAGTGCCGCTACCCCAGCAAGGGGGAGCTTGCGCTTGTCCTCAATTACGGCTCAGGCGACCGCAACACCAGCTCTATCGCGTTGGTCGGTATCCCCTCTGACCAGTTCCCGCTTCCCTCTGCTGACCAGAACAAGGTTGTCCGAAAGATTGGCGCCCTTGGCATGGAGGAGTGGGACAAGACGACAGGAAAGCTGAAGGTCACTGCGCCAGGCGGCGTTGAGTTCGTTACCTCCAGGGTTCACTCAACCGGCGAGTTGAGCGATGCAACCCGGTCAGTGAGTGAAGACCGTGAAATCTACAACGATCACGACCACCAGCACGGTGAACCCACGGTAGGAAAACCAAACCAGAAACAGTAAGTGAGGCCACATGCTCGGCATGGACAGACGAACGGGCCGCTTTATCAGCGGCACGGAGCAACTGGCCAGCCGGCTGCTCCAGGTGTTCACCACACAGAATTCATCCCGAACGCGGCGCCGACTGTTTGGCAGCAATGTGCCAGATGCGCTGGCCCGCCTGACCAACCAGGCACTGGTGCTGCAGGTCAAGGCAGAGATGTTCGACGCCATGTTGAACCCCGACAATGGTGTGCTCGATTTCAATCCCACCCGCATCCAGTTCGAAGTTGTTATCGATGGCCTGCATGCGCACATTGACGGCATCTGGCGTGGCGCGGACATCACAGTAAGGGTTCCCCTCTATGACCAGTAGCGTATTCAATCCGCAGATTGACCGGATACCCGAGCCTGATGTGCTCAAAGTAGACGGTTTCGAGGCGGTGCTGGCCGCTATCAAGGCGCTCATTCTGGAGCGCGTCATGGCCATGCGTCCCTCCGATACCGAAGCGGTTGCAGAGACGCTGGAGAACGATGCCGAGCTGGCCAGCATCATTGCGCAGGCCTGCGCCATGGTGGTGGTGAATCGCGAGCGCCGTCTGAATGACAAGATCCGGCAGATCCTGCTGCTCTGGGCAAAGGGCAGCAACCTCGATGCGCGTGCTGCTGACTACGGGATTACCCGCCAGGTGATCAAGGCCGGCAATCCGGCCGCCTACCCCCCGATCCCGGATGAGATGGAGTCAGACATTGACCTGCTGACGCGCTGTCTGCTGGCGCCCTTTGGGTTTGCGACAACCGGGTCTGAGCTCGCCTACCGCTTTCACCTGATGACCCTGGGGGACAAGCCGCACATAACGGTGACCTCGCCTCAGCCTAACCGGGTTGTGATGACCTACGACTTCCCAGAGAGCTCACGGGCGGCGGAGGTAAAGGATGGCCGAGCCAAGATGGCCAAGGCAGAGTCTGGGCTGGTTGATTGCTGGCTGCTGGCCAGGGCAGGGGACGGTACGCCATCGAAAGACCTGCTGGATTATGCCAACGCCTACATGAACCGCCCCTCTGTGGCGCTGATCTCTGATGTGATTACGGTTAAGGCCCCGACGATCCGCCGCTACCAAATCAGGATGAGGCTGCATGGCAGTAACTCACCGGGCGGGATCATTGACCCTGCCCCAGTCAAGGCCCAGCTGGAGGCATATGCCGAAGGGGCAAGGCAGTTAGAGGGGATCATTGACCCTGGCCGGCTCTATGCCATTGCTCACGGCCATCAGACGGTGGTTAGAGGGGAAGTGCTCGAACCTGCAGCTCCTTTGATGTGCGCCGTCAATGAGGCGCCCTATTGCACCGGGGTGACTGTCGAGGTGGTTTATGACTGACAGCGTCCAGCCTGACAACAGAAGTGCGCTGCAGGTAGCAATAGAGCAGGTTTTGGATGGAAGGGTTGCTTGGGTTGATGAACAGGCTCCCTTGCCTGAGATTTTTGATGGAAGTCAGACCCCACCCCAGTTTTTAACCTCGCTGGCCATTGAGGTTGGCGTTACCGATTGGGACGTCACAGATAGTGAAGAGGCCAAGCGCCGAATCGTCAAGACCTCACTCCAGTTACAAAGCAAGGCATGCACAGCTGAGGGAATAGAGAGCTCTCTGAGCATGCTTGGAAATATCTCCTCTGTGAGGAGGGTAAGACCATATGTCATTGGGCTTGAAACTGAGGTTGTTGACGGAAGTCTTGATATTGCTTTCACCAAGAGAATATTAAGGCGAATCAACACATATAAAGCCGCTCGCGACTCGGTTGAAGCAAGTATCGTTCGCTCGGCTGATTTGGAAAAGCATACGGGTATCGTCTCTGAAGTTAGCGTTATATCTGACTCGATAGCCTTCAAGGCTGACGTTTCTGGTGATGTAGCCACAAGAGCAGCCGTTCTATCCGAAGTAATTATAATTTCTGACAGTGAGGCAGGTAATGTCTGATTATCGCGGTTACGTAACGAATGACGGCTTTGCTTTTGAAGCTACGGCGGCTGAATTGCAAATACCAGTCGTCATCGCCAAGATACTTATTGGCGATGGAAAATTGCCTGATGGTGAATCACCTGCTGACCAGAAGCAGATGATAAATAAAATCCGCGAATTTCCAGCCGTTGTATTTAAAGACAAGAAAAATCCTGGTCAGTTCATAGCTCGATGCACTATCCCTGCCAACGACTCAATCAATGGCCAGGGATATTACATTCGTGAAATGGGCTGTGTGCTCGGCGGCCAGGGTGAGGGGATCCTTTACGCTTATCGACGGGTCAGTGATGACTTCAAGCCAGTCATCAGCTCCGGCGAGATAAAGAGCTACATGTATCAGCTGCGTTTCATCCCGTCGAACGCCAGCAACATTGATGTCACCGTGGATGCAAACGGCGTCTACGTAACAGAAGAAGAGCTTGAAGAACACCGTCGAAAGCCAGACCATCCAATGGCGACCACTGATACCCCTGGCTTTGTCAGGATGGCCACGCCGGAAGACCTCGAACAACAATCCCCAGGTGTTGTAGTCACGCCAGAACAGGTTCAGCACATACTGGCAAAGGCCAGTTTGGGTGTGCCATCAATCGCAGTCCTTAGAACGAGGGAGCCTGCCTTTGAGGGCGAGCGACTGGTGGTGTCAAGTTATTATGACGACTGGGCTGTCTCTTTAGGGGAGCCAGATTATGGTGGTAACTTCTGGCACGACAAAGGTGACAAGACCAGCGAGGATGACGGCTTTAAAGTCATTGTTACAGCAGGGGGTAAACGCTGGAAGAGAGAAAAGGGGGTCTACTCTGCTGGCCATGCCGGTGCCCGGGATGATGACTACACGACCGACTCCACTCTTGCGGTTCAGACGGCGCTAGATAAAACGCCTTCTGGCGGGACTCTGGTAATAGACCAGAAGCTGCTTGTTGACAAGCTTACTTATTCCAAGCCAATTCGAATCATTGGCAACAACGGCGGCACGCTTTGTATTAACAGCGGCACTATCAAGACCAGTAGCTTCAGGGCATCAAGATTACGTTTTAAGAGTCGAGCTTATGATGAACAAGCTAGGCCATTTAAAGTCAGAGCGTATGAAGACGGAAAGGATTATGAAGACATTGATTTCGATTATTGTCGTTTCAGTGGCTTCTATTATTCAACTGACCTTAGAGCAAGAGACTATTATGCAGGCGATGACAACCCGACCAATCGAGTTGTAAAGAGAATAAGTATCTATCGTTGTGTTTCCGAAGCAATCCCCGGACTCAGGGCTGGTCACTTTCAAAACACTGGCATTACAGATGCGACGGTAATAGGAAATTCGACGTATCATGGCGCTGGTGCCACGTCATATAATTTTATTAACGCCAACGGCCTGCTCAAAGTCATTGGAAACTATGACCAGAATAATACTTATGGTTCATTGGAGCTTGAAAACTCACGAGTGAGTCAAGCTGTAATATCGGCCAACGTATTTGGTTCTGATCTATGGATTGATGACACCAGCAACGTGGTGGTTTCGGCGAACGTGGTAGCGGGAAAACTGCGGGTAACAAGTCAAACAGACAACGTCCATAACGTGTCGCTGACAGGAAACATCGCATCCGTTATCCGTATTGAGCAGTTTGGTGAAAACCCAGTCGGTTTGGTTTATGGGGCGAATATTTCCGATAACTTGACAACCGGCACCGCCGATGGCGCTCAGGATATGTTCCTTGGTGCGCTGGTTACCGGGAAAGTCACCAACAACCTGTTCAATGGGAAGGGGCCTGGGAACAGCCTTGGCATCGTACGAAGAACATCGACCGATGTGCTCATCTGTATGAACAAGTCACCTGCTGGCCGCCCTATGGTGTCTTCTGGTGCGGGCGGTCGGGTTATCGAGTACCAAAACGATGGCATGGGGGTGTTGTCTGATGCTGACTCTGTGCACATATCCAGAATGCTGGTCCCCAACAAGGACTACATGGATCTTCCGGGGACGTACAAGCACCCGACCCGATACTCGGGAGTGCTTGCCAAGCAAGGTGGCACCAAGGTTATCGACCTCCCGATCCCCGATACGGCTGGCTCAGTTAACTTCGGATACCGCGGCCTGGCCTTCAGGGTGATGATTTGGAATACAGAAACAGGTGAGCTAAGCACGTTCAGGGTTGATGGCTTCCATAAAGTACCGACCCTCAGCTTGATTGGCGCTCAACTGGGTACCCGTTATGCAAGAGACGGTGTAGATGAACCATTCCTAGAAATGGGGATCGGATCATCTTCAACGAATGCAGTTCAAATCACGCTGAAAAATAACGCGTTCCAGCCTCTTCAAGTAACCGTCCTACCAGAAACGACCAGCCGACTTGGCACAGAACAGTAACCCGCTTCGGCGGGTTTTTTATTACCCATTCCAGGAGTAACCCATGGGAAAAAGTGAGTACCTGGTGCAGCTCGGTTTCGAGCATCCGAACACCGGCCACTGGCTGGCAGCGGGCAGCACAGTCGAGATGACCGAAGGGGAGGCAACCCAGCTTCTCCTCAGCGGTTACCTCATCGTCAAACCGGCGGCCAAGACCAGCAAGGGGAAATAAGCCATGCCTGTAATCGAACAATTCGTCCATAACGGCGCCAGCATCCGGCGTGAAGCGGCTCCCACCCCGATGGGGCCACTTGGCCGCGCCGTGTTTGGCCTGGTCGGCACGGCGCCTGATGCGCACCCTGATATTCCGCGCAGCAAGGCGTACTGGGTCCCCAACAAGTCTGCGCTGGCCAAGCTCGATATGGCCGGCAATGAGCGCGGTACGCTGTGGCGGGCCTGCAAAGCCATGCTCGATGCAGCTGAGTGCTCCATCTACGTGGTGATCGAAGAGGAGGACAACTCGGCGCCTCCGGCCGACAAGGACTATGAAGGGCTGATTGTGACGGCCAAGGCCAACGAGAACGGCTCACTGGCTGTGACCCTGACTGACCCTACCCTGCTCGACGCGGTTGTCGGTGCGCAGGCCGCCAGCTGGACCGCCGAGATCGGCGGCAAGACCGCAGGCTTGGTGAGCTATGTCCCCGGCGAGACCAATGTGCTGACCATCAAGGGGGACGGCACTATCAAGCTGGTTGACCTGGTGGCTGGCAGCAAGATCGTGATCCATGGCAAAGATCTGGCAGCAGCCGGCACCATCGCCAATATCGTCGGTGGCATTGACCCGCAGACCGGCCGCCGTACCGGCATCGAGGCGCTGGCCGCCGACATCCCGGAAACCCTGACTGACATTGCCGCGCCTGGCTTCAACCATAAGGCGGTGCATGATGCGCTGGCCAAGATGGCCAAGCGACTGTTTGCATCACCAGCGCTGGAAGGGCCGAGCACGACTGATGAAGCCGCGATTGCCCTGTCGCAATCCCTCGGCGTGGTTGATACCGGCTTTGCCGGTGCCGTGCTGGTAGACCCGTTCGTCAAGGTGTGGTCCACCGCGGCAAAGGGTTATGTCTACATGTCCGGTGTAGCGCACTACCTGAGCTGCGTAGCGCGAGTCGATGTGCATGAGAACCCCAGCCAAGGCCGCATGAACGTCTATATCGACGGGGTTCAACGCACCATTGACTACAACCTGCTGGACAAGACCAGTGGTGGTGACCGCCTGAACAAGTACGGGATCTGCTATTTCGGCCGCACCAGCCTGGGTGGTTTCTCGCTGCTGGGGAACCGGACGCTGAGCGGCCGCTTCATCAACCTGGAACGCCTCGAGCTGGCGATTATCCGCAAGCTGATCGCGACCACCGAGCCTGGCATGGGCCGCCTGCTGTCGAAGGAGTTCATGCAGTCCAAGGTGGCGAGCTTGCAGAACTGGCTCGACGGTGAGGCTGCAGCTGGCAAGATGATCGGCGCGAATGTCTACCTCCACCCCACGCTCAACAACACGGAAAACTACCGTAATGGCGAGTGGCATATCGTGATCGGCTGGGCCGGTTACAGCCCGAACGAGCACATGGTTTACCACCTGCGCGAAGACGAGGGCATTGTTGAATCCTTCTTGAACGAGGTGCTCTGATGGCTGGTCAAAATGTACGGATGATGCAACGGATTGTCATTGATGGCATTCCGGTGCAGCGTGAAATCACCTCGTGGGAATCGACCCCACCGAAGGAAAAGACCGGTGAGCTCGGCGGTAGCTTTATCGGCGGCGACATTCGCACCGGCGTCGAGAAGATGACGGCCAAGATCGTTGCCAAGGGGCTGACCCCATGGGTACTCAAGATGGTTGGCCGCAAGGCAGGATCCCCGGTGACTGTCATCGTCAGCGAGTCTTGGGAGGATGAGGATGGTGTCGCAACTGCCATCCAAGAGTTCTGGACTGGTCGGATTGCCACCCGTGAACGCTCTGGTGGCGTGGTGGGTGAGTTGCCGGAAGACACCCTGAACCTCAGCCTGGATGAATCTCGCCGTCTGGTGAACGGGATCCAGGAGTGGCATGTCAGCCGCAAGGCATCCATCTGCGACTTGGGTGATGGTGATCTGCTGGCCCAGCACCGTCTCAACGTCGGGATGCTCTAACCCTCCATCGAGGTGGGGCCAGTGGCCCCACCTCAGCCTGCCCCATCGATAGCCCCGCCATGCGGGGCTTTTTTATTGCGAGAAAAACCATGATCAACGCTTACACCCGAACCCATCCGCTGCGCTGGCCTGTCGCTGGGCTGACTTCTGTCACCATTTCCACCGTCACCATCGGTCTGATGCGCGAGCTGCGGGCCAAGTTCAAGATGGATAGCCATGATGAGGCCGAGAAGGACAAGCACGGTTTTTCTGTCGCCGTCTGTCTGGCCCATACCGGCCTGACCGAGGAGCAGCGAGGCGACCTGACCAAGCCTGATCTCAACTCGATCACGAAGCATGTGCATGAGCTGGTAATGAAGTCGAGCAGCGAGCTGGTATTCACTGCCGAGAAGCTGCAGGACGATCAGTTCCCCTTGCTGGTGCCAGTGGTTGACCCGATCCGCGGTCAGGATCCTGTCACCACCGTGACGATGCGTCCGCCCACTGTGCGCCTGACCGACTCGGTGCGTGAACTCGGTGAATTCGAGCGTGAGCGCGAGCTGGTTGCAACCTGTACCGACCTGATGCCTGACACCGTCATGAAGCTGCACATGCCTGACTGGCTCGCCCTTCAGCGGAGACTGAACGATTTTTTGGAAGAACCGGCGGACTACTTTCCCCTGCAGACGTCGAACGCCTGATCGATGTAGTTCCGCTGGTCTACTCGGCCTCGGAAGAGGAGATCAAGGGGTGGCGGGTGCCTGCCGCCCTGCGCCGCTATGAGTTGGCGCTGGCCAGGCTGGGAGTGAAGAAGCATGACTGACAAAAAGTATTCGGTGACGCTCTCGGCCAAAGAGAACCTGAGCGCAACTTTTGAATCGGCGGGTTCTGCCTCGGCCAGATTTCGCAAAGAGATCGACGAGACCAACAAGCAGCTCAAGCAGCTTGGCGATACCAGCAAGCGGTCTGCAGATCTGGGATCGCTGCGCAAGGAGATGGATGGCACCAAGGGGGCGCTGTCTGGTGCGAAGGAGGAAGCCAGCAAGGCGGCCACCGCCATCAAGAACCTGACCGAGCAGCAGAAAGGCTACAAGAAGGAGCTGCAGGCCGCCGAGCGGCAGCTGGAGAAGATGAAGGGCTTTGTCGGCCCAACGACGCCAGCCCAGCAGGAGGCCATTGCCGCCACGACACGCAAGATAGCCGAGCTGAAAGCGGCCTATGCCGGTGCAAGCAAGGAGATCAAAGAGGCTGAAAAGGCGCAAAAGAGCGCGACCGGCGAAGCCAAACGGCTGACCGATACCCTTGGCAGCCAGGGCCGTCGCCTTGGCTCCTTGACCAATGACCTGAACAAGGCAGGGGTCAACACCAAGGCGCTCGGCGCCGAGCAGCTGCGGCTCAAGCGCGATACCGATCTGGCCACGGCGGCAATGGAGCGCCAGCAGAAGCGGCTTGCCACCATCACAGATGCGCAGGCCAAGATGGCCGCCAACAAGCAGACACGCTCAGACATCCCGGGAGAGCTGTTTGGATTGGCGGCGGCTTCCGCCCCGGCCCTGTATGCTGCGAAGAAGGCGGTTGACTACGAGAGTGCCTTTGCTGGCGTGACTAAGGTCGTGACCTTCAAGGATGATGCCGAGAAGGCGGCTACCCGCTCCCGTATGATGGAGATGGCCGGTCAGCTTGGTGTTGATCAAGTCGGCATGACCAATATCGTGGCGGCGGCTGGTGAGGCTGGTATCGGCAAGCGGGCCGACGGCACCACGGATGCCAACGAGTTGCTGCGCTTTGCCGGTGATGCGTCGAAGATGTCGGTGGCCATGGACATGACCGCCGAAGAGGCGGGCACCACTCTGGCCAAGTGGCGCTCGGCTATGGGTATGGATCAGGATCAGGCGATGCGCCTGGCCGACTACTCCAACGCGATTTCAAACGAGATGGCGGCCAAGCCTGCCGAGGTGGCCCGCGTCATGCTGCGGCAGGGCGCTACCACCATGAAGGCCGGTTTTACCGACCGTCAAGCGGCCGCACTGGCGGCCTCGCTCATTGCCGGTGGCGAGGGTGAGGAAACCACCGCCACGGCCATGAAGAACATCACAGGGCGGCTCAACAAGTCCTTTGCGGCCACCAAGGCCCAGAAAGAGACGCTGGCCATGCTCGGCTTTGACCCCATGGTCTTGGCCAAGGACATGCAGCGCGATGCTGGCGGTACGTTGTTCAAGGTGCTTGGCAAGATCGGTACTCAGGACAAGGACAAGCAGGCCGCTGTGATCAGCCAGCTGTTCGGCGAGGAGGTGGTGGGCGCAGTCAGCAAGCTGACGGCTAACACCGACTTGCTGCGCAAGGCGATGAACCTGGCTGGTGATGAGGCAGCCTATGCCGGGTCGATGGAGGCCGAGTACCAGAACAAGGCCAAGACCCGCCAGGCGATGCTGGAGCGTGCTGGTGCCAACTTTGACCGACTGATCATCAACCTGGGCGATCTGTTCTTGCCGCTCATGGATGAAGTGGTGGAGCCGTTGTCTGCTATGGCTGCCTCTGGCGCCAAGCTGATGGAGACCTCCGAAGCGGCCAGAGAAACGGCTGGCTGGCTGGTCAAGGCTGGTGCGGCGCTCATCGGTTTGAAGGCAGGGATCATCGTCTTCAAAGGCGTGAAGTCTATCTTCAGCGACATGTTCCAGGCTGGCCGGATCATGAAGGCCAAGCTGGGAGGGGCGACCGACAAGACAGCCTCCTCTGCTAACCGTGCTGCAGCTGGGTTGGCCAGGGTAAACCGCCAGCTCGATATGATGGGTGGGGCCGGTGGCCCCAGTGGAGCGCGTGGCCGCGCTGGCCGAGGTGGCAAGGCCCGGTCCCGCCTTGGCAAGCTGCGTGAGGCAGAGGAGCGTATCGCTGGTGCTGGCCGCTCTCGCGGTCGTTTTGGCCGCTTTGGCAAAGGTGCTGGCTTGCTTGGTCTTGGTGCCGGTCTGATGATGATGCCAAAGGGCGCTGAAGCCTCCGAAATGGTCAAGGAGGTGGCCGATGTCGGTGGTGGTACGGCTGAGGTGTTGGCTGGTGCTGGCAAGACGGTTGGCCATGTGGCGGGCAAGGTAATTCGCCCCCTCGGCATGATCTCGGCAGGCAGTGAGCTGTATGGTGCTGCCATGACTGGCAACACGGCGGTCATGGGCGGCGCCACCGGTGACATTCTTGGTGGTGCTGCAGGTGGTTGGGCAGGTGCTGCTGCTGGTGCTGCCATTGGCTCTGTGGTGCCGGTGATTGGCACAGCGGTCTTGGCCGCCGTTGGCGGTGCGCTTGGCGCCTGGGGCGGTGGTGAGCTTGGCAATGTCATCGGTGAGCAGATCGGCAAATGGTTTGCCACCGACAAGACGGCGCTGGCCAATGGGGCTGATCCGGTCAAGGAGGTGATCAAGCAGGAGACCAAGAAGACTGAGATCTCCAACAAGTTCGACCTGCGTTTTGATGTCCGGGCCAGTGGCGACCCTGAGCAGGACAACGCCCTGGTAGAGAAGATCAAGGCGCAGCTGTCGAGCTTCTTGCCGTCCCTGCTGACCAGCAGCCTCTCGCTGGATACGCGAACAGATGCCAGCCTGGCTGGATTGGGGAGTGATTGATGGCGTTTCCTACGCAACTATTAGCCAGCCTCGGGGCTGGCTTTCTTTTGAATCAGGCGCAAGCCAAACCGGACAAGCAGTTCAGCTGGGGCGGCTACAACTTCTCTATGTCTGGCGGCAATCCGCTGCTCGGCATGACCCGCAGCTTTGATGGCGGCTGGGTAGAGATAGAACTGCTCAACGAGCTGCCACTGCTCCAGCAGACAGGCCGCAAGCTGGACACAATCAGCTTTACCGGCCGTTGGTATTCAAGCGATGGGGAAGCGCAGATAGAGAAGCTGAGGCTTGCCCGCGATGAGTTCAAGCCGCGCACCCTGGTGCGTGGTGATGGCACCAGCTATGGCCAGTATGTTCTCAAGTCGTTTGAGGTGAAGGGGGAGCAAATGATCCACGACGGCACCTGTGTCGTGCAGGACATATCGATCAACCTGGTGGAGTTCGCTAACCCATCCCTTGGGAGTCAACGCCGATGAAAGTAAGAACCACTGACGGCGATACCGTCGGACTGCTGACATGGCGCCTGCTGGGGCGGGATGATGATGCCATCGAGGACGAGGTTTACCTGCTAAACCCACACTTGCACACCTATGGCCTGGTGCTGCCAGCCGGGGTGATGATCACGATGCCAGAGTTACCGCCCAGCGCACCGAAAGAGCGGGAGGGGGTATGGAGCTGAGACTTGGCACCACGCCGGTTCATTACTGCGAGGGACCTGGGAGCAAGATGATCAATGCCCGCCTCGAGTCATTCGACCGGGTGGATGCGGCTGGCCATCAGAGTGACCAGCTCACCCTGGTGGTGAACGTTGAGGGGGTAGATGGTATCCCGCAGACTGACCAGGTGCTGACATGGTTTGAGGGGTACGAGGAACTGGGGGCGGTTCGGATAGGGGATTTCAAGATCACCCGCATCACCCCGCGCCTGTTCCCGCGCCGTATCACTATCGTGGCCACCGCAGCCCCCTTCACCGGCAAGGACGAAACCGGATTCAAGGAGCGACGAACTCGCAGCTGGGATGCGCCCACCCTCGGCGAGCTGTTCAGGGAGGTAGTCATATCCCACGACATGACCCCGCGAGTTGACCCGGAACTGGATGGAATCCCCCTCGGCCATATTGACCAGACAGACGAGACTGATGCGGCCTTTTTGACCCGGATTGCCAAGGAGCATGACGCGGTGGCCAAGCCGATGGACGGCATGTATGTGCTGGCTCTGCGCGGCAGAACCACCACAATCAGCGGCAAGGAGATGGAGCCGGTGATCCTGCGGGTACCGCCAGATAACCGCCCCGGCAACCAGCGCTTTGTGAACTGCGAGCTCGACATGCCACAACGCAAGAGCAGTGGAGGGGTGATCGCCCAGTGGCAGGATGATGCCACCGGCAAGGTGCATGAAGTGAAGTCTGGGGAGGCTCCCTATCGCAAGCTGCCCCATATGTATGTCAACGCCGAACATGCAACGCAGGCGCTGAAGGGGCAGAGCAGGAAGACCAAGCGGGAGAAACGGCGGATCACATTGGACGTTCCAGGCGATCCGTATTTAGCCGCTGAAACGCCTATCACGCTCGACGAGTCGTTCCCCAACGGCATGGCTGGGGAGATGTCCATCGATCGCGTGGTGGCTCGCGGAAGTCGTTCTGGCGGGTATCGCATGACCATTGAGGCGACCACCCCGATCAAGAGCGAAAAGAAGCAGTAAAGCAAAGCCCCGGCCAATTGGCCGGGGCTTTTTTTATTGCTTGATTTTATCTTTCCAGAAAATCCAGCCACCAAGGCGGCAGCCCCCCCAGAAAAGCCAGGCGATGATGGGCTTCCCTTGCGCCATAAGGCACTCCCTGAGCCTCTTGTCAGCCTGTGACCTAGTTACTGTTCCCTTTACCCCGTAGTCCCTGTCGTGCTGATGGCAACATGTATTTGTTTCAGGCTTCACGTTGCGAATGCCCGTGCAGTATTTGCGGCTCATATCAGAGAGCACCTCATTTTTATGTGGGGCCAGTGGCCCCACTGGTTGGTTATGCGGCTTTTTCGATCTTGTCGATGCAGAGATCCGGCAGGTTGGCCCTGACCAGCGCTTCTGCAAATTGAGGAGGGACTGCGTTGCCACATCTGGCGATCGCGCTCTCCTCGGTGATGGGGTTGCCGTGGACGTCGTGGTCGATGATGTAGTCGGGCGGAAAGCCGTTGCCGGCGAACAGCTCGTGGCGCTTGAACATCCGCAGGCCGATGTCGACGATCTGGTACTGGTCGCCATGAATGGTGACCAGGCCGAACCGATCATTGGTGGTGGCGGTGTGCATCGGCTCATCGAGGTGGGCACCGATGGCGGTGCCGTAATACTTGATCATGAATGCCCGCACCTCGGCCAGGTGTTTGCCTCCTGCCGTCACCACCGGCATCGGATCTCTCAAGTCTTGGCTGTGGCATTGCCCGCGCATCTTCACCAGGTATGAGGTTACCAAGGCGTTATGGTCTACCGTGGTGATGGTGGGTGCCGGCTGATCAGCCCTAACACCAACCACTCCGCCGAAATACTTGCTGATTAAGGCTGTGACCAGCACGTTCTTGTCTGCCCCGCCCATGATGGTTGGCGCTGGCGAGTCTATGTCGGCCGCGGTTGATTTGCCAAATTGTCGCACCAGCACCGGGGCCACCATGGCAAAGTGCCCGCCCTTGACCTGAGCGCAATGGGTTCGCATCGGCTCGTCGGCAGCCATGTTGCGCTGGCTGGAACCGTTGGCCATCTCGGTGATAAAGGGTGCCACACAATTCGGCGCAATGAAGGGATTCGGGTTGTCGATGACAAACTTTTTCAGCCCCTTGGCAATGCGAAGGAGCGTCTTGTCGGCCAGTGGCCGCTTGATCCTGGGGAACCCGTGAGCCCTTGCCTCTTCCTTCGTCCAGAAGATGCTGGGGCAGGGGATAGACCAGTCAATGCAGTCGGCGAAGACGGGCCATGGTTTGAGAAACCCCTTGCGTACTGCCTCGCTCCCCGGCTCGCCATGGGTGGCCACCGGCCACGTTACGGGGCCATCGTCACGACTGGCGACAAGGAAGAAGCGCTTGCGGATGGTCGGGGCGCCATAGTGACAAGCGGTCAGCTCCCGCCATTCGACGCGATACCCAATCCCCCTGACCAGTCTGGCCAGTTCCACCTTGTCCAGCCCGAGCACCGCCCGCACTTCTGACACGGCAGGGTGGTCGTGGCGTTCTGCAGGCGGGATCCCCTTGCCGAGCATCTGGACGAAGGCTATGAAGGTATCGCCCTTTCTGTTCTTGCAGGGCTGGCCATCCTCGGCCAGTGGCCCCCAGGTCTGGAACTCCTCAACGTTCTCGAGCATGAAGAAACGAGGTTTCACCTGCAGGGCATAGCGCAGGGCTACCCATGCCAGCCCGCGCACACTCTTGCTGACCGGCGCCCCGCCCTTTGCTTTGCTGAAGTGACGGCAGTCAGGAGATAGCCATACCAGCGCGACGGGCCGCCCCCGTGCGATGTCTCTTGGCTCGATGTCCCAGATATTTTCGCAGTGATGGCGCGTGAATGGATGGTTTACCTCATGCATGGCCACGGCCTCCGGGTCATGATTGATGGCTTCATCAGGCCCTCTCCCGGTGGCGTTCTCAATGCCGGTGGAGGCCCCACCTCCCCCGGCGAAGTTGTCGATGATTATTTCACGCATGTAGACCCAACTCCTGTACCAGTTTTTCCTCTCCCCACACCTCGATTTCGAGTCGCAATGCGTCATTGAGCTTTGAGCCAGCCGCTGCGCCGGCAACCAGCACATGAGTCTTGGTAGAGACAGACACGGCCACCTTGGCCCCAAGCGCCCGTAGCGCGGCCTCGGCATTTTGGCGCGTCAGGCTGGTGAGAGATCCGGTCAGCACGAAGACCTTGCCGGCGAAGGGTTGCTCGCTCGCCGCCTTCTGCTCGATGGCGGGCCAGTGGACCCCGTTTGCCAGCAACGAATCCAGCATTGCGCAGTTGTGGGGTTGGCGCAGGAAGTCGTAGACATGCCTGGCCACCACTTCGCCCACATCGGCCACCGCCAGCAGCTGCTCGATGCTGGCGGTGCGCAGGGCATGCAGGTTGAGGAAGTGGTTGGCCAGGTTCAGTGCCGTGGCTTCACCCACTTCTCGAATCCCCAGGGCAAACAGAAGGCGGGGCAAGGTGGTGCTGCGAGCGTCCTCGATGGCGGTCACCAGGTTGAGTGCGGACGTTGGCCCCATCCGATCCAACCCGGTGAGCTCATCGGCGGACAGATTGAACAGGTCGGCCGGGGTCTTCACCAGTCCCTTGTCCACCAGTTGTTCGACCAGCTTGTCGCCTAGGCCGTCTATGGCCATAGCGCGCCGGCCGGCGAAGTGCTTGAGCGAGGCCGCGCGCTGGGCCTCGCAGAGCAGGCCGCCGGAGCAGCGGGCTACCGCCTCCCCTGCCAGCCGCTCCACCGCCGAGCCGCAGACCGGGCACTGAGTGGGGAACTGGATTTCGCAGGCATTGGCTGGGCGCAAGTATTTCACTATGCCCGCAATCTGGGGGATGACATCGGCTGCCCGGCGCCCGATCACCGTATCGCCGATCATCAGACCCAGCCGTTCGATCTCGTCCGCGTTGTGCAGGGTGGCGTTGGAGATGGTGACGCCACCGACGAACACCGGCTTGAGTCTGGCTACCGGGGTCACGGCACCGGTACGGCCAACCTGAAACTCGACGTTCTCGAGCAGGGTCATCTCTTCCTCGGCCGGGAACTTGTGAGCCTTGGCCCAGCGCGGCGCCCTGGCCACGAAGCCCAGAGCTTCCTGCAAGGGGATAGAATCGACCTTGTAGACCACTCCGTCGATCTCATAGGGGAGAGCGGCCCGGCGGCTCAGGATGTCGTCGTGGTATGCCAGACAGCCAGCGACCCCCTGTTGCAGCTTCACCTCCGGGCTGATGGGTAAACCCCATGCCTTGAGCTGGTTCAGCCGACCAAAGTGCGAGTCACCCAGCACGAAGGAGCCGATGGGTGCGACACCATAGGCGTAGAAACTCAGCGGGCGCTCTGCGGTGATGCGGGAATCGAGTTGGCGCAGGCTGCCGGCGGCGGCATTGCGTGGATTGACAAATACCTTGCCTCCCTCGGCCCGCGCCTTGGCATTCATCGCCTCGAACCCTGCCTTGGGCATAAACACCTCGCCGCGCACCTCCAGCCTGGCGGGGTAGCCGGCGCCGCGCAGGTTGAGGGGAATGGCTTTGATGGTGCGGGCATTCTCGGTCACATCCTCGCCGGCGGCGCCGTCCCCTCGGGTGACTGCCTGCACCAGTTGGCCATTGACATAAAGCAGACTGACCGCGAGGCCATCGAGCTTGGGCTCGCAGCAGAAGAACTCGGCAACCTCCCCATCGAATTGGTCATAGATACGCAGCCCGAACGCCAGCGCGCCCTCGGTGCTGAACACGTTATCCAGGCTGAGCATGGGGATCTCGTGCTCCACCTGCTTGAAGCCTGCCAGCGGCTGGCCACCGACCCGCATGCTGGGCGAGGTCGGGGTTTTCAGTTCGGGATGCGCGGTTTCCAGCGCGATCAGATCACGCATCAGCCGGTCGTACTCGGCATCCGGAATGCTGGGCTGGTCGAGGACGTGGTACAGGTAGCTGGCTTCTTCAATTTTTGAGCACAGCATCAGATGTTGGTTTCGCATGTTCACTCCTGGTCGTTGTTAAGCAGCGAAAGCTGAGATGTAGATAATGATCAGCACCAGCGCGGTGCCTATGCCGTATTTGCGTTCAGCGGTCATACCGCAACCCCCTCGATGATGGCGACCCGCCCGGAGGCGAGCTGTTCTGTTCTTGCTGCCTTGCTCTGACCTTTCAGCCAGCCTGCTTTCGTTTCTTGGTATCCATTTGTCAGGAGCCAGGTTCTTGCCTCGGCCATGCTTTTAGCCTTCTGCTTGTTGGTCTGGGCGATCACCTTTTGCCTCCGGTTCTGTTTTTCATCCGAAGGCTTCTGGCCTGCTCCATGTTGGCCATCAGCTTCTTGGTGTAATCACCGGTACCGTCGGCCCCTGTGTCACGAACGCGGTCGTGATTGACGTCGTAACGACGCCGCACGTCCTCATGCATCTGTGGTGACCTCTATGGGGGTGAAGTAGCGCCCAGCGGGACCACAAACCCAAGGCCGCCATCGAGTGTTGCGCTCGCTGTAGGTGTACTGGCAAAGGGTGTAATCCAGGCTGTCTGAGCCGGTTGAATGGTCTGTCTTGATACGGACGCCACTGCGCTTGCAGCGCATCTCGCCTTTCTGGTCGTAGTGGTGATGTTTGCACTGAGTGCAAGGTGGGGATGGTTTTTTCATGGCGCCTCCTGGTTGGTTGACGCCATGAATATAAACTACAGTATACATTAAAGTAAACTAGAGTTTAGATTGAGTGAGACTAACCTCCTCAAGAGAACGCTTCACTTGTTGGATGATTGTCAGCATACCGTTGACGGTTGTTTCATCGAGCACCATGCCGGGTGAAAGGGCATTGGCCAGTACAGATAGCAGCCCGCTGGCGGTGTCAGTTGTTTTCATAAGTCCTTATTATCCCATTGCTTTCTTGTTATGTGGCCGGATGTTAGTAGGGTTATTGGTGCAAAAATATAGGGTGACCGCTATAACATTCAGTTAACGACAGAACCTGTAATTAATTACGGGCACGAGCACGGGCTTTTGTGATGGAGATCACCAATGCGTCACCGCAAAAAAGCCTATTTGACACCATCCGCCAGAGCCTATGTGGTCGCGGCCAAACACCGCCTGCGTTTGATACTGCTCGAGCGCTCCCTTCGACCTGCAGCGTTAGCCGACATGACGGGGATTCCTGCATCTACCATCAGCCATTGGTTGAATACCGAACGGCAAGACTTTCTCAGCCTTGCTGATGCGGTAGTGATCTGTGATGCCTTGGAGATCAAGATCCGAGATATACTGCCGGGGGACAATTGGCACCAGCAGTCACCAGAGCGGTACATGGCCCTATCATTTTTCTTTGAAATCCCGCTCTCCCATGCCCAATGGCTCATTGTGGTTTATAAGGGAGCGGTCAAGTTGTTCGGCAGGTGATATGAACATAGGGAATTTGTCCCGCTTTGACGCGGCGACATCAGAGCAGAGTTTGACGGCGATGATTACCGAGTTCGCAGCGAGTCTCGGTATGGATCAGTTTCGCTTTGCACTGCTAGTGCCATCCTCACTGACCAAGCCGAGGGTCATTATCTTCAGCCATTGCAGTGAGGATTGGGTGCAGGAGTATTCAGCCGATGGCTTACTCCGGGTTGACCCGATCATTCATTTATCGTTGCGCCAAGTGCGACCAATCTACTGGCATTCCAGCTTGCCCCATCCTCGGCTTCTTCCTCCTGGTGCGATGGAAGTCATGGAGCGCGCCACATCTTTTGGCCTGCGCAATGGGGTGTCATTTCCACTGCGTGGCCCAGGCGGGGAATATGGGATCCTGTCGTTCATAACAAATGACCGCGGGGTCGGTGGCTTGATGGAGGCAAGCCCATGGTTGAGGCTGGCGGCAGACGTCATCTTTGAGGCGGCCATCCGGGTCGCTTCGCTGGGTGCCCAAAGCAATCAGCCGCTGACGCGCCGAGAAAAGGAGTGCCTGGCATGGGCCAGCGAGGGTAAAACGACAGCTGAGATTGCCGCCATCTTGGGCATCACGCCCAGAACGGTGACCTATTACATTCAGCAGGTGCTGGGCAAGACGCACAGCACGAACCGCGATCAGGCGATTGCCAAGGCCACGGCAGGGTGCCAACTGCTGCCAAGCTTGAATGTGGACGTCGATAACGTTTACTAACTGGGGCCACTGGCCCCACGCTTACTCCCCCGTCTCAACGAGCCTTGCAGCCGCCTCGGCGATAAGCGCGGCGAGGGGCTCGCTCAATGCAGGCTGTTCCCCTGCAGCAGCCATTAGCCGCTTGGCCAGCTCCTGATTGGTCAGCCCGAGGAGACTGCCTTCTGGCAGCCCTCCCAGGCTGTCTACGTCGATGATGGGCATGGCGGTTACTCCCTGGTGGCCATGCTTGATGATAGAAAAAGAAAAGCCCCGCGTTGCGGGGCTGGGTAGTATTCTGGCCGATAATTATGCGAACTCGATTAGGTCAAAACCAATCTGCAAGTTATCAATTCTTTTCAGGATGATGCCCGCCTCTTGGAAACTGGGGAACCCCTCAACCCCCTTGTCTTTGCTCCAGTCAAACTGGTCCATCACCCATTTGCTCATGCTTGAAGTTGTTGAATGCAGCAAGAGCAAAGCACTCGGCGGCATACAGCTTATCGTTGCTGGTTGATTTGGTTGTAACAGAGCTTGGCCACGGCTTCGCCGAGGTATTCCGGCATCCTGGCCAGCATGGCCAGCGCCTGGTCGGCCGGCAGGTTGGGGATGTCGATTAGACGAACGCCCTTGCGTGGGGTATGATTGGATTTCATGTTTACTCCTGGTCGAGTTGACGTGTTGACCCCCTGTTAGCGCAGGGGGTTTTTGCTTTCTAGCGCTGCCAGCAGGGCAGCTCCAGCTCTTCAATGCAGCGCCGGATGATGGCCCGAACTTCCCTGATATTGAGCAGCACCTTGGGGTTGGTCTCGCCTCGGAACTGCTCCTCAGCCAGCTCTTCTACCGTTTCGATCTCTTCCTCGCTGGCCCCGCGCACTCCCAGATCCACTTTGAACTCGCTGATGGCCTGGCGATACTTGCCCCACGCCATCTCAACTAATTCGCGGCTGTCCTTTTCCCCAAGCAGTGCCTGGAAGGCTGGGCCGTATTCCAGGCTCAATAGGTCGAGTTGAGCGTGACCATCTCCATCCTGTTCGACCTTGGCCGCATCAAGTGGCAGCTGTAATTCTCCGGCAATCAGCCTGGTCATATAGTCGACCACCTTCTGATCCACATCGGTAATGACGATGCTGGCCTTCTTGCCGGCATGGGTCAGCTTGATGCGCCCGCTCCCCCAGCTCTTCACCACCTTGGCCGGCTTGGCCTTGGCCTCTTTGTCGCCACCCACTCGCAGCGCCTTGAAGGCAGCGGCGGTCTGGTCGGCGTCCCACTCTTCGTCCTTCTCTACCTCACCGGCCACAAAGCGGCCCGCAAGCGCAAGCCAGGCTTCCCTCAGCTGGTCTGTCCCTGCGGCCCACAGGTTGCCAAGGTCTTCACCGGCACGGGCACTGAGGTCGTTAGGGCAGTCGAAGGCGGCTATGATCTCGACCGGCAGCAAGTAGGTAGCGATGCAGCGGCTGATGTCGCGACGGCTCACCTTCTCACCCACGTCAGCCAGGTACATCTCGGCCTTGCGCAGGCTGCCACAGCGGTCCACCAGCTTCTTGTAACGGCGGCCCCGTTCCCATGGGCTTGGCTGGAGGTGGTAGTTACTGACCCGGTCGAGGGCCATCACCTCTTCGTCGGTGAGCTCGCCCACCAGCACCGGCAGATCAACCCCGGCATGGATGGCGCTTGCGCGGCGGCGGCTGCCCTTGGCAATCTCCAGCACGCCGTTCACATCGCGGGCCATGACCGGCTCTGATACGCCGTACTGGCGCACGGATGGCAGAATGTCTGAGAGTGCCCGTTCGGTCAGGAGGTGCTGGTCGCGCTCGTTGAGCGGGCTGACCATGGTCTTCTTCTCGACATGCTCTGCAGGGATGATGACTAGCTTGAACGGCTTGGTTCCGCCGTTCGGCATCGGCATATCGACGGTGCCCGCCTTGATGCTGTTGAGCTGCACTCTGGTGCGGACTTGGCCTACGCCAACCGCGGCTCCTGGTAATGCCTCTGTCTGCGTAACAGGGGCTACTATCGGTGCTCCTTTCATGGTTTAACCTCCCACTTTGACGGCCACTTCTTCCAAATCAGCGAGTGCAGGATCTCGTTGAACACCCCCTGGTACACCCCAAGCCCACGGCGCCAGGCGCTGATGGTGCTGCGGTGTTCCTGGTCCTGTTCAAACATGGTCATCATCCGCAGCTGCCCCTTGCCTACTTCATCGGTGATGGCAATCCCGCCGCTCAGCACCAAGCCGCCGAGCTGGTTACGGATCTGCTCTTCCATCCACCGGCTGCTCGACCCGGGGTTGCCGAGTTTGGTCAGCAGCACCTTGAGGGTTGGTTCGAACCCGCCGAGATCCAGATTCCGCAGCACATCGCGTACTGCAGTGAAATACTGGACGCTGCTCATGTAGTCGTTGAGCTCTGCACTGGTGGCCACCAGGATGATGTCTGACGCGCAGATCTGGTTGATGGTGCCAAGGCCAAGGTCAGGGTGGCCATCGATCAGCACCACATCGTAGTTGTCCATGATGGTTTCGATCCCGGCCCGCAGCATCATGTGTTCAGCCACCGGCAGCACTGCACCAGGCATCTGCTGCTCGAGCACCTGCATCGCCAGGCAGGAGGGGATGATCTCAAGGTTTGGCCACGCCGTCGGCTTCACGGCGTAGGAGAGGTCATCACGCTGGCCCAGCATCCATGGCAGCACGGTGTCATCGCCTGTGACATGGAGGTCTGGGATGTAGCCGAAGTACATCGAGGCATGGGCCTGCTGGTCGATGTCGATGAGCAGAACGCGATAGCCAGCCATCGAGAGCCACTGCGCCAGGTGGACATTGGTGGCGGTCTTGAAGCACCCGCCCTTGTTGCCGTCGATAGAGACGACGACCGCGTCCTCTCCCTCGGCCCGCCATGGATGTTTCTTGAATACGGTACGCATGCTGTCGATCTGGTTGATGGTGTAACCAGCTCGCCTGGTCACTCTGGCTCGCCCGTTCGACTCAACCATATCCGGGGCCGGTAGCCGCCCCTCTTCCTCGGCCTTGACGATGGCGGTCTTGCTGACCCCGATCATCTCAGCAGCTTCACCGATGCCGAAACGTCGGCCGATCTTGCGTGAATCCGGTGAGTCACCACCGAACTGCCCCATGGCGACGCCCTTAACAAGCGCCGTTGACTTCATTACTGCCTCATCTAGCAGAGCTATCAGGCTCATACACCCTCCGGTCGTTTTCCCGCTGTCTCGCGGTTTTCATTATTAACGCATGGTTTCCATTTAAATGCAAACTAACCGCAAAAAAGTAAACCTGAATTTAATTTGATATGTGAGCGTGAGCACACTTATTCAGGCCTCCTTGGCGCAGTAGATGATGTGCAAAAAGGCGGTTCCGGTTCATAAGCCATTGTTTTTAATTGGCAAACCGCACTAACAGGCTTGCTTCATGAAGTACCATCAAGCAACTGAACGCAGCAACTAACAAACTGGCTGCTCATTCAGTGCCGCCAGCAATGAGGCGCACACTCACTGAGTAACCACACTGACTGGCCAAACATTAAGTGAACTCGCCAGCATTGGCAGCAATGGCGCAACTGCACCACCATGCTGACACTATGGCAAATGAACCACCACAACCCAACTGCACCCCCATCAATTTGGCAGGTGTACCACATATCTAGCTAGATATGTGGTACACCTGCCAAATT